>Ga0209277_10001530_pt1 | contig 11321 bp, 8 predicted proteins | sample JI81AbrownDNA_FD_187503 | JGI IMG/M metagenome (GOLD analysis project Ga0209277, IMG submission 187503) | Wastewater effluent complex algal communities from Wisconsin, to seasonally profile nutrient transformation and Carbon sequestration -... | ecosystem: Engineered > WWTP > Effluent > Algae... | reverse complement strand
CAGCTCCCTGTCCCAGGCTCCGTGCGCCCCCGACACCCTGCGCATGATGGCCCAGTTTGCCGTCCTGTCCCGGGTCAAGGAGCCTGAGAACTCGAGTCTTTTCTCCAAGATGCGTGTTTATGACGGTGAGAACCTGAAAGACACGGACCCCAAGGCCAAGAGCTACCAGGAGTACCGCGATTACGCCGGCGTCGATGAGGGCATGACCGGCCTGTCCACCCGCTTTGCCTTCAAGGTGCTGTCCAAGGTCTTCAACTTCGACCACCGGGAAGTGGCCGCCAACCCGGTGCACCTGATGTATGTGCTCGAGCAGCAGATCGCCCAGGAGCAATACCCGCCCGAGCACGAAGCCAAGTATCTGGCCTTCATCAAGGAGTTCCTCGCCCCCCGCTACGCCGAGTTCATCGGCAAGGAGATCCAGACCGCCTACCTGGAGAGCTACAGCGAGTACGGGCAGAACATCTTCGACCGCTACGTCACCTACGCCGACTTCTGGATCCAGGACCAGGAATACCGGGATCAGAACACCGGCGAGATCCTCGACCGCAATGCCCTCAACGACGAGCTCGAAAAAATCGAGAAGCCGGCCGGCATCAGCAACCCCAAGGATTTCCGCAACGAGGTGGTCAACTTCGTGCTGCGTGCCCGGGCCAAGAACACCGGCAAGAACCCGAGCTGGACGAGCTACGAAAAGCTGCGCGCGGTGATCGAGAAGAAGATGTTCTCCAACACCGAAGATCTGCTGCCGGTCATCAGCTTCAACGCCAAGGCCAGTGGCGACGATCAGAAGAAGCACCAGAACTTCGTCAATCGCATGATCGAAAAGGGCTACACCGAGAAGCAGGTCCGCCTGCTGTGCGAATGGTACTTGCGCGTCCGCAAGTCTTCGTAATGCCCCGCTGATCAGCCCGCCGGCCCGGCGGGCTGCATACGCAGACACTTCGGGAGGCTCGAATGGTACGTATCATCGACCGCCGGTTCGACAGCAAGAACAAGAGTGCTGTGAACCGGCAGCGATTCATGCGCCGCTTCAAGGGCCAGATTCGCGAAGCCGTGGCCGACGCCATCGCCGGTCGCTCCATCAAGGATCTGGACAACGGCGAAAGTGTGTCCATTCCCTCCAAGGATCTGTCCGAGCCCCAGTTCCACCACGGCCGGGGCGGCATCTGGGAAACCGTCTTCACCGGCAATGACCAGTTCTCCTCCGGGGACCAGATCAACCGCCCGCAAGGCGGTGGGGGCGGCGGATCCGGCAAAGGCAAGGCCAGTAAAGACGGCGAAGGGGAAGACGATTTTGTCTTCAACCTTTCCCGCGAGGAGTTCCTGGACGTTTTCTTCGATGATCTGGCGCTCCCCAACCTGGTCAAGACCCAGCTTGCCCGCATCCAGGAATACAAGAGCCAGCGCGCCGGCTTCACCAACGACGGCACACCGGCCAACATCAACGTAGTGCGCTCCCTGCGCGGCGCGCTGGGGCGTCGTCTGGCCCTCTCCTCCCCCTATCAGGGGCGCGTGCGGGAATTGCAGAAGCAGATCGAGGAACTGCTCGAAACCCGCCCCGAAGACGACCCCGAGATCATCCGGCTGAAGAGCGAGATCGGCATTCTGCGGGCCAAGATCGAAGCCATCCCCTTCATTGACAGCTTCGACCTGCGCTACAACAACCGGATCAAGATCCCCAAGCCAACGACCCAGGCCGTGATGTTCTGCATCATGGACGTGTCCGGCTCCATGGACGAGGGCAAGAAGGCCACCGCCAAACGCTTCTTCATGCTCCTGTACCTCTTCCTCACCCGAACCTACGAACACATCGAGGTGGTCTTCATCCGCCATCACACCGTCGCCAAGGAAGTGAACGAGGAAGATTTCTTCCACTCCCGGGAGTCCGGCGGCACCGTCGTTTCCAGCGCCATCGAGCTGATGAAGGAGATCCTGCACCAGCGTTACCTCAATGGCGCCTGGAACGTCTACGGCGCCCAGGCCTCGGACGGCGACAACTGGGAGAACGATTCGCCCCACTGCCGCGAACTGCTTTCCACCGCAATCCTGCCCTTCCTCCAGTACTTCGCCTATATCGAGATCACCCCGGGCGAGCCCCAGAACCTCTGGCGCGAATACGAAAAGCTGGTGGGCGCCCACGCCAACTTCGCCATGCAGCACATTGAAGGCCTGCCGGACATCTACCCGGTATTCCGCGAACTCTTCAAGAAGAAACTCGCATGAGCGCCAAAAGACAGAAGCGCAAGCAGCCCCTTCCGGCTCCGGGCGAATGGACCTTCGAACTCATCGAGGCCTACCACGCCGAGATCGACCGGGTGGCGCGCGACTACGGGCTGGACACCTATCCCAACCAGATCGAGCTGATCACCTCCGAGCAGATGATGGACGCCTACTCATCCGTCGGCATGCCAGTGAATTACCACCACTGGTCCTTCGGCAAGAGCTTCCTGCAGACCGAAAAAGGCTACCGGCGCGGGCAGATGGGTCTGGCCTACGAGATCGTCATCAACTCCAACCCCTGCATCGCCTACCTCATGGAAGAAAACACCATGACGATGCAGGCCCTGGTGATTGCCCACGCCGCCTACGGTCACAACAGCTTCTTCAAGGGCAACTACCTGTTCCGGCAATGGACCAACGCCGACGCCATCGTTGATTACCTGCTCTTCGCCCGCAATTACCTCAGCGAATGCGAGGAGCGCTACGGCGAAGAAGAAGTGGAACTCCTCCTCGACTCCTGTCACGCCCTGATGAACGTGGGCGTCGACCGCTACAAGCGCCCGGCCAAGCTGTCCCTGACCAAGGAGCTGACCCGGCAGCGCGAGCGGGCCGAATACCTCCAGAGCCAGGTCAATGACCTGTGGCGCACCCTGCCCGCCCAGCAGATCAAGACCCAGGCCGTCGAAGCCCGCCGCTTCCCGCCGGAGCCCCAGGAGAACCTGCTCTACTTCATCGAGAAGAACGCCCCGCTGCTCGAGCCCTGGCAACGGGAAGTGGTCCGCATCGTGCGCAAGGTCGGCCAGTACTTCTTCCCCCAACGGCAAACCCAGGTCATGAACGAAGGCTGGGCCACCTACTGGCACTACACCCTCATCAACACCCTTTATGACGAAGGCCTGCTCACCGACAGTTTCATGATGGAGTTTCTCCACTCCCACACCAATGTCGTCTATCAGCCTGGCTACAACGAGCCCTGGTACCGGGGCCTCAACCCCTATGCCCTCGGTTTTGCCATGTGGCAGGACATCCGACGCATCTGCGAGCACCCCACCGACGAGGACCGCTACTGGTTTCCGGATATCGCCGGCAGCAACTGGCGCGAAACCTTCGATTTCGCCATGCGCAACTTCAAGGACGAGAGCTTCATCGCCCAGTTTCTGTCCCCCAAGATCATGCGTGACTTCCGGCTGTTCGCCATTCTTGATGATGACAGCGACGCCAAGCTCAAGGTCTCGGCCATCCACGACGAAGCCGGCTACCGCAAGGTTCGGGAGATCCTCTCCGACAACTACAACCTCGGCAGCCGGGAACCCAACCTGCAGGTGTGGAATGTAGACCTGCGCGGTGATCGCTCCCTCACTCTGCGCCACCAGGCCTACCTGCGCCGCCCCCTCAACGGCGACGCCGACGAGGTCATCAAGCACGTGGCACGCCTGTGGGGCTTTGCTGTGAAGATGGAAGTGGCCCACGAGGACGGTCGCGTTGAAGTCCTGCATGAATGCCACCAGGACAGGCGCAAGACGGACAAGAACTGACCAGGGCTAGTCAGCCGGAGGACGACGAAAGCCACGGGCCTCAAGGGCTGCACGCGCCTCCGCGCCCACCACCTGCACATTACCCTCTCCCTCAACCGCCGCCCGCTCGGCACCCGCCTCGGGCAGGCTGCGCCGGAACACGGCATCCGGGCACAGGCTACCGACACAGCCGCCCACCAGCAGGTTGTTCACCGCCGCCACCTGTACCCGCTCGGGTGACCACACCGCCACAAACTCGCCGCCTTCGGGCAGATCATCCACCAGGGTGTTCCCGGCCAGAACCAGCACATTGTCGTCATGCTGCAGGCCCTCGGCCCCAAAGGCGATCATGCGCCGGTTCTCCGTGCCCACCGACTGCCGGACCAGATTGCCGATCAGGAAAACCTGCCCGCCATCCGGAAAATCCAGCTCATAGCTGGCCTGTCCTTCGGCCTCGTCGGTGAGACGGTTGTATTCGATCAGATTTTCCCGGGCCCGGCTCTTCAGCAGATGTCCGACCCGGCCATGGTGGAAATAACTGCCCCGCACCTCCAGCCGGCCAATCCGTCCGGCGTAGAGCAGATGGCTAATCCGCGGCGTCACCAGGACGCCGTGGGAGAACTCGGAGTTTTCCACCACCAGGCTCAGGGAGGCCTTGTTCGCAGTCAGGATCCCCATCTCATTATCGCGAAACTCGCAGTTGCGCACCGTAAGGGCACCTTCCTCATGGCGGATGCCCGAGCCGTTGCGATTAGGCCCCCGCGCACCCTCGAAGGCGATGTTGTCCACCACCACCTCATCGCCACGAATCACCCAGATCCCCTTCTGCTCCGCCGCTTGCCCTGCCGCCAGCATGCGCGGTCGGCCACCCACTCCGCGGATGGTCAGCCGCCTCTGGGGCCACACGGCCACATCCCCCAGATAGCTTGCCGCCGCCACCTCCACGGTATCGCCATCCCGGGCCAGCGCAGCGGCTTCGGCCACGGTGAGCAGGCTTTCACCGGGTCCCACCCGCAAAGTCTCGGCTGACACCCTAGCGGGCACCAGCCCAATCGAGATCAGCCCCAGCCAAGCAAAAAAAGCCCAACGCTCACACATGACATCCTCCGTTTCGGCCATCAATCGACCCGCGCCGATTAGAATACTGAAATGTCCCAACCCGATTTTCACCAGATCCTGGGGATCACCCCCAACGCCAGTGCGGCCGAGATCAAGCGCGCCTTCAAGCGTCTCGCCATGCGCTGGCACCCCGACCGCAACGCCGACCCCCAGGCCCATGAACAATTCCGCCTGGCCCGGGAGGCCTTTGAGCATCTCACTGGCGTCCGCGAAGCCGCTACCGACGCCCCCGAGGACTCCCCCCCGCCGCCGCCCCGGCGCCCGAGGGGCGAAGACCACCGCCTCGATGTCGGCGTGGAGCTCACCGAGGCGGCCCTCGGCGGCACCGTCACCGTCACCCTGGAAGGGCGCAGCACCTGCGTCACCTGCGACGGCAGCGGACGGCGCAGCTACGGCCGGACAACCATGTGCAGTGCCTGTCACGGCAGCGGGCGCGTCCGCAGCGAGGGCGGCCTCAAGTCCTGTCCGTCCTGCAAGGGCAAGGGCTACTTCACCGACAACCACTGTGCCGACTGTGAAGGCCGCGGCTGGAATCCGGCCGACCGCCAGCTCGCCGTCAGTATTCCGCCTGCCATGCTGCCTGGTGAAGAACTGCGTGTCGCCGGACAGGGCGGCCCGGCTCCCGAAGACGGTGAGCCCGGCGATCTCTACCTTACCCTGCGCGCCCGGCCCCACCCCCTCTTCCGCCTGGACGGTCACGACATTCACGTGGACTTGCCGGTCAGCATCTTCCGGGTCCTGGCCGGCGGCGTCGTCGACGTTCCGACCCTGACCGGGATCCAGCAAACCCTGCTGTCTGAATCGTCCACCGCCACCGAAATCCGGCTGCCCGGCGCCGGCTTTCCGGCCCGTGGCCGCCGTCACGCCGGAGATCTGGTCGCCCACCTGCAGGTGCAATATCCCCGCTTCCTGAGCAAGGAGCAGAAAGCCCTGCTCGAAATGGCCGACCAGGTTCTCCAGCAGCAACTCGACGACCAAAGCCCCATCCTGGCCCGCTGGCGCGACGCCCTCAAACAGAATCGCTGAGCAAGATCAGCCGACATCCGCGCCAGTCCACTTACCCCAACAGTGCCCCATTCATGCCCCTCAAGTCCCCCGAACTCCTCGCCCCGGCCGGCTCCCTGGCCATGCTCGACACCGCCTTCGCCTTTGGCGCCTCAGCCATCTACGCCGGTCAACCGCGCTACTCCCTTCGCGTCCGCAACAACGACTTCGGCGATCTGCCCGTGCTGGCCGACGGCATCAACCGGGCCCGGGCGCTGGGCAAGCACTTCTACGTGGTCGCCAACATCTATCCCCACGGCGCCAAGATCAAAACCTTCATCAAGGACATCGCCCCGGTCATCGCCCTCAAACCCGATGCCCTGATCATGTCCGACCCGGGGCTTATCCTGATGGTCCGCGAAAACTTCCCGGAGATGCCCATCCACCTGTCGGTACAGTCCAACACGGTAAACGCGGCGGCAGTACGCTTCTGGAAGTCGGCCGGCATCTCCCGTGTGATCCTGTCCCGGGAGCTATCCCTCGACGAAATCGCCAGCATCCGCCAGGACTGCCCCGACACCGAACTGGAAGTCTTCATCCACGGCGCCCTGTGCATCGCCTACTCGGGCCGTTGCCTGCTGTCCGGCTACTTCAACCATCGCGACCCCAACCAGGGCAGTTGCACCAACTCCTGCCGCTGGGACTTCAAGACCCACGAAGCAAAGACCTGCGGCGCTGGCGATGTGCACCTCATCGAAGAACCCCACAAGCGCGCGGGTGAGTACATGCCCATCGAAGAGGACGAGCACGGCACCTACATCCTCAACTCCAAAGATCTGCGCGCCATCGAGCACGTCCAGCGCCTGGTCGAGATCGGCATTGACTCCCTCAAGATCGAAGGACGTACCAAGAGCCCGTACTACGTGGCCCGCACCTGCCAGGCCTATCGTCAGGCCATCGACGACGCGGTTGCCGGGCGCAGCCTCGATCCGGCACTCCTCGGACAGCTCGAGGGTCTCGCCAACCGCGGTTACACCGACGGATTCCTGCAGCGCCATACGCCTCACGAAACTCAGAACTATCTGCGCGGCCACTCCGAGTCCGGCCGCAGCCTCTACGTGGGTGACGTGGTGGCCTACGATGCCGAGCGGGGCCTGGCCGAGATCGCCTCGAAGAATGCCTTTGCCGTGGGTGATCGCCTGGAACTGATTCATCCTTCCGGCAATCGCGAAGTCCAGATCGAACGGATTCACAATGCCCAGGGCGAAGCCATCGAGCGCATTCCCGGCAGCGACCACCGGGCCTGGCTGCCACTACCCGCGGAAAGTGTGGGCGCCTTCGTCGCGAGATTTCTCTGAAACCACGTGGAGTCACGGAAGAAGCCTTGCATAAGGGGCTGAAATGCTTCAAAATGCTCCGCTTTCGGGTGGCCAAATTCACCACCCACGTACCCCAAAGGATAAAGCGATGAAAGCCGATACCCATCCGAATTACACTGAAGTGCAGGTAACCTGCTCCTGTGGCGCCACCTTCACCACTCGCTCCACCATGGGCAAGCCCCAATACCATGTGGAAGTGTGCTCCCTGTGCCACCCGTTCTACACCGGCAAGCAGAAGATCGTCGACACCGCCGGCCGTGTCGAGCGCTTCCGTCAAAAGTACGGTACCGTTCAGCGTCTGGGCTGATTTCCGCTCAGTAGCCGGGATCGACCGAAAAAAGGCAGCCGCGGCTGCCTTTTTTGTTGTCCGCAGGAAACCCCGCCGCCATGCCCCTCGCCCACTCCCGCTTCTCGCTGCCCGCCCCCCTGACAGGCTGGCCGCTCGCCCTCCTTCTGGCCATTTACCTGCTGGTGGGCACCACTGGGCATCTGCCCTGGCGCGGCGACGACATGACTCATCTGGGTCCGATTCACGCCATTCTCCAGGGTGGCAGCTGGCTCATACCCGAGATTGCCGGCGAAACCTATCGCGGCGCGGCACCGCTTTACTACTGGGTTGGCGCCTTGCTGGCCCGGCTCCTCGGCTGGCTGCTGCCGGTTCATGACGCAGCGCGCCTTGCTACCAGCCTGTTCTGTGCAGCCACCCTCTACTGGACTGGCCTCGCAGCGCGGCGCCTGTATGGCGAAGCGTCCTTTGCACCGGCCATCCTGCTGGGCATGGGGTCGCTGGGGCTGGTGGTGCACGCCCATGAAACACAACCGCTGCTCGCCCAACTTGCCGGGATGGCCCTATGCTTTGCCGGCCTCGGCGAGCTCGCCGAACACCCCCGGAGGGGTGCCGTGCAGGCAGGGCTGGGCGCCGCCCTGGCCTTTCTTGCCGGCGGTCTGTCGGGCCTTGCCCTCACCCTGCCGGTCATCGTCCTGACCCCGCTGCTGTGCCCCCGCTGCCGCAACCGGGAAATGCTGGGCAACGTTGCCTTAGGCCTGGGCCTCACCCTGCTGATCGGTGCCCTGTGGCTTGCCGCGGTGGCCAGTCAGCACCCCGGCGAGATTCCACGCTGGTGGCAGGAGGAACTGGGCTCAACACTCCCCCACACCAGTCACTTCTCAGAGCTGAGCAAGCTGCTGCAACTCTTCGGCTGGTTTGCGTGGCCCCTGTGGCCGATCGCCGGCTGGGCAGTGTGGCGTAACCGACAGCACATCACCAGCCCACAACTCGCGCTACCTTTGATTGCCAGCATCCTGGCGATCTTCCTGGTCACCACGACGGGCGGACTGCGGGCTGCGGGGTTGCTCCCCGTGCTCCCCCCGCTATGTCTGCTGGCTGCCCTTGGCATCACCAGCCTGCGCCGCGGAGCAGCCAACGCCTTCGACTGGTTTGGGGTGATGGCCTTCATCTTCTTCGGCATCCTGGTCTGGCTGGGATGGAGCGCCCTTCACTTTGGCTGGCCCCCCGGGCTTGCGCGCCAGGTCGCCCGCATGGCACCCGACTTCCAGCGCGGCACATGGCTGGTCGGCGCTCTGGTTGGCGCTGTCCTCAGCCTCCTGCTGCTCACCCTGCCACTGGGCACCCAGCGTACCGTGCAGCGCGGCGCAACCAACTGGGCCCTGGGCATGACCCTGCTGTGGTGTCTCGCGGTCATGCTGTGGCAGCCCTGGTTCGCCCACACCAAGAACTACCAGCCCCTGGCCGCCGAGCTTCGCCAGACCATCGGCCCGCAACCTGGCTGCATCAAACGCCGCAACCTGGGGGACACCCAGCGTGCCGCACTCGACTACTTTGCCGGTATCCGGACCCTGAGATACGACGCCACCGAAGAATGCAGGCTGTTGCTCACCTATAGCGCCAGTGGCAACTCCCAGAGCGTGCCCCCGGAATGGCATATCATGTGGGAACGCCGCCTTGGTGGCGGTCGAAAAGCGGAGACATTCAAACTCTATCGTCGTGACTGAAACCTTGTTTCGTTTCGATCAAGGCCCATCCGTGGCCCAACTGCGCCAATACGCGGGCTCATCTGCAGCGGGAAGTCTACGCGCGCTTTTCGCAGGTGATACCGAGCGCTTCACCCGCTTTTCATGCCAGGCCGACGGCCTTGTGCTTGATTATTCCAAGCAACGCATCGACACGACGATCCTCGCCAGTCTGCTCGATCTCGCCGATGAAGCCGGCCTGCGCCAGGGCATCGACGCCATGCTCTCCGGCGAACCCGTCAATGTCACCGAGGGGCGCGCTGCCTTGCACTGCGCAGCCCGCCTTTTTGAACCCACGCCCGCAAGCGCCCGAGCCGAGATTTCCTGCACCCTCGATCACCTGCATGCCTTTGTGCGAGAAATTCACGAGGGCAAGCGCCAGGGCGCAACGGGAATGCTCCTGCGTCATGTGGTACATATCGGGATTGGCGGATCAGATCTCGGGCCGCGCCTGCTCCACGAAGCCTTTTCCCCCTCCCTGCCCCAGCAACTCGAGCTCTCTTTCGCCGCCAATATCGACGAGGCGGAGCTCGCCGCCATCCTGAACAAAGCCAAGCCTGAAGAAACCCTCTTCATCCTCGCATCCAAGAGTTTCACCACGGCAGAGACCCTGTCCAACGCCAGCATTGCCCGGCACTGGCTGATCACCCGACTCGGTGATCGCGCCGACCTGTCCTGTCACTTCGCGGCCATCAGCAACAACGTGGCAGCGGCAGAGGCCTTTAGTATCCGCCAAGATGCCGTATTTCCCTTGCCGGAATGGATAGGTGGGCGCTTTTCCGTCTGGTCGGCGATTGGGTTGCCCCTGATGCTGGCCTACGGAGCCGGGGTTTTCGACGACTTCCTGAGGGGTGGGCGGTGCATGGATGCGCATTTTGCCGATGCACCCTTTTCCCAAAACCTGCCTGTTCTCATGGCGCTCCTCGGGATCTGGAACACCACCTTTCTCGAGATGGAGGGTCTGGTCGTCCTGCCCTACAGCCACCGCCTGCGCAGCCTGCCCGCCTATCTCCAGCAACTCGAGATGGAGAGCAACGGCAAGTCTGTGGACCGTGATGGCCATCCCGTTCGCTGGCACACCGCCCCCTTCCTGTTTGGCGGGCCCGGCACCGTTGGACAGCATGCCTACCATCAACTGTTCTATCAGGGCACACGCAAGCTCGCTCTCGACTTCCTGATACCGGTTGAGCAGCCCTCCTCCCACGCCAGTCGCAGCCTGATGGGCAACGCCCTGGCCCAGTCTGCAGCGCTGATGCTCGGTCGCAGCCTCGACGAAGCATGCAGCGAGCTGCTTGCCCGAGGCCTGCCTGACAGCGAAGTGGCACGCCTGGCCCCTCACCTTGTCTGCCCGGGAAACCAGGTCAGCACCACACTACTGATGCCTTCGGTCACGCCTTTCACCCTCGGCCAACTCGTGGCGCTCTACGAGCACAAGGTCTTCGTGCAGGGGTGGATCTGGGGAATCAACAGCTTCGATCAGTACGGTGTCGAGCTTGGCAAAGAGATGGCACGGAACATCGAGGACGGCTCCGGTGCGGAGAAGAACTCATCCACGGCGGGTCTGCTGATGATGATTGAAACGATGCTCGCCGCGACTGGACAGCGCAACTGAGAGAGAGACCGGCATCGGGCTCCGCCCACGCCGGGTGCCTGTTGAGGCTTACTTTTGCTGCGGAGTCTGGACGAAGATCTCGTCCGGCTTGGTCAGGCCGAGCTCGAAGCGCGCACGCTCCTCGATGGCCTCGTAGCCTGTTTTCAGATCACGGACTTCAGCTTCAAGTCCGGTATTGCGCTGCTCAAGCTTGCGATTGCCCTCTTTCTGGGCAGTCAGCTGCTTCTCCACTTCCCAGACGCGCAGCCATCCACCCTTGCCTATCCACAGGGGATATTGCAAGCCGAGAGCCAGGAGAACGAGAACGAGGACGGGCCAGCGCATGTCATTGGAGCCAGCCGATCCGCGAAGGTCGGCTGGCTCCTCCTGCGATCAGCGATTACGCAGGTTATAGAAGGCGGAAACGCCCGGGTAGAAGGCGGTATCGCCGAGATCTTCCTCGATGCGCAGCAGCTGATTGTA
>Ga0209277_10001527_pt1 | contig 11343 bp, 14 predicted proteins | sample JI81AbrownDNA_FD_187503 | JGI IMG/M metagenome (GOLD analysis project Ga0209277, IMG submission 187503) | Wastewater effluent complex algal communities from Wisconsin, to seasonally profile nutrient transformation and Carbon sequestration -... | ecosystem: Engineered > WWTP > Effluent > Algae... | reverse complement strand
GAACGCGCCGCTCATGTTCGCGCGCGACCCGACCGGCGGCACGCCCGTCGGCGCGTCGCCGGCCGACGTGCTCGCGCCGCGCCGGCGCCGCGGGCCGTACACCCCGTACTACCCCGGGCACGCGCCCGCGGGCATCCACCGGCTGTTCCACGGCGCGACGTACCGCCACGTGCGCGACAACCTGCTGCGCCCGTACGACGCGCTGCCGCCGTTCGACGACGTGCACGCGCGGGGCATCGCGCGCGTGCTGACGCTGGTGCTCGCGCGGCTCGGCTTTGCGGCGACGGTCCGCCCGCGGCCGGTCGCGCCCGCGCCGCCCGCGCCGGCCAAGCGCGCGCGGCCGCCCGACGACAGCGACAGCGACAATGAATCATGAGGCGCGTTTCTTGGGCTGCGGGACGACCACCGCGACGCGGCCGTCGACGACGTCGAGCCACACGTCGGCGAGCGCGTCGGCGTAGTTGAGCAGGTTGCACAGGTCGACGCGCGCCGCGGGCGCGGCGAAGCGCTGGCACAGCCGGTTGGCCAGCGTCGTCACGTCCTCGCGCACCTGCGCGGCGGGCACGCGGCACGCGGCCGCGAGCGCGCGCGCCGGCGCCGCCGCGACCTGCGGCGGCTCGTCGAACGACGGCGCGTCGTCGACGAGCAGCACGTTCGGCTCCGCGGCGCTGAAGACCGTGCACGTGGCGCGGTGCGCGCCGAGCACCGCGAGCACCGGCGCGAGCTGCATCGGCAGCAGCCCGACCGGCCGCGGCACCGTGACGCGCGCGCGCGCGCCCTCGGCCGCGCAGTGCACCGTCTGCAGGTTCTTGAGCGACGCGAGCACGCGCATCAGGTGGCCCGTCGCGGCCGCGACCGCGTCGGTGCAGTTCAGCCGCAGCGCGTCGGGCAGCGCGTCGGGCGCGCGCTTGGCCGCGCTCACGCGGTCTTCTTCGTCCTCGTCGCGCGCGCGCTTGGCCACGCGCGGCGCGCCAGCGTCAGCGCCGCGCGCGTCGTGTGCGGGATCCACGCCGCCGTCGCCGCCGCCGGCAGCGCCGGCAGGCCCCAGATCGCTACGCATACGATCGCAATGACCGCGACCGCCGCCGCGGCCACGTCGCCGCGCGCGGGCCGCGCGCGCCACGACGCGAGCGGGAACATCGCGCCCTTGGCCGTGCCGACCGCGTCGGCGTGCGACGCCAATTGGGCTGCCGTCGGCCCGCCCTCGGTATACACCACGCCGTCGACCACCGAGACGCCGCGCGGCGATGCCCCGAACGTCTCGTCGCACCAGCGCGCGAATTGTCTATACGGAGGAGGATCCATGGCCGGCCCCCGCAACCGAACCGCAGTACCTGTCTTCGCTGCCGCACACGGCCGCCGTGAGCATGGGCGCGGTCTTTGCGCTCGCCACGCTGATCTTCTCGATGGGCGTGCTGTTTGACTATAGTAAAGCGCCGTACTGATTTATTGCGTCGCCACGTTGACGACCACGTAGTCGTTCTCGTAGCCTTGGATGCCGAGCAGCATGAAGCGGGGCCGGTGGTTTAGGGCATCCGCGTTGGCGAGCACGAGCGCGACGCGCGTGTGCCCGGCACCGTACACACCGCCGTTCATCCGGCCCAGGTCCGCCGTGTCGTCGAGGTTGGCCGCGTCCACGCCGATCGGCATGGCGCGTCCGCCGAGAAACGCGTCGAGCGCGTCGCGGCGCACGCGGCACTGGACCGTGCCGTGCTGCGGCACGACGCTGGTGCCGCCGGTGCGGCCGCCGACGAGGCAGATCACCGCGCCCGGGTTGATCTCAAAGTCCGCGCCCGGCGTGATCTGCGCCACGGGGCTCAGATTCTGGTCCAGGATCAGGAAGCCCATCCCAGACGGGATCAGGTCGCGCGGGATGCGCCCGTCGTGGATTATCACCCCGTCGCCGCGCCGCGACGGCACCGCCTTCCCGGGCAGGAACGGCAGGAGCCGGGCGGCACCCTCGCGGTATACCCCGACGCCGGCGGCATTGGCGCCGGTGCGCGGATTGGCGCGCAGCCGCGTCGCCTGGCCGACCGGGATCAGGCCAAAGTCGTCGCCGTCGCCGTCGCTCTCGCACTCGGCGTCGAACCCGTGGTCGGGCATGTGGAACGCGCGCTCCACGTCAGTAGTCATTGCGGATCTGTTCGGTCACGTCCAAGAGCGGCCCCGGTAGAAGATACTGTCCTCCGATCTGGTCGTAGCGCGACGTTGCCGAGTCGATGCGAACAAAGCGCTCCGCGTCGTATTTGTCCCTATCTCTCGCGTGGATTGCCACAAGCGTATTCCGATCCTCCCGGTCGAACAGCAGCATCGTCTGCGCCGGCATGCGCTGCCCCGCGGTGTACACGCGCCGCGCGAGCACCCAGCCGTACAGCACGACCGGGCTCAGGTTGCGCAGGTGCTCCGCGACGCCCGCCGCGCCCGTGAGGCGCGTGCAGCGCGTCGCCGCGTCCGCCGTGACGAACAGCGCGTCGAACGCGAGGTCGGCCTCGCGCACCTCGCCCAGCGGCGGCACGCACACGCGCCCGCTCATGTTTCTTCACGCCGCGACAAAGCGCAGGCCGCGCGGCAGCACACCGCAGAGGCGGTGCGCGCCCGGGTGCGCGGTGACCGCGCGCTGCAGCGCCGTGACCGCGCCCTCGGCGCGCAGCTTGGCCTGCGCGCCGCGCGTGTCCGGCACGAGCGTGCCGCCCTCGACGCGCACGCCCGCGCCGAGCATCGCGAGCATCGTCGCGTGCAGCGCCGCGCGCAGCTTGTGCAGCAGCGCGGCCGGCGACGCGTCGTGCTGCGTGTAGTGCCGCAGCGCGCACGCGGCCAGCGCGTCGCGCTCGACGCCGAGCTTGTCGCGGTCCTCCTGGCACACGCCGGTCGCGACCGCCTCGGCCGCCTCGGCCGCGCGCGGGCAGTCGGTGCCCCAGAACTTCTGCGCGTACAGCGCCGCGAGCCGCGCGTGTGCCGTCGCGCCGTCGGGCGCCGCGCCGCCGTGGCACAGCAGACAAAACTCGGCGACCGGCACGTCCGGCACGCCGCGCAGCACAATGTCGTCGACCGGCGCGGCGACCGTCGCCGCGTGCGCGAGCACGTGCGCGCGCGCCACGCCCGCGATCGCGGCGACCGCGTCCGCGAGCTTGCGCGCCGCGCCGTCGACCGGCCGCCCGGACGGCGGCGCGAGGTGCCGCCCCGCCGCGCCGACCGCGGCGAGCGCCTGCAGCCCGCACTCCTTCAGCCCGAGGCGCAGCCGCCAGCCGTCGCCGCCGCAGTGGAAGATGTGCGCCAGCACGTGGTCGGCGCGGTCCGCGTGCGCGTACCGCACGCCGATCTGCTGGCCCCACCACGCCGACGCGGCCGCCGCGACGTCGGGCACCGGCAGCGCGCTGTACGCGAGCGCGCGCACCATGCCCGCCAGCTGCCCCGCCGCGGCGCGCACCGCGGGCTGTGCGTTGTACTCGGCGCGCCGCGCGGCGCCGCACACGATGCACGCGCCCGCCAGGCACGCACGCAGCTCGCCGACGCGCGCCAGCGGCAGGCCCCACAGCGCGACCTGCAATTCGGCCGAGATGTCGCTCGACGGGGGCTCGTCCGCGTCCATGCAGTGTCCACGCGCGCACGATGAAATACTCGACTACCTCGCACGGCAAATCGAGGACCGCGCGCCGCCGGCCGCGTTCGCGCTCGCGGTCGCGCCGCTGCGCGCCGACGCGGCGCTCGTGCGCCCGGTACTCGACGCGTACGTCGCGCTGTGCGCCGGCGGCGACGACGCCGCGCCCGCGCTCGGCTGGACGCGCGACGCGGCCGACGGCGACCCGCTCGGCTTCGCGGCCGCCGTCGCCGCCGCCGCCGCGCTGGCCGACGCCGACGCGCCGCGCGCGGCCGCGCGGCTGGCGGGCATGGCGCGCGAGCCCGCCGCGCTCGACGCGCCGCGCACCGACCCCGCGTTCGCGTGCGCCGCGCTCGCGCTCGGCGCGCACGAGGTGCTCGGCCGCGCGGCCGCGCTCGACGCCGCCGCCGCGCGGCACCCGCGCGTCGACGCCGACGAGGCCGCGCTCGGCCGCTACATGGACACGGTCGCGTTCACCAGCTCGAGCGCGCTGACCGCCGACCACTGGCGCGCGCTCGGGATGCTGTGCGTGCCGCGCGGCGCCGACATGCTCCAGAGCGCGCTCGCGGCGACCGCGGACGCGTTCTTCGAGTACCACGTGCCGATCCCCGTGCAGCCGCACGACCTGCTCGCCGCGGTCGTCGGCGCCGACGCGGCCGTGCTGCGGCACCCGTTCGCCGCGTGGCGCGCGCGCGGCGACGCGCCGGCCGGCTGGCGCGCCGTGCTGGCCGCGCAGATGCCCGCGGCGCACGCCGCGCTGTCGCTCGTCGGCGCCGACGAGCGGCGGTTCACGCGGTCGGTCGTGCGGCTGATCGGCGACGCGCCGTGGCCGGTCGGCGCGCCCGCGGCGCGCCCGACGCTCGTGCTGCTCGGCGCGCGCGCGTACGTGCTCGACGGCGCGGCCGTCGCGGCGTACGGCGGGCCGGGCACGGCGCTCGCCGCGTGGCGGCGCGCGCTGCGCGCGGCGCTGCGGCTCGACGAGCCGGACCTGCTGTCGGCGTACTTTAGCGACGCGCCGGGCGCACTCCCGTAAACGAGAACGCTCACGCCGCGCAGCTTATCCGAGGTAGGGCGCCGAACCTGCTCGTCATCGACGAGTTCAACTTCCTCGCGGGCGTCGGCGGCGTGCTGCCGATCGTCGCGAACAAGGGCCGCGCGCTGATCGCCATGTCGAGCACGCACACCACGCCGCAGACCGACGACAACCCGCTGCCGGCCGAGTCGACCGCCGAGCTCGACGCCAACGGCGACCCGGTGCTGCGCGCCGTGCTGATGCGCCGCTGCACCGCGTGCGCGCGCCTGCGCCGCGCGTTCTGCCCGCACCGGCCGTTCTCCGTGCACTGGCAGCGCGACCGCGACGCCGGCGACCGCGAGCACGACGTCGAGATGGTCGGGCCGGCCGGGCCGCTGCTGTCCGCGCGCGCGCGCGCGCGCATCGGCGCGGCCGACGTCGGGCTGCCGGTGCGCGACGCGCCGGTCGTCGTCGGGATCGACCCCGGCGGCGGCCGCAGCCAGACGGCGGGCGTCGCGCTGCGGCTGCACGAGCGCGGCGTGTGCATCGTCGGCCTGCTCGCGTCGACGCGCGAGGCCGGCCAGCACCTCGCCGACGCCGCGCAGTTTGTGCACGACGTCGCGGCGCAGCAGGCGCTCGGCAGCAGCGTCGTCGTGTACGTCGAGAACAACATGGGCGCGGCGGCCGCGGCGATCGTCGCGGGCGTCGTCGCGGCGCGCAACGAGCGCGTGCTGCTGGCGCGCGAGCCGGGCCAGCCGGTCGCGGGCTTCGCGACGACGCAGCCGGTCAAGCAGTGGTTCGCCGACATGCTGCACGCGTGGATCGAACTCGCGCCCGCCGTCGCGCTGGCGCCCGAGGGCAAGTGCTCGCTGCTGCTGGCCGACGCGCGGTCGCTGGCGCGCACGCGCGGCGCGCCGGGCGCGCACGACGCCGCGGCCGAGCTGCTGCGCGCGCACCTCGGGCACGTGCAGACCGGGCCGGTCGGCCCGGTGTTCAAGCGCGGCGAGGACGGCGGCGGCGACGACGACCTGTTCTTTGCGCTCGGCATGGCGCTGCGCGCGCTCGTGATCGCGTCGCCCGACTACGCGGGCGCGTACGCCGCGCGCGCCGGCCGCGCGCCGGGCGCGCGCATCGCCGGCCACCGCGTCGTCGCGCCGTCGGACATGGTGTACCTGTACATGCAGGGATACTAAACGCGTCCATTACGGGGTGAACATCTTGGACCACTCGCTCATGTTCGCAATGAACTTCTGCGGCGGGATCGAGAACATGTAGTACGACGTCGCGACCGCGCTGCCGAAAAAGTGCAGGATCGCAACGACGAACATGTAGAGGATCATGACCAGCAGCAGCACGGCGTTGCGCGGCTCAGTCGGGAGGCCGGTCAGCGCGTCGACCGGGTTCATGCCGGCGTACGTGTCGTCCGTGAAGTAGGTCGTGGCGCCCGGCTGAAGCACCCAGCGGCGCGTCCAGACCGCCGTGAGGCCGATGGCCATCAACCACAGCACGAGCATGATAACGTTGAAGCCGACGACGCCGGCGACGACGCCATAGTCGACGCCCGGGGCCATCGGCGTGTTGCTGCCCATCACGTGCGAGAACACGTTGCGCACGGTCGACGAGACCGCGGCGAGGACGAGCGGCACAAAGCACGCGAGCGCAAAGATGCTAGCGATGAGCAGGTACGAGTGCGCCCAGATCTTGTCCCAGCCGTTGGCAAAGCCCATGATCAGGGGAAAGACCCCCGCAAAAAACATCACCGCCATGGCGGAGAAGCCGATGCCGAGGGAGGTGGCGACCATGAAGTTGGCGCCGTGCTCGGCGAGCGCGTTCTTGGCGCCGCTGAAGCTGAGGTCGCGTCGCGTCTTCGAAGACATTCCGAATCGTTCTATAGGAGGCCGCGACGTCGCAGCGCAATCTAGACGGCATTTGCGCACGCGGCGTGCGCCGCGCGCAGCTCCGCGCGCCCCGCGCGCCCGCGCCAGTGGCGGTAGAGCAGCGCCGCCGGCGCGTGGAAGCTGAGGTACGCGCCGCACAGCAGGAACAGCGCGGCGACGAGGACCGACATGCCGTCGAACATGTCGTCGGGCAGCGGCGCCGTGTCGGCGCCCGGCGCGCGGACGAAGATCAGGGTGGCGCCCGGTGACGACATCCGGATTGCAGACTAATTGCCTTTTGAATGCAGACAAACGGGGCGCCCGGCGCCGACCGCGTCGCGGCGGCGGTCGCGTGGCTGACGGCCGCGGGCATGGCCGTGTTCTCGGTGCTCGAGCAGGCGCTGCCCGACACGGCCTGCTGGATGTGCTACGCCGCGGCGATCCTGTTCCTGGTGCCGCTGACGCTGCACAGCATGAAGTTCGCCGCGGTCGCGTTCCAGAACATCGAGCGGCGGACGTACGTGTCGTACGGGCACGCGCCGCTCTCGTTCGCGATCGCGGTCGTCGCCGTGGTTTACCTGCCGTTCCGCGCCACCGCGTCCACGCTGGCGCCGGCGCACTTTGCGCCCGACACGCGCTACGACGCGCGCCTGTCGCGCGCGCAGATGCTGCTGTACCTCAGCACCGCGGTCAGCGTGCTCGCGCTGATCGTCGACTCGACGCGCGCGGGCATGTGCCTCGCGCTGCCCGCGGCCGAGGTGCTGGCGATCGCCGTGCTCGGCGTGATCGGCTGGATCTATTGGCGGCCCGCGCCGTCGGCCGCCGAGGCGCCGCTGGCGTCGACCCTGCCCGACGACGGGCTGGCCTGAGCGAGCGACGCGAGGAATACAAACGGCTGGCCGACCCACAGCAGGATCTGGCGCGCGGCAAAGACGCTGAAGAGCACCAGCGCCAGCGCCGTCGCGAGCTCGGTGATGTGCACGCGCGCGTGCGCCCACGCCGACGACACGGCGGCGAGCGCGTCGCCGCGCAGCGCGCGCCCGGCGACCCACACGAAGCTGGTGGTGCAGTCGCCCGCGCGCACGCGGCACCCGACGTCGCGCTCGGCGCGCAGCACGGGGTCGGCGACGTGCTTGGTGCAGTGGTCGCTGCGCTGCGCCTCGCACGCGTAGCCGACGTCGCGCCACGCCCACGCGAGGTACGACACGGCCACGAACAGCGCGACGACCGCCGCCGCGATGAGCGCGGCCTGCGCGATCTCCTCGGCGTGCGCGCGCAGGTACAGCCGCGCGCGCCGCGCGACGGCGGCCGCGTACGTGCGCGCCGTCTCGCGTCCGTCCATGCGCCCGCGGAGAAAAGCGGATCGTTTAGTGCTCACGCGGCCGCCGCGTCGGCGCGCGCGGGCAGCGCGTCAAACGGCGCGAGGCCCGGCGCGGGCCGCCGCGCGCGCCGCGCGAGGTCCAGGAGGCACGCGCACGACGTGCCCATGGTGTAGATGACGGTGGGAATGTAAACGAGGTAGGAGTAGCCCGGCGGGCCGGCGGTCCGCTGGGTCACCAGATCGAGAAACGCCGCGTAGCGCTCCAGCGCGCGCAGAAGCGCCAGCGGCGCGAATATTAGAAGGAGACCCGCGGTCGGCGACCGGACGCCAAAGAGGCCGGCCGCGAGGCTGGCCAGGTAGAACGGGATGGCGGCGGCCAGAAACGGCCGGTCGACCGGCGAACCGGTGAACGCCGCGAGGATCGGCGTGAACATCAAAAGCGCAAACCCGACGGCCGATACCTGGGCTTGGCGCAGCAGGGGGTCGAACACGGCCATGCCCGGGGCGGGGTGTCTACGACCAAACTGGATCGGCGTGTATTGGGCCGGGCGGGAAGAGCGCGTCCGACTGCGCCCCAGTGTCCGGCACGGCCGTGTGCACGTAAACGAACCAGGCAATGTACAGCCCGGTCGTGAAGAGGGACGCGACGACGACGGGCGGGCAGTGGCTGGCGAACGGGCTGTCCGCCGAGAACGGGATGTCGAACGGCAGGAGCCCCGTTTGGCACGCCATCGCAAAGGCGTTCGCCCCGGCGATGGCAAACGCATTCTGCGCGAATAGGAAAATGCACCACGTGTCGGTCCGGGTGAAACTGGCCGCGTCGGTCATATAGACGAGCGCGTGGAAAAGGAACGACATTGGCACCAGCATGCCAAAGGCGCGGTCGCCGGTGTAGATGGCGTAAGCCAGGGCGGGGGCCGCTATGCCCACGCACCCGACCGACGAAAATATCTGGACGACGTCCCACAGGACGAGCGCCCGGCCCCGGGCGTCCATAATCAATCTGGTGTATTAGTGCACGGGCAGGAGGTCGAGCATGCTCTTGGGCGTGAAGCCGTGCACGTTCGAGAAAATCCACCCGGGGTTCGGCAGCTTGTTCGAGATCCAGATGAACAGGTACATCCAAGCGGACGCGCCGAACGCGCCGCCGGCGATGATGATCGCCAGGCCCGCGCCCAACTGCCCAAGGAAGAGCAGGAGGTACGGCCAGAAATCGTCGCCGAGCTCGAGGTAGATCATCGGCGTGTAGTACGGCACGCCGGCCTTGCCATCGAACACGCCGGCCCAGATGACGACCGTCTGCACCAAGACACAAAGGAACGACGCCGCCGAGAGCACCAAGCCGAGTGTCACGCTCCACGGCGTGCCCATAAACGACCCCGGGAAGCAGTGGATCAGGAGCGCGGTGTATAGCATGAACGACGTGATGGTGAACGGCACGACAATCAGCGTGCCGTTGGCAAACGCGATGAACGGCATGATCAGGAACCACACGAACCCGAACCACATGAACGGGCTCATCACGGCCGTGGCGAACCAGATCGCGGTCGTGGCCTGCCACGCGCGGATGCCGCCGCGCCACGCGGTGCCGACGGTGCTAAACGGCTTGGGCAGGTGGAGTCCGGGCATGGATTGTTACCGTGCGCGAATGTGGGGGAGGCAATAAACGGCTTCATTCACGCGCCGGCGCGCTGCATCGCGACGTGCAGGTCCTCGACCAGCGCGTCCGGCACAAGGGCCGGGCGCTCGAGGCGGATTGCGGCGATCGCGCCGCACAGAAAGTCGATGGCGGGCATCAGGCGCGACGGCGCCCACGCGCCCGCGTCCGCGCCCTCGAGCACCGACAGGTCGACGGCGCGGGAGACGTGGACCGCGGACACGGGCTGGCTGCGGTACGCCCGCGCGCGGTCGGCCGGCGGGGCCAGCGCGGCGGCGCTGCGCACGTACGCGGCCAGCTCGTGCGCGCGGGCCGGCGGCAGGCGGTGCAGCGCGGCGGGCAGCGCGGCGAGGAGGCGGCGCAGCGCCGCGACAAAGTGGCGCGTCGTCGCGCCAATGTCGCCGACGGGCCGGTGCGACAGCGCGAACCCGACCAGCGCGCCCTGGCTCACGGGCGCCTCGGCGCGCCCGCCGACGCGGGCGCACAGGAACTGGCGCGGGACGCCGTCGACCTCCGTCGCGGCGACGCGCAGGAACCCGCGCCGCGGCGGCGCGTACACGTGGTGCGCAAACAGCGCGGCCGCGCCGTCGGGCGACTCGCCGATCTCCTTGACGCTCTCGACGATGCCCTTGCCGATGGCGCCGACGGCCTGCTCGGCGACGCCGCCGACGGCCGTCGTGGCCGTGGCCGCGATGCCCGACAGCGCCTTCTGCGTCTCGGGCGACGCGAGGATCTTGGCGACCATCTCGGCGACGGTCGTCGCGACGCCCGCGAGGTTGCTGAACACGAGGTTGAGCACCGGGCCGGCGTGGTTGACAAAGTCGCCGCCCGTGTCGACGAGGCGCGTGAGCGTGTTGGACACGGCGCCGAACTTGTCGGCGGCGACCGCGAGCTTGTCCGACGCCCGCGGCGCGCCGCCCGGCGCGGCGTCCTTGCGCCCGAACACGCCGCGCAGCGCCGACGCAAAGCCGCCGGCGAGCCGCGGCGCCTCGGCGATCGCGGTCTGCTGCGCGCTGCCGAGCGCCGCGTGCGTCGCGCGCGCGACGTCGCGCGTCGCGTCGGACGCGAGCGCGCTGCCGGCGCCGCGCAGGACGAGCTGCGCGGCCGCCTGGTTGCTGGCGCGGCGGCGCGCCGCCTTGGCGCGCGCGGCCTCGGCGGCCGCGTCGACGGTCTCCGCCGCCTCGTCGGCCTGCGCCTGCGCGAGCGCGCTCTCGGTGAGCACGACCGCGCTGCGCAGCTTCTCGATGGTCTCGCCGGCGGGCGGGTGCAGCGTCGCCGCGCCCGCGGGGCCGGCGAGCAGCCGCTCGAGCGCGGCCTCGCCGGCCGGCGACGGGCGGTCGGGCAGCGGCGGCGGCGGCGCGGGCGCGGCGGGCGCGGCGCGCAGCTCGCTCTCGTCCGACGCGTCCGACGCCTCGTCCTCGTCGTCGCTCGGCGGCGGCGGCAGCTCCGACGACTCCTCGTCCTCGTCCTCGTCCTCGTCCTCGGAGCCGCGCGCGTTTGCAAACTTGGCGTTGAACGCCGCCCTGAGCAGGTCGCCGACCGAGTGGTGCGACGCCGCGCCGCCGGGCGCCTCGCCGAACGCGGCGCGGCGCGGGCGCGTCATGTGGTGGTGCAGCTCGTTGGCGAACAGCGCGGCGCTAAAGTCGCGGACCGACACGCCGGGCACGACCATCGCGTCGCCCGCGTCCGGCGAGCCGACGAAGATCGTGTGGATCAGCACCTTGAGCAGCATCGGGATGAGCACCGCGACGGCCTTGACGAGGACCTCCTTGGTGAGGTGCAGCTCGAGCTTGCCGAGGCGCGTCGACAGCGACCACGCCAGGTGGTGCGCGTCCTTGGCCGTGCCCGCGACGGTGCCGAGCAGCTTGTTCACGAGCG
>Ga0209277_10001526_pt1 | contig 11343 bp, 11 predicted proteins | sample JI81AbrownDNA_FD_187503 | JGI IMG/M metagenome (GOLD analysis project Ga0209277, IMG submission 187503) | Wastewater effluent complex algal communities from Wisconsin, to seasonally profile nutrient transformation and Carbon sequestration -... | ecosystem: Engineered > WWTP > Effluent > Algae... | reverse complement strand
ATCAGGGTGAGCTTGTGCTGCACCAGCGGATGGTCGATCAGGTGGACGTTGGCACGGGCTGCAGGGTCGATAGCAATCATGGTGGTGTCTGTTCCAGGTAAATGGTTGAGCGGTGACTAGCGTTTGCTGCCACCAAAAATGCCGCCCAGCACACCGCGGATGATCTGGCGGCCGACTTCTCGGCCGATGGAGCTGGCAGCGCTCTTGATGAGTTGCTCGCCCGCACTGGCGCGGGTGCGGCGGGTTCCGCCGCCGAGCAGGTCGCCCAGCCCGTCCAGAATGCCGCGGTCCGGTGCAGCAGCCTGCTCCGCGGGCTTGCCGCCAGCGGCCGGTGCCGCCTCTTCTTGGGCCATGCGGGCCTGGGTGCGGCCCTTGATGGCCTCGAAGGCAGACTCGCGGTCCACCGTCTTTTCGTACACTCCGGCCACGATGGAGTTGTCGATCAGCTCCTTGCGCTGGGCGGCGGTGATAGGGCCAATCTGGCTGGCCGGCGGCAGTACATAGACGCGCTCGGTCAGGCTGGGGCGGCCTTTTTCATCCAGCAGGCTGACCAGCGCTTCCCCCACGCCCAGCTCGGTGATGGCAGTGGCCACATCCAGCCCTGGGTTGGCACGCATGGTGTCGGCCGTGGCCTTGACGGCTTTCTGGTCACGCGGAGTGAAGGCACGCAGAGCGTGCTGCACGCGGTTGCCCAACTGGGCGAGCACGCTGTCGGGAATGTCCAGCGGGTTCTGGGTGACAAAGTACACGCCCACGCCTTTGGAGCGCACCAGACGTACTACCAGTTCAATGCGCTCGATCAGCACCTTGGGCGCATCGGCAAACAGCAGGTGGGCTTCGTCAAAGAAGAAGACCAGTTTGGGTTTGTCGAGGTCGCCCACTTCGGGCAGGGTTTCAAACAGTTCGCTCAGCATCCACAGCAGGAAGGTGGAGTACAGGCGCGGCGCATTCATCAGCCGGTCCGCAGCCAGGATGTTGACCACGCCCTTGCCGCTGCCATCGGTCTGCATGAAGTCGGCAATATTGAGCATCGGCTCGCCGAAAAACTTGTCGCCGCCTTGCTGGTCGATCTGCATCAGCCCGCGCTGGATGGCGCCAATACTGGCGGCGCTGATGTTGCCGTACTCGGTGGTGTAGGTGGATGCGTTGTCGCCCACATGCTGGCACATGGCGCGCAGGTCTTTCATGTCGAGCAGCAGCAGGCCATCGTCGTCGGCAATCTTGAACACCAGTTGCAGCACGCCGGCCTGGGTTTCGTTCAGGTTGAGCATGCGCGCGAGTAGCAGGGGGCCGAGGTCACTGACGGTAGCGCGCACCGGGTGGCCCTGTTCGCCAAACACATCCCAGACCGTGGTGGGGAAGGCGGAGAACTCCGGGGTTGGTAACGCCCGTTCTGCGATGACTTTGCCCAGTTTTTCACCTAAAGTGCCCTTTTGGGAGATTCCAGTCAGGTCACCCTTGACGTCGGCCATGAACACCGGCACGCCCAGGTGGGAAAAACCCTCTGCCAGGGATTGCAGGGTGATGGTCTTGCCGGTGCCGGTGGCGCCCGTGATGAGGCCATGGCGATTGGCCTTGTCGGGGCGCAAAAAGCACTGGGTGGTGGTTTTGCCTTGCTGGCGTTGGGCAATGAGGATGCCTTCAGGTGCGCTGGATGCCATGGAAGTCCCGAAAAGTACAATCAAGCCAATAGCGTAACGAATTTTTGAAGGATTTCGCGTGGCAGGACACAGCAAATGGGCCAATATTCAGCACCGCAAGGGGCGACAGGACGAGAAGCGGGGCAAGATCTGGACCCGCATCATCCGTGAAATCACGGTAGCGGCCCGCACTGGTGGTGGCGACCCGGCGATGAACCCCCGCCTGCGCCTGGCCATTGAAAAGGCCAAGGCGGCCAACATGCCTGCCGACCGCGTGAAATACAACGTGGACAAGGCCACCGGATCACTGGATGGCATCAGCTACGAGGAAATCCGCTACGAAGGCTATGGCATTGGTGGTGCAGCGATCATCGTGGACACGATGACCGACAACAAGGTGCGCACCGTGGCCGAAGTGCGCCACGCCTTCAGCAAGAATGGCGGCAACATGGGCACCGAAGGCTCGGTGGCCTTCCAGTTCAAGCACTGCGGCCAACTCATTTTTGCACCGGGCACCAGCGAAGACAAGGTCATGGAAGTGGCTCTGGAAGCTGGCGCCGAAGACGTCATCACGGACGACGACGGTGCGATCGAGGTGCTGACCGCACCTGGCGACTTTGAGGCGGTGAAAGCGTCCCTGGAAGCTGCTGGCCTCACGGCCGAAGTGGCGGGCGTGACTATGCGTGCCGAAAACACCATCGAACTGAGCGGCGAGGATGCCGAACGCATGCAGAAACTGCTGGACGCTCTGGAAGACCTCGACGACACCCAAGATATTTATCACAACGCGGCGCTGTAACCCCTTATGAACGTACTAGTAATTGGCGGCGGTGGTCGCGAACATGCATTGGCCTGGAAACTAGCCCAGTCTCCCAAGGTCCGGACTATTTATGTGGCGCCCGGCAACGGTGGTACCGCGACGGACTCCCGTCTGCAGAATGTGCCGATTACCGATGTGGTGGAGTTGCGCACCTGGGCGCAGGATAACAAGATCACGCTGACGGTGGTGGGCCCCGAAGTGCCGCTGGCCGCTGGTGTGGTCGACGAGTTCCGCGCCCACGGTCTGCGCATTTTTGGCCCGACCAAGGCTGCAGCACAACTGGAAAGCTCCAAGGCGTTCAGCAAGGCCTTCATGCGCCGCCACGGCATCCCCACAGCGGAGTACGCCACCTTTTCGGACCCTGTTGCAGCACACGCTTATGTAGACAAGATGGGGGCACCCACCGTGGTCAAGGCCGACGGGCTGGCCGCCGGCAAGGGCGTGGTGGTGGCCATGACCCTGGCTGAGGCCCACGAAGCCATCGACTTCATGCTGGTGGACGACACCCTGGGGGTGGCGCATAACGACGGCGCGGATGGGGTGGCCGTGCCTCGCGTGGTGATTGAAGAGTTTCTGGACGGTGAAGAGGCCAGTTTCATCGTCATGGTGGACGGCAAGAATGTGCTGCCATTGGCCACCAGCCAGGACCACAAGCGCCTGCAGGACGGCGACCAAGGCCCCAACACCGGTGGCATGGGCGCCTACTCGCCTGCGCCTGTGGTGACGCCCGACATCCACGCCAAGGCCATGCGCGAAATCATTCTGCCCACCGTCAAGGGCATGGAAGCCGACGGTATTCCCTTTAGCGGCTTTCTGTATGCCGGCCTGATGATCGACAAGAACGGCCAGCCCAAGACGCTGGAGTTCAACTGCCGCATGGGCGACCCCGAAACGCAGCCCATCATGATGCGCCTCAAGACCGATCTGGTGGATGTGCTGATGGCGGCGACCGAGCCGGGACCCCACGGCAAGCTGGACGAAGTGGAGTTGCAGTGGGACCGCCGCACCGCGCTGGGCGTGGTGCTGGCAGCGCACGGCTACCCGCTGAATCCGCGCAAAGGCGATGTCATTACCGGTATTCCCAAAGATGAAGAAGATGCCGCAGTGTTCCATGCCGGGACCACCTTGAAAGACGGCGCACTGTTGACATCCGGAGGCCGTGTACTGTGCGTCACGGCCCTCGCGGACAGCGTGAGGCAGGCGCAAAGCCGTGTGTACCAGGTGACTGATGGCATCCATTTCGATGGTATGCAGTACCGTACCGATATTGGGTACCGCGCAATCAAGGGCTGATCAGGAAATCCAGATGGCGGAAACAAGCAAGGCTGACACAGCCACAGTTCGGTCCTACCTGGTGGGGCTGCAGGCCCGCATCACCTCGGCCATCGCGGCGGTGGACGGGGGCAGCTTTCTGGTGGATCCCTGGGAAAAAGCGCCAGGCGAGCCTCTGCAGGGCAGCGGAATTACGCAGATTCTGGAGGGCGGTGCGGTGTTCGAGCGGGCAGGGTGCGGGTTTTCGCATGTGAAGGGGCCACGCCTGCCCCCCAGTGCCACCCAGCATCGGCCTGAGTTGTCGGGCGCGCCGTTTGAGGCGATGGGCGTATCCCTGGTGTTTCACCCGCGCAACCCGTACGTGCCGACCGTACACATGAATGTGCGCATGCTGGCGGCCAAAAACCCACAAGGCCAGGAAGTGTGCTGGTTTGGTGGTGGCATGGATTTGACGCCGTACTACGGCTTTGAAGAAGACGCTGTGCATTTCCACCAGACGTGCAAGGACGCGCTGGAGCCGTTCGGTGCCGAGAAATACCCGCGCTTCAAGGCCTGGTGTGACGACTATTTCTTTCTGAAGCACCGCAACGAGCCGCGCGGCGTGGGTGGCGTGTTTTTCGATGATTTCTCGGAGCTGGGGCAGGACCGCAGCTTTGCGATGCTGCAATCTGTGGGAGATGCTTTTCTGGACGCCTACCTGCCTATCGTGGAACGGCGCAAGACCATGGCCTATACCCAGCGTGAACGCGACTTCCAGCTGTACCGCCGCGGGCGCTATGTCGAATTCAACCTGGTGTGGGACCGTGGCACCCACTTTGGGCTGCAGTCGGGCGGACGTACCGAATCCATCCTGCTGTCCATGCCGCCGCACGCCTGCTGGTCTTACCAGACGCAACCCGAGCCGGGTTCGGCCGAAGCGGCCTTGTATTCGCAGTTTCTGGTGCGTCGGGATTGGGTCTGACCACAACGCCACCTCCACCACGCCGGATTGGCGTGTTCGGCGGCGCGTTCGATCCACCCCATCGGGGCCATGCGGTGCTGGCGCAAACCGCGATTGCGCAGCTGCAGCTGGACGAGCTGCGCGTGTTTCCCACCGGCGATGCCTGGCACAAAGCCAGATCTCTTTCTGCAGCCCCGCACCGTGTAGCCATGGCACGCTTGGCGTTTGCAACGGAGCCCCACGTGGTGGTGGACGCACGTGAAACCCTGCGTACTGGTCCGACCTATACAGTGGAGACGCTGGAAGAGCTGGCAGGTGAATATCCCGGTGCGGAACTCTTCCTCATCATTGGTGAAGACCAGGCGCGCGCACTGCCCACGTGGCACCGCTGGGAGGCACTGTCTGGTTTTGCTATAATTTGTGTAGCTGCACGTGCAGATTCAACGGGGGCTGATAGCCCATTTGAATCATTAAACGCACAGATTCTCGGGCTGATTCGGCTGAAAATGCCGCCCATGCCGGTCAGTGCCACCGAGATTCGCCACAAAATTGCCCTGGGGCAGGACATTGCCCCACTGGTTTTTGATTCCGTTGCGCGTTATATTGAACAACATCACCTTTACCAATCCGCCTGATGACTACTTCCACAGCCGCCAAAAAAGACACCCAGAAACTGCAACGCGCCATAGTCGATGGGCTTGAGGATGTGAAAGCACAGGATATTGTGGTGTTCGATACCGAGCACCTGTCCGCATTGTTTGAGCGGGTGGTTATTGCGTCCGGCACGAGTAACCGCCAGACCAAGGCACTGGCTGCCAGCGTTCGCGATGCAGTGCGCGAGGCGGGTTTTCCCAAGCCACGCATTGAGGGTGAGTCCAATGGCGAGTGGATTATTGTGGACTGCGCCCAAGTGGTCGTGCACATCATGCAGCCGAGTTTTCGCCAGTACTACAACCTGGAAGAAATCTGGGGCGACAAGCCGGTGCGGCTGAAGCTGGGGTCGGCTAAACCCACCGCGGCAGTGGCTGAATCCACCAAGCCAGCGAAAGCGGCTGCCAAGCCCGAATCCAGCCTGAGGCGCTCGAATGCTGCCAAGAAAGGCGTGGCTGAGGCGTTCCCATCCAAAGCCCAGGTGAAAAAGGATGCGGCCAAAGCCGCTGCTGCGAAGTCACCAGCCAGGAAAGCACCGGCCAAGAAAGTAGCTGCCAAAAAGACCGCCGCGGTGAAAACGGTGGTGGTCAATGCACCGGTCAAGCCCGCTGCCAAGAAGGCGCCTGCCAAGAAGACCGTGGCCCGCAAGGCCTGACATTTCCCGTGCGTCTGGTCATTGTTGCAGTGGGGCAGCGGGTGCCCGATTGGGCGCAAACGGCGTGGGATGACTATGCCAAGCGGTTTCCGCATGAGCTCAAGGTGGAGCTCAAAGCCGTCAAGACGGAGCCGCGTGGCTCAAAAACCATAGAGCAGCTCTATGCGGCAGAGCGCAAACGCATCGAAGAGGCCATACCCAAAGGTGCACGTATCGTCGCACTGGACGAGCGTGGCACCAGCCTGCGCACCACGGCGCTGGCGGAGCGGCTCAAGGAATGGCAGCTGGGTGGTGGTGACGTGGCGCTGGTCATCGGTGGCCCGGATGGGCTTGATCCGGAGTTTCGCCAGGCCGCACATGAACGCGTCCGTCTCTCCGATTTGACCCTGCCACATGCCATGGTGCGCGTGCTGTTGATCGAACAGCTGTACCGTGCTTGGTCCATCAACGCCAACCATCCGTACCATCGCGAGTGACGACATGACCAGTCCCGATTTCATCTATCTGGCCTCGCAGAGCCCGCGCCGTCGTGAGCTATTGGCGCAGATTGGCGTAGCGCATGAGTTGTTGTTACCTGCGCCCGATGAAGATGCAGAAAGTCTCGAAGTGGTGCTGGAAGGTGAAGCGCCACAGACCTATGTGGAACGTGTGACTGCTCTTAAATTGATAGCTGCTCGTGCAAGACTGGCAAGGGCTGGGGGCAAGAATGGCCCTATTCTGTGTGCCGACACCACGGTAGCGATGGGCAACACCATTTTGGGCAAACCGGTGGATGCCACCGACGCAAAGCGCATGCTGCGCGCCTTGTCGGGACAGACACACCGCGTTTTCACGGCGATTGCCATTGGTTGGGGGGATCGGGAGGCGCAGGCCTGCTGCGAGTCGCGGGTGACGTTTGCCCCGCTCAGCGACGCTGAGATTGACGACTACGTTGCCAGTGGCGAACCCATGGGCAAGGCCGGCGCGTATGGCGTGCAGGGAAGGGCAGCGGCATTCATTGCGCGTATTGAAGGATCGTACTCTGGCATCATGGGGCTTCCTTTGTTTGAAACCGCGCAAGCCTTGCGCGCTGTGGGATTCGCATGCAACAAGACATCCTGATCAACTGGTCACCACAGGAAACCCGCGTCGCCATCGTGGAGCACGGTGCCGTGCAGGAACTGCATGTGGAGCGCACGCTGGAGCGAGGTCTGGTCGGTAATGTGTACCTGGGCAAGGTGGCCCGGGTGTTGCCCGGAATGCAATCGGCCTTTATTGACATCGGATTGGAGCGTGCAGCCTTTCTGCACGTGGCCGATGTATGGCATCCGCCAGCAGAAGGGGAGTCCCTGAGTGCATCGCGCGCATCACAGCCGGTGATCCCTATCGAAAAACAGGTATTTGAAGGCCAGTCGCTCATGGTGCAGGTCATCAAGGACCCGATTGGTACCAAGGGTGCCCGACTGTCCACCCAGATCAGCATCGCCGGTCGCCTGCTGGTGTTTCTGCCACAGGACGAGCATATTGGCGTGTCGCAGAAAATTCCACCTGCACAGCGCGACGAGTTGAGAACGCGCCTTCAGACTCTGGCCGGCAGCCAGGGCGGTGGCTTCATCCTGCGCACGAATGGTGAGGATGCGACGGATGCGGAGTTGTCCGATGACATCACCTACTTGCGCAAAGCCTGGGCACGCATCAAGGATGCGTCGGTACGATTGCCGGCCCAAAGCCTGCTGCACCAGGATCTGAACCTGCTGCAACGCGTGCTGCGCGATCTCGTGGGCGAGTCGACCCAGACCATCCGTGTGGATTCGCGTGAGCAGTTTGAAGCGCTCAAGACATTTGGCTCCGAATTCATGCCGATGGCGGCCGAGAAATTGCAGCACTACAAGGGTGAGCGCCCCATCTTTGATCTCTACGCGATCGATGAAGAAATTGCCAGGGCGCTGGCACGGCGTGTCGATCTCAAATCCGGCGGTTACCTGATCGTGGACCAGACCGAGGCTTTGACCACGGTGGACGTCAACACGGGCGGATTTGTGGGCGCCCGCAACTTCGATGACACCATTTTCAAGACGAATCTGGAAGCCGCGCAGGCCATTGCCCGCCAGTTGCGTCTGCGCAACCTGGGCGGCATCATCATCGTGGACTTCATTGACATGGCGCGCGAAGACCACCGCGATGCCGTTCTGGCGGAGTTCAAAAAGCAGTTGGCACGTGACCGGGTGAAAACTATGGCCGGTGGCTTCTCCCAGCTGGGTTTGCTGGAGATGACACGCAAACGCACACGTGAATCGCTGGCGCATATGCTGTGCGAGCCCTGTCCCGTGTGCGAGGGCAAGGGCATCGTAAAAACCGCCCGCAGTGTGACCTACGACATCTTCCGGGAAATCCTGCGCGAGGCCCGCCAGTTCAACCCCCGCGAGTTCCGTGTGGTCGCGTCGCCGAAGGTGATTGAGCTCTTCCTGGACGAGGAGAGCCAGCATCTTGCAGGCCTGAGTGAATTTATTGGCAAACCTGTTTCGTTGCAGAGTGAAGCGGCGATGGGGCAGGAACAGTACGACATTGTGCTGTTGTAAACGCGAAGTACAGGTTGACTTGCATGCCTCCATTGAAGACCCGCAATACATATCCGATACCAATTCTGACCTACCATCAGATTGCAGAGGCACCGCCGAAAGGAACGCCACACCGCAGCTTGTGCGTCTCTCCAGCTACATTTCGAAAGCAGATGGCGTTTTTGGCCCTGATGGGATACCAAGGGCTATCCATGACCGCTTTACAGCCGTATTTGCGGGGTGAGCGTACTGGCAAGGTGGTTGGTATCACCTTGGATGATGGTTACTTGAATAACCTCGTTCATGCAGCTCCCGTTTTGCGTCATTATGGGTATTCTTCAACCTGCTATGTAGTAAGCCAGCTCCTTGGGAAAACTAACGTTTGGGATCAGGAGTCTGGTATTCCGGAGTCTGCACTTATGGACGCTGCGCAGTTGCGGGAATGGGTAGCCGGTGGACAGGAAGTCGGCGCGCATACGCGGCACCATGTGCATTTGCGCCAGTTAGTTGCGAACAAAGCAAGAGAAGAAATTGCGCTGTGCAAGTCTGATCTGGAAGACTTGTTGGGTGCCGCTGTCGATCATTTTTGTTATCCGTATGGTGAGTACGAGGCTGGGCACGCAGCTATGGTCGTGGAGGCCGGTTACCTGACTGCAACAACGACCCAGCGCAGCCGTTGTGTTGAAGCTGATAGTTTTACGGAATTGCCTCGCGTGCCGGTAGCCCGTCGCACGACGCGCTTCGCGCTCTGGCTGAAGCTGGCTACTGAGTATGAAGGTCGTCGTCGCTGATGAATGCTGACGCCAATCCGACCCGGCGATTGAAGATCGCAGTATTGAATCGGTCATTTGTTGCCACTGGTGGTGGCGCTGAGCGGTATTCGATTGCACTGGTAGAACATCTGGCGGAGAGACATGAGATACATGTGTATGCGCAACATATTGACCACCATTGGCCTGGGGTGACTTACCACAAGCTGTGGACGCCATTGACCCGTCCCCGGTGGATTAACCAGCTTTGGTTTGCGGTCACCTCATGGTGGGCTACGCGCAGGGGTTTTGACGTAGTGCACTCCCATGAGAATACTTGGCATGGACAGGTCCAGACTGTCCACGTACTTCCAGTGAAGTACACGCTTTTCCAGGGACGCATGGGCTGGCACCTTGCGCTGAGATGGCTGAAAGTTGTTACCAGCCCGAGGTTGCTGGCCTACCTCTTGTTGGAGATAAAGCGCTACGCGTACGCCAAAAATCGGCGTGTCGTGGCTACATCCCCCAGTCTGCGTTACATCATGGAACAGACGTTCCCGGCAACTGCTCCCATGCTGGAGGTACTTACGCCCGGAGTCAACGCGATTGCAGGTATACCTTCACCGCAAGCACGAACTGCAGCGCGCAAATCTCTGGGGCTGCCGGAGCAAGGACGATGTGTACTCTTTGTGGGGAACGACTACCGGAAGAAGGGACTGGATGCACTGCTCAAAGCACTGCAGCAACTACCTGCAGATATCTACCTTGCAGTCGTCGGCAATGGGGCGCATATTCCACCGTTTCGTACTGTGGCCGAGTCCAGCGGCCTAAAAGACCGCGTCTTCTTCTTGGGGTCACTCAGGGATGTTGAGCAAGCCTATATTGCAGCGGACTGCCTGGCCCATCCGACACTGGAAGATACCTTTGCCATGGTGGTTCTTGAAGCTATGTCCCATGGAATCCCTGTGGTGGTTAGTGGCGAGCGTCATTGCGGAATATCGTCGTTGCTGCGAGACAATGTCGATGCTCTGATTCTTGAAGATCCAACAGATCACGCCGTTTTGGCGCAGTTTCTACGCCGATTGCTGAGCCACCGTTCACTGTATGAATCGCTCTCCCGGTCTGGAACAGCTTTCGCTGCAGTAAATCAGTGGTCTCGCATTGCTTTATTGCAAGAAAAGATTTACGAATCTACTCTAGCTGTGAAGTTCCAATAGGTTACACGCATCCATCTGGATTGAGTTTAAGAACCTGGGAATCGCCAAACCGCAAGTCTGTCAAGGAAACCCGGGGCGATTCATTCTGTATGTACAGGTGGCGTACGTGAAGAGAAGCATCAGAATGTTGGAGGTGTGTCAGCAAGTTTCGTGTCGCCTGCGAAACTTGGGTCGATGGCTGCATTCAAGCCTAATTCGTACAGGCGAGCGTAGTGTCCCTGTCTTTCTAGCAATTCAGTATGTGTCCCAATTTCAGTGATTGCGCCATTTGCCAAGACGACAATGCGGTCGGCGTGGCGAACGGTTGAAAGTCGGTGAGCAATGATTAGTGTTGTTCGACCACGCATCAGAGAGAGGAGCGCTTCTTGTACGGCCCGTTCGGACTCAGTGTCAAGTGCCGAAGTCGCTTCGTCAAGAATAAGAATAGGCGCATCCTTGTATATTGCTCTGGCAATTGCCAGTCTCTGGCGCTGGCCACCCGAGAGTTGGAGAGCATTGTGTCCAACTAGCGTATCAATGCCCTGAGAGAATCCCTTGACTGTTGATGCCAGGTTTGCTGCCACCAAACAGTGTTCAACTTTTTTTCGATCTAGCGGTAAGCCCAACGCAACGTTAGCGGCAATTGTGTCGTTGATCATCACTACATGCTGGCTCACGAATGCGAACTGCGCTCGCAATAACTTCAGATTCCATTGCCGTATTTCATGACCGTCGAGAAATATATCCCCCGACTGGATGTCGACAAATCGTGGAAGCAGGTTGACCAAGGTGGTCTTGCCGGAGCCCGATGCGCCGACAAGCGCGACGGTTTCTCCTGCGCTAATCGAAAGCTCCAGTGTATTCAGCGCTGGAGGGGCTCCAG
>Ga0209277_10001521_pt1 | contig 11353 bp, 9 predicted proteins | sample JI81AbrownDNA_FD_187503 | JGI IMG/M metagenome (GOLD analysis project Ga0209277, IMG submission 187503) | Wastewater effluent complex algal communities from Wisconsin, to seasonally profile nutrient transformation and Carbon sequestration -... | ecosystem: Engineered > WWTP > Effluent > Algae... | reverse complement strand
GCCCATCACCGCACCGACACCGGAACGTCCGGCGGCGCGATGCAGGTCGTTGACGATGGCCGCGAAGAGGACCTGATTCTCACCGGCGCGACCGATACTCGAAACGCGCAGCAGCGGATCCTGGTGCCGCTTCTTGAGCGTCGCCTCGGTCGACCAGACGGTCGTTCCCCACAGGTCGTCAGCCGGCAGCAGCTCGGCGCGTTCGTTCTCGATGTGCAGATAGACCGGCGTCGGCGCCTTGCCTTCGACGATGATCATGTCCCAGCCGGCGAACTTCAGCTCGGCGCCAAAGAAACCACCGGAGTTCGAGCAGGCGATGACGCCGGTCAACGGTCCCTTGGTGACCACCGAATAGCGCCCGCCGGTCGAGGCCATCGTTCCGGTCAGCGGACCGGTGGCGTAGATGATCTTGTTCTCCGGCGACAGCGGATCGACCTTGGGGTCGATTTCACTGACCAGGTACCGGCTGGCCAGCCCGCGCTGGCCGAGGTACTGCGCCGCCCACTCCATGTTCAGCGCTTCGCTGACACAGCTTCCCTGGGTAAGGTTGACGCGAAGAATCTTGCGAGTCCATGCCATGGTCGTCTCTCCTCAAACCCGTGCCGCACTGTCGGTCTTCTGCGCCCACTTGCGCATCCGCTCGAGGCCGGTCCAGTCGCTGTCGATATAGGTGATGGCGTCCGTCGGACAGGCTTCGGCGCAGGCCGGGTCGCCGCCGCAGAGGTCGCACTTCTGCACCTTGCCCGTCTCGTGGCTGTAATTGACCGTGCCGAACGGGCAGGCAATCGTGCACACCTTGCAGCCGACGCAGACTGCGTCGAGAATCACCTTGGCGCCGGTGGATGCGTCGACCTTGATCGCCTCGACGGGGCAGGCGTTGAGACACCAGGCTTCGGCGCACTGGGTGCAGGTGTAGGGAACCTTGCGCCCTTCGTGATGGAAGTCAAACACCTTGATCAATGACCGCGACGGGTTGAAGGCCCCGGTATGCTCGTACGAGCAGGCCATTTCACACTGCAGGCAGCCGGTGCATTTGCCCGGGTCGATGTGCAAGGATTTCTGCATGACGTCTCCTCCGTGAACAGATCGATGAGATTCTGCTGAATGACGCCGCAGTCCTCTTTTCCCGCTGCGACTGACTGATCACTATAGGCAATCGCCGACACTTGTAAAAGTTGCGCTGCAGCAATTGGGCGGGGGCGGCGGCTCGCGACTTCGGATGGCGATTGCGCAGCGCGCCGGCCTGGCATGTGCGCTCGCAACAACTACGCTGTAAAGATTTGATCGCGGTTTGTGATAAGCGTGATTTCAGCTAGCATTGTTTTTTTGCTGCGCTGCAGCATATGAAGGTCAACGGATGTCGTCGCGAGACGTTAGAGTGCGCATTGGCGCAAATCCGCCAGGCATCCCGCCACGAAAAAAAAGGAATCATGTGTGACGAAACCAAGCAATCACCCGCTGCGCTTTGCGCTCAACTACGAGCTGCATGCCCGCCCCCCGGAAGCGCTGAGCATCCCCGAGCAGGCGTCGTATCTGGCGCTGGCCACCGACCCCGCGGACAGGCAAACCGAGTACGACAGCATCGTCGAGCTATGCACGCGCTACGGCGTCCCTGCGCCGGCACCCGAGGTCAATCACTTCAAGGTCGATCTGGGCACCTTCCGGCTCAAGTGGGAGCGGCGCGCCGAGTGCAGCAGCTACACCTTCTTCCGCCAGGGCGAGTCCGGCGAACCCTTTGCCCAGCCGGTAATCGCCAGCGTGCCGCGGGCCTGGCTCGACCAGCTGCCGGGGCAGGTGCTGGTGGCAGCACACGTCGCGCTGCGCAAGGCACCGGCGGCCACGCCGGACAGCGACGAGCTGGCCAGCCTGTTCGAAGGCAACCTGCTCGTCGGCGGCCGCGTCGGTGACGGCGTCGCCAACGTGCGCGCCGACTTTCGTATTCACGCGGACGGCTTCAGCCGCTTCCTGATCGACGACATCAGCCTTACCCCGCGCCAGGCGGGACGAATGGTGCAGCGCCTGCTGGAGGTAGAAACCTATCTGATGCGCGCGCTGCTCACCCTCCCGGTCGCCAGGGCCACCCTGCCGGTGCTGGCCGATGCCGACCGCCAACTCTCGGCGCTGCTCAACGAAATGGTTGACGTCAGCAGTGAAGACGAACCCGCTCTCCTCGACCGGCTGACGCGGCTTGCCGCCGTCGTCGAGGGGACGATTTCGTCCACTCTGGGCAAGATTTGCGCGGCGCGCGCGTACCAGGATCTGGTCGAACGCCGCCTTGCCGAACTGCGTGAGGTGCGTGTGGAAGGCGTGCAACCCATCGGCGAATTTGTCAAGCGCCGCCTGCTGCCGGCGATGAGCACCTGCGAAACCGTCGCCAGGCTCCAGGACAGCCTGTCGGAACGGATCAGTCGCGCCAGCGAGATGTTGCGCACGCGCGTCGACATCGCCTTGCAGCGGCAGAACCAGTCGCTGCTCAGCACCGCCGCCCGACGCGCGAAACTGCAGTTGCGTCTGCAGGAGACGGTGGAAGGATTGTCGGTGGCCGCGGTCAGCTACTACGTGGTCGGCCTGGTCGGCTATGCCGCCAAGGCCATCAAGGCCGCTGGCGCGCCGGTCAATCCGGAGATCGTCACCGGGATCGCGATTCCGATCGTGGTGATCGTCGCCGCGCTCGGCGTGCGCCATATCCGGCAGCTGGTGCAGCGCGCGGTCACTTGACGGGTTTGCTCCAGGTCCTGGTTTCGATGGTGAAGATCCCGGCGGGGCCGATCAGGACGTGGTCGATGTTGAAGCCATCGCCCGTGAGGTCGTGGAAGACGTGATAGCCGTCCTCCCGCAGGCGCTCCGGGAACTGGCCGACCGCTCGTTCTCCTTCAATGCCTTGGTGGAGTGCGTGGAAGCGGAGCCGCAAGCGCCAGAATCTCCATGCGACAAACGCCAGCAAACCGAGGGCGAACGGCGAGAAGAGTTTAGGCCGGGGTCGCCGATCGGTGTAATAGCTCCACCACTCCAGCGACGTTACTAGGAGAAAACCGATCGCCACGAGGCCTGGTGTTTCCAGCTTGTCTCCAAGCAGTTTCCGGCGTTCTTCTCGTGTAGTTTTTCACGCAGTAGCGAACATAGGAATGCCAGCGGCGACATGGTTTCAAGCGGCTGTCCGGCGTGCTGAAAGTCGCGTCGGGAATTCAGCGCCACAGCCGCGTGCACGTCATTGCGAGGAGGCGTAGCCGACGTGGCAATCCAGAGGTTTTGATTTTCGCTCGGCGGATGTGGCGCACCAGTAGTCAGAGAATGGAACTGGATTGCCGCGTCGGCTACCCTCCTCGCAATGACGGTGGCTGGGGTATGCCTGCCCGGGTCTCATCAGGAATGCCGCACCACAGTAGTGACTGCCCCGCGTTGCGCAAGGGCGTGTCCTTCAGCGGCGACCGTGTATTCGCCTTCTATGTGGACTCCGTGGCACTGCCGTTCAAGTCGCCGGCAATCAAGCGGAACTGCTCCAGCGCCGCTTCGAGGTCTTCGACGATTTCCTGCGCGATCACTTCGGGCGGGGGCAGATTGTCGCTGTCGGCAAGGCTGTCGTCCTTGAGCCAGAAGATGTCCAGGCTGGCCTTGTCGCGGGCGATCAGTTCGTCGTAGGCGTACACGCGCCAGCGGCCGTCGGGGCCGGCGCCATTGGCGGCGTCCGCCTGCTCGCTCCAGGTGGCCGCGCGGCCGTGGCGGTTGGCCGGGCGATCGGCAGGCTCGCCCGCACGCCGCCCCTGATACAGGCCGACGAACTCGTCCAGATCGGCGCGCTTGAGCGGCCTGGTCTTCAGCGTGAAGTGCTGGTTGGTGCGCAGGTCGTAGATCCACAGATGGCGGGTCCACGGCGTCTGGCTGGCCGGCTTCTTGTCGAAGAACAACACGTTGGCCTTCACGCCCTGCGCGTAGAAGAGGCCGGTTGGCAGGCGCAGCAGCGTATGCACGTCGCACTCGTGCAACAGCTTGCGGCGGATGGTCTCGCCGGCGCCGCCTTCGAAGAGCACGTTGTCGGGGACCACCACCGCGGCGCGGCCATGCGACTTGAGCAGCGTCTTGATGTGCTGCACGAAGTTGAGCTGCTTGTTCGAGGTCGTCGCCCAGAAGTCGTCGCGCTCGATCACGTCCTTCTCGGTGCTGCGCCTGCCGTCGGCGCCTTCGATCTGCGTGCTGCTCTTCTTGCCGAACGGCGGATTGGCGAGGACCACGTCGAAACGCTCGCCGGGGTCGGCGGCCAGGGCGTCGGCGACGACGATCGGCACGCTGGTCTCCGAGCCGATGCCGTGCAGCAGCAGGTTCATCGCGCACACCCGCGCCGTACCCTGCACCAGCTCCCAGCCGCGAAAAGCGCCTTCCTTGAGGTGGCGTTTCTCGTCGCGGGTAAGGTTCGGATAGTTGCGGGTGATGGCGTTGTGGGCGGTGAACAGGAAGCCGCCGGTGCCGCAGGCCGGATCGCAGACCGACTCGCCGGGTCGCGGCGCGATGGCGTCGACCATCGCCTGGATCAGCGGCCGCGGCGTGAAATACTGGCCGGCGCCGGACTTGGTGTCCTGCGCGTTCTTCTCGAGCAGGCCCTCGTAGGCGTCGCCCTTCACATCGGCGCCGAGTGACGACCAGTCTTCCTCGTTGATCAGGTCGACGATCACCCGTCGCAGCTTGGCCGGGTCCTGGAACTTGTTCTGCGCCTTGTTGAAGATCAGCCCGAGCGTGCCTTTCTCGCCGCCGAGCCGTTCCAGCGCGTGCCGGTAGTGGTCGAACAGCTCGTCGCCGTCGCGGGTCAGCAGCTCTGGCCAGGCGTAGAGCGCCGGGATGATGCTCGGCTGCCGGTACGGCGGACGCGAGCGCTCGTCGGCCATCTTCAGGAACAGCAGGTAGGTGAGCTGCTCGACGTAGTCGCCGTAGCTCATGCCGTCGTCGCGCAGAACGTTGCAGTAATTCCAGAGTTTCTGGACGAGGGTGTTTGCGTTCATTCTTCCGGGGTCGGTTTGAAGCGCGTCAGCGCCGATTCAATGGCCTGCTGCAGGCGCCGATGCAGCACTTCGCGTGGCGGCAGCACGGTCAGGTACTCGGCCACGTGGATGCCTGCAGCATCGAGTTCGAGCAGTTCGACCTGCTCGGCGTTCTTGTCGGCGCACAGGATGATGCCCAGCGGTGAGCGTTCGTCCGCTTCGCGCTCGTGTTTGTCGAGCCAGCGCAGGTACAGTTCCATCTGGCTCTTGTAGGCGTGCTTGAAGCGTCCGAGCTTCAGTTCGACGGCCACCAGTCGCCGCAAGCGGCGGTTGTAGAAGAGGAGATCGACGTAGAAATCGTCGCCGTCGATCTGCAGCCGTTTCTGCCGCGCAACGAAGGAGAAACCCACGCCCAGCTCCAGCAGGAATGCCTCCAGCTCGCGCAGAATCGCGTCTTCCAGGTCACGTTCCATGTAGCGATCGCTCAGACCGACAAAGTCGAGCACGTAGGGGTCCTTCAATACCAGCGACGGGCTCAGCTCGCCTTTGGCGCGCAGTGCATCCAGTTCCAGCCTGATCAGCTCTTGCGGCTGGCGTGACAGCGCCGTGCGTTCATAGAGCATCGAGTCGATACGGCTGGCGAGCGTGCGCACGCTCCAGCCTTCGATGCGCGACATCTCGGCGTAGAACTCGCGCTGCAGCGGCTGCTTCAAGGGCAGGAGCTCGCGAAAATGCGACCAGCTCAATTGTCGCCACAGCGTGGCGACAATCGTCTCGTCAGGAAACGCCTCAGCGAACTGCAGCATGCGACGCAGGTTCTTTTGCTCGAAACCGCGCCCGTACTCGGCGGCCAATTGTCGCGACAGTGTGGCGACAATCTCTTCGCCATAATCGGCCCGCTTCTGACCCAGCACCTCGTCGCGGATGCGCTTGCCGACACGCCAGTAGAGCATCGTCAGGCCGATGTTCACCGCGGCGGCGGCGCTGCGTTGGGCTTCGGCGATGAGCTGGCGGAGATCGGACAGCAGTGCGTCGGCCTGCGGTGGTGATGGTTTCGATGGCTGTTTGCGGCTGGCAATGACGCCCTTGGCCGACTCATGGAGCTTGCGGCTCACCATCGCAGCAAACCCCGCAGGCTTGCTGTCCTGTAGCCTGCCGCCCGACTGCTGAGGCCCGGCACAAGGCTATTGCCCCTGCAGTGACCCCGGCGTTTCTGGACGAAAGTGAACACGTTCATCGTTCAGGCAAGGAGTTGCTCGACCAGCGAGCGCGGTGAATGGATGGTGACGCCGCCGAAGGTCTGCCCGTAGCCAGGGCCGAAATGCGTGCGATCGCCGGTGACCAGCACCTCGCAGGCGAGCCGGATCGCAGCGGCGAGGACCGGGCGGTCCTTCTCGGGCAGCCAGTCCAAGTCCCCGCTCTGCTCGGCGGCCGGTGTTGCTGCGGCGATTTGCAGATCCGCCAGCAGTGTATTGAGCACGTCGAGCGCCTCTGGCCCCTTGGCGGTCAGGTTGCGCCGTGCCTCGGCGACGACATAGGCGTCGGCCCGGCAGTCATGGCCGCGATCGACGAGCAACTGCAGCATTGCGCGCACGGCACCGTCGGACTTGGCGGCGGAGAACAGGATGTTGGCGTCGAGGAACACCCGCATGGTGCGGTGTTTTCAGCGCCTGGCCGGCGGTGCGGGCCGGCTGGCGAGCACCTGCGCCAGTTCGGCCTCGGCGTCGTCGAACTCGCGCTCGCGTTCTGGCGTATAGATCTCGACCGGCAGCGTGACTGCCGGGCGCAGCAGGAGGCCCTCGGGCGTCGTCTCGGCGATCAACTGGTCGTCGGCCTTCAGCCCGAGCGCCTGGCGCAGCTTGGCCGGCAACGTGACGACGCCGCGGCTAGTGATGGTGAGAGTGGCTTTCATGGCTGCAGATTAGCAGAAAAGCAGAAACACTGCGACCGCGGGTGCACCGACGGGTTTTGCCTACGCGGTGGCGACCACGTGCTCGCTCTGCCCCGCGCAAGTCGCTCCCGGCGGGGCGAACGCCCGCGCCAGCACCGCCTGCCGCAGCACCTGCGCGCGCTTGAGGTTGGCATCGACCTCGGACTCGACTTCGCGGACGATAGAAAGGCGGCGGTCGACTTCGGCGACGATGCGGTGCTGCGTTGCTAGGTCAGGTACCACGATGGGGGCCGACATCAGCGCGGCCTTCGTCAGCTTTCGTCGACCGGTCGATCCGGTAGTTAGTGGGATGAAGGGGTAGTAGGACAGCGCCAAGTTCAGGTACTTGGGCAGAACAGCGTCGCTGCGGGCACGCAGCACGTGGGTGTGGTTGTTCACCCAGCACTTGCCCGAGAAGTAGTAGCTGAACGGCAGCTTGCGACCCACGAAGGTCTCGTCTTCGACCACGAGCACTAACTCTTCGTCGAAGCGCGCTTCGTCGATCCACCCCGTCTGCCCGTTCGCTCCCAGATACGGAATCGTCCCTACCCGCTTGGCCCGTTCGGTCTTATTTACGGGCTCTCTCATGTTGTCGAGCGAGACGGCGATGTCGGCGACGGTGCCCGCGATCTTAGTCGAAAATGAATTCGACGCAGTCTGCGCTTGAATCGTTGCGCGCTTAAAGTGCTGGGCATTGGTCTTGACGCGATTAAGGTTGGCGACGGCTTCGTCGAGGCGGGAGAACTGCTTTTCGATTTCGGCGACGATGCCAGTCTGTTCCTCCAAGGTGGGCAGGGTAATCCCAATTGCGGCAAGCTGTTTCTTCGTAATAACGCCTTGTGCCGATCCAGCCGAGGCTACACGGAGCTTTAGCACCCACGGATGCAACTGGTAGTACAGGAAGCGCGCGTCGAGCTTAGCTGATGGTCGAATCGCGGCAACGCTGCGCCCAATGGCGCAGTCGATACCAAGGTTCAGTTTTCCAGCAGTTGCACCGACCACGCAGACGAAAACGTCGCCCTTTCGTCCGAACTTGAGCGGTTTGGTAGTCCACTCTCGCTCGACCGGGTGCGTGCTGCCGAACTCGCCTGCTTTCACAAACAACACACCATCCCGCGCGGTGTTGCATTCAATCCCGGGTGGAGCTTGGCCCATTTCGAAGTGCGCAACGTCACCGAGCCTAATCACGCTGCCAACTGCCTGTTCAAGTCCTCAATCACCTTCGTCAACTCCGCACCAAAAACCCGATGCACCCGCCCCAGCCCACCGCGCTGATCGAAGGGTGCGTAGCTGAAATCCTCGGCCTCGATACCGAGATTGGACGCGATGTGCTCGGCCATTTTCTCCAGCCACCAGCGCTGCTCGTCGGTGAAGCCCTTGCCGGCCGCCTCCTGCTGCGACATCCACGCCCTGAAGTTGGCGGCGACGCGCTCGGGGTAGGGCACCAGTTCGTTCTCCTGGTGCATCGCGTAGCGCACCAGCGAGACGAGGTCGGTGAGGATGCGGCGCTGGCTGGCGCCGCGCACCCTGTTTCCTCCGCTGGATTTGTCGAGTGCGGCGTAGGCCTGCCAGAGCTGGCTTTCGGTCCATAGCTGCGGTGGCGCCTGCAGGGTGTCGGCGAGCGCCTGCAGGTCGGCAAAGCTCAGTGGTGCGCGGGTCGGGCGGTTGTAGAGGATCTGCAGCGCGGTGATCTCGTCGCGGTGTTCGGCGATGAAGGCCTCGAAGCTCTGGACGATGCCCTGCGCGCGCTCGCGTGCGGCTGCTGAATACTCAGCGCCGAGCAGGCGATCCTGGGTGACGATGTCTATCACCAGTTCCTTCTGCGCCTTGAGGCTTAGCAGCAGCTCGCGCAGCTGCGGCTTGGCGAGCGGCCTGACGGCCTGGCGCAGTGCGTCTTCGGCTTGCTGCGGCGAGCGGTCGGCGGCCGGGTTGAGCGCGTGCACGATGGCGCGCGACAGCTCCTTCAGCTCGATGCCATCGGCGGTGCTGCGCACCCTGGCGCGCTCGGCGTCGCTGAGCTGCGCTTCGAGGCGCGACAGGCGCAGCGCGACGCTGGACAGCACCTCGGGTTCGACGTTGCCGAGGCTGACCGCCTGCAGCAGGGCGTTGAGCGGCACCGATTTTTTCTGGTCCATCGGCCGTGAGTCGGTCTTGTCGCGCTCGCAGACGCCGACGCAGTCGACGATCACGAAGCGGTCCTTGCGCACGTGCTCGCCGGGGGTGACGCCGCGCAGGTCGTCATCGCTGACGATGCGCACGCCGCGGCCCTTCATCTGCTCGAAGAAGCTGCGGCTCTTGACGCTGCGCATGAAGACGACGATCTCGACCGGCTTGATGTCGGTGCCGGTGGCGATCATGTCGACGGTGACGGCGATGCGCGGGTAGTAGCTGCTGCGGAAGGCACGGATCAGGTTTTCCGGCGTGTCGCCGGTGCTGCGATAGGTGATTTTCTGCGCGAAATCGTTGCCGCGACCGAACTCCTGGCGAAGGATTTCAACGATCGCCTCGGCGTGGTTGTCGTCCTTGGCGAAGACCAGCGTCTTGGGCAGCTCGCTGCGCTGCGGAAAGAGGTCGCGCTGCCAGTTGTCGCGCAGCGTGCGGGCGATGGTGCGGATCTGGTCGGGCGTCTGCACGCTGCGGTCGAGCTCGGCCGGCTCGTACTCGAAGTCGTCGTCGAGCTGCCAGTCGCGGCGGGCGCGGGTGGCCTTGTCGCGCACTTCCAGCCAGTAGCCGGCTTCGACTTTGGCGCCGGCTTCGCTGACTTCGGTGCGGATGCGGTAGACGTCGTAGTTGACGTTGACGCCGTCGGCGACCGCCTGCTCGTGGCCGTATTCCATCACCAGGTTCTGGTTGAAGAAGCCGAAGGTCTGCTTGTTGGGCGTCGCGGTGAGGCCGATGAGAGAGGCGTCGAAGTACTCGAGTACCTGCCGCCACAGGTTGTAGATCGAGCGGTGCGCTTCGTCGGTGACGATGATGTCGAAGGTCTCGATCGGGATCGCCGGGTTGTAGTCGATCGGCTCGGGCTGCTTGAACAGGGCGTCGATGCCGGCGGTGCTCTGCTCTTCGTCGTCCACGGCCAGTTCGCGGCCCTTGAGCATCGAGTACATGCGCTGGATGGTGGCGATGCAGACGCGGGCGGTGGTGTCCAGGTGGTTGCTGGCGAGATGCTGGACGATGTACTCCTCGCCAAACTTGAAGTTGTTGACCGGCGAGACGTACTGGTCGAACTCCTTTTTCGCCTGGCGGCCGAGGTTGCCGCGGTCGACCAGGAACAGCACGCGGCGCGCGCCAGCGTACTTGATCAACCGGTAGATGAAACTGATCGCGGTGAAGGTCTTGCCGCTGCCGGTGGCCATCTGGATCAGCGCGCGCGGCTTGTTGGCGGCCAGCGAGCGCTCGAGGTTGTGGATGGCGGTGATCTGCGCCGGCCACAGTTGCTGCTTGCTGACGCCGTCGCCCCATTCGCTGAGCAGCTCGGGCATGGCGCGGACGCGGGCGAGGAAGGTAAGCGGTGCGAAATCGACGTGCGGGGCAGTGCTGCCGCTGCCGGTGGTGAAGACCGGCGCTTGCGGCAGCGCCTTGAGCCATTCGCTCAGCGTTGCCGGCTGGTGGAAGGCGAAGACGTTGCGGGCGCGTGCCTCGGGGTCGAGGCCGTTGCTGAAGTGCGTTTCGGCGCCGGTCGATTCGTAGACGAAGGGCAGCGGCCGGCGCCACGCCGGCAGGCTGCGCGGCAGGCCCAGCGCGTAACGCGCCGACTGGATCTCGACCCCGGTGAGCGTCGCGCCCTGCTTCTTGGCTTCGATAACACCGGCGGCCTTGCCGTCGATGTAGAGCAGGTAGTCGGCGAAGCCGTGCCCGGCTTCGAGCGGGAATTCGCACAGCGCTACACCCCGGGCGGCGTGGATGTCGGCCGCGGCGATGCTCTGCACCGACCAGCCGGCGGCGGTCAGGAGCTGGTCGATTTGCTCGCGGGCGCGTTGTTCGGCGGTGGGCATGGCTTCTAGCCCAGCGTCCGGACGACGGGGTCGACAACCACACGCTGCGCGCAGCGCTCGCGGCGGCGACGGTAAACGACCGCTCGCGGCGGCAGGAACATCGCTTCAACCTCCCGGTTCGGGTTTTATTCTTGTCCAGCGTCGCGCGCAGCGCAGCGTTTGGCTGGCCGGCGGCGATTAAGCTGACATCTTGCCACAGCGATGCGCGCACGACGCGAGCGGCGCGGCTTGCGGCTTCGAGGAGCAGCACGAGGAGCCGCACGAGGAGCCGCACGAGGAGCAGCACGAGGGCACCGCGGGGGCACCGCCGGGACACCGTTATCAACCGCGGCGGCACTTTCGCCCGACACGCGGAGCAGTTGCTGCAAATGGCTTAGAATCTGCTCCTCGCGAACCTGACCCGGGCGCGGCTTCAGGCCGGCAGAGTCAGATTCTCCCGTCGACCGAGCGCTGGTCGC
>Ga0209277_10001517_pt1 | contig 11357 bp, 12 predicted proteins | sample JI81AbrownDNA_FD_187503 | JGI IMG/M metagenome (GOLD analysis project Ga0209277, IMG submission 187503) | Wastewater effluent complex algal communities from Wisconsin, to seasonally profile nutrient transformation and Carbon sequestration -... | ecosystem: Engineered > WWTP > Effluent > Algae... | reverse complement strand
AAATAATTTATATCAACATTATGGATACTTAGGTTGGCCACTCCTTATTTTGGGATTTTTCTCAACAGTTTATCTGTTACAAGATAAAAAAACTCTAATTTTGCTTTTTTCACCCATATTATTGGTCTACTTATTTTTCTCTATTATTGTTGAAACTAAGACTGCAGGATATGTTTTTATCGTTTCACCATTACTTTTATTTATATTTGCAATGTCATTTCAATTAATAAATGACTATCTCACAAACAGGCTGTATAAACCACTTGTATTTGGAATCACAGTTGTTGCCATTATATTTTCTGTTGCGGTTAGTATACGATTTGAAACATTAAATAGCTTTCATTCCAAAGGCGTATCTAATTATAATTGGGAAAATAGAGAAAATAAAATTCATAATACTCAAATTTACAAATCCCTTGATAGTTATTTAAAAGGTAGTTACCTAGTTTTTAATTGCAAAAGTATGGAAAGTGTCGATGCAATGTTTTATTCAAATCAAAACGTTTATGCATGGTGGCCGGAGAAGTCTGTTTATGATTCTTTAAAAGCACTAAATTATAAAATTGCTGCCTTTACTAACCACAACAATCAAGTATTGCCTGATTATATTCAAAACGATAAGGATGTAATAATTATAGACTTAAAACTAAAATAAGTGCAAGTAATAAATATTTTAATCATATGTTTTTAAATAAAATAATTTAATATTAGTTGGCAATTAACCTAAAAATGACTTCTAGAAATACTCATAATATTTGGTGGCACAAGTGTCAAAGATCTAGTCCTTGGTTGCAACCTGCAAATACTCACGTTTCGAAGAGAATATGCGGGTTTGGTTAAGACTAATCCGGGAAGCCATCTAGAAACTAAAATATTGAAATCAAAAACAATTAAAATGTAAACTTAATTCGTTAAAAGCGCTCTCGACATTGATACTACTCTTCTCTCTTTACAATTATTCGGACACTTATATGAAATTTTACTTGGATATCCTACACCATATCCCGTTGGATCCATGGTGATTTTAATCGATATATTATTTTTCTGACAATACCGGGTAACGATTTCCATAGCATAGTTTGATACACTTATTGCTCGCTGTTCAGATAGGATTTGGTTGTAACAATCCTGTTCGAATTTTTCGTTGTTATAGATGTCGCATTTAGGTTCAGGGGATAAAAGCATTAAGACTTTTTTTAATGAATCAGAAACCGAGACATCATCTGAAAAACCTGTAGTCCTTATAAATAATGTAATGAGCTTATAACTCTCTTTTAAGGAATCTATATCTGTGATAATGGAGTTAATATATTTATTCAAAGTAGTCATATGTTTGCTTGGATCAATTTCAAATTCACCTAAATCAAAATAGAGGTCATCATCGTTTGAAAAATATGTGGTATTATTTTCAGGATCATCTAGTTCATCTTCAATGGAATCTAACCTAAGATTAACAACTCCTAATTTTTTCAAAAACATTTCAGCTTTTTCTGCTTTGTGAGGGCCATGTTTTAAATAATCTGTCGTTTCATTTATGACTTCACGAAGGTCATTAAAGTAAGAATCATTGACAATACTAGCAAACGAATTTTCTGGTTCATTTTTGATAATGTCTTCTAATATTTCAACTAATGAATCCAATCTTTTAGTTGTGGCATTTAACAATGCGTCCAACTCCTCATTCCTTATAAGATTATCATCATACGGTGTAGCTTTTTGGCTTATTTCTATTGACTCGAGTTTATAATTCTTGATGATTATTGTATCAATTTCAAATTTAAATTTATTTGAAGGGTTTTTAACAGTAGTATGCTTGAATGAAATATAATCCACCGTTGGATTTATAACAATAGAATCGCCTTGTGATTTATCGATAATAATACAACCGTCTATTTTAAAACTATCAATAAAAAGAGTATTATTTCTTTTATCATACCGATAATTGAAAGAATCTAAATTCAGATTGTTAAGTATTATACTATCAGGAACGTTTCTTTGACTTATTTCAATTTTTTCAACCTGAATTTCAGAAATAATTATTTTTTCGACCCTAAAACAGGATGAGTTTAAAAGTAAAAATATAATTAAAAAAAATAAGCAGAACTTCATTTTATAGCTTTAAGGATGTTAGTATCCCATTGTTTCGTTGCAAAGAATTTTCAAACATCAATTTTTGCGATGGGCCTAATAGATCCTCGAATCTCTTATACACATCGTTTTCTTGCTTATAAACATCATTGAGATCAATCAATAATTGCATAATTAACAATTCAGTCGACATAACACTACAATCATAATAACTCTTATATATTTCAAAAAGGTTTTTACCTTGATCAAATAAAGTGTTAAAATAATTAACAGCTTCCTTCGGGCTTGGAGGATGCGCCACATCTTCTAGAAGCAACTTCAGGGAGTTTATTGTGTCTATACATTCATAAATTCGCATTTCTTTGATACTACATTGTTTGTCATAATTAAAATATTTTGTAAAAATGATTTTGTCGTATTCACGTAGTACAGGAGTGTATTCTGCTATAAACTCATCTTTTACATTAATATTTTGAGGGGATAAATTTATTAATTCATCTATCCTATAATAAATTGATTTTATTTCACTCCATTCGGCAACAATTTTTGTAGTATCACCACCAATTGCGGTTTTATTAAACTTTAGCCATTTCTTTCCATATTCATCCATCAAAGCTTTCAAGTAATCATTCTCATTTAGTTTGGCCATTCTGACTTCAAGTGAAGGATACACTTCCTTTAAAGAAATGTTTTTTGAGTAGTCTACATAATATGGATGATAAATATGGAGAAGAAAATCTTGTGTTATTGTCAATTCTGATATTGGAACATAATATAATCCGGAAATATTACTGACTTCTTCAATATTGCCAACAGCTATTCCACACACTATTTTTGCATCTTCTATCAAATACTCGGTTCCTTTTTCTTTTAAGTGAATATAAAAGCACGGGTTGTCTTCTAATGTTAAAGTAGCAAGTGAGCCAACTGCAGTTGGAAGAATTGAGTATGATTTAGATTTGTAACCATTTTTGTAAACTATTACAATTATTTCTTGGTTCAGAGATATGTCGATTGAAGATAATACAAAGAAAAATTCTCCCTTAAAATTAGTTTCGTCTGAGTCAGCCGTGGCTTTTAAAATAACATGTGCACCCTGCACAGGTCCGTTTTTATCAACAACCACACCTTTAATACCTTGAGGTGTTTGGGCAATGATTTTAAAACTTAATAAAGAAAAAAAGACAAAAAGTAGTGTGTTTACTTTCATTTCAATTTGTTTAATAAGATATTATTGTGTGAATTAGCATTAAATAAAACTGATATTTTATCCTCTACATAACCATTCTTTTGGGCATATATATTTATTCTATAGGAGGCATCTTTGTTGGTGGCTATTGAAATTCGGTAATAACCCATGCTGTCTGTTAATACTGAAATTGAGTCAAGTCTCACAACAGCATTTGAAATTGGTTCTTTAGTTTCCATGTCATATAGATTACCAGTGAATTGCAATTTCCTTATCTTGTATTTTTCTTGATCCATAACTTCATTAGATGTGGTTTTACGTTTTGGTTGTTCATTTTCCAGAGGAGTAGTAGTGGTCTCAGATACGAAGACAACCTGTTTAGAATCTGAATCCTTAGAGTGTGATTCAACATACCAAATTCCCAAAAAAGTTGCCCCTACGCCACTAAAGAGTACTATAACAACCTTCCAAAAAGGTTTTAAGTTAACTTTGATATTCATGATTAACTATGTTTTAAAGTGGTTTTAAATGACCAAATGCTCCGAAATTTAACCTTTTTTGACAAAAACTCAAAAAAACCTCATAAATTTTTATATGAGGTTTAGGATGCAAATAAAGAGCAGCTGTATGGTTACCGTTATAACAAGAGAAAAAATCAAATATCTATTGGAGTAAAATTTAATTTTTCTGTTTGGAGGATGGTAAGCCGGACTCTTTCGCCATGATAATAAGTGAATTATAGACCTTAGAAGTAGAACTATTTGTGAATATGCTATAGAAAAATTCAAAATAGCATAAATTAAAGCAAAGAGCCTATTGGCTTTATTATATGACAAAAAAAAATCTATTACTAAGTAACCTTGGTAAATATGTCCAATTACAAATAATAAAAGTATGCAAAAGACAAATATAAATTTGACATATTTAGCTCTACGGTCTATTTCGGAATAATAAGATAATAAAACAGGTCTGATTACTATTTTTCCTGCAAATGGTAATTTATTTATAACTTTTGTTGTATTTTTTAAAAAACTAAGTGTTTTCATGTTCAGGTGGTTTAGCCTATAAAGACATAATCTTTATAGGCTAAACCATCTGCACCATTTCATTATTATTATACATAGATATCAAGAACAGTCAATTAATTAGCAGGGCTGAATTCCACTGGTTGTAATTCCTTCCTTACCCATAATAAAATTAAAACCGATGCAAATCAAAGAATTATTTTCGGTTGTATTAAAATATTGGTTGTTGATCATTCCGTATTGGGAAAGAACCCTTTGAATAATCGGTTACACAGTCAAAACATAGGTTTGTTGCTCTAAAAATCAACATGATTATTTATTATTCAAGGCAATTTAAACTGTAGGATCAAATACCATTCTTTTAAGTAAATGGTTGTTTTTGAAAAAGGTGTCAATTTGTTTTTTCTCACAAGCATTTTGCACTAAATGCAGCATTCGTAACTCCACAAATCATTAATTTTAGGCAAATCTGAAATTTGGGTAGAGAAATGAAATCATTTTTATCAAACACTGGCTCAAACTCCTTTTCCAAATATTCTGCATCGGTTGCGCCCACCCTGAAACAAATAAGTGTCCCGACATTCCCGAAAATAGAAGTTCTAACCTCCTCTTGTAACTGCTCAATGTATTGATGCGCCAAAAAGAGCGAAAGTCCATATTTCCTTGACTCAGCAAGGATGTCTGCGAAAGAAAGTGATAGGAATGAATGTGCCTCATCTACATAGAGGTAAAACGGAATACGCTTTTCTATTGGTTGTTTAGCTCTGTATAATGCACATAACTGAATTGAGGTAACTAAAATACTCCCGATAATTATTGAAGCATCCTCGCCAAGTTCACCTTTAGAAAGGTTGGCAATGAGTATCTTTTGTTCATCCATAACTTGGGACATCCGAAATCCTGAAACTTGCTTCCCAAGCATATTTTTAAGTGGCTTACTTGATATAAAAACACCCATTTTGTTGAGAATCGGTGAAATTACCTCATTCCGGAATGATGGCGTATAAATATCAAACTCTTTTCGCCAAAAGTCGAAAATGTAATCATCCTTCACATATTCAAGCACCTTTTCTTTGAAGTGTTTGTCAGTCAGAAGTGGTTGAATATCAAGTAAGGTAGCGTAGGGATATTGTAGCAATGTTAGGAGACTAAAGCGGAGTATGTATTCCATTCTGGGGCCCCAGGAATCAGACCATATCTTTTTGAAAGTTGAAATGAGGCCGGATGCAACTAAGCTATGGTAGTTCGGGTGTACTGCATGGAGCGGATTAAATGCAATCACATTTTCATCAACTGGATTTATATATACTAGATCTTTTTTTCTATTCTCTGGAATATGTTCAAGAAGGTACTTTGCAACATCTCCGTGGGGATCGATAATTCCACAACCTTTGCCTTTTGTAATATCTGAAAGGGCCATTTTTTGCAGCAGTGTCGATTTACCCATCCCGGTTTTTCCGATGCAGTAAATATGCCCAAGTCTGTCCTTGTCCTTTATACCAAACGGAATGTTTTGGTTGCGCCAATTGGTGTAGCCGATTGGAGTAATGTCATAATCTTCCATACTCATACTAGATATTGTAGAAAATCCGGTTATTCAGCATAAGGGGGGTAGTTTTGCTATTTATAACAAATTAAAATAATTAAAAAAATGTAGTAGATTAAAAGTTACTTAAAAAATTCAATAACATTAGGGTTTGTCTATGTTTTTTGTTTTAGTAATTCTCCCATCAAAATTTGCAATTTTATTTGCATTTTTAAGAGAATTTTGAATTTTGCGTCTATCATAACCTATTAGGTCTAGTTCATCTTTAGCCCAAATTGAAGTTGATTCATTTAACATAGCAATTTTGACAGTTTTTTCATTTGGAAATTCAACTTCAAATTCAATTTTTGTAAGTTTTAACGGCGAAATTTTACCACCGTAAGTTAGAAGTACTTTAGCAATAAACTTATCTTTATTTGCTAATCTTTCAACCATTAATGTTTGCCTTGTATTATAATTAGCTCCGTAGGTCAAAATGTTTTTAACATTTTCAAAAAATGCGCTGGTTTGTGGACCCGTGCCATGTTGGATATTACAATATTGACACTGGATTTGGTAGTGCAAATTTAATTCGTTTACACTTGGACTCCAATTCACTATATGTAAATCTATTGGTATTTGAAATGTATAGTCTTTAAGGTATTTAGGATTTTTAAATTTAATAAAACCTTCCAATTCTGGGTATGCAATTTTTTTAAATAATGCTTCTATATAATGGTGTGGGGCTGGTTTAATTTGGCCATCTAATCGCATGTAATAGGTATTATTGTATTGATGGGGGGAGTATTCACTTTTCTTCACCTCAATCAAGTAAATAAACTTGTTATCTTTTTCAAACGGGTAATAATTTATTCCTAATGGTATTGGCACAATACTGTCAGATGTTGAACTAATAAATTGGTCTTTTTCTATTTTGTTTTCACTTGGTGTTAGTGGGCCAAAAAATTTCTTTTTTTTATTATTAGAATCATGCTTCCCATCAGGTGCCCCTAAAATAATTATGCCTCCACTAGAGTTTAAAAAAGCACAGATGGTTTTAGGAAGTATGTTAATTTGTTTGTATACATCACTAGGGCTAATTGATTTGAATTCAATCGTATCACTTTCTGTCCTCTCAAATAGAAAGAAATTTTCAATGTCATCATATTTAATTTCTCCGACTTTTTTTCCAAAATGAGCGATAAATAAATCCATAAATTCCAATTAGTCCCGTGAATAGAAAATTTTTGAATAGTATTCAATTTGGGAAGCAAAGTCAACAATAAATTATATGGGTTGAAGGGCGAAATTTTCGGACCCTTCCGGCACCTCGCAAAAAGAAATATTTTCAATTTTCACTTTTTTACATTTTTTAGATAGTCTGCTTTGCATGATTAAAATTGGTGTTAATTTATGCATTGATTCAGGCTTAATTGCAACACACAGTCCGTCACCTGCTGTTTGAACACTTGGGTAAAGCAATCCATCATATCCTTTGCTTATCGCCATCTCACTAAATATTGCTGAAATCATGTAATTCATATGGCTATCAGTTGGTTTGACGAATTTAGTGAATTCTTTACTTAAAAATCTAACCCAGTTTAATGTGTTATTTCTAATATCTACCGGAAGTTTAGAAAGATAAAAATTATAATCCTTCACTAGATCGTTTAAATATTTGATTTTATATTTTTTCTTAGGATCAACTACCGTTAGTAGGGATATTCTTTCAGTTGATACCCATTTAGAAAATGTAATATCGCGCTCACCATCACCACTTTTTTTATCTCTTAATAAATCACAGCACTCAAAACACCCAGTAATTCTTGCGTATTTTATTACCTCTAAATCGGCTGGTTCAGGAATAACACTGCAATAAAACATTGTTTGTGCAGGCGTACTAGCCCTTTGGTATGTAGTGTTAAATTTTGCAGGTTTGAATGAAATTCGAGAAATAATATTAAAAACAGGTTCGTTCACTGTGTTTTGAACTGCACGTTCAAAAGTTTTTGAAGCATTATATTCAGTTACCATTAATGAAACTCTCCCCATTTTTGTTAGAAGTGCCTTTATTTCATTATCTGTTGCCTCTGCTAATTTGAGTTTAGTCAAAGCCTCAATTTCCTTATTATTTTGTTTAAAGAAATTACACTTAAACATTTTGAATGGTGATTTTACAAGTTGACCCATATATATAACTTAGTGTGTTTCTAATCCATTGCAAATACTCCATATGGCTAACTTTCACAACTTGATTCATAGTTGCCAAAAGTTTTAATTCTTCAGCTTCAGTAAATTGGCGATTTCCTATTTTTGAAAGTAATTGAGAATCGTCAAAAGTTGATACTACTTGATGGTATTTAATTTCTACAATATCCTCTGTTTTAATATCTATTTTATTAATGTAACACCAAATGGTTGCGCTACCATTATCATTTTTAACTAGTATTTTATGTACCATAAGAGGCCTTTAAAGTAATATCTACAAATTTACATAATTAGAGGTTGATTTACAAATTACCAGATAATAAGTCTACGGTGGGTAAAATTGCCATTTCCGGCAAATTTCCCCCCCTTATAAATGGTACCCCTTTAATTCACAATGTAGGGTGTACTCACAAAAATAAAACAGTACGTTAGTATAAAAATGAGCAAATCAAAGGAAGGTGAAAACGACATATTGAGCGGCTTTAACCCAAACTCACCTTTGGTCACAGATGATATTGCTCTAGATTATCTGGCCGAACTATTAGTAGATATATATTTAGACGAATTGGAACATGCTTCCGAATCCACAAAACACAACTAAACCACAAGCTGTTATTTATTGCCGAGTTTCTACAAAACATCAAGTAGATGAAGGAAACTCACTTTCAACCCAAGAAAGATTATGCCGAGAATACGCACTCAAGCAAGGTTATGAAGTTGCTGCTGTATATATCGAAAAGGGAGAAAGCGCTAAGACAAAAGACAGAACAGAACTTCAGAAAATGATGTCTTTTTGTGCTATTAAAAAGAACAATGTCTCTTATGTTGTCGTTTATAAACTGGATCGTTTTTCCAGAAATACTGATGACTACAGTTATCTCCGAATAATCCTAAAAAGGTATGGTATTTTTATAAAATCGACGACCGAATATTTTGAAAATACTCCAGCTGGAAGATTTATGGAGAATATCATTTCCAATGTTTCACAATTTGATAATGATGTCCGAACCGAGCGAGCCGTTAATGGTAGTAGAGATGCCATGGTTGAAGGGAGATATGTATGGTCTGCACCATATGGTTATAGCAACATAAAGGTTGGAGGGCGAGGTAATATTGCTCCAAATGATAATGCACCAATAGTCAGACGAGCCTTTGAAGAAGTTGCAAAAAATCAATGCCCTATTGAAGAGATTAGAAAATCAATGTTCTATTCCGGTCTAACAACTCACATGAATAAACCGCTATCACGGGCCCAATTTTACAGAATGCTTAAAAATGTTGTCTATTCCGGTTGGATTGTGAAATTTGGTGAAAGGCACAAAGGGATATATGAGCCAATTGTTTCTGATGAACTATTTGAACAAGTGCAGAGAGTGCTTAATTATCGAACTCGTAAAAATTACACCTACAATTGCAAGCATCCTGATTTTCCATTGCGCCGGTTTGTGACTCATCCAAATGGCATGAAATTGACGGGCAGCTGGAACCAAGGAAAGGTGCAGAAATACCCATATTATCGATATATGTGTAGAATGATGAATTTCCCAAAAGAATCGCTTGAGAGCCAATTTATGGCCTTTATGGACACTTTTAAATTGGAAGATGATCAGTATGAAGACTTAAAGAAAAAACTGAAAGGTGCACTTGAAAAAGGGGTAAAATATCGACTAAAAGATAGAAATAAAGTACTGCAGGAGGTAAAGGAATTAAAGCTTAAACAGTCTCTATTAATTGAGAAGAATATACAAGGTGTTATTTCCAACGAGCTACTCCGTGATCAACTTGTTTTAATTGATAAACAATTACTGGAATTAAATTCCAAATTATACATTGAACCGACCTATAAAGTGAATCTAGAAGAGCTTATTACCAAAGCAAAAACACTCCTCACAAATCCTAGTGAAGTATGGAAAACTGCAAATAATGACAATAAATTACGCTTCCAGGTGTTTGAATTTCCACATGGGGTAACCTTTGATGGAGAAATTTTTCAAACACCAGAAATATGTAGACTTTTCAAGGTAAAAGACCTTTTTTTACCTAACTCGTCTCATGGTGCGGGCGTTAAGAAAAAAGTTATCAAATTTCACCCAAAAGTAGCAAATTTACCCTCCTTAAATGGGGATAAACATCCACTTAGAAGCAAGTATACAGTAAAAAAGTACTGGCAAGAAATAGTTGAGGACTTAATTGAGGTTAATTCAATATTAGCGGAGGAAATAACAGACCCATCATAATTGCTATATTTGGCAAATTTACCTTACTTATTACTTATCATTAATTTCTCTACTATATATTCATATGAAAATATCCAACAAGTTTAAAAGAGTGTCTATAGTTAAAGGGTTACACACAAAAACAAGTTGCTCAATTTTTGCAACTGGATTGCATTAACCGACTCTCTAAATGGGAGAATGGTCACACATATCCTCATGTAGTTAATTTGATTTAGCTTTGTCGCCTTATGAAGTTCCTCTTGAGAAAATATAACCCGATCTATTTTCTTCTCATCAAGATAAATACCAATTAGAATCTCACGAGCTGATCTTCTTTCTCGGTAATCTTTCTTGGTCGACCTGGTCTACGTTTGACAGAATCCCATATTTCTTCATCACTTAGTCCTTTACGTTTTGGCATAAGAAAATCCCATGTTATTAATAAAAAGGATTTTACTGGCTATGCAAATATTTGTCCCATTACTGGTTGTACTGTTGGGGCAAATTTCAAATACTTTTAATATAGTAACCTTGAACATCTGAGTCATAAAAAGTGGAGGGGTTTTCTGCCTCGGCAAATCTTTTATTAGTAACAAATATATTTAAAGTAGAATTGCTTAATTCAGCAATTAGACAATTACCTTGATTATTTGTTATCTTATACAAACCTAAATTATTAAACATATCATGTGCAAGATGTGTGGCTTTATCAGCGTTTCCGAAAAATGTGACTTTAGGCTTCATGATTTTTAAAAAGTCATAGGAACAGCTAGACTTTCTTCCGTGATGGGGTGCGATTAGTAAATCAATATCAGAGATATTCTCCTTGTGGTTTTCCATCAAATAATTCCAAGTATCGTCTGAAGCATCGCCTCCGAAAATTATTTTCTTACCTTCGGTTTGATAAAGAATAACATATGAAGCATCATTCCAATCTTCGGTTAAATTTGCATTTCTCATTAACTCTTTAGTAGGTGCAAGTATTGTAATACCGTTACCTCCTCCATTACCGTTTTCGTCCTCATTAAAATATTTACCCTTCGCTCCCGAGTAAAGTGTAAGTCTTTTAGGATTTTGGACCACTCCGTCTCTATGCTTAATATAGA
>Ga0209277_10001515_pt1 | contig 11379 bp, 10 predicted proteins | sample JI81AbrownDNA_FD_187503 | JGI IMG/M metagenome (GOLD analysis project Ga0209277, IMG submission 187503) | Wastewater effluent complex algal communities from Wisconsin, to seasonally profile nutrient transformation and Carbon sequestration -... | ecosystem: Engineered > WWTP > Effluent > Algae... | reverse complement strand
AGCAAGCCAGTTTTTGGGCAGTCCCGCTCCAACCGCAACTGTCGCTGTAATTGCAACAGACACTCAACCTGCGCTCGTTGTTCCCCTTGCAACAGAGGCTCCAACAGAAACAGCGATTCCCTTAACTGCAACACCCTCAGGACCTTATGTTGTTATCACAGCCATTAGATCTGAAGGTAACCTTTACGCGGTGGATTATGAAGTTAATAATTTTACCGATGGATTGCACGTTCATATATTCTTTAATAACGTACCGCCGGAACAAGCAGGCTCTCCAGGATCCGGCCCGTGGAAATTAACCTGGGGCGCTTACGGAGATCCGCCATTCACACAATATACAATTGCAAACCGCCCATCGAATGCAACACAAATGTGCGCACTGGTGGCAAATTCGAATCACTCTATTCAGCTAAATAGTGGAAATTGTGTAGATTTGCCTTAAGAGAAATGCAGCATCTATTAGCTAATTGGCGCAGTAGAGATCGAATTTAGCTCCCCCAGATGAAGAGAATGGCGCCTCACCTGAGGCGCTGTTCTTTTTCAATTTAATTTATTAATTCAGACAATCATCTATAGTGAATTTTGAACTAACTGCTACTCGAAATTTCTCAACCTTCAAATACTTATTCGGATACACGTATTGAGGTGGACTATAATCCGCAATTGTTCTATATCGAAATTATTGTAAAGGAACTCATGCCAAACCACTTACACAATGAAAACTCACCTTACCTGCTTCAACACGCAAATAACCCTGTAGACTGGTATCCTTGGGGCGAAGAGGCGTTACACAGGTCCAAAATAGAAAACAAGCCCATCTTCCTTAGTATCGGCTATGCGGCTTGTCATTGGTGTCATGTTATGGAACACGAATCTTTTGAAGACCCTGCCATTGCTGCTTTAATGAATGAACACTTTATCAACATCAAAGTGGATCGGGAAGAACGCCCCGACCTTGACGGGATTTATATGCAAGCGGTAGTCGCCATGACGGGAGCAGGTGGCTGGCCTATGTCCATTTTTCTCACACCTGAGCTAAAACCATTTTACGCAGGCACATATTTCCCGCCAGTACGTCGATTCAACATGCCTTCTTTCAAAGACATACTTAGCGGCCTTTCCAATGCATGGACAACGGATAGAGCAGAAGTTGAGAAAACAGGTTCACAAGTCAGCAATCATTTACAAACACAGACCAAGTCGAAGAACAATGATTCACTGACCCTGGATCATCTCAACGCAATTGCGAAAGCCATGCAATCCTCTTACGACTGGGGTTATGGCGGTTGGGGCGATGCGCCCAAGTTTCCACAAGCCATGGCAATTGAATTTCTTCTGCATCACTCCTCCGCCAATAAAAGCGATCAGAATCTCAAGCTCATTAATCACTGCTTGAAAGCCATGATTCGCGGCGGCATGTACGATGTGGTCGGCGGCGGTTTCTCTCGTTACAGCACCGATAATCTATGGAGAGTTCCGCATTTTGAAAAAATGTTATACGACAACGCACTGCTCGTCCGCGCATATCTTCATGCGTGGCAGGTCACCAAAGAGCCAGCCTATAAACGCATCGTGGAGGAAACACTCGATTTTGTCTCGCGTGAAATGACCCATGAAAAAGGCGGCTTCTTTTCCTCTCTCGATGCCGACTCAGAAGGAGTAGAAGGCAAGTTTTACGTCTGGTCGCTAGATGAAATCCGTGAAACCCTAAAAGATGATTCGGCTTTTTTTGAAGCGGCGTATGGAATCATCGCCGATGGAAATTGGGAGGGCAAAACAGTCCTCCATCGTGAAATGGATGATGCCACTCTCGCCGCCCGCTTCGGGCTAAATCTGGAAGCTGTCTCTGCGAAATTGGCCGAGTCTCATTCCAAGCTTTTGACAACCCGCTCCCTACGCATTCGCCCCGCCACAGATGACAAAGTACTCACTTCATGGAATGGGCTCATGCTTTCTGCATTCGCAGAAGCAGCACGAGTCTTCGCAGGTACAAGTCCGCGTTCTAGCAACTACCACACAGTGGCTACGCGAAGCGCTGAATTCCTACTTTCTGAGCTTCGTCCAAATGGAAAATTACGCCGTGCATGGCGCGATGGCAAAACAACAAATGCAGTCTTTCTCGAAGACTATGCCGCATTGATTTTGGGGCTGCTTGAGTTGTACCAAACAGACTTCGATAATAGATGGTTTTCATCTGCAAAGGATATTGCAGATGAAATGATTGAACGCTTTAGCGACCCCGAGGGTGGTTTTTTTGACACTCCAAATGATGGAGAAAAGCTGCTCATCCGCCCAAAAGATATTCAGGATAATGCCACACCTTCAGGAAATTCACTGGCTTGCGAAGCCTTAATAAAATTAGCTGCATTCACCGGCGAAGGGAAGTACAGCGATATTGCCGAGAAGTCACTGACTCTGATCTCAACTTTTGTTTTACGCTACCCGCTTGGTTTCGCAAAATGGCTATCAGCGGCGGAAAATGCTTTAGGAAACATGAAGCAGGTTGCAGTGGTGGGCGAAGCGCAGGATGAAAGCTTCCAGGGGATGCTCCATGTTCTTCGAGCAGAATATAGACCAGGCGTGATAACTGCCGCTTCATCCCATCCAATAAAAAAAGAAAGCCCTGCCCTGCTGCATAACCGCACCATGCTGGAAGGCAAGCCCACAGCATATGTTTGTGAGGGGTTTATTTGCAAGTTGCCTACTACTGAAATCCAAACATTGACCGAACAGTTAAGTTTGTAATAAAAAAGTCCTCCGAATTCGGAGGACTTTTTTATTACTATTTCTTTTCTTCGCTTTCCGGCTTGTCAGTCTTTTCTTCATCCCCACTCAATCCCTCGCGAAAAGATTTAATACTTCGGCCAAGCTCACCTGCTATTTTACCAATGCGCCCCGGCCCAAATAACAGAACTACAATAACAAGAATGACGATCCATTCTGAACCACGTGGAAGACCTAACATAAAACACTCCTTGATTGATTTTCAGCCGAATCGTACCACAGACTCTATGAAAGTACGGTTAGAGTTCCTTCCGTGAGAAGAAGCCTTCAATTAAACGCCACACACGGCGGGCAATCGAACGCAGACGAGCGAAGAAGCGGTATTGCTCGGGGTGTACTTGTTTCTTGGCCGGTATCGGACCCGTCCACTCAACCACCATAGCTCCCCAAGTCAACCCAGCGCCAAAGCCCACGAATGCGATCTTATCGCCGGGCTTCACTCTGCCGGCCTGTACAGCTTCCACAGTAGCGAGCGGGATGGAAGCTGTGGATGTGTTTCCATATTTTTCGATATTGACGACAAATTTTTCCATTGGGGTCTTCAGGTATTTTGCCGCCGTTTCGATGATGCGATAATTCGCTTGATGCGGAATGATCCATTGCACATCTTCCAGCTTAAGGTTTGCCAGTTCGAGAGCTTCCTTGATAGCCTGTCCCATTACACGGGTAGCAAAACGGAATACTGCTTTGCCATCCATTTGAATAAAATGTTTGCCTTCATGAATGGTGGTCTCTGTGGCCGGAAAACGAGCGCCGCCGCCAAGCAATGTCAATGCATCTGCGCCAGAACCATCTGAGTGCATCACAGCGGAAAGCAGCCCGCCTGGCTTATCACTGGCTTGCAGGACAAATGCGCCCGCCCCATCCCCAAAGAGGATGCAGGTATTGCGATCTTTCCAATTGGTGAAGCGGGAGAGGGTCTCGGAACCAATTACCAAAGCATTTTTGATGGACCCGCTGCGGATGGCTTGTGCCGCCATATTCGTAGCATAGATAAAACCGGAACACGCCGCCAACAAATCAAATGCACCGGCTTTGGTCGCACCGATCTGATCTTGAATAAGACATGCCGTGGCAGGGAAAATATATTCGGGAGAGGAACTGGTCAAAATAATCAGATCCAATTCCGTTGGGGCAAGGTTCGCTACCTGCAACGCTTTTATGGCAGCTTCCACCGCCAGTGTGGATGGGAACTGATCTTCACGAGCGATGTGACGCTCACGAATACCCGTATGAGAGCGAATCCATTCATCATTGGTATCGACCATTTTGGAAATATCTTCATTGGTAAGAACAGGTTCTGGCACACTAATGCCCCAACCTGTAATATGCGCGAATGGCATTCTTGCTCCTTTATTGGTAGCGGCTCATGATTAACGTGGCATTGTGCCCGCCAAAACCAAATGAATTGGACATGACATGATTCACGGTGGTTTTGCGCGAATGATTGGGAACATAGTCCAAATCACACACAGGATCTGGCGTTTCATAGTTGATGGTTGGCGGCAAAATATTATTCACAATCGCCAGCGCGCTGATAATACCTTCCAAAGCGCCTGAAGCACCCAACAAATGACCAGTCATAGACTTCGTAGAAGAAACTGGCGTTTTATACGCCTGCTCACCGAACACGGTCTTGATGGCGGCTGTTTCGCTTTTGTCATTCAAATAAGTAGATGTACCATGCGCGTTGATATAGCTAATATCTGCCGGTTTGAGGCTGGCATTTTGAAGCGCAAGCTGCATGGAAATAGCCGCGCCAGCGCCATCTTCAGCAGGGGCAGAAATATGATGCGCATCATCTGATGTACCATAGCCGCCAAACTCGCACAAAATATTTGCGCCGCGCGCCTGAGCATGTTCAAGAGATTCGAGAATCAAAACGGCAGCCCCCTCACCCATCAAGAACCCATCCCGATCTTTGTCAAACGGGCGGGAAGCGTGTTGCGGATCATCATTACGAGTAGAAAGGGCTGTCATCACATTCATGCCAGCCATCGTAACAGATGTAATAGCAGCCTCAGACGCACCAGCAATCATTACATCTGCAGAGCCGCGTCGAATCATTTCCGCCGCTTCTCCAAGTGAATTTGTGCCGGAAGCACAAGCAGTTGCAAGAGACATGTTAGGGCCGCGCGCACCCACACGAATGGCAATATTCCCAGCCGCGCTATCCGAAATCATCATTGGAATAAGAAACGGACTGATGCGCTCCGGGCCACGTTCGCGCAAAACATCGTACTGCTCAAGCAAAGTGATAATTCCGCCAATACCTGTGCCGATCAAAATACCTACACGATCACGGTTTGTTTCATTAATTGTAAAGTTGGAGTGTGCCATTGCTTCCAATGTTGCAGCCGTGGCAAATTGAGTAAAGCGATCCATCTTACGAGCCTCTCGCGTACCAAACAACGCTACTGGCTCAAAACCCTTTACTTCCGCCGCAAACTTTGTCTTATGAGCGCTGGCATCAAAAGCAGTAATGTTAGCCGCGCCAGACTTTCCCGCCAGCAAGGCCTCCCATGTATCTTTCACATTATTACCAACCGGGCTCACACAGCCCAGCCCTGTTACAACTACACGGTTTCTCATACGTGTTCTCCTTTAAAACTACCTCAATATAATAAATAAGGACAAGTTAAACTTGTCCTTATTATCGATATAACCCTGTAATATGCTTGAAGACACGCTACTTGTTACATTTTTCTCAAAGTTGCCCAAGCCTGCTGAATGTGCATTCTGTCATGATCGGCAAAAAAGCCAATCACCTCAAGGAAATTTGTTGGCCCAAAAATGGCATGGCGAGCCTTGCGATCCCATTCTTCCATAGGAATATTTTTCAGCATACACACCGTTTCACGCCTGGCCTCATTAAACTCCTTCAGCGCCAGCGCACCGTCTTCATGTAAATAATCCCGCTGGCTTGCCCACACACTCGTATCAGGTCGTGGAATAAACGGCTCATTCCCTTCCTTGAACAGCCCAATCTGCATGTGATGAATCTCACGCTCCGTATCGCGCAAATGGCAGATCAACTCTGTCAATGACCAATCATCATGAGCAGTCTTGCGGTGCCACACATCAACATCCAACCCACGCAATAAACCATTCAAGGTGGCAGGCGTTGCACTTAGCAGAGAAAGCATTGAATCTCTTGTTTTAAAGGATGGCAACAAAGATGCGTGATCAATGGAATCAAGCCACTGAATCAGGTCAGATAACGTGCCGCGTGGCTGCGCCTCTTTCCTTAAACTGGCAGTTGACTCTACATCCACGTGAAATGCAGCCAGCCCAAGCTTTTTCGACGGGGCAATATCACGCTCCAGATCATTACCCACCATCAGCACAGGTCCCTCAGGCCACCCCATCCAGCCAAGGACTTCGGCATAATACGCAGGGTGTGTCTTTGTAAAATGAAAGTTCTCGAACGAGGAAACTAGTTCAAATTGCTCTGGGTCAAATCCTGCCCAACGCAGTCGATGATAAGTAGCCATGCGCGGAAAGAGCGGGTCTGTGGCAATTGCGATACGATATCCTTTTGCAATTGCCCAATTTACAAATGTTTTCGCATCCAACACTTGCGTTGTCAAATCGCCCAATTTTGGAAAAACATTATCGTAAAATTTTTTAATCGCAGGCTCGATCTCACTCCGTGAAACATTCAAGTGTGGATAGAATTCTGCTTCAAAAACATCCTGCAAAGTTCGCGAAAAATCATCGCTCTCATTCATTGAGCTCGTTCCCTTGAGCAAGGCCCGAAGCATAATATCAGGCACTACATGTGGGGTAAGCTCTCTGGATAAGGACTGAAAATATGCAGGAATAAATGCCTGTAAATTCGTATTAAGAAGGGTATCGTCAAGGTCTAACAGAAGGGTTAGCGTCATAAGTATTGGACTCCCCCGGAGTCTTTTCTTTTTATTCTTTTACTTCAAAGGTGAACGGCAGGGCATGGCATTCGCCACACCCTATTTCCGGTTCTGAGACATCCCGTTTTGACTTTTCGCAAAATGCACTTACCTGCACACGGCGTTGAAAGACGGCCGTAATAGGCCGTCCAACCTTCACCTTCAATTTTAGGAATTGACAGGAATTGGCGCGTGCAATATTAGGAACTGGACAGGAACGGCATAAGTCTGGCGTCCATGCCTGTCCTTGCGCATCCAACAAGCGACATTCTTCCACATTGCGGCCACGATAATAATCGCCGTAGAAGTGTGGGCATTCGCGCCCGGCGGGAGTCTTCATAAATTCAATTTATACGCGGGTGACGTATTCGCCTGTGCGTGTGTCCACGCGGATGGTATCACCAACATTGACAAAGTTCGGGCACTGCACGGTCACACCGGTTTCGGTGGTGACTTTCTTAGTTACGCCTGTGGCGGTATCGCCGCGAATAGCCATTTCAGCTTCGACAACTTTCAAGTCAACAGAGGTGGGCAACTCAATGTCAATCGCTTCGCCTTTGTAAAAGGTCAATTTGACTTCCATGCCCTCTTTGAGGTATTGAGCGCTTTCGCCAAGAGATTCGTATTTAATACCGGGCTGCTCAAATGTGACGTTATCCATGAAGTAGTACAGATCGCCATCGTTATATAGATATGAAACGTTGGCAAAATCAAGGCTCACATCCTGAACCGACTGGCCGGAGCTAAATGTGCGTTCAATTGTGGAGCCAGTTAACAAATTACGTGCTTTCACTTTAATATTGGCATTTCCACGGCCAGTTTTATTATGGCTGTAGTCCAACACTTTTAAGAGATTGCCATCCAATTCAAATGTGACACCTTTGCGAAGTTCATTTACATCGATCATGCTTAACTTTCCTTGATTGTTTGATTTTTTTGAGCGGGCGGATTATACCAATGAGTTTGGAGCAGTGTCCAGTGAGAAGGGCTGTATCAGTGAGAGGCTTCAGAAGATGGATCATCTTTGAGCAATTGGACGGCGTGCGGTAAAACAGGAATAATCGTTTGTAGGTTTTCAACTGCGCCTTTGGGGCTGCCTGGCAAGTTAATGATGAGCGTTTGCCCTCGAATACCGGCAATAGCGCGGGAAAGCATGGCGTGAGGGGTTTTCTTGAGGCTTTCTGCCCGCATGACTTCTGCCAGCCCGGGCGCATCTTTTTGAATAATTGCACGCGTAGCTTCGGGAGCGACATCCCTTGGGGCGAAACCAGTGCTTCCGGTGGTAAGAATAACATCAAATTCGCCGCTGTCTGCCCACTCTATCAGCGCAGCACGGATGGCTGATTCTTCGTCAGGGAGGATATACTGCTTGGCGACTGCCCAACTTTGGTCGCGGATAAGAAGCGCGAGGGCGGGACCTGAAGCATCTTCCCGCTCGCCCCGTGAGGAACGGTCTGAGAGAGTTAATATCCCAAATCGTATCATTTGAAAAATTCTTTCACGAAGACCACATCTTCTGTCGCATGACGCCAGCCTTTATTTTTATAAAACTGAATGGCTTCGGTGTTATCATCCAAAACATGCATCAGGCATTTGAGGCAGCCCTTTGCTTGAAGGCGCTTTTCCACTTCGCTGAGAAGCATTGCACCAACACCTTGACCGCGATAATTTCGATGAACTGCAAGGTGATAGATCATTCCGCGCCGCCCATCGAAAGCGCCGATCACTGTGCCAATAATTTCATGATTTATTTCTGCAAGCAAAAATAAATCTGGATCTCGTTCAAGCTTTTTTTGAATCTCTTCGGGTGTGTCCGAGCGCCCAACGTTCATCCCTTTTTCAATGCCATGCCAGAAAGTGACAGTTTGATCATAGTCACTCGGGAAGGAGAATTCACGAATGACTATCTGCGGATTGGTCATGCAGATCGAATGGTTTGCTTCAGGATGGAGATGAGGTCATCTGGCATAAACGGCTTGAGCAAAAAACCATTCGCGCCGCGGCGCATACATTCTTCCTTTACATTTGCACCAGAAGACATAACTACTCGAACATCCTTTGTATCTGCAGAGCCTCTCAGCTCTTCCAAAATTTCCAAGCCGCTTTGGCGTGAAAGATGGACATCCAACAACAGAACATCCGGGTCTTCAAGCCTCACGGCGGCAGGAACGTCGGCATCTGCTTGCAGGGCTACGACTTCAAAGCCCTCCATTTTAAGCAGGGTTTTTAGCAGCGAAACCATGGTGATATCATCTTCTGCGAGTAGTACTTTTTGTGCCATTCTTTTTCACCTTTATTGGTTTTATCTTCCTCTTCGCCGGCTTTGATGTTTGCTTTGTCTCTACTTTTGATTTTGTTTTTTGCTTTTCCAAAGCAGCATTAATTACATCATCAACTGTTTCAGCGAAATAGAACTTCATGGTTTTCCTGATCTCATCAGGCACGTCATCAATATCTGGTTCATTGTATTTTGGCAGAATCACTGTAGTCAGGCCGTTACGATGCGCCGCAAGTACTTTTTCTTTAACGCCGCCAATGGCAAGAACCTGACCACGCAATGTGATTTCACCGGTCATGCTTGTCTGGGCTTTTACTTTACGGCCGGTAGCCAGCGACACCAGCGATGTAGCCATCGTGACCCCAGCGGATGGTCCATCTTTTGGTTGCGCCCCGGAAGGGATATGCATGTGGATATCATGTTTCTCGAAAAACTCACGAGGGATACCCAATGACTCAGCCCGAGATCGAACGTAAGATAAAGCAGCACGGGCTGACTCCTGCATAACATTACCAATCGAACCGGTCACTTGAAAGCCGCGTCCACCGGGCATGAAGGTGGTCTCGATAAAGAGAACATCGCCGCCAAAGGAAGTCCATGCCAGGCCGGGAACAACCCCTGGAATGGAAACGCGTTTGTTGAGTTCTTCTGCGCCCAAAAAAATGGGATGGTCAAGATATTCTTCAACCAGCTTGGGCGTGATCTCAAATTTATCCACACTGCCTTCGGCAATCTTTGTGCCAACTTTTCGGCAGACCGCGCCGATTTTTCGTTCCAAATTACGGACACCCGCCTCACGGGTGTATTGACGAATGAGCATCTGCAAGGCTTCATCACTAAATTTAATTTCATCCCCGCGCAGGCTGTTTTCGCGAATCTGACGGGGGATTAAATATCCACGGGCGATGGACATTTTTTCATTTTCGGTATAACCGGAAAGATAAATGATCTCCATTCTGTCACGCAGCGCACGTGGAATTGTCTCCAAAGTATTTGCGGTAGTAATAAAGAATACCTGCGAAAGATCGTAAGACACTTCCAGGTAGTTATCACGAAACTCGCTATTTTGTTCAGGGTCGAGCACCTCAAGCAAGGCAGAGGCAGGGTCTCCGTGGAAATCATTTGTGAGCTTATCCACTTCATCGAGCATGAAGACGGGATTCTTTGAATCCACGCGACGCAGGGATTGCAAAATACGCCCGGGCATGGCGCCAATGTAGGTGCGGCGATGTCCGCGAATCTCGGCTTCATCCCGCACCCCGCCCAACGAAGCACGGATAAACTTCCGCTCCATGGCACGTGCGATCGACTGCCCAAGCGAAGTCTTGCCTACGCCGGGGGGGCCAACAAAACAAAGGATGACACCTTCTCGCTCCTTGCGAATAGCATCCTTTGACTCTTCCTTCACGTCATCCTTGCGGTCGAGGCGTAGTTTGCGAATAGCAAGAAATTCAAGAATACGGTCTTTTACATCTTCCAGACCGTAGTGATCCTTGTTTAGAATTTCACGGGCATGCGCAATTTCCAAATTATCCAGCGTGGATTTTGACCACGGGAGAGTGACAAGCCAATCTAAATAAGTACGGATGACCCCATACTCTGCGGCAGCGGTGGGCAAACGGGAGAGACGATCTAGCTCCCTTTTAGCCTGTTTCAACGCTTCTTCAGGCATTTTCGCATCTTCGATTTTTTTGCGAAAATCCTCGGCTTCTTCAGATTGCTCGTCTTTTTCACCCAACTCGCGCTGGATGGCTTTCATTTGCTCGCGTAGGAAATATTCACGTTGAACTTTTTCGATCTCGCCGCGAGCTTCGTTCTGAATTTTTTGGCCGATCTGCAAAACTTCTGCTTCACGTACGAGCAAGCCGATCAACTTCTTGAGCTTTTCGTACACAGAATCCAATTCAAGGATTTCCTGTGCATCTTTTAATTCAATGCGTTGAAAGTTGGCAATGGTGTACGCAGTTTGCAACGGATCTTCCAACGAAGTGATCGAGTTCACTAACTCATCCGGAAAGGATGGGATCATCTGCGTGATCTGCTGGAACTGGTCACGGGCATTGCGGGCGAGAGCATCCGTCTCGATATTTTTTTCTTCGGTTTCAGGCAGCAGTTCGATATGCGCCTTCAAATAGGGTTCTTCTTCAACGAATTCACCAAGGCGGAAGCGTTGCATTCCTTGCACAAGCAGGCGGACAGTACCATCTGGAGCGCGCAATAAACGATGGACAGTTGCAATCGTACCAATTCTGTACAACTCATTGGGACCGGGAGTTTCCTTTTCAGGGTCGAGTGCGGCAACGAGGCCAACCAGTTTGTCTCCCCCTACAACATCGTCCACCAGTTTAATGGAGCGGGGCTGACCCACCGTCAGCGGGACGGCGGTATTAGGGTAGACAACCACTCACG
>Ga0209277_10001513_pt1 | contig 11386 bp, 8 predicted proteins | sample JI81AbrownDNA_FD_187503 | JGI IMG/M metagenome (GOLD analysis project Ga0209277, IMG submission 187503) | Wastewater effluent complex algal communities from Wisconsin, to seasonally profile nutrient transformation and Carbon sequestration -... | ecosystem: Engineered > WWTP > Effluent > Algae... | reverse complement strand
CGACCCTGCAATATTCAACAGCGCATGTTTATTTTTGGGTGCAGGATGGCGTAGACTTTGACGAAGCTGAAATGAAGGCGTTGGTGGATGATTTTGAAAATAACATCTATCCGACCAACCGTGAATTCTTTGGCAGTGAATGGTCACCAGGCATTGATGGGGATGAGCATATTTATATTCTTTATGCGCGCGGGCTCGGTTCCAACATCGCCGGGTATTTTTCCTCTTCTGATTCTGTTCACCCGCTGGTACAGGAATTTTCCAACGGGCATGAGATGTTCCTCTTTAATGCGGATAATACCGAGCTTGGGAACAACTTCACCTACGGCGTGCTGGCACATGAATTCCAGCACATGATCCACTGGAAGCAGGATGGAAACGAAACCTCATGGTTGAATGAAGGATCTTCGGAACTTGCCGCTTTCCTAAATGGCTATGACCCAGGTGGTTTTGACTTTTCATACATCGCCGACCCAGACCTGCAATTAAATGACTGGCCCAATGACCAGAACGCCACCACTCCGCATTACGGGGCCGGTTTTCTGTTCATGAACTACTTCCTTGACCGCTTTGGTGAAGATGCCACAAAGCTGTTGGTAAAAGACCCCGCCAATGGATTGGACAGCGTGGAAGATGTTTTGCGGGAAATCTCTGCAACCGACCCGCTTACAGGACAGCCGATCTCTGCGAATGATTTCTTTATGGATTGGGCAGTTACCAATTTTGTGCTGGACAAAACGATTGGTGATGGCCGTTATGTTTATAATAATTATCCGGGCGCGCACCGCGCATCCGCAACAGAAAGCATTTTTTCCTGTCCGCAATCCCCTGTCACCCGCGATGTACATCAATATGGCGTCGATTACATCGGCATTGAATGTGAAGGTGATTACACCATTTCGTTCACCGGCTCCACCGTGACGGGTCTGTTGCCTGCCGACCCATATTCCGGCCAGTATGCTTTCTGGTCTAACAAGGGCGACGAATCGGACATGACGCTGACGCGTGAATTTGATTTCAGCAATGTCAGTGGGCCGGTTGAGTTATCCTTCCGCACCTGGTATGACATTGAAACTGATTGGGATTATTTGTATGTGGAAGTTTCCGAAAACGGCGAAACTTGGGATATTCTGACAACCCCATCGGGAACCGGCACAGACCCTTCCGGCAATTCCTATGGCTGGGGCTACACCGGCACCACCAATGGCTGGATCGAAGAGAAGGTTGATCTTTCTGATTACGCTGGTAAAAAGGTCTCTGTCCGTTTTGAATACCTCACCGATGCGGCAGTTAATGGCGAAGGCTTCCTGCTGGATGATGTCAAATTGGATGCAGCAGGCTACAGTTCCGATTTTGAAGCGGATGATGGCGGCTGGCAGGCAGAGGGATTCGTGCGAGTCCAGAACGTTCTTCCCCAAACCTTTGGGCTGGCTCTGATCAAGACAAGTGATTCCAGTGTGACGATGATCCAGCTCACGGAAGACCAATCCGCTGAGATACCCATTTCATTAAAAGCTGGCGAGAAGGTGTATCTGGTTGTTTCAGGCACAACCCGCTTTACCCGCGAACTGGGGACGTATCAGCTCGAAGTTCGATAAAGATTATTCACAACAACGTCCCGCAGGTGCTTCACCTGCGGGACGTTGTTGTGAAACGGCAACTTATTTTGCAAAATTGTCTGTCACAATTCATACATACTGACTTATAATTTTAGCGACAACAATATGACATCCACAAAAAATATCTCCAGTGAAAGAAAAACCATTGCCGTACTCGGCGCGCAATTGACCCGCGCCTGGGGATCTGAATTCATGGCAGGCGTATTGGATTCTGCCCGAGCTCAGGATGTAAACGTGGTTTATTTTGTAGGCGGGAAACCAGTCGCCATTGCTGCGCCAGCCCATGAAGGACGTTCCTACGGTCTTTATGACCTGATCAAACCCGGCAAATTCGATGGACTCATCCTCTCTGCGGATATGGGTCATGGACCTTCCCCGGAAGATATCAAGAATTTTTGTCTTGCGTTTGCGCCGACCCCGATTGTTTCGTTCTCAGTTCCAGCAGAAGGCGTTACTTCCATTATGGCGGATAACGAGGGCGGGATGCGCTCTGTGATCCGCCACTTGATCGAAGTTCATGGACACAAGCGGATTGCATTCCTGCGCGGCGCCAAGGGGCAAGTAGATGCGGATCAACGCTTCAACGCTTATAAAGAAGAATTAAAAGCCCACGATATCCGCTTTGATGAACACCTTGTTGTAGAGGGAGATTACACTCCCGAAAGCGGGCGTGCTGCAATCCGCACTCTGCTTGATGAACGCGGCATTCAGGTGCAGGCAATCGCCGCATCCAATGACCGTATGGCATTCGGCGCGCTTGAAATGTTGCAACAGCGCGGCATCCGTGTGCCAGATGTGATTGCGCTTACCGGCTTCGATAATGTTAGTGATGCTCAGTCAATGGGCGTGCCGCTTACCACCGTACACCAGTCATTTTACGAAGCTGGACGATTGACATTTGATACGTTGTTAAAACGCATCGAAGGGAATGAACCGGGGGATTTGAATATCCTGCCGTCAAATCTCGTGGTACGTTGGTCTTGCGGTTGTTTACCTGAGAGTATAAAAAGGGCTGTGGTATTACCCAAGGAAGTAGCTCATACTGCCCGATTGGAGAACAAGCGCGAAGCAGTCATCCGTGCGTTGTTTGGTGCGGCAGGTATCTCTGAGGCAGACCCAGCAAAAGAGCAATATGTAGATATCTTTGGACGCACTTGGAATGTATTCCTTGCCAGTTTGCGCGAATCCGATGCAAGCGATGCCTTCCTCAAAATGGTGCAGACCACAATGGAAGTTCTGCAAAGAGACGGATACGATTTCAGCGTTTGGCATAATGTCTTATCCACCTTTAGAAAATATGCGTTGGGCGGCATTACCAGCAACACTACCATGCTGCAAGCTGAAAATCTCTTTCAGCAGGCACGCATCTTGGTTGGTGAATTGTCACAGCGGGCTCAGGCCTACCGCCGTATGCAATCAGAACAAAAAGAGGAAATTCTAAACAATTTTAGTTTTTCCATGGCGCCCGCCATGACCCTTGAGGGAATCGGTGATGCGATCTCAAAACATTTCCCGCAATTGGGTCTGCATCGCTGGTACGTCATGTTTTACAGTGATGTTAAAACACCCGGCTCCATTTCATCACCTCCGCCGGAAAGTTACCGCTTGTTGTTGCAATATGATGAGCAAAAGTTCCTAATTCCAAAGGAAAAAACCACGCTTGGAACAGGACGACTCGCTCCACGCGGGAAGACTCCTGAAGATCATCGCTACGATGCAGTCGTTATGCCGCTTGTATTGGCAAGTAATCGCTTCGGATTTATGTGGGTGGAGATGGGGCCAAATGACTGGGACATTTATGTCCGCTTGAAGAATCTGCTTTCCAGCGCCCTGCTGCGCACCATGCTCGTGCAGCAGCGTGAACAGGCACAAAAGGAAGTGGAACGTCTGCTCGGCGAGGCGCGTGAGCGGGCTGTGGAACTTGCCCGGGCACGGGATGTGGCAGAAAAAGCCGCAGCGCAAAACGCAAAGCTATTTGAGTCCGAGCATGACAGGCGTCGCGCAGCGGAGGCGCTGGCACGTTCATCCCGCCAATTATCTTCGTTGACCACCATCGAAAAATTACCCCAGCAAATCCTTGAGCAATTAAAACAAGTGCTGCCCTTTGACCGCGCCATTTTATTTATGGAAGATATCAACGGTGCGCCGCATATCCGCTCCAATTATGGAATGCCCGAGAATGCTGACCTTAAGGAGTTTCACCTCAAAGCCGGAGAACTTGATTTTTATAAAACCGTTGTCCGAAAAGGGGAAACTCTGCTCATCAGCGATACCAATGCAACAAGCGGATGGAGTCAGCCCGAATGGCTGCCGCGTGACCGTTCCTGGCTTGGCGTGCCGCTTTATTCAAAAGATAATGTCGTGGGCCTGCTTGCGCTGGGGCGCTCCAAAAATTCCTTCAACGGAGATGACAGCCTGCTCGTGACGACCTTTGCCATGCAAGCCACTGTGGCCCTGGAAAACGCACGTCTGTATGATGAAGTAACCCGCATGAACCAAATTATGGAGCGCATGGTTTCGCAGCGGGTGGAAGAGTTAAACAACGCGTACAACACACTCGCGCAGCATGACAAGAATAAATCTTCATTTATTCAAGTTGCTGCACATGAACTGCGTACGCCGCTTACCGTCATCAAAGGCTATCTCGGCATGTTAAAGGGAGATGCCCAGATCCAAAATAATCCCGTTCTCCTGCAAGCCATCGAAGGCGTAATGCAGGGAACCAATCGACTGCACCAGATCGTGAACAGCATGTTGGATGTGGCGCGTCTGGAGAATCAGGTTATCAGTCCGCACGTGGAAGCTGTAAGTTTGGGATTGATCTTGAGACTCGTCCACAAGGATTATGTGGAAGACCTCGCGCTTCGTAATATGACCATTGAGATGGATCCATCCATCAAAGATATTCCTCCGCTGATGGCAGACCCTGAACTGCTCAAAAAAGCTCTGGATAACGTGATCGTCAATGCAATCAAATTCACGCCAGACGGAGGTACGATTACCATCTCTGCCACAGTGGTGGAAGATTCTCGTCAAGGAAAAATGGCTGAGATCAGCGTAAAAGATACCGGCATCGGCATTGATGCGGAACATCACAAAATCATCTTTGAAAAATTGTATCAATTGGGTAAAGTGGAACTACATTCCTCCAGCCGCACAAACTACAAAGGCGGCGGGGCCGGACTGGGGCTTGCCATTTCAGCGGGTATCGTCAAGTCATTTCAAGGAAGCATCTGGGTGGAAAGTGAAGGGCATGATGAAGAGAAATTCCCGGGCAGTACATTCTTTATCCGCCTGCCATTGGCGAAATGAGAAAATCTCTTATTTCAATTCTATAAGAAAGAAGCCTGGGCTTGTGCAGCCCAGGCTTCTTTCTTAATTATCTTGTTCCATTCCCTTTGTGATTTGAGCCATCCTCAGCAGTGAACATCCCATCAACTTGATCCCGTAGAGGCGATAGAATGCCAATGTGCATGAGCATCAACGCTGAAAGGGATATCATCACGGTGAAGATCGTAAAATCCCCCAGAGCCATCCAACCATTTGGGTTATCAGTGAAGACATAACGATACACGATCACGAACAGGTGAAGTACGCTGATAATAAGAAGAGGAATGGCAAATGGGCGCAGATCATTCCCTTCCACCAGCAAATGCAAACAGATCAACACAAGTAACCCGCCAAGCAGCATTATCAAATATGCCCAGAAGTGCAATGCATCATAGGCTTGCATAAATAGCTTTAGAATAACTTTGATGTACAGCATCCCCACCGCAGCAAGGCATCCCCAGGAATATATCTTAATAATGATGGGATATACCAAATTTCCAAAGCCGCGAATACTAACCAGCCCAACTCCCCAACCAAAAAGGAATGCAAACCCCAGCACAACCACCTTTACGAACATTCCTTCCAGATTGTTGGAGAGGCCATCGTTGAAAACATCAACGACCAGCTTTGCCGCCCCGAGCATGGATACGGTCAATGCGGCCATGCTGACCAGCATGGTAACCAGGCTCAACATTCCACGAGTATCCACCCCTTTCTTTCGCGGTTGTGTCTTCCTATCCACAAAAGGCTGGACGTGAGGCAATGGTTTTTGTGGATCCGTCATAACATATCTCCCTGCCTGAAAAAATCAAATCCTATTTCATTTTTTCACGAAAATCATAAATGCCGTCATTGACCGACCAGCGCGCACCGCATTTCGGGCAGAGCAGATGAGCCTGTTTATCCTTCAGATCACCGCTGCCACATATCGGACACTTGAACAACCCGATCACATTCATGGGGAGTTCGATCTTTTGAACATCTCCTTTAACTTTGGCTCTCACAAACACGCTCGGAGTGACCTGCCATAAAGCGCCTGTTGGCTGAAAGAGACCGTCCAGCGCGGCAAGCAATTTAGCTGGGATAAGACGCTTCAAAATGCCCAGGCGGAAATGTGAAACTGTGAGCGTCTTTTCAATGGAAAAGCCAAGCTCACCCAGCCAAGTGCGGATGGCCCTTGGGTGAAAGTCAAAATTCAATTTGACGAATTCCACAGGCTCCAGCGTGAATGGATTCCAAGGCTGTTTGCCAATCAAGTATCGTAAGATGGATTTTAGGTTCAACTTGTTTGCAAACTCAAGAATAAAGACCCCGCCAGGCTGTAAAATGTTCCGCACCTGGCTCAATGCCTTTGGCGCATCCGCCATGTGATGCAGGGTACGGATCATCGTAGCAGAATCAAATAACCGGTCCAGAAAAGGGAGGCGGTAAATATCCGCAGCGACATAAATATATTTATCGGAGCGTCCCAGTTTTTGCTGGGCTTGTGCCAGTTGCGTGGTTGAATAATCCAAGAGGACAATGCGTTCAAAGCCGTCATAGCGCGGCGTGTTACGGCCTGCGCCAGCGCCAAGCTCAAGCATCAGCTTTCCACTTTCTCTGGCGCCGCCCATAGCAGGTGTAGGGAGCAGCCGCTTCAGGGCAATGGCTTCGGCGCGGTCTTCATATTCGCGCCCGCCCTGCTCCCAAAAGGATTGTTGATAATCGGAGCCTTCGTAGTTACAAACGGGTGGTGTAGTCATATGTTTATTAGTTTAGTGGTTTTTTAGTTTTTGGTCAAACAATAAAATAGTCGAACGGCCTACGGCCATCCGACTATTAAAATACGTTGATCTTTTTTGTACACAAAATGCGCAGAAAAAAATGGCTTTTTATCTTTTTTCCATGAAATCCGCTTTTTTTCGTGTAAAAAACTTGTTAGCGGCCAATGGCTCGGTAGGTGAAGCCCATTTCTTTCATCAGACCTGGGTCATAAATATTGCGGCCATCGTAAATAACCGGGGATTTGAGCAGGCTTTTTACTTTTACCAGATCAAGCTGCTTGAACTCGTTCCATTCAGTGACCACGATCAACGCATCGCAGTCTGCTGCCATTTTGTACGGCTCATCGTAGAAATCCACAGCCGGAAGGATGGGACGCGCCACATCCATAGCCACGGGGTCATATGCACGGACTTTTGCGCCGGCCTTGACCAATTCCTCAGAGATGTCAATTGAGGGGGCGTCGCGCATGTCGTCAGTGTTGGGCTTGAAGGCGAGGCCGAGCAAACCGATGGTCTTGCCTTTCAGGCTTCCACCCACCATCTTTTGGACATGCTCCACAGCAGCCTTGCGGCGGTCATAGTTGACTTCCATTACATCGTTCAAAATGCGGGGATTGAGTCCCTTTTCCTTTGCCATGAATGCCAGCGCTTCCACATCTTTGGGGAAGCAGGAGCCGCCCCAGCCGAGACCGGCATCCAAAAAGTGACGGCCAATGCGTGCATCGTAGCCCATGCCAGCGGCCACTTCCTTCACATCCGCGCCAACGAGTTCGCACAAGTCGGCAAGTTCGTTCATGAAAGAAATCTTTGTAGCAAGGAAAGCATTGCTGGCGTACTTGATCATCTCAGCAGTGCGCAGGTCAGTGATGACGATGGGAGCGCGCAACGGCAAATGCAGGTGTGCTACTTTGTTCGCAGCATCTTTATCCATGGAACCGATGACGGTGCGGTGCGGGTTTGTAAAGTCGCCAATGGCGGAACCTTCGCGCAGGAATTCAGGGCAGGACACCACAGAGAATTCAACCGGCTTGGGCTGGGCACCCTTCACAATGTCGGCAACCCAATCACCGGTTCCGATCGGAACCGTAGACTTGTTGATGATGACCAGCGGAGCGGTCATATTCTCCGCAATGGATTTTGCAGCAGCAGCCACGTATTGCAAATCCGCCGCACCTTCTGCATCGGAGGGGGTTCCCACCGCAATAAAAGCATACTCTGCGTCTTTCAAGGCTTCTTTGTACGAGGTGGTAAAGGAAATGCGCCCGCCGTTGACATTGCGTTTCACCAGTTCATCGAGCCCTGGCTCGTAAATGGGCATAATACCTTTTTTAAGATTTTCCACGCGCTGTTCGTTCACATCCAGCGCGGTCACGCGGTTACCAAGATCGGCAAAGCACGCAGCAGTTACCAGGCCGACGTATCCCACGCCGACAACACAAATTTGTTTCATATGTTTTCCTCTTGATTGAAAAAATTTTCGAAATGAACCACCATTATTTAACTCTGCTCAACCAGTGGTCCACAGATTCTACAAGTTCGAGCAGGTCCATGGGTTTGGTAATATATTCGTCACAGCCTGAATCCATGGCGCGTTGTCGATCTCCAGGCAGTGCATGCGCGGTCAGCGTGATCAAAGGGATAACCTTCGTGCGCACATCGCTCTTTATCAGGCGTGTGGCGGTCCAGCCGTCCATTTCAGGCATTGCAAGATCCATAATGATCAAGTCTGGCATTTGCTTGGTGGCAGCGTTGACCCCATCACGCCCGTTCATCGCCAGAAAAGTATCGTACCCATTCTTTTCAAGGATGAATCGCACAAGCTCGTAGGTATCCATATTATCCTCAACGACGAGGATACGGCCTTTGCTCATCCCTTAAATATACTACGTCTCATAGATGCGGGCAATGTGTATATCAACCCAGATGGGTATAATTAACAAATGCGCCTGCTCTTTGTAACCGATGCCCGTTCCCCCATTTCTCAAAATTGGATGCGCTTTTTCGCAAACCGCGGTGATGAAATTTATATTGCCACCACCTTTCAAAGCGCAGATATGGATTTCCCCGTTCAGCGGATGGAGTTCACGCCTGTGGCCTTTAGCTCGGCGAAGAAGCAGTCTTCCCGCCCAGGCTCCGCCTCTTCGCGGACCTTGGGGCTGCGTACGCTTATCAGACAGTGGCTCGGCCCCCTCACCATTCCCCGCTCCGCGAAGAAATTACGCGCCTTCATCCAAGAGATTCAGCCAGACATCATCCATGCGATGCGTGTGCCATACGAGGGAATGCTGACAGCCTACGCGCTTCGGCTGCATTCCTCGAAACGTTCGTCATTCCGCTCAGCGCAATTTATTGTCTCCATCTGGGGCAATGACTTTACCCTGCATGCCCCGTCCACGCCGCTAATGGGGTGGTTCACACGGATGACGATGAGCAAGGTAAACGCTCTGCACGCGGATGTGGAACGTGATATCCGTTTGGCGAAGGAGTGGGGATTCAGCGAAGCGAATGCTAGTTTGGTGGTACCAGGCAACGGCGGAATCCGAAGCGATGTTTTTTATCAGCCAAAAGAATTAGTGACAAATCCCATCATCGTCAACCCGCGCGGGATTCGTCCGTATGTTCGCAATGATATGTTTTTCAAGTCTATTCCGTTGGTGCTGGCAAAGCGCAGTGATGCGCGTTTTCTGTGTACGGGGATGCAGGGCGCGGCGCAGGTAATGGAGTGGATTCGGGAACTGAAGATCGAACATGCTGTGGAGTTGCTGCCGCTCATCCCGCACGCGGAGATGTGCGACGTGTTTCGCAGGGCGCAGCTTGTGGTCTCACCTGCCATTCACGATGGCACGCCGAATTCGCTCATCGAAGGCATGGCTTGTGGATGTTTCCCCGTGGCTGGTGATCTGGAATCCATCCGCGAGTGGATCACGAATGGACAGAACGGCCTGCTCATGAACCCGAACGATCCGCAATCTATTGCAGATGCAATTTTGCTCGGTTTGGAAAGAGAAGACCTGCGGCGAAATGCAGCAGGTCTAAATGCAAAGATCATCTCCGCGAAGGCGGAGTATGTGGGGAATATGGAGAAAGTGAGAAAGTTTTACGAATTATCAATTATCAATTAATAATTGGCAATTATTGGATTTCCCGCGGCGCTCGCAAGGTTTCCAAACGATTGCGCAATTCGATGCGGCGAGAATCTGCCGAATGGCGGACATCGTTCATGAGTACCTGCCCACGGTCGCGGAGCTGTCCGCGCAGTTTTTCACCAGATTCAGGCGCAAGCAGCAAAGCCAATACCCCGCCCACCAAACCGCCAGCAAAGATCCCGATCAAAAAGCCAAACATTCTACGCATGTGAATTCTCCTTCACGGAAATGTGATAGTTATTGAGACAAAGTTCTGACGAATTTATTATAGGCGAAAAAACAAATTTATGGAATAATGTAACAGACGCACGTATCCAAAAGAACGTGACGGCACAAATCTCAAAAACCGAAATACGCGCACATAAGGGCGAGAGCGCGTAACTGCGGACTCTACCTTTATTGGAGGGTACCTTGTCTACAACAACTATTTCTACTTCCACGTCACAAAACGCTTCGCGTAAAAAAGTGACCACGCTCACGTTCCGCCAGAAGAAGGAACGCGGCGAGGCCATCACCATGTTAACTGCCTACGACTATCCCACTGCGATGGCGATGGATAAGGCAGGCGTCGATTCCATTCTCGTGGGCGATTCGCTTGCGATGGTGGTGCTCGGCTATGAAAACACGCTGCCCGTCACCATGGACGAAATGCTCCATCATGCCCGCGCCGTGGCTCGCGGAGCAAAGTCTGCGCTGCTCGTGGGCGATATGCCTTTCATGTCGTATCAAGTCTCTGTGGAAGATGCCGTGCGCAACGCGGGGCGTTTTCTGCAAAACGGCGGCATGGATGCGGTCAAACTCGAAGGCGGGCGCGAGCGGGCAGATGCCGTCCGTGCCATCGTGGGAGCGGGCATTCCCGTGATGGGGCATCTCGGCCTCACGCCGCAATCTGTGCATCAGCTTGGTGGCTTTCGCGCCCAGGGCAAAACTGCTTCTGCGGCAAAAATTCTTCTGGAAGACGCGAAGATTCTTGAAGAAGCGGGGGCGTTCAGTCTGGTGCTTGAGTCTGTCCCTGCGCGGCTGGCAGAATATATTTCCAAACAAATTTCCATCCCTACCATTGGCATTGGCGCAGGCGCAGGTTGTGATGGTCAGGTGCTTGTTACACACGATCTGCTCGGCTTGTTCGAGCGTTTCACCCCTAAGTTCGTCAAGCAATATGCAAAACTCCACGAAGACCTGAACAAAGCCTTCACCGACTACATCGACGATGTGAAAAACAAGCGCTTCCCAGCCGTTGAACATACCGTCGAAATGACGGACGAAGAGTGGGAAGAATTTGAGCGCTTGAGTGTTTTACGGCCAAACTCGTTGGAGAAAAAGCGATGAAAGAAAGTTCCATCTTGTTGGTTGGTACTGGCGCATTGGCAACTCTCTTTGCGGCACGCTTGAGCGAAGCGGGTCATTCTGTGTCCATGCTGGGGACGTGGAAGAACGGGCTAAAGGCATTGCAAGAAAACGGCGCGCGCATTGTGGATGCAACTGGAAACGAACGCGCGTACAAAGTCTATGCTACGGATGATCCGCG
>Ga0209277_10001512_pt1 | contig 11395 bp, 9 predicted proteins | sample JI81AbrownDNA_FD_187503 | JGI IMG/M metagenome (GOLD analysis project Ga0209277, IMG submission 187503) | Wastewater effluent complex algal communities from Wisconsin, to seasonally profile nutrient transformation and Carbon sequestration -... | ecosystem: Engineered > WWTP > Effluent > Algae... | reverse complement strand
CGGTTCCTTTCACCCTCCCGAAAGTGAAGCGCAGTTGTGGTTGTATCTCAATCGCGATCTGATTACCAAGCCCAATGTCTTTGCTGATGTTATGCATGTTCCATTGCAAGAAAAAAAAATAGATTGCATCTTGTGTACTGAAGTGCTTGAACATTTGCCGAACCCACAGGCATGTGTGGGTGAAATTCACCGCCTCCTTCGTGACGATGGACTGGTCTTTGCTTCCGTGCCTTTTTTCTACCCGGTTCATGCTGACCCCTATGATTTTCAACGGTTTACCGAAGATGGACTGCGCTTGTTGTTCAAGGATTTTAAATCTGTTGAAGTTCACCGCATGGGTGGCTACGCCGGGGTTTTAGGTCTGATCTTTGAATTAGGCATTCCCGGTCTGGATGGGAAATCATATCTCATTAAATTTATGCGCTGGTCCATGAAGTGGGTGTCGCGCCTGTTGTTTCGTTATGATCTTAACATGTTCGGAAAAGAGAATGCCTGCTGGCAGAAATTTACAACGGGATATTTTTTAAAAGCAGTTAAGTAAAATCGACTTTTCTGAAAGAGGAAAAATAAAATGATACAGATAAATAAACTCAAAGACGGGAATCGTCGTCTTGAAGAAGAACGGTTGGTTTATTTTCATAAGAAAGCGGATGAAAAATATTGGGAAGAAAAATGGTCGTCGTACGCTAACCCAGAATACTACGAGCCGTTTAAATCCGGCAAGCTATACACTTTCGAAAAGATTTTTTCCCGTCACCTGCCGAAACATGGAAAAATTCTGGAAGCTGGTTGCGGAACAGCCCAATATGTTGTGGCTTTAAATGCTAAAGGATATAAATGCATGGGACTCGATTACGAGTTTCAAGCCATGCGTACGGCAAACACGTATGCTGGCCCACTTCGGCTTGCCTGCGGAGATATTACAATGTTAGGTATTGCGGATAATACTTTTGAGGCGATCATCTCGCTCGGTGTTGTCGAGCATCGCCAGTCAGGTCCGGATATATTTTTACAGGAAATGCGCCGGATATTAAAACCCGACGGCACACTTTTAATTTCAGTGCCATATTTCAACGATTTGCGCCGTTGGCGTGCCAGGCACGGAGCGTATCAGGATGATGTAGCTGGGCTGGTTTTTTACCAGTATGCCTTTACGAGAGGAGAATTCTGCAAAATCCTTGAGGCGAACGGGTATGAGATCGAAACTACATATTCCTATTCTCATCAAAATACCCTGTCGCAGGAATTGCGCTGGTTAAAAAAGATACCTGCCTTTCTCAATAAGCTTATTATGCGTATCAGTAAATATATTCCCTATGTCAATTCTGATTGGGGACATATGTTAATGGTCGTTGCCAGAAAAAAGGAATAAAGCGGATATTTGCATGAAATTTGGTTTTACTGAAACCGCCTCCGATTTCTTCGCCATGGCCAAAGGGTTCTTTACCTCCGCAGACCTATCCATTTTCCATGAATTTGATCCGCCTCCCGCGGGCGGCGGGCATCAGTTCCTGCGAGCGCTTTGGAAGCAGGCAGAGACGAATGGAGTACGGGTTGAAAACAATACGCTTTCACGGAGCACTCGCGCCTGTTTGTTAAATTCATTCAATTTCAAAGAGAAGCGCCTGCAACGGTTAAATCGCCGCGACTCAGTATTGTATGTTCACCGTGTGGATGGGCCTATCGATGTCTATCGTGGACTGGACGATGGCGTGGATAAAAATATTCATTCTGTAAATCAAAAATTTGCGGATAAAACCATCTTCCAGTCGCGGTATAGCCTTGAGAAGCATCTTGAACTTGGAATGGAATTTAAGAAACCGGTCATCATTATGAACGCTGCTGATCCGGATATTTTTCACTCGCGTGACAGGTCAATATATTCCCGGAATCGAAAAACCCGCCTCGTTGCTTCCAGTTGGTCAGATAATATAAACAAAGGCGCATTGGTTTACCAATGGCTGGATGAGCATTTGGATTGGGAAAGATTCGAAATGACATTTGTAGGACGCAGCCCGGTTGTGTTCAAGAATATCCAAATGATCTCCGCTGTTGATTCAATGCGCATGGCAGAATTGTTTCGAGAATATGACATCTACCTTACTGCCAGCAAGAATGACCCTTGTTCGAACTCTCTCATCGAGGCGCTGACTTGCGGGCTTCCCGCGGTTTACCTCCAGAGTGGGGGACACCCTGAGATCGTGAATCAGGCCGGGGCGGGGTTCGAGGCGGCGGAGCAGATCCCCGAATTGCTGAATCAGGTTGTTGAGTCATATGAGGCGTTTCAATCGCGAATCTCCGTTGCGTCCATTCATGAAGTAGGCGAATCTTATTTGAAGGTTTTGGAATTATTGTGATATGAAATTTGTTTTGCAAGATGTAGCAAAAGGTATTCTTAAGGCGGCTTCAGTTGGCTGGAAGCCCTATTCACGTTTGATCCTGTATGGCGATAGCGCAGGCTGGGTATTGGATTGGGAGATGCGTGAGCTGAAAAGGATTTGTTCACAGATCGAGATACCTGTGGCGAAACCTGTCTGGCGGCATGCGTACAGGCCGCAGTCGATTTTCTTTTCAAACCATTTTGTGCTGTTGAATGATGATTGGATGCGCTGGTATCCCAATCGAATCGGTTTCTCTTATTTCCATGGAATTCCAAATACTGGCAACCGAATTTTTGATTCGTTCCACGAGGCGCTGCGCAAGAATCACGAAAGAATTTCTCGTATTCAAGTATCTCACTCGCAAATGATGGATGTAACCCTGCAAAGTGGAATTGATCCTTCCAAAGTTTTCCTTATTCGTATTGCTTTGAATTTGGGCTTTTTTCCATTCCGTACTGCGGAACAAAAATTAAATATGCGCGATGAACTTGGGATTCCGCAGTCTGCATTTGTGGTTGGTTCGTTTCAGAAAGATGGTGTGGGATGGGAGGATGGAAATGAGCCAAAACTTATCAAAGGGCCTGATGTTTTTGTCTCAACACTAAAGTTGTTAAAAAGAGATATTCCTGAATTATTTGTTTTGCTTTCGGGTCCCGCGCGTGGATATGTAAGAAGAGGTTTGGAAGAGGCGCAAATTCCGTATAAGCACGTGTTTGTAAAAGCGTATCCGGATATTGCGCGACTTTTTCAAGCACTGGATGTGTACCTTGTCGCTTCGCGGCAGGAAGGCGGCCCGAAAGCCATTCTCGAAAGCATGGCGAGCGGAGTACCTCTTGTTACCACCCGCGTTGGGCAGGCAATGGACCTGGTGAAACATGACGAGAATGCGTGGATAACTGAACCGGAAGATGTGGAAGGATTGGCCGCGTTGATATTAAAGGTATATGGTCTTGGGTCAAGTGAACTTGCGGCAGTATTGAAAAATGCCCGCGCAACCGCCGAGGCCAATTCCTATGATGCTCAAATCCCGTTATGGCAGGGTTTTATGAAGGGCTTTGTGGAAAGTGCCTAATCTCATATGATAAGCAGGGTTTCACGGCTATCTCGTTTTCTCAAGATTCGCTTCCCGAATTTGTTTCAGCAGATATTTCGTTTGCGTGATGCGCTGTTCAAAATTCCGCTGCGTTTCAAAATCTCGAAGATCAGAAAGAGCAGGGAACGCTTTTCAATTGCTTACCTAACCGCGAACTTCCCTGATGCACCGGCCTTGCGAAGTGAATTTGCTCATGGCGGCTCGGTCAAATTGACCTATCTGGCTGAGACTTTTCCACACCAATTTCCCTCAGCAGGTTTGTTGTATGCTGTAAGCAGCGTCGGACATCCCTTGCGTGAGAATATTCTTGCAGAGGCAAAACGTAAAGGATTGAAGATTGTCATTAATCAGAATGGCGTGGCTTTTCCCGCATGGGATGGCTTGAATTATGAAACATCCAACCGCGAATTGAAAATTGTCATCCATTCTGCTGACTTTATCGCTTATCAGAGTGAGTTTTGCAAAGTAAGCGCGGAACGATATCTTCTGCCGCCGGATGTGCCTCATGAAATTATCTATAACCCGGTGGATACCCGCCTCTTTACTCCTGATGCCTGCCCGGAAAAACCTGACGTATTAACCCTCCTTTTAGGTGGGAATCAATTCCAGCAGTATCGTTTGGATCTGGCATTGAAAACGCTCAAGGCCTTGCATCGGGATATACCAAATGCAAAGTTAATGGTGACAGGCAAACTCTGGCTCCCGGATCACGAAGTGAAGGAGTGGACCGTGCGTACTTTAAAGGAACTGAATCTGACAGATCATGTGACTTTTACCGGAACCTATACCCAGGCAGATGCGCCGGTTCTTTATTCACAAGCACATCTTCTGTTGCATACACAATACGCCGATTCTTCACCCGGACTCGTTTTGGAAGCGCTGGCCTTGGGAATGCCGGTCGTCCATTTGGATAACGGTGGCGTGCCGGAGTTGGTTGGGAGTGCAGGTATCGGCGTCCACGTAGAACATGACTGGAACAAAATCAACCTGCCTAGTCCGCAAGCCATGGCGGATGCGGTGATACAAGTATATTCCCGCCGCGATGAGTATTCGCAACTGGCGCGCCAGCGGGCAGTGGACTTATTCTCTTTGGAGAAGTTCATTGCACGCCATAAGGAAATCTTTGAGAAGGTTTTGAGTCCCTGATGAAAGTATCCGTTATCATTTGCACACGAGATCGTTTTGACGATTTCACGAAGACTTTGCCTTCCATCGCAGCACAAACCCGCCTGCCTGATGAGTTAATCGTTGTCGATTCGTCAGACGAAAAGAAACTTGAGGCGTATCTCGGTTCGGCCAAACTGCCATTCCCTATTCGCTATTTTCACACCCAGCCTGGGTTGACCTTGCAACGCAACCACGGCATCCGAGAATGCCGTGGTGATTTGATCTTCTTTTTCGATGACGATGTAGACCTGGATTTAGACTATCTTGCCGAGGTCGAAAAGGTGTTTATGCTTGATGCAAAGCATGAGATTGGCGCAGTCGGCGGTCGACTCATGGGGCCGAAAAAAACACAACCCCCATCATTGCGATTTCGTTTTGAACGTACGATATTCGGAACAATTCGCACCATCTTCGGCGTCGTAGGCATTCGCAATGGAAAATTTTACTTATCTGGAATGCCATCGCATCCGCGCACAAATCAGCCAAGCGGATTTATCGAATGCCTCTCCGGTTGTTGCATGGCATTTCGGCGCGAAGTCTTTGAGAAAGCCAAATTCGATGAAACTTTCGCTCATTACGGTTTGATGGAAGATGTAGATATCTCCAAACAGATATTGGATGCAGGTTATAAGATTTACCTTCAATCCTCTGCAACCCTGATCCACAACGAGAGCCCAATGAACCGTCTTAAAGTGCAACAATGGGCAGAGATGAGTGTGGTTAATTATGATTACCTTTTCCGCAAGAGTTGGAGCAGAGACAATTGGCGCTGGCTATTTTATTACTGGGCATTGATCGGTTTATTCGCTGTAAATTTCCACAGCCTAAAAGGCTTGAAAGGTACATTCAACGGTATGAAGAAAGTTTTTGGTGGCAAATGAAACGTGCACTTATCACAGGTATTTCCGGTTTTATTGGCAGGCATCTGCAAGAAAAGCTTCATCGTGCGGGCTGGCAAGTTTATGGATTCGATATCCGCCCAGCGGGGGAGAATGTATTCGTTGGCAATCTGGCTGACCGTGCGGCTCTGATTCGCACCGTTCTTGATTGCCAGCCTGACGCTGTATTCCACCTTGCGGGTATAATTAAATCTACTGACAATGAGATATATTACAAATCCAATTTCTTTGGGACGTTGAATCTTTTTGAAGCAGTCATGCAGTTGGAGAAGCGGCCGAAGGTGGTATTGGCAAGTTCAAGCGCTGTTTATGGATTACCTAGAGGTGTGCGCCCCATCACAGAGAGGGCTGCTCTTCGTCCGATAACTGACTATGCCGTAAGCAAGGCTGCGCAAGAAGTGGTAGCACTTCGGTATCAATACGCATTCGATTTGCCCGTTATCATTGTGCGGATGTTCAATCTTCTTGGGCCGGGTCAATCACCGGATTTGGCTTGTTCGGCGTTTGCCCACCAGATCGCATTAGCAGAGTTGACCGGTAAAATGGAGATCGTAACTGGTAATCTGGATGCCCGCCGCGACTTTGTAGATGTGCGGGATGCTGTCCGTGCATTTGAGCTGCTGGTGAACAAGGCGGATGCAGGGCATATCTATAATATCTGTTCGGGACGCGCGGTGACGATACAGAAATGCTTGAGTGCGATGATAGCGCAGTCGCAAAGTCAGTTGTCGGCGCGGGTCGATGCGAAGCTCATCCAGAAGAACGATGTGCCCGTGCAATTGGGCAGCTATCAAAAATTGATGAAGGCTACGGGATGGAGACCAGAAATTTCGCTGAAGCAGTCGCTTACGGATTTGTTGAATGATTGGCGTATGAGAGTCAAAAAAACAGGAGTAAAACATGAACTGGAAAGATAAAAAAGTTTTGGTAACGGGCGCTGGTGGTTTTATTGCCAGTCATTTGGTGGAACGGATGGTAAAGGAAGGTGCGCAGGTGCGCGCTTTTGTTCGCTATAACTCTCGTAATGATGTTGGGATGTTGCGAGTTGTCCCCTCAGATGTGTTTTCTCAAATTGAAGTCATTCATGGTGACCTGCGTGATGTGGAAGCTGTACGCGGCGCTGTGCGCGGCGTGGACACTGTTTTTCATCTTGGTGCATTGATTGCGATTCCTTACTCGTATGTAAATCCGCGCGAAGTGATTGATGTGAATATTATGGGCACGCTTAATGTCTTGATGGCTGCGCGTGAATTTAATGCACGCCGTGTGGTGCATACTTCAACAAGCGAAGTGTATGGCACTGCAAAATATGTGCCGATTGATGAAAAGCATCCGTTACAGGGACAGTCTCCATACTCTGCCAGCAAAATTGGCGCAGATCGTATTGCTGAAAGTTTTTATCGTTCTTTTGAAGTTCCTGTTGTCACACTTAGGCCTTTCAATACATTTGGCCCGAGGCAGTCTGCGCGTGCAGTGATCCCAACAATCATTACACAGGCGTTGACTCGTGATGAAGTGAAGCTCGGAAGCCTTGAGCCATCACGTGATTTTACATTTGTGGCGGATACTGCCAACGGATTTGTGCGTGTAGCGGAGGCCGAGAATATATTAGGTGAGGAAATCAATCTTGGAAATGACAACACCATCCGCATTGGCGATTTGGTGGCAAAGATTTTCGAAATTGTTGGGAAGACTCCAAAAGTGATTGTTGATTCTCAGCGTATTCGTCCTGGGAAAAGTGAAGTGATGAGACTATGGGCATCGAATCAAAAAGCCAAAGAGATGATTGGATGGGAACCGCGCGTCTCACTTGATGAAGGTTTGCGCCTCACGATTGAGTGGCTTTCCACCCATTTGGATTTGTACCGTCCCGACCAGTACACAGTGTAGACGATAATGCGAGCTATTATTCTTGCGGGTGGAAAAGGCACCCGCCTTGCCCCGTATACAACAGTTCTTCCCAAGCCTTTAATGCCCATCGGTGAAATGCCAATTTTGGAAATTGTGATTCGTCAACTTGCAAAACACGGCTTCAATAATCTGACTCTTGCCGTAGGGTATCTTGCTGAATTGCTCATGGCATATTGTGGTGATGGAAGTAAATTCAACGTGGAATTAGGTTATTCGCGCGAAGAACAACCGTTGGGTACTGCGGGGCCTATTGCATTAGTTCCAGGTTTGAATGATACTTTTCTTGTGATGAATGGCGATTTACTTACCACCATTGATTACAGCGCAATGTTGAAGCATCATCGCGAACGCGGCGCGTTGGTCACTGTTGCCTGCTATCAGCGGGATGTCAAAATTGATTTAGGGGTAATTAAAGTTGATGCAGATAATTGGGTCACTGATTATATTGAGAAACCCACTTATCATTATTCAGTGAGCATGGGAATTTACATATTTGAACCTGAGATTTTTGAGCACATTCCAAAAAATCAACGCCTTGATCTGCCTGAACTCGTCATTAACTTAATGAGGGCTGGTCGAAAGGTCAACGTATATCATTTTGACGGTTACTGGCTCGATATCGGTCGTCACGAAGACTACGAAAGAGCTATTACTGAGTTTTTTGAGCATAGGGAAAAATTCCTGAAAGAAGAGTAGTAAGGTGAATTTAATATTATTTTCTGCCTCCTATCCGTACGTAAGAGGAGGGGAATCGAATTTCCTCGGTCATGAGGTGCGGTATTTATTAAAGGATTTTGACCGGGTTATTGTTGTGCCTGAAAAATGCGTTGGTCAGGTTTTTGCGGATCACGCAGATGCTGAAATTGATATTAGTTACGCTAAATGCCTTGATTCTCAAAGTTTCCCCGGCCTGTTCCGTCTCGGCATTTCATCAAAGATTTTTCGTCGTGGGTTAGCAGAAAAAAACTTCCCACGGTTTTCGTTTTCAGCATGGAGGCGCCTGATCGCCTTTTCCGGCAAGGCCGAATTTACTCGTCGTTGGGTGTTGAATTGGCTTCGTGAAAAAAACGTGAAGGAAAAAGACTGCGTTTTTTACACATACTGGTTCGACCATGCTGCGGCTGGCATTGGGTTTTTAAAGGAACAATTTCCGGATATCAAGCTGATAACGCGTGCGCACGGATATGATATCTACGAGGAGCAATATTACACTCCCCCTTTTTGGCCCTGTCGAAATTCTGCTTTGCCATTCATTGATCGCATCTTTTCTGCCTCAGAAGCTGGCAGCCAATACCTGAGCAGCCGTTACCCTAAATATTCCAATCGATACGAAACTTCCCTTCTTGGTGTGAGTGACCCAGGTTTTGTTACGCAGCCTTCTGTAGATGGCGTTTTTCGGATCGCCTCCTGCTCCATGATCCGCCCGGAAAAGCGGATTGAATTGTTGCACAAAAGCATTCTTCATGCTGCTCGGTTACGTCCACAGCAAAAGATAGAATGGTTCCATTTTGGGAATGGAGTTTCGCGCGAGCAAATGCAAAAGACCGCAGATGAACAATTGCCTTCCAATGCCAAGGCATATTTTCCAGGCTATTCAGACCTTGAGGGATTAATGAAATATTACAGGGACAAACCCTTTGATGCATTCGTTAATGTGAGCAAGACTGAAGGTACACCTGTCTCTATCATGGAAGCAATTAGTTGTGGCATTCCAGTGCTTGCAACTGCTGTGGGTGGAAACAAAGAAATTGTATCTGCTGAGAATGGAATTCTGCTAAGCGAGAATCCCATCGTTGATGAAGTCGCTTCTGCCTTTTTTCAGCTTATTGATAACCCTGAAATTGCACAAGCCAAAAGACAGGGCAGTCGAAGCGTCTGGCAGTTGAAATACAATGCTGACCATAATTTTCCCTTGTTTTCGCAGGAATTGAGATCCATTAGAGAAACCGAATAGGAGCAGACCAGGTATGTGTGGAATATTTGGCACCTTAAGCGTGCATAGACAGTCTGTTAATTTGAATTCGTTGTTGGATTCATTAAGATCCATTCGGCATCGCGGCCCGGATGATGAAGGCTATTTATTGCTGGATACAGTACATGGAAAAGTTGCCGCTTGCTCTGGCCCGGATAGCGACTTACATCTCGGCTTACCACGCATTGAACAATGCATTAATGAACAGTTCGACCTTGCTTTTGGCTTCCGCCGCCTTGCTATTATTGATCTCTCCCCATCTGGTCACCAGCCCATGAGCAGCAAAGACGGTTCTCTGTGGATCGTGTTTAATGGTGAAATATACAACTATATTGAGTTGCGTCTTGAATTAAAGGCAAAAGGGCATGAGTTCCAAACACAATCAGATACTGAAGTCATTCTAAACTCCTATCTTGAATGGGGAACAGATTGCCTCAGTCATTTTAATGGGATGTGGGCATTCGCTATTTACGATAAAAACAAGAAGCGCCTGTTTTGCGCTAGAGACCGCTTTGGGATTAAACCGTTATATTATTTTTTTGATCAGGAAAGGTTTGTGTTCGCTTCAGAGATTAAGGCGCTGCTTTCATATACAAAAATGGAGCGCAAGCCGAATAGAGCCATTGTGTATGACTATCTTTCCTACGGAATGATCGACCATACCGAGGAAACCTTTTTCGAAGATGTAAAACAAGTACCCCCATCTCATTACCTGGTGCTAGAGGCGGGAAACCTAGCCATTCAAAAATATTGGAGTCTTAGCCCGCAAAACAAGCTGGATTTGGGACATGGAACTCAGGCAAATTCTGAATATGCCCGCCGCTTTTATGAACTATTCGAAGACTCTATCCGAATTCACCTACGCAGTGATGTCTCCATAGGCAGTTGCCTCAGCGGCGGATTAGATTCTTCTTCCATTGTCTGCCTTGCGAATAAACTTTTATTTGGCGACAAAGTTGTATCCTCCGAGTTGATCGGTGAAAAACAAAAGACTTTTTCATCCTGCTTCGATGATGCGCGTTTTGATGAGCGCAAGTATATTGAAACAGTTTTGTCTACCACTTCAGCAGAATCCAACTACACCTTTCCAAACCCAAAAGAACTTTTGGATGAACTGCCCAAATTGATCTGGCATCAGGATGAGCCGTTTGGTTCCACCAGCATTTATGCTCAATGGTGCGTGATGAAACTAGCGGCACAGCGCGGCGTGCGAGTCCTTTTGGATGGACAGGGCAGCGACGAAATGCTGGCAGGTTATCACACCTTTTTTGATGCCTATTGGGCAGGGCTGGCAGGCCGGGCACAAGTGGGTGAATTGATTCAGGAATGGTCGACATACCGCCGAATGTTTAATGTGTCACTTTCATATCCTTTTCAGCATACACTTTTCGCGCTCGCCCCATCCGCTTTGCAAAAACAGGTCCGTTCAAAACGAAATTCACCCGGCATGAACCCCCATTTTGCAGGCGAGTTTGGCGACCGCTATCCTTATCAGGATATAGGGTATTCAGACAACCCGCTTTCAAGGCGTTTGCAATTATTTATTACAAAAACCAGTCTGCCAGGCTTGCTGCATTATGAAGATAGAAATTCAATGGCTCATTCCATTGAAGCGCGCGTTCCATTTCTTGATCATCGCCTCGTTGAGTTTGCTTTCTCGATCCCTGATGATCAAAAAATAAAAAGGGGATATACCAAGTCCGTGCTTAGAAACGCCATGAAGGACACCCTTCCTGAAAGCATTCGAATGAGAACAGACAAGATGGGATTTGTCACCCCTGAACGTGTGTGGTTATCCAATGATTTACGCACCTGGTTGGATGATGTGGTCAGCTCAACCTCTTTCCGTACCCGTGAGTACTTTGATCAGGCAGAGATCAAAAAGCTGATTTCTGAACATCGCAGTGGAAAACGCGATCTCGGTTTTATGATGTGGCGCTGGGCCAACCTTGAACTTTGGCTCAACACGGTA
>Ga0209277_10001511_pt1 | contig 11400 bp, 9 predicted proteins | sample JI81AbrownDNA_FD_187503 | JGI IMG/M metagenome (GOLD analysis project Ga0209277, IMG submission 187503) | Wastewater effluent complex algal communities from Wisconsin, to seasonally profile nutrient transformation and Carbon sequestration -... | ecosystem: Engineered > WWTP > Effluent > Algae... | reverse complement strand
CCAACCCCGAAGAGTTGGCCTAAGTGCCTGTTTCTGTTGGTGCCGCTGACCGGAATCGAACTGGTGACCTTCGCATTACGAATGCGCTGCTCTACCGACTGAGCTACAGCGGCTAACAACAGCCCAACATATTACATTGCCCGCATAGGCTGTGCAAGCCTATCCAGCGGAAAAGCCGCGCCCTGCACCGTTCTCCGGGTGGGGGCTGCGGCTACTTTACTGTCCGACGATCCGCCAGTTGAGAACGCGGGGATCACCGAAACCACCAACCTGACTTCCAACAAGGGCTGGCGCGCCCCCTTTTCCATCGGAGCCCAGCAGGCGGATGGACGGACCGAGGCGAACCATCTTGGAGCCCACCAGGCCGGAGTCCTGCGTCACGAAGGCAATCGGCACCCGCACGTTATCCACGATCTTGGCAAATGTGCTCTTGGCCGAACCATACTTGACGGCATAAGCCGCGCTCTCACCACCGGGGTTGCATTTATCCTGGTTCATCAGGGTTCCGATCCAGGATACGACCCCCTCGTTGACCTGCGGATGAATCACCACCTGCTCGGCAAGAGTGCCGCGGAGACCGGTAAGGTCATAGAACCAGCCCATCGGCTTGGACGACTCCTGTATGACACCCGTAATCAGGCTGTCTACCTGCACCATGTTGGTACGCTTTACTGGAAAGCTCACACCACTCGGGAGCGGGTTGGTGGCATTCGCCGCCGAAGAATAAGGATCGGAAGCGGTGCCATCCCGCAATGCGTAGAAAGTCTGTTGTTGCTTATTGTCCCGATCATTGGTGTGCAGGAGCCTCCCCGTTCCGACAAACAGATATCTGACCAGATCAGGGCCAGGATCGACCCGGGGCTCAGTCGTGACGGGCTGGGGGTTGCCCAGCGAATCCCGCAAGTGAAGAATCGGCGACGTCGGATTGGGGACGTTGTTGGTGGGGCTGGAGAAATCAAAACGCCACATATTACCCAGCAGGTCACCCGCATATACGTAGTCAACGGTCATGTCAGCATAGTCCTGAACATAGCCGGTGAAATGCGCCAGACCCGCGGGATTCGCGGCACTCCCCTCGTTGGTGTATATCTTCTGCAGGAGGGTGCCGGTCTTGGGATCAAGCACGAACAGCACGCCCTGGCCCGGAACGCTGGTCTTGGATGTCCCCAAGACATTGTTGTAGCCGCCAGCGATGATGACCACCCAGCCCCATTTGCGGGTCTTGACGATGCCAGGACGTCCGTAGCTGAAGCCCATATCCTCATCGGTGAATTCCCAAAGCACCTTATTGGCGATCGTGGTTTCAGTAGTCGACGTTGTCGGGGTGTCGGTAATATCCAGGGCAACGTAGCTCCGGCCACCCTTGCCCAGCCCGAAAACCAGCAAGGACCTCCAGTCGTGGGAATCGGGGTTCGACTCAATCGTTCCTCCCGCCCGCTTGAAATCCACATCCCGGGCGAAAGGCGTGGCATTCACATAGTAGCGGTGCAGATAGGCATTGTCGCTCAGCGCCTTGAGACCGCTCTCCGCCGGTTTTCCATCCGGGCCAAGGTAGGTGGCATTGGGCACGACCGCAAACAGCTCCTGCCCCCCGGCAGTCGTCATCTGCGCGTCAAAGGCATGGAGCATGCCATCGTTGGCACCCACATAAACCACGGGCTTACGCGACGCCTTATTGGCCTTGAATATCGAATAGCCGGGGTTGTAGGCGTCCGAGTAGTCTTGATTCGGAGGACCGACAAACAGCGCACCGGAGTCAACAATGTCACCGAGAACCGAGGCACGGTAGCGGTAGGCTTTGCGTGCGGTGAGAGTGGACTGGTTGGTGGTATCGCCCCGCAGGTAGTTCAGCACCTTAGCCTGCTCTGTCGATGAACCCAGGGCTGCCAGCTGCGCTGCGGACAGATTGGCAACCCGGAATGGAACGCCCTTGAGGGTGCCGGAGCTGTCCGGCGCCAAGGTAACCACCTTGCGGGCCGAATTCCAGCCAGAACCGCTTACCAGCGCATCAAGCTTCGTGGCCGCGCTCCAAACCTGAGAGGTATTGATCGTTCCAGCATTAAGGTCGATCGAATCAATCTTCAGGCCTTTGAGATCACCGGACCAGTACAGGGAGTTATAGACCGTCTGAAAAAAACCATCGGTGGCCAGACTGTCGGAAATTACCGACCCCGTCGTACCCACACCTGCCGCGGCCCCGATCAACGACTTGATCTGGCTAAACGCCGAATTCAAGCCAGAAACAAGACGCTCTGGATCGGACGCAGGAAAGTAGGTGTCCGGGAGGGTAGTTCCTTTGTAATCCTGCCCCAGCGCATTCCACTCGCCCGTATCGGGCACCCCATCGTTGTCCTTGTCGGTAAAACCACCATACTTGGCTGCCTTAAAGTAATGGTTGTTGGCTGCCATGCTCGAATATTCCAAGGCATCCACCCAGAAAGTCTTGATCCGGGATTCGGGGAAATCCGAGCGAAGCGGTGCCGTATTGGCGGCGTAGGCCATGCCTGCAATGTAGTCGTAGGCAAGGTTTCTGCCCGTAATCGCATTCGTCCAATCCTTGGCGGTCTTGCCTGCGAAACGCTCGCCTGCAACCAGGGGGTCCATGGTGTAGCCGCTGCCCGAAAGATTGTTGTCGCACTGATCACCGCAGGTATTGGTATCGCCGATGCCGATGATGAACTGCTTCTGGCAACTCCCCCCGTGGGATGCAGGCAGAACAGGGTCGATCCAATTGGTGATGACGGGAAAATCATCCTTGATTTCCACGCGCTGCGCTGCCGTCACACCAGGGGGGATCACAGAGTAACTCGGCACATGCCCGATTCCGGACGGCCCCAACAGGTAGCGCAGGGCAACGGCGTACATTTCACTCACGTTGTCATAACGTTTGTAGCTCTTCGCCTTGTATCCAAACAGGTTCAGGTAGTTGATGGCACCCGTCCGGGAAACCTCCCCATCCCCTCCCCGGTCAGCAGGAAAGGGGTCTGAAAGGAAGGCACCTGTCTCAAGAATTTCCTCCCTCGTGTCACGAATCTGGGCTTTCAGCACACCCCCATCCCACGCCCTGAGCTTCGTATCATCGCCATAGGTCTGGTTGTTCAGGTTGTGATAGCCGACAGCACCGAAACGCATTCTCTCGATGTTTTTCTGGATCAACCCTACCGGCTTATAGACCCGCTTGGTCTTGTCAGCATTCTCATACTTCTGGCAGTACGCTTGATCGATATGCTCGTGCTTGGTGGTGTCGGTGCCACTGCATACAAGAACCCTGACCTGATAGCTTGCAACCTTGGCCCCACTGGCGGAATCGTCGTTGCTATAGGTGAATTCGATATTGATACCCTTGTCAAACACGGTCCCTACGAGGTTCTTCTTTCCGTTGGTGGCAAGGGGTGTGTAGTTGGATATGTATTCCGACTTCAGGGACTTGTCCGGGAAGTTGCTCTTCCCCCCCTGTCCGTTGGACCACGCCTTCTTGAGAATGGTCTCCCCCGCAGGATTGCTGGCCGAGAAGTCCGCCGGCTCATCCTTGTCCCGCGCGCCCCCCGTCATCGCCCAGCGAAACAGGTCAATCACGTGCATTGTCGCCCAGTTCAGGTAATTTCCAGACCATTGACCCGGACACGTATAGTTGCTTCCCTGGACCTTGTCAGTAGTATAGAAATAGCTATTACTTTCATTGTAGGCATAACAACGGGCTGGATCGAAGTAACCGAGGTATTTTCTGGATGGCTCGAAGTAGGGATCCGCTACAGAGCTGCCGGGCAGTGCAGGAATGCCGGACGGTCCTCCAACACTGAAGTTCGCATGGCTCTGGGCCGTGGGAAACTCCACTGACAGGGCCAGCATCACGTTCGCTGGCACAGCCTCGTTACTTGCAGCGATGGGTACATCAGCCAATGCCGTCTCGGCAGAATGGACCGCCGGCAGCATGGCATTCCATACCGCTGTCACGACAAGTAAGCGCTTCGTAAAGGACTTCCAGCGAGGAGACAAGACCTCGGACGGGGTCGTGGATGCATTCATTTCGTCATATCCCCAGAACGTATTCAGTATCACTCGCCCAGGAATGTCACATTCCACTGGACGTAAGTCTGGCTATTGCGCACACCGTCGGTGCGGACTGTGACGCGATAGACGGGCGAAGCTGTCGAGCCCGGTTTGTCCGCCCACTTGTCGCCGCCAAGAGGTGAATCGGTCGAAAGAACGCAGGTCACCTTGCTGGAGGGTCCATAGGTTTCACACATACGCTCAATCAGGAAGCGCATTTCATTTCCGTTGACCTTGACTGGCGCGATCTTGTTGAACTTTGCGTCGAACTGGGTCTTGCTCTTGATGATCAGCGGAATCCCATTTTCATCCGTTTCCAGGACACGCGGATAGAAGTTCAGCTTCGCCCACTCACTTGCAGCCGTGCAGGCGGCTCCGGTGCCTGCAGGCGGAGGGCAACCTGCGACCGAATCCTGGTACTTTTGGAAACTAGCCGACTTCATGGCTTCAAAGGCTTTGTTAAGGCCCCCGCCAGCGCTGTTGATCGAATCACGCTTGAAACCGATGTTGCCGGACAGCAGGGCCGAGGTGTCAACGGAGTTCAGCAAGGAAACCGAGCCGAGCATCATGACGACCAGCACCACCAGCACTACGGCCAGGACCACGCCGCGCTGTCGTCCATAAGAGAGGTGTTGCTTATTCGAGGACATTCGGATCCACTTCCAAATCAGATATTGGGGGGTGTTCTCATGTTCCGGAGCGGAATCACCCATTCATAGACCTGGTACTGGTAACGCTGCTCGTCCGAGCTCAGGGTCCGGCTGAATTGCCGAGAGTCGAGATCCTGGAAAAGCTTGATACTGGTCATGGGGGCGTCGCTGGCAATCGGTTGAGACGAGCGCACCACCATCGCGATGCGGATCGCCTTGATGCGACCGATGTCTTGCTGGGTCGCCAGCTTGCCGTCCATCAGCTTGGCCAGGGTCCACTTCGAGGGGGAGACCCACTCGTCTACGGCGTTGTCGTTGATATCGCCCCCCACACCGTTATCGAGCCCGTAGAGAGCCTTGACCAGGAAAATGTTCTCACCGACGACCTGAGTATCAACGCGCTTCAGCAAATCGTACTGCACCAGTTCCTTGTCGCTATTGACCCCCAGCATCGTGAAATTGGGATTATCCCGGAGCCCCAGATGGAAAGCCGCCGGAGACTTCTCGTAAATGGAAGATTCAATTGCTCCGTAAGTCTGGGTATTCAGGGGAATCACCTTGCTGAATGTGACAACCTTCAGCCCCAGGGAAGCATCGGAAGTCATCACCGGCGCGGTCATGGTATTCGCTGCCTGGACAATTCTGCAGTCACCCGGATCGTCGGCAATCTTGCGTGGCACAGCAAGAAACAGATCGTAGGCAGCCGCAGCTGCTGACGTCTTCAGATTTATTCCGATCGTCGGTGTCTGCACTACCAGGGAACTCCCGCTGGCCGAAGAAAAAGCCAGGCCTTTGTTGCCCGAAGCCGAATCTCCGGCCATCGTGATGATGACATCCGACTCTTCCCCACCATCAATGATGGCCGCCGGAACCGCGCGCAGGGTCTGGGGCACGGATGCAAACGGACTGGGGTAGGCCGATGCGCTGGGGAGCACCGCATTGCCGGAAGAATTGGCAAGGAGCTTGCACCCCCATACCCATTGCCCCCCACGCGCAAGACCGGAACCCGCCTCCTGGATGATCAGGTCAAGCCGCTGGGCAGCTATCGCCGCCGACTGCAACGCATCCCCGGCGCCGGAAATATTCCGGCGATAGGCCTCGCTCGACGAGAAACTCTGCATGATCACCAGACTCGCGATCAGGCCGACGACCATGCCCACCATCATCTCGACGATGCTCAGGCCGGCCTGGCGCCGGCGGAGCTCAGAACAGCATTGCTTGGGTGACATAGATTCCATGCTCCAGGTTCTTCTTGCCCGCGGCAGTGTCTGAACCGCCCCTGTTCGGCAGATCCCACTCGATCGTCACCGTGACCGCGAAGGTATCCACGGCATTACCCTTCACCACCGACACCTTGGCCTTGGCGTTGGGCAGCTTGCTCGCATCCTTCACGCGCTTGGAGAACCATTCATGGGCCGAAGCACCGCCGCCTCCAGCCGCCGAGTCATAGGCATACTGCGATACCACGACAGCGCGCTTGTCCACCGCCATCTTGGAGATCAGCTCATCGGCCAGGATGGCCGCCTCGGTCCGGAAACGGCTGTCAGTGGCAATCCGCGTCGAGGCGGCCTGAAAGCCGATCATCCCGAGCAGCCCCAGCGAAAAGATGAGCAAAGCCACCAGTGCCTCAAGCAACACGTAGCCACGTTCCCCGCGGACTCTCATGACATCTCCTAAGCAGCCGGACAATCGGATGCAGACAACATGGGCTGACAAGCCCGAGGATCTCCGCTGGCCTTGGACGGGTCACACATCTTGACCGCGCCACCCGGCGTCACGAACACGCAGTAGGCCACCGCGGCACCGGTCCGGGAGACCCGGAAAATCTGCTTACCACCTACCGGCGCGCTGGAAAGGTCCAGAACCCGTCCGGAGCCGTTGAAGCGCACGCCAGCAGGCCCCTGGTAGGTCACGCCCTCGGCCATCTGGCTGGTGTTGTAGCCATTCACATAACGATTAGGCGCGGTGCTGTCGACCATCCTGATCGCCCAGTTCAGCCCGTTCGATTTGGCCACAAGGCTATTGACTGACGCAGCGCCGGGGGTACTGTCGGTGAGCATGAAATCGACCTCTCCGTTACGCCGAATGGCCTCGCCCTCAGCCTGACGGAGGGCGTTCTGGATGAGCTCCGCCGCAGTACCCACAGAATTATTGCGGATGACCTGGGTAAAGGACGGCAAGGCCACGGATATCAAAATGGCGCCGATCACCATGACGATCATCAGCTCAAGAACGGTGAAGCCCCTCTGGGCCCGACTGGACATGGTCAGCACGACGTTTGACTCTTGCTCATCAACCAGCACTTGCCGGTGGCAGTGGGTGTTGTGGAGGTCTTTTCGCCACTTTCGTTGATGGAGTATGAGTAGCCGGCGGTGCCCTTCGCGGTATCGCCGGTTATCACGAGCGTGAAACTGGTGTCAGTACATGCCGGCGAATGGGCGACCGTGAAGGGGATATCGGCAAAGTAAGGGCTCATATCAGGGCAATTGCCGTCGGGTTTGTAGGTCCGCCGGGAGTTGAACACCTGCTCCATCCGTACCTTGGCCTCGGACAAGGCTTCAACCCCCTGGGCGATCCTGCCGCGGGCGATGTGATCCATATAGGCCGGGATGGCGATAGCCGCCAGGATTCCGATGATCACCACTGCGATCAGTAACTCGACCAGTGTGAACCCACGCATTCTCTTCATGATCTTCTCCTTCGATGATTGATCATCGCGCCACGTTCTGTCGAACGCGAGCACGCGGCGACAGGCGGAGTCCGCCTGCAGACCGGCGGCACAATGGGAATGGGACAGAGAGGCCTATCCTTCCGCTGGGCGCTCTACAGCGCTCGAGACCGCCACATTGATTCGATGACGTCCCCCACAGCCCCTCCAGCGCCCGCTCTGGCCATTGCCACGGCTCTGTCGATCCTCATGCATCTGATGGTGATCACCAGTTGGCCACAGCCACCCTCACCTGGCAGAGCCGCCGATCTGGCGAGCCCCTTGAAAGCGAGGCTGGCGCAATCCACACTTTCTCTCGAAGCGCCCAATCCCCGGCTTGTACCAGAGGCCAAGCCCGCGGCCGTACCCATCACCCGGGCACCAACCCAAAATCAACCTGTATTGCCTCGGGCAGCGCCGGCGCCCCTGCCTCCCGAAGCGGACATACGCCCCGAACCGATATTTCCAATCGAGGCACTCACCCGCCTGCCAGCCCTTGTCACCGAGATCACCCAGGATGACTGGCCCTCCACCCCCGGCGCGCCGTCTGGCAGCTTTCGGATAGAAGTGGACGTAGGGCCGGATGGCCGGGTGATGCGCGTCAAGTCAGTGTGTGAACCAAAGATCTGCGAGGCGGCCGCAACTTACGCCGGCACCATCACCGGATGGCGCTTCACCCCGGCAGAAATTCTCGGGCACCGGGTTTCAAGCCGCATTCACATCGAATTTGAAATAGGCTCGCCTGAAAGCGAAGGCTTCATCGCCACCCCGGTCTCGCCTCAGACGCTGCCGAGCCAATAATCAGACCTTCCGAAGCAGCCCCGTAGGTGGTCGATGAGCAAGCGCACCCGCAGGGGAAGACGCCGATTCTGCGGAAATACGGCGTAGATCCCCGTGGGCGGAGCGGAAAATGCATCGAGTACCGACACCAGCGTCCCCGCGGCGAGATCCCTCTCAACCTCCCACATGGAGCGCCAGGCCAGCCCGATTCCGCCCAGCGCCCATTCGTGCAGCACTGTCCCGTCATTGCACTCGAAGCGCCCTGAGACCTTGATCGTTCGCGTCTTGCCAGGCGCATCCGGATCAGCAAACACCCAGCCGCGCTGGGGGTCCAGGGACAGGCAGTCGTGCTGCGCCAGCGCCTCCGGCGTCTCGGGCACGCCACAACGGGCCAGATAATCAGGGCTCGCTACAACCACTCGCCGATTGTCGGCCAGGCGCACCGAAACCAGGCTGGAGTCGCTCAGCTCGCCGATGCGGATGGAACAATCCACGCCCTCATTCACCAGATCCACCAGGCGGTCACTCAGATCCAGGCTGCACGTGACCTCGGCGTGCGCGCGCAGGAAGTCTCGCACCAGTGGTGCCACGTGGCGCCGCCCGAACCCGGCCGGTGCCGACACCTTGATGTGTCCGCTGGCCTTGACGCCGCCCAGGCTGACCGACGCCTCGGCGTTGGCCAGATCGTTGAGGATGCGCTGGCAATCCTCCAGAAAAGCACTGCCCTCAAAGGTCAGACTCAATTTGCGGGTAGTTCGTACCAGCAACTTCACCCCCAGGCGTTCCTCCAGGGCATCGATACGCCGCCCCATCATGGCCGGGGTCACGCCATCGGCCCTGGCGGCTGCGGACAGGCTACCCCGCGTGGCCACGCTGACGAAGGCTTCGATTTCCTTGAAGTTGTTCATTTGATACTAAAAGTAAAAAATAATTTGATTTTATTATGGCTTCTTTTTTCTTTAGTCATTGAATAAACTTCGTATCAGTGAGGTGAAGGAGACTGGATCCCGAGAGGTGCCACCCGGCCACGAGCCCGGCAGATGCACCTCCGAGGAGCCCACCACAACCCTGATTTCAAACACAAGGTCACAGAGCATGGCTCACCCGCCGCGAATCCAGGCTGTCGCATTTGATGCTTTCGGCACACTCTTTGACGTGTATTCAGTTGGCCTTCTGGCGGAGCAGCTCTACCCCGGCAAAGGCGCTGCGCTGGCAGACCTGTGGCGCAGCAAGCAGATCGAGTACAGCTTCATCCGCAGCCTGTCCGGGCGCTACAAGCCCTTCCTGGACATCACCCGGGATGGTCTGTGCTTCGCCGCCGCCAAGCTGGGCCTCGAGCTGGACACGGTGCGCTGCACCCAGCTCATGAACCAGTACGCCTGCCTGTCGCCCTTCCCTGAAAATCTGGGCGCCCTCAAGGCCCTCAAGCAAGCGGGCATCCCCACTGCAATTCTCTCCAACGGTACGCCCGGGATGCTTGAGGTGGCCATCAAGAGCGCCGGCATGCACGGTCTGTTCGACCACGTGTTGTCAGTGGATGCAGTGCGTAGGTATAAAACCAGCCCCGACGCCTACGCCCTTGCTCCGGCAGCCTTTAACTGCCCTGCCGAGCGTATCCTCTTCGTTTCCTCCAACGGCTGGGATGCCGCCGGCGCGAGCTGGTATGGCTTCCAGACTTTCTGGATCAACCGCAGCGGCCAGCCCCTCGAACAACTGGACGTGACGCCCACCGTTCAGGGCAGCCTGCTCACCGATGTCGTCGATTTTGTGGCGCGCCAGCGCGCCTGAACCTTTGTTTCCCAACCTTCCCTCACAGGAGTAACCATGAGCCTCACCCTCCCCGCCGGCATGCAGATCAACGCCCCGCTTCAACCGGGCTACGAAACCATCCTCACTGCGGAAGCCCTCGAACTGGTCGCCAAGCTGCACCGCGCCTTCGAGCCCCGCCGCCAGGAGCTGCTGAAGGCCCGCGTCGAACGCCAGGCCCGCATCGACGCCGGCGAGAAGCTCGACTTCCTGCCGGAAACCAAGGCCATCCGCGAAGGTGACTGGAAGATCGCCCCCCTGCCCAAGGCCCTCGAGCGTCGTCGCACCGAGATCACCGGCCCGGTCGAAGCCAAGATGATCATCAACGCCTTCAACTCCGGCGCTGACTCCTACATGACCGACTTCGAGGACTCCAACAGCCCGAAGTGGGACAACCAGATCCAGGGCCAGGTCAACATCTACAAGGCCATCCGCCGCGAGCTCTCCTTCAAGAACGAGAACGGCAAGGAATACAAGCTCAACGACAAGATCGCCACCCTGCAGATCCGCCCCCGCGGCTGGCACCTGGACGAGAAGCACGTCACCGTTGATGGTCAGCGCGTCTCCGGCGGCATCTTCGACTTCGGCCTGGTCTTCTTCCACAACGCCAAGGAGCAGATCGCCCGCGGCGCCGGCCCCTTCTACTACCTGCCGAAGATGGAAAGCCATCTGGAAGCCCGTCTGTGGAACGACATCTTCGTGATGGCCCAGGACCACATCGGGCTGCCCCAGGGCACCATCAAGGCCACCGTGCTGGTCGAAACCATCCTCGCCACCTTCGAGATGGAAGAGATCCTGTACGAGCTGCGCAACCACTCCGCCGGCCTCAACGCCGGGCGCTGGGACTACATCTTCTCGTGCATCAAGAAGTTCAAGAAGAATCCCGACTTCTGCCTGGCCCAGCGCAGCGCCATCACCATGGAAGTGCCCTTCATGCGTGGCTACGCCCTGGCGCTGGTGCAGGCCTGCCACAAGCGTGGCGCCCCGGCCATGGGCGGCATGTCGGCCCTGATCCCGATCAAGAACGATCCGGAAGCCAACGAAAAGGCCCTGGCCGGCATCCGCCACGACAAGACCCGCGACGCCAACGACGGCTTTGACGGCGGCTGGGTGGCGCACCCGGGCCTCGTCGCCATCGCCGCCGAAGAGTTCCAGAAGGTGCTCGGTGAAAAGCCCAACCAGTGGGAAAAGCAGGTGGAAGGCAAGTTCGGCCCCGAGCAGTGGCTGGATTTCCGCCCCACCACCCCGATCACCGAAACCGGCCTGCGCAATAACATCAACGTCGGCATCCACTACCTGGGCTCCTGGCTGGCCGGTAACGGCTGCGTGCCCATCCACAACCTGATGGAAGATGCGGCCACCGCCGAAATCTCCCGCTCCCAGGTGTGGCAGTGGGTCGTGTCGCCC
>Ga0209277_10001510_pt1 | contig 11401 bp, 8 predicted proteins | sample JI81AbrownDNA_FD_187503 | JGI IMG/M metagenome (GOLD analysis project Ga0209277, IMG submission 187503) | Wastewater effluent complex algal communities from Wisconsin, to seasonally profile nutrient transformation and Carbon sequestration -... | ecosystem: Engineered > WWTP > Effluent > Algae... | reverse complement strand
CGCGAAGTCGGCGTCCATGATCCGGCCGCGGGAAGCCTGGGCGTTTTCGGAGGCGACCTGCAGGGTCTGCACAACCGAGGTGAAGCGGTTTTGCACGGCACCCCAGGTGGCCCGGGCGGTGTTCAGCGAATTCAGCTGGGCGTCGATCGCGGCAATTGCCGAGCCTGCGTCGGCTGCGCCAGACACTGTGCCGCCACCCGAAACCGCAGACAGGGAGACGCTGGCGGCCGACACGGTGATCTGGTCGGTCGTGGCGGTGCCTGCACCGACCTGGAAGGTTGTGTCGGTAGTGCCGTTAAGGATGCTCTGGCCGTTGAAGGTGGTGCCGCTGACCACGCGGTTGATTTCCTCGGACAACTGCTGGTATTCGGTGTCCAGATTGGCCCGGTCGCCGGAGGTGTAGGTGCCGTTGGCTGCCTGCACGGCCAGTTCGCGCATCCGCTGGAGGTTGTCGGTCACGGCCTGCATCGCGCTTTCAGCGGTCTGCGCCATGGAGATGCCGTCGTTGGCGTTGCGGATCGCCACGTCGAAACCCTTGGCCTGCGAATTCATGCGGTCGGCAATTGCCAGGCCTGCTGCGTCGTCCTTGGCGCTATTGACGCGAAGGCCGGAAGACAGACGTTGCACGGAAGTCGCCAGGCTGGCCTGGGAGGTGGAAAGATTGCGTTGCGCATTCAGCGACATCGCATTGGTGTTGATAGTGGCAGCCATTTTAGTTCTCCTTAAGTCCGTTCAAGATAAGCGTTTAGGCTTAACTTTGGTTCGCCTTGCCCGGTGTGTGTAAGGCAACCGCCGTTGAAATCATTAACGGGAAGTGCCGGAAGGACTTTAGAAAATTGTTGACTTTTTTCATTTTATTGTTTTTCTAAATATTTCCGCGGATTACCGCTTGGCCTTTGATAGCGGCCCAAAAAAATAAAGCTTTAGCCAATAAATCGTGACGGGGCCGGGGTTTTCAGCCGGTTTGCGACATGCTTTCAGGTTGGAGCGCGACGGCCTTCATGGTCCGTAGGCTGCGAACCAGCTGGCTGCATGGTTTTCGAGGATGAAGCCGTCTGCGACCCAGCGCTGCAGGGCTAGCCCGGCTTCACGCAGGGCGTCGGGCTCGGCGAGCTGTTCGCGGAGGGTGGAAATCCACTTCTGTGGGTCGTTGGGCAGGCGTGTGACCGGGGCATTCTGGTAGGGATAGATGTCGGTGCACACCACCGGCCAGCCCATGGCGCCGTACTCGAGGAGGCGCAGGTTGCTCTTGCATTCGTTGAAGGCGTGGATTTCGAGAGGGGCGATGGCCAGGTCCAGGTCGAGCCGGGCCAGTGCCTGGGGGTACAGGCGGAAGTCCTGCACGAAGCCATGGGATTCCCGTACGAAGGGCTTCAGTGGTTCAGGGCACATGCCCATGAAGATCCAGTCCACTTCGTCGGCGAGGGCTTCGACGACCGTGTAGATGAGTTCCAGATCACCCAGATGCTGCTGGGCGCCGGCCCAGCCGACCCGCGGCTTCTTGCGCGGCAGGCGTGGCGGCACCACGTCGCCCCACAGGCTGCTTTCCAGGCAGTTGGGCATGATCCGGATGTCGCCGATCATGTCGGCGCAGATGTCGGCAAGGGGCTGGGTACTCACAATCACGCGGTCCGCCAGACTCAGCGTCCGACGCAGGCGTGGGCGGGCATCCTTGAAACTGTTCTTGAAGAACGAGTTCTTCGGGGGCAAGGCAGTAATCAGGTCGTCAATGGTGATGATCCGCTTAACCCCGGTGTTGAATCGAGCATAGCTTTCAAGAGCGTCGGTCTGGGCATCATCGAGGGGTTGGTGGAGGATCAGCGTGTCAGGCGCGGCACGCGCCACTTCCACCGGCGTCAGAATGCGCACGAAGAAGGCCTTGGGGGGTTCGACGATCATCGTTTGGGCCAGGCCTGCCTGGCTTATCGCACGAAGAGGTGCCCTGAGCCGGTATTCACCCGCGCCCCCTGTGAGCGGAATGCCAAGAATGCGCGGCCGGTCGTGGAAGTTGCCGTCCCAGTCGATGGGGGCAACGTGCTCCGGCTTGAATAGTTCGACCAGGCTCAGGTTGCGGTTGTAGAAGGGGTCGTTGGCCAGTTGCGGCAGCCAGCGGTGGATCAGGGTGTTGTGGTTCTCGCGTGCGGCGATTACGTCGGTCAGAGCGTCGGCAGGCAGTCGTTGGTGAGCTTTGATCGAGACGCCACCGTAGTGAACCAGGGTGGTGCCGGGTGTCCATATGGTACGCAGGCCAAGGTGACGCATGCGCAGGCACAGGTCGATGTTGGCGTTGAGGAAGTCGAGATGCTCGGCGTCGAGGCCACCCGCGGACTCGAAGGCACTGCGTCGCACCAGCAGGGCCGAGCCGCTCACCGCGCTGGCTTCCTGGTCGCACAGTGCGCGTCCCATGTAGCCGGCCCCGGTGAGTTCGAGTTCTCCATCCCAGGGCGTGCCAGCTGTGCCGCGAACGCCGAGGACCCATGGAGCGTGTTGAAGGCGGGCACTTTCCGGATAGGCCAGACGTGGCCCAACGATGCCTACGTCGGGGCGCTGGGCCTGCGCCATCATGCGTGTTAGCCAGTCATCCTGGACGACATGGGTATCGTTGTCGAGGAACAGCAGGTAGTCGCCCTGGGCCGCTGCAGCCCCCGCATTGGCACCTGCGGCGTAATTGAAGCCACCGGGCTGACGGATGACCCGGGCGCGGTTCTCGTCCAGAAGACTGGTGAAGTAGGTCAGGACATCGGGATCGGTGCTGTCGTTGTCGACGATGATGACCTCGTAGGCGCTGTAGCGGGTGCGTGCAAACAGGCTGTCGAGCAACGGCCGAAGGTACTCCTCACGATCCCGGGTCTGGATGATGATGCTGACAAGGGGGCTGTCAGGCCAGCGGTAGCGCACCTGTCGCGTGCCAAACAGCAGGCCGTCCTCGACGTCGGCATCGAGGCCGTTTCGCAGCAGATGGGCGCGGAGAGCTTCCTTCTCGGCTGAAGGGTTCATGGCACGGCTGCTTTCCCGGGGTAGGTGGGCCAGCATCTGACTGATGTGACCGATCTGGTCGGGTGTGTGGCTGTCGATGATGCGCAGGGCCAGGTCGTAGTTTTCTGCGCCAGCCAGCGTGCCGTACCGTCCTGTGGCCAGGAAGGCGTCCTTGGCCACCAGCATTAGGCTGCCAAAATAGGAGATGGACCGCAGCAGGTCGAGGTTAAAGTCGGGCTTGAACAATGGAGTGGTGTAGCTGCCATCAGCTTCCCGGGTGTCCTCGTCGCTGTAGATCAGGCGCCAGCCGGGGCGTGCGTTGATGTAGTCGGCGATGACCTGCAGGGACTGTGGTTCGAAGCTGAGCCCTGGCGGTATGCGTGCCAGCCATGTACCGGGGGAGGCTGCAGCCATCTCGTCGACGACGTAGTCCAGATGGGTGTCCTCTCGCAGGGCCAGCCACTGGAGGTTGGGGATGTCGGTGGCACCGTCCGGGGGTGGCAGGGCTGTGACTACGGTCAGCATCCACTCCGGGTAAAGCTGGCAGGCGAGGCTGTCTAGGGTGTCAGCGAGCAGGCTCTCCTCGCCCGGGTGCAGCGTCATCAGCAGATGAATGCCGGGCCGTGTCTTCCAGGTCAGAACCATCCGTTCAGCGAGGATTTGAGCGTCGATCTCCTGCATCGTGCTGCGCTTGCGCCAGATCTCATAGGGCTGGGGCTCGGCAGTCGTCGGCAGGTTGCGGTCGGCGTCAGGGCCGGTCCGTAGGCCGTGGTCTGGGTTCCGGCACAGGGCGAGGGCTTCGCTGCGGGAGGTCGTTTGGATGGCGGCCGGGCTGTAGCGGGGGCTGAGTCGGGCCGTGGCGAGCTGTGGAAATTTTCTGTGGAAACGTGCTTCGTAACGCAGCCAGTCGCCGCCGAAGTTGCCGGCCGAGCTGTGTACCAGCAGGAGGTCCTTGCAGACCCCAAGCCTGAAGCCGGCGAGGTGGCAGCGATACGTGAAGTCAATGTCGTACAGGTGGAAACCGTCGAAGAGGCTGGCGTCGAAGCGCACTGTGTCGAAGACCTGCCTACGGGCGACGATGAAGACGCCATCTAGGGCCTCCACCGGGATCTGGCGTTCCGGGCCTGTGTCGTAGTAGTTGATGGAGAAGGGCGCATCGTGCTTGTCGGCGGGGCCGTGGATCACCAGGCCGGCGGAATTGGTTGGCCCCCCGTTGAGCCAGAAGCCGCTCTTGAGCTTGCGCGGGCCAGCGACACCGATGACGTCGAATTGGAGCAGGCCTTGCTCGAGGATGCCGGCAAAGGCTTGCTCGCAGAGTAGGTCGATGTCGTCGTGACACAGGACCAGCGTGTCGTGAAGGGCGCTGGCAATCCCGCGTGTGTAGCCTTCCGAGAGCCCTTTGGCGTCGCTGATGCGGATGATCTCGTGGTGTTGTAGGCAGATCGCTCCAATCCTCTGGCTGATGTGACGGAACTTGCTGTCGTCAATTGAACAGATGATGAAGCTGATGCCCTGAAGTGTAGTCGCCTGGGGAGTGTTGGCGTGGGACCGTACGTCCGTGACTACGAAGGTGCCCTGGGGCGGTAGCAAGGCCTGGCCGGGGTGGGTGCCATAGGAGATGACGCTGCCGGAGCCGGCTCCGGCCGTGTTTGCCGTGTCGGCGTCCGTGGCCTCGTAGTGGGTGCCGAAGGGCGGAGGGGGCAGGATATTGGTCGACATGGGGGTACCCGATTACAGGTTGGGTGCGTGAGGGCGGACGATCATGGGAGGGAGGGGGCGAGGTCGGCCTCCACCATCTCCCGGATCAGGGCGTCGAAGGGGATCTGTGGTTCCCAGCCGAGCAGGCGACGGGCCTTGCCAGCGTCGCCGCGGAGTTCCCGCCGGTCATCCCGACGTATAGGGTCTGGGCTGAAGTGAACGTGCTGGCGATAATCCAGGCCGACGATCGAGAAGGCCGTTGAGCACAGTGTCTCGACGCTGTGGGTGACGCCGGTGGCGATGACGAAGTCTTCGGGCTCGGGATGCTGCAGCATCAGATGCAGTGCCCGCACGCTGTCGCGGGCGTGGCCCCAGTCACGGCGGTGGTGGGCGCTGCCCAGTTGCAGCAGGGCCGTGTCGCCCTGGGCGATCCGGGCGGCGCCCTGGGTGACTTTGCGAGTAACGAAATGGGGCGGACGCAGCGGGCTTTCGTGGTTGTAGAGAATGGCTCCGCAGGCGAACAGGTCTTTCTGGTGGCGGAAGCTCTGGAGTATGTGCAGTGCGTAGGCCTTGGCGGCGCCGTAAGGATTGACCGGAGCGACGGGGGTGTTTTCATTCTGGGGGCTGCAGGGTGCGCCAGCGAAGATCTCGCTGCTGAGTGCCTGGCATAGCCGGGCGCGGGGCACAATTAGCCGGATGGCGTCAAGCAAGCGTGTGACCGCGAGACCGTTGATTTCACCTGTCAGCACGGGGTCATCGTACAGGCTGGCGCTGGAGGCCCGTGCGCCCAGGTTGTAGATCTCGTCCGGCTGGTGTGTTTCCAGGACGGATGCAATGGACTGGACATCGCGTAGATCCAGGTGCTGGAGCGTGCTGCGGGCGGAGGGCAGCGCGGTGTTTGGCTGGCGGTGGGTCGTCCCGATCACCTCGTAGCCCAGATTGAGGAGGTGTTCGGTCAGGTAGGTGCCGTCCTGCCCAAGGGCCCCGATAACCAGCGCCTTGCGCCCGCGGGTTGCGGGCTTGGGGCCGAGGGTGGCAGGCTCAGTCATCGTGATGGAAGTACTTGAAGCCGTTCTTGCTGACGAGCTCGTCCCGACGGGCTTCATGCAGATCCGCCTGGGCCATTTCGCTGACAAGCGCCTCGAAACGTGTGCGGGGCTGCCAGCCGAGGCGCTGACGTGCCTTGGCGGCGTCGCCCAGCAGTGTCTCGACTTCGGACGGGCGGAAGTAGCGGGGGTCGATCTCGACAACGCAGGCGCCGGTATCCACGTCGAAGGCCTTCTCGTCAAGGCCCTCACCTTCCCAGCGGAGGGGCATGCCGAGGCTGTTGGCGGCAGCATCCACGAACTCGCGGACCGAGTGCTGCTGGCCGGAGGCGATTACGAAGTCTTCGGGACGATCCTGCTGCAGCATCAGCCACATGGCCTCCACGTAATCGCGGGCGTGCCCCCAGTCGCGCAGCGCATTGACGTTGCCCAGATACAGGCGTTGCTGCATGCCGAGCTTGATCCGTGCAAGGGCCCGGGTGATCTTGCGGGTGACGAAGATCTCTCCACGGATGGGGGACTCGTGATTGAAGAGGATGCCGTTGCAGGTGTACATGCCATAGGCTTCCCGGTAATTCACCGTAATGGCGTAGGCGTAGAGCTTGGCGGCCGCGTAGGGGGAGCGGGGGTAGAACGGTGTGCTTTCGCTCTGGGGGATCTCCCGGACCAGGCCGTAGAGTTCCGACGTGGAGGCCTGGTAGAAGCGCGTGGTGTCGCCCAGCCCCGCAATGCGGATCGCCTCGAGCAGCCGCAGCGTGCCAACCCCGACGGTGTTGGCGGTGTACTCCGGCTGCTCGAAGGACACTGCCACATGGCTCTGGGCGGCCAGGTTGTAGATCTCGTCGGGTCGGGTGTGTTCGACGATGCGGATCAGGCTGGATGAGTCGGTCAGGTCGCCGTAATGGAGCGTCAGATCCAGGCCGTTTTCGTTGGTGGGGCGCAGCAGGTGGTCGATGCGCCCGGTGTTGAACTGGGAGGCGCGGCGACGGATGCCATGGACCGAGTAGCCCTTGGCCAGCAGGAACTCGGCGAGGTAGGCTCCGTCCTGGCCGGTGATGCCGGTGATCAAAGCGCGCTTCTTGGGGGGCATGGCGGACTCTCCTAGTGGGTCGCCGAAACGACAGCTTCGTCGGATATGACTATGTTGTGTCCGAACGAGGACGGGCTCGCGCCGCTGCGGATACGCTGGATGATCAGGAAGCTGTTGAGCCGTTCGAGCAGGAAGCCGACGGAGCGCCGCTGGTAGCCGGGCCGGGCGACGAAGTCCGGCGAGTCCAGAAAGGCTGCGGCCTTGCGCAGGATGCCGAAGATGGCGGCGTAGCTTGCTTTCGAGAAAATCCCGATGTTGCAGGAAGGGATATGCAGCTGCATGGACAGAAACTCGGCGCACTCCAGTGGGCTCAGGATGCTCTTCTCGACCAGGAAGCGGGCGAAGTTCAGCATGTCGTCGATGACGTGGCTCTGGGCGTACTGGTAAAGCATGCCCCCGTGAAACTGGACTGCCGTGTTGAACAGTTCCGTCCGGGTGTGGCGTACGAAGGTGCTCTCGAAGGCCGGCAAGTCGCTGGAGCGGATGGCGGTGGCCCAAGGCAGGTTGGATGAACGCTGGCCCACTGGGGCCGGATCGGGGGACACGAAGCGCCGGTAGTGGAAGATTCGAACGTAATCGCAATCGGGTGCCAGGGCGTCGAGCCGGTCAAGGATCCATAGCAGCTGCACGTATTCGGATAGGGCGCTGCCGTGAGGACCGAACAGGCTGTCATGGACGAGGGCCAGGCGCGTGGGGCCGGAAATCAGGCAGGGGGCGACCATCAGGTCGATGTGCGCAGCGTGGACCTGAGGGAAGGGCAGGTGCCCGAGGCAGATGTTGAGAGTGTTCGGAGCGCTCATGACGTCGGACCGTCCTCGTTGGCAAACAGCAGGTTTCCGGGAAGCCCTGTTGTGGCGTTGATGCCTTGCAGCAGCGCGATGGCCTCTGGGCTGACGACGACCGGATCGACCCACCAGTCCTCGAAGGGAATGGGGTCAGGCGACACCGGGCTGAACATCACCGTGATGTCTCGGGCCACGGGTACGTAGCCTTGGGCCGACAGGATGGCGCGGCTTTCGTCCCGGGCGCGTAGGTCTCCGGTGTAGGCGTCGGTCTCGAATGTGATGACCGAGAACCGCCAGCTGTCCAGTGGCAGGCGCTTGAGCACGCCGAGGGTGTTGATGCTTGGGTCGATGTCGAGCTGCAGATAGTCGATGCGTCCGGAAGGCGTGCCGAACCACAGGGGGAGCGCCTGGGCGTAGTCGATGGCCAGGGCGTCGGCAATCAGGAAGTGGCTGTTCGGGCGGTGCTTTTTCCACAGTGGGAAGTGCGCGGCGTCCAACTCGAGGGTGACGCCGGTCCAGCCGAATTCCCGGTGCAGGAGACAGGTGTTGTTGTTGGCCACCGGGACATGCCCGCCCACCTCAAGATAGCGTCCGTTGAGCTTGCCGTTGAGGGCGCTGAGGATGAAGAAATCCTGCCAGGCCTGGGAGTGGTTGGTGCTCAGGTTTTCCAGGCCGGGAAAGGGCAGGCGGGCGCGGGGCGCCAGATCTACCGACCAACGCCAGACGGGGCTTGAAGTTGAGGTGGTCATCGGGAATCTCGCTACGCAGGTGAATGAGGTGGAACAATCGGGCGCGTTGCCTGGCGCCGAGCGGTCAGGTCAGATGATCTGGATGTCGGGGAATGGGAAGATGAGCTTGCCACCCCGCTGCCGGAACGCGCTCTCGCGCCGGATGATCCCTTCCCGGAAGTGCCAGGGCAGCACTAGGTAGTAATCGGGCTGCATCGCCTCGGCGTCGGCCTCCGAAATGATGGGGATGTGGCTGCCCGGGGTGACCCGGCTGAACTTCTCGATGTTCACCTCGGCGATGGCCGGGATGTCGGCCGCGGTGAAGCCACAGAACTGGAGGACCACGTTGCCTTTGGTGGACGCGCCATAGCCCAGCACGGTCTTGCCGGCGTCACTGAGGCCTTGGATCAGGCGGCGGAGGTCGTCCCGGTGGCGGAACACGCGCTCCTCGAACTCCCGGTAGGGGCGTGGGGTATGCAGCCCCATCTGGATTTCCTGGTCGAGCATCCAGCGGATGACGGCCTGATTGACGGGGAGGCTCTGGTTGCTGCGCCGGGCGACGGTTATGGCGAAGCTGCCGCCGTTGATGTCGTTCTGGGCGACATCGATCACCTTCAGGCCGGCAACGTCCATGATCTTCTGGATCACGTGCAGGCTGTAGTATTCCAGATGCTCGTGGCACACCGTGTCGTAGGAGGTCGCCCGGAGCATGGCCGGAAGGTAGCTCTGTTCGAGGTGCCAGACGCCGTCCTCTGCGAGTATGGATTCGATCTGGCGTGCGAATTCGATCGGATCCTCCAGGTCGTAGAACATCGCGATCGACGTGACGATCCGGGCTTTGGTATGGGGAAAGACCGAAACGTAGGCGTCCCGGGAGAAGAAGTCTGGGATGAGCTGAACGTCTGCGGGGTAGAAATCACGAAACTTTGCAGCGGTGGGGTCGATGCCGAGGCGCCGGAGGCCCGGGCTGCGGTAGGCCTTGAGGGTAGTGGCGTCATTGCTGCCGATATCGACGATGACCTCACCGGCGCGGGGCTGCACCAGCCGTTCGAGATACGCGACCTTGGCGTTCAGGTGGTCCACCATTGACTGGTTGAGGCCGGAGCGGTATCCATAGTGGTCACCGAACATCTCGCTCGCCGCGAAGCTGTGGGCCAGCTGGACCAGCCCGCTGTCCGGGTTCCAGACGAGTTCGAGGGGTGCTTCGGCTACTTGCTCGGAGGGTGAGCCGGGGAAGACGCCGGTAAGCGCCTGGATGCCCAGATCAAGAATCGAGATCAGGCTGCGGCCGCCGCCGACGCGACACGTTGAGATCTTCCTGCAGTTCGAGCTCATGGGGCTTCCTCTTGGGCTTCAGCGCGATGTCGCAAGGAAACGTCAAGAGCCGGCCGAGCCCGGGAGCTTGCCCTGCTGCACGTGCCACGCCATCGTTTCCATTACGGTCGGAGACGATGTTATGCGTGGCGGTGTGTATCTGGTGGGTGGAACAGGGGGAAAAATGGGGGGCTATTCTGCTGCCGTCCTGGCCGGCTCTCGCCGTGGCGGCACGTTAGGCTCACCGAGAGGTGCTGACGGACGGGGGGTAGTTGGGTGGGTTGGCGCCGCAGACGATGTAGTCGTCGTCGGTCATCACGGGCTTGAACTCGCAGGGGCGGGAGGGGGCCACGTTGTCGGTGATGCGGGCAAAACGCGGGTCGGCGACGCGCGGGGAGCGCACGTTGTTTTCCTGACTCTGGGCATCACGCTGCCGGCTGGCTTCGATGATCCGCAGGGCGTCTTCGCTGGGGCCGGACTCACCGGGCGAATAGGCTGCCGGAGCGGCCTGCTCGGACGGACGGGGGCGCCGTGCAATGCCGAGGGATGTTGAACGCAGGATCGTGTGGGTCACGTCCGAACCGTAGTTGGTGCTGCGGAAACGGGTTTCGGTGGGCGGCAGCGGGGCCTGGTAGCGGAGGGTTGGGGTGGGGGAGGAAACGTGGCTGTCGTAGTGGGTGTCGTGGTGGGGCACATGCACAGGCGCGGGCGTGCTGTGACTCATGCCGATACTGCGGCCACCGCCAAAGCGGCGGGCGTCGGCGTCGGGCGGAATGAGGGCGAGGGTGCCGGCCAGCACCCCGAGGGTGAGCAGGCTACGTGAGGATGTAGTGGTCATGGCCGGATGGATATGAAAGTGGGGTGAGGGAGACCGCAAGTAGTGTCGCACAGGGATGGAAGCCGGGGAAAGCCGGCCGCTGCCAACTACGCCACGAGTTCAAACCCATTTTCTTTGCACCACTGGCGCAACGCATTTGCTGTCGCAACCCTTTCGTACTCATGCCAGGCGTCTATTTGGCCCGCGCGCGCAAGCAGAGACTTGAAATGTGCGTACGCGCCCTTCTTGCGGAAGAGACCATGGACCACTTCTTGGTGCTGAGGAAGATGCTCCTCTACAAAGCGAATGGCGAGGGCGCGACCTAAATCGAACTCGCTCTTCTGTGGGACAGCGATGTACAGGCTACCGTCTTCGATATCTTCCGGAAGTTCTTCGTCGATGCCTTCACCGCGCCAGTGTATCGACCCCGTGTTTCGACCGACATAGGCTTCGCAGTCAAGTGCGCCTGCCTCTCCGCTGCTAACCCACTCATAAGCAGCGAGCAGTTCATTGAGACTTATGGATACGCGCATGCGCTTCTTTTCGGTGCTTAACGTAGAAGTGAGGGGCAGCCGGAGCGCGTAGCGCGGAGGGAGCCAACAAGCGCAGCTTGTTGGCTGTCCCGCTCGACTGCCGGGTTGGACGAAGCCGCTCCGCGGAGAAGGCCCTCTCCGCCCGCGCACGATTTACTGTGTGATCTCACGCCCTCGCCCATGAGGGGTGATTCTGCACAACATCGTGAGGATAGGCCAGCATGAACACAGCATTTTCGGCGCACTTCGACCAGCAATACCAGTTGCATCTGAAGCACCTCAAACTCAAGGGGCTGCAGCCCAAGACCATCGACGCCTACGCCCGCGCCATCCGGCGTCTGGGGGGCTACTTTTCCGGTCAGATCGACGCGCTCTCCGAAGCGCAGCTGACCGAGTACTTCAGCGATCTGATCG
>Ga0209277_10001506_pt1 | contig 11414 bp, 10 predicted proteins | sample JI81AbrownDNA_FD_187503 | JGI IMG/M metagenome (GOLD analysis project Ga0209277, IMG submission 187503) | Wastewater effluent complex algal communities from Wisconsin, to seasonally profile nutrient transformation and Carbon sequestration -... | ecosystem: Engineered > WWTP > Effluent > Algae... | reverse complement strand
AGCTCACCGGGCAGGCCGGCGGATGGCGCTTGAGCAGCGTGCCCAGGTGGTGCGGCAGCGTGTTGTAGATGCGCGTTTCGATGTCGCGGCGAAAGGCCAGCACGATCTTGCCGTCCTGCGCCTCGAAGCCCGTCTGAACGTAGTCCTCGAGCACGCGTGGATCCCAGCGCGCGAATACCGCCTTGGCGGCGAAATGCGCGCGCACGGCGTCGCGCGACGGCCACTCGTGCCGCCGCGTCTGCGACACGCGGCCGGGCGACACCCGCTTGACCAGCCCGGTGGCCTTGGCCACCTGCAGGCTGTGCGCGCGCCAGCCGGTGATGATCGGCGAGTCGAGCAGGATCAGCGCGCTGGCCAGGTCGGGCCGGCGGCAGGCGGCCAGCAGGCTCAGCAGGCCGCCCAGCGAGTGCCCGACCAGGATCGCCGGCCCGCCCACCTCGCGCTCGATGAAGTGGATCAGCTGGTCGCGCAGCTTGGGCCAGTTGCCCGTCACGGGATAGGCCGGGTCATGGCCGAACCGCTCGACCGCGTGCACCTCGTGCCCTGCCTTTCGCCACAACTCGAACAGCACGCGGTAGGTGCCGGCCGGGAAGCCGTTCGCGTGGCTGAAGACGATCGGGGCCTTCTTCTGCTTCTTCAAACGATCTTCTCTCCGGCGTGGGTGATCTTGCGCATCGGTTCGAAGCGTCCTGAGCTCACGCACAGCGGGTGCGCCGTGGTGCCACCGTCCCAGTGCGGGTCGTCGATCGACTCGAACACCTGGCGCAGCTTCTGGCCCCAGGTGCTGCGGATCATGTGGAAGTACGGGTTGTGCTCGTCGATGCACACGAGCTGGTCGCTGGCGTAGCGCCCGCGCTCGTAGACGAGCAGGTCCAGCGGCAGGCCCACCGACAGGTTGGACTTCAGCGTCGAATCCATCGACACCAGCGCGCACTTGGCGGCTTCGTCCAGTGGCGTGGCCGGCGTGATCATGCGGTCGAGTACCGGCTTGCCGTACTTCGATTCACCGATCTGGAAGTAACAGGTCTCGCGCGTCGCCTCGATGAAATTGCCCGCCGAATAGACGAGGAACAGGCGCATCGCCTCGCCCTTGATCTGGCCACCGAAGATCATCGAGGCGTTGAAGTCGATGCCCGACTGCTTGAGCGACGGGCCGTCCTGGTCGTAGACGCGGCGCACCGCGCTGCCGAGCACGCGCACGGCGTCGAACATGCTGGCGGCGTTCCAGATGGTGATCGGTTCGCCGCCTGGGTTGTCGATCTTCTCGACCTGCAGGATCTCGCGCACCGACTGGCTGATCGACAGGTTGCCCGCCGACAGCATCACCATGAAGCGTTCGTCGGTCTTCTCGTAGACCATCATCTTGCGGTAGGTGCTGATCTGGTCCAGGCCCGCGTTGGTGCGCGAGTCGGACAGGAACACGAGGCCGGCATCGAGCTTGATGCCCACGCAATACGTCATGGCGATTCCTTCTGGATGGCTTTCAGGCGGTACAGCGCGTCCAGCGCTTCCTTCGGCGACAGGCTGTCCGGGTCGAGCTCGGCCAGCGTCTCCTCGACCTCGCTGCGAACCTGGATCGGCGGCGGCGGCGGCGCCTCGAAGAGGTCGAACTGCGAATCGTGCGAGCGCTGCTGCGTTTCCAGCGCCTCCAGCGTGGCGCGGGCCTGGCGGATCAGCCCGGCCGGCATGCCGGCCAGCCGCGCCACCTGCACGCCGTAGCTGCGGCTGGCCGGGCCGACCTGGATGTCGTGCAGGAAGACGATGTCGTCGCCGCTCTCCACCGCCGAGACGTGCACGTTGAGCGCGCGCTCGTGCTTGATCGGGAACTCGGTCAGCTCGAAGTAGTGCGTGGCGAACAGCGTGAACGAGCGGTTGCGGTCGTGCAGCTGCGTGGCGATGGCGCCGGCCAGCGCCAGGCCGTCGAAGGTGGAGGTGCCGCGGCCGATCTCGTCCATCAGCACCAGCGACTGTTCGGTGGCACCGTGCACGATGGCGGCGGCCTCGGTCATCTCCAGCATGAAGGTCGACTGAGCGTTGGCCAGGTCGTCGGCCGCGCCGATGCGGGTGTGGATGGCGTCGATCGGCCCGAGCCGGCAGGCCTTGGCCGGCACGAAGGAACCCATCGCGGCGAGCAGCGTGATCAGCGCCACCTGGCGCATGAAGGTGCTCTTGCCGCCCATGTTCGGGCCGGTGATGACGAGCATGCGCCGGTTCGCGTCGAGCCGGCAGTCGTTGGACATGAAGGCGCCGGCGCCGGTTTCGGCCAGCCTCGCCTCGACGACGGGGTGGCGGCCGCCTTCGATGTCGATACAGGGCTCGCGCACGAAGGACGGCCGGCACCAGCCCAGCGTGCGCGCGCGTTCGGCCAGCGCGGCCAGCGCATCCAGCCCGGCCAGGCCACGGGCCAGCGAGGTCAGCGGATCGAGATGCGTCTGCAGCTGGTCGAGCACCTGGTCATAGAGCAGCTTTTCGCGCGCCAGCGCGCGGTCCTGCGCCGACAAGGCCTTGTCCTCGAAGCTCTTGAGTTCCGGCGTGATGAAGCGCTCGGCGTTCTTCAGCGTCTGGCGGCGCAGGTAGTCTCCCGGGACCTTGTCGAGCTGCCCCTGCGTGACCTCGATGTAGAAGCCGTGCACCTTGTTGAACTGCACGCGCAGGTTGGCGATGCCGGTGCGCGCGCGTTCGCGCGCCTCCAGGTCGAGCAGGAAGGCGTCGCAGTTCGCGCCGATGCCGCGCAACTCGTCGAGCGTGGCGTCGAAGCCCGGCGCGATCACGCCGCCGTCGCGCAGCAGCACCGCCGGTTCGTCGGCGATCGCCATGACGAGCAGGTCGGCGATCTCCTGCGGCGGGTGCATCGCCTCCCACAGCATGTCGAGCAGCGCGCTGGCGCCGTGCGGCACGCGTGCCAGCAGCGTCGGCAGGCCGTGCAGCGTGGCGCGCAGGCCGGCCAGCTCGCGGGGGCGCACCTGGCGCAGCGCGATGCGCGCGGTGGTGCGCTCCACGTCGCTGACGCCGCGCAGCGCTTCGCGCAGCGCATCGAGCTCGGTGTGCAGCAGCGCCTCGATGGCGTCGTGCCGCTGGCCGGCGACGCGGCGCTCGCGCAGCGGCTGCGTCAGCCACTGGCGCAGTGCCCGGCTGCCCATGCCGGTGCGGCAGGTGTCGAGCAGCGAGAGCAGGGTGGGCGCGTCCTCGCCGCGCAACGTCTGCGTGAGCTCGAGGTTGCGGTGCGTGGTGGGCGGCAGCTCGAGCAGCTCGCTGGCGCGGCGCACGGTCAGCGTGCGCACGTGCGCGAGCGACTGCCCCTGCGTGTGCTCGGCGAAGGCCAGCAGCGCGGCGGCGGCGGCCTGGGCGGCGACGAGATCCTGCGCGTTGAAGCCGGCCAGGTTGGCCACGCGCAGCTGCTCGCACAGCTTGCGCGTGCCCAGCGCGGCGTCGAACTGCCAGGCCGGCCGCGCCGTCAGCGGCACGCGCGACTGCGCCAGCGTGGCGCTGCCGTGGTCGCGGTCGACCAGTACCTCGCTGGCCGACAGGCGCGCCAGCCAGGTGCCGAGCTCGCGCTCGCTGCACTCGGTCAGGCCCAGTTCGCCCTGCGTCAGCGACAGCCAGGCAAGGCCGAAGGTCGCGCCCTGGCGTGCCACCGCGAGCAGCACCGAGTCGGCCTTGTCGGCCAGCAGCTCGGTGTCGGTCACCGTGCCCGGCGTGACCACGCGCACCACCTTGCGCTCGACCGGGCCCTTGGCCATGGCCACGTCGCCCACCTGCTCGCAGATGGCCACGGCCTCGCCCATGCGGATCAGCTTGGCGAGGTAGCTCTCCACCGAATGCACCGGCACGCCGGCCATCACCACCGGCTCGCCGGCGCTCTGGCCGCGGCTGGTCAGCGTGATGTCGAGCAGGCGGTTGGCCTTGCGGGCATCTTCGAAGAAGAGCTCGTAGAAGTCGCCCATCCGGTAGAAGACGAGCGTGTCGGGAAACTCGGCCTTGATGCGCAGGTACTGCTGCATCATCGGCGTGTGGCCGTCGAAGGCGGCCGTCACGGGCTGGTCCATGCGCGGAGCCCCGTGGCTCAGAGCGGTGCGTCGTCGTCGCGGGCTGCGTCCGCCTTGCGGATGCGCACGGCGCCCCTCTTCTTCGGCGGCTCGGCCTGCGTGGCGGCCAGCGCTGCCTCCGGCGTGAGCCCGGCGGGCGCCTCGGCAGCCGCTGCGGCCGTAGCCCCCGGCTCGTCGGCCTTGATCGCGCGGGTGTAGGGCGCCAGGATCTGCACCAGCTGGCCGTAGACCTTCGGGTTGCCCGCCACCACCTCGCGCTGGTAGAGGTAGTCGGCCTCGCCGGTGAAGTTGCCGATCAGGCCGCCGGCCTCGGTGATGATCAGCGAGCCCGCGGCGATGTCCCAGGGGTTCAGCCCGGTCTCGAAGAAGCCGTCGTAGTAGCCGGCGGCCACGTAGCACAGGTCGAGCGCCGCGGCGCCGGGGCGGCGCAGGCCGGCGCAGCTCTGCATCACTTCCTCGAACATCTGCACGTAGCGCTTGAAGTTGTCGCCCTTGCGGAAGGGAAAGCCGGTGCCGATGAGCGCGTCCGACAGGCGCGTGCGCTTGGAGGCACGCAGCCGCTTGTCGTTGAGGAAAGAACCGCGCCCCTTGGAGGCGTAGAACATGTCGTTGCGCGTCGGGTCGTAGACCACCGCCTGCTGCACCTGGCCGCGGAAGGCCAGCGCGATCGACACCGCGTAGACCGGGAAGCCGTGCAGGAAGTTGGTGGTGCCGTCCAGCGGATCGATGATCCAGACGTAGTCGCTGTCCTTCGCGCCGTGGGTGCGGCCCGATTCCTCTGCCAGGATGCCGTGACCCGGGTAGGCGGTCAGCAGCGTCTCGATGATGGTCTGCTCGGCGGCCTGGTCGACCTCGCTGACGAAGTCGTTCGGTCCCTTCGAGCTGATGCGCAGCAAGTCCAGGTCGAGCGAGGCGCGGTTGATGATGGCCCCGGCGCTGCGAGCCGCCTTGACGGCGATGTTGAGCATCGGGTGGAGCGCTTGCGACATGGTGCGACCTGGGCAGGGGAGAAGGGACCGGCGGGGAGGAAAGAGCGTGGCGGTGCAGGGCACTGCCGATAATGGCCATTTTACCCGGCCCCCATGCAAGCCCCGGACCCGACCCGCTTCATCCTCCTCGGCACCAGCCACCCCGGCAACGTGGGCGCGGCGGCGCGGGCGATGAAGGTGATGGGTTTTTCCGATCTCGTGCTGGTGGCGCCGCGCGATCCGCAGGTGCTGCAGCGCGACGAGGCGCTGGCCATGGCCAGCGGCGCCACCGACGTGCTGGCCGGCGCCCGGGTGGTGGCCACGCTGGCCGAGGCGCTGGAGGGAATCACCTACCTGTGCGCCACGGCGATGACGCCGCGCGACTTCGGCCCGCCCACCCACGCGCCGCGCGAGCTGTTCGCCACCCTGGCGCCCTCGCAGGAGCGCGTGGCCTTCCTGTTCGGCTCGGAGCGCTTCGGCATGGCCAACGACGATGTCTACCGCTGCCATGCCTGCCTGAGCATCCCCACGCGGGCCGACTACGGCTCTCTCAACCTGTCGCAGGCCGTGCAGCTGATCGCCTACGACTGGCGCGAGGCGCTGGGCGGCTTCGATGTCGAGCCACGCACCACCGATCCGACGCTGGCCGATGCCGCCTCGGTGCAGGGGCTGCTGACGCACTGGCAGCAGACCATGGTGGAGATCGGCTTCCTCGATCCGGCGGCGCCGAAGAAGCTGCTGCCGCGCCTGAACCAGCTGCTCAACCGCGCCCAGCTCAGCCGCGAGGAGGTCGACATCCTGCGCGGCCTGGCGCGCTTCGTCGGCAAGCCGCGCGGCTGACGCCAGCAGGCTTGCGGCGCCGCAGATACACTGGCCCCTCACCCCTCGAGAGACGACCATGTTCCAGCGCCTGCGCGAAGACATCGCCTGCATCCTCGAGCGCGACCCCGCGGCGCGCTCGCGCTGGGAGGTGCTGACCTGTTACCCGGGCCTGCACGCGCTGGTGTTGCACCGCTGGGCACACGCCTGCTGGAAGCGCGGCTTCCACTGGCTCGGCCGCTTCATCTCGCACGTGGCGCGCTTCCTCACCGGCATCGAGATCCACCCGGGCGCCACCATCGGCCACCGCGTCTTCATCGACCACGGCATGGGCGTGGTGGTGGGCGAGACGGCCGAGATCGGCGACGAGTGCACCATCTACCAGGGCGTGACGCTGGGCGGCACCTCGCTGAGCAAGGGCGCCAAGCGGCACCCGACACTCGGGCGCGGCGTGATCGTCGGCGCCAATTCTCAGGTGCTGGGCGGCTTCACCGTGGGCGATGGCGCGCGCATCGGTTCGGGCGCGGTGGTCGTCAAGCCGGTGCCGCCAGGCGCCACGGCAGTCGGCAACCCGGCGCGCGTGATCAACGCCGAGACCGACGCGGTGCGCGAGGCGGCTGCTGCCAAGATGGGCTTCTCGGCCTACGGTGTGACGCAGGGCGACGACCCGGTGGCGCAGGCCATGAAAGGCCTGATCGACAACGCCTCGGGCCACGAGCACCAGATCGCGCTGCTGTGGCAGGCCATCGAGAAGCTGTCGCAGCGCTCGCGCGAGTTGCCGGGTGCCGACTGCGTGCCCGACGATGCGCACACGACCGAGCAGTTCGACGCCGAGCGCCTGAACCGGCTGGTCAAGTAGCTGCTAGAGCGCGAACAGCAGCGGCGTGAGCAGCCACAGGTAGCGCCAGTCGCGCGGCACCTCGATGACCAGCGTGGCGCTGTAGGGCCCGACGAAACCGTCGGGCTCGATGCTGCGGTAGCGGAAGTAGTAGGTGCCGCTGCTCGACGGGCGCGGCAGCGTCCACTCGGGCGCGCTCAGGTCGGCTTGGGCGACGATCTCCTTGAAGGCCGGGTCGCGCGCCAGTTCGACGTGCTGGGTGTCTTCGGCCCGGCCGCTCCAGGCCAGCGTGAGCGACTTGCCGTCTTCGCCCATGCCGCCCTTGGGGGGCTCGGGCAGCGGCCTCAGCTCGAAACGCTGCGCGTCGCTGAATGGTCCCTTGTCGCCATCGGCCTTGGTGCTGGCGATGCGCCAGTGGTAGGTGCCGGGGCCGCCGACCTCCAGTGTCTCGCGCGTGCCGGTCAGGCCTTCGCGCTCGGCGACGATCTGCGTGAAGGCCGCATCGATGGCCACCTGCAGCCGCACGCTCTTCGCATCGAGGTTGGGCGACCAGTTGAACTCCACCGGGCCGAGCGACTGCTTGGCGCCGGCGCGTGGCGTGTTGGTCGCCGGCGGCTCCGGCCGTGCCTTCAGCACGAAGGCACGCGCCGCGTCGTAGCCTTCGATGCCCTGGCCGTCGAGGCGCCGAGCGCGAAGGAACCACTTCGCGTCGTCGAGCCCGGCGATGCGCACGTCGCTGCCGGCCATCACCTTCTGGTCATTGACGATGCGCTCGAAGTCGGCGTCCTGCGCGACCTGCACGCGCACCGTGTCCTTCTCGGTGGGCAGCGCGAAGCGCACCAGCGGGCGCTCGAAACGCTCCGGCATCGCCGCCAGATCGGGCGCGGGCAGCAGCCTGGCCGGCACCGGCGCCTTGGCCGCGGCATCGATCGCGGCACCGAAACCAGCGGCGATGTCGGTGCCGACGCTGCGCTGTGGCGATTCGAGCTTGACCTTGCCTTCGAGCACCTCGCTGCGCGTCGCGCCGCTGTCGCCGTCGAGCGTGACGCGGTACTGTGTGCCGCGCACGCCGACCACGGCAGTGGGCGTGGTCACCTCCAGCGGCTGCGAACGCCTGAGCTTGGCGGCGAGCACCTCCACCGAGCCCCGCAGCATGCGCAGCACGCCGGTGAACAGGCCGTCGCCGGCCAGTCGCGCCGCATCGGCCTCGGTGGCGCCGGGCCCGCGGCTGGCGACGATCTCGGCCAGGCTCGACGGCGGCACGCGCACCCGCGAACCATCGGCCAGCGCCAGCACGGCCGAGCCGTTGGCACCGGTCTGCAGCGATTGCCCTTCGGCCAGCGCCGTGCCGGGCTGCACCACCTCGTTGCCCACGCGCACCTCGCCCACCGCACTGGTCACGCGCACGGGCAGGGCGCGCATGCGCATCAGCCGGGCCGGCACGCGCAGCACCTGTCCGGGGCGGATGAAATTCGGGTCGGGAAGGCGGTTCAGCCGGGCGATCTCGCGCCAGGCCTGCGGCCCGATGAAGACCGTTTCCGACAGGCCGATCAGCGTGTCGCGTTCACTGACGCGGTACTCGACGACGGCCTCCTGCGCTGCCACGGCGGACGCCCCGGCCAGGCAGGCCAGGACGAGGGCATGACGCAGCGCCAGGCTCATCTCAGCGTGGAGGGCGCAGGGCCGTCTTGGGCCGGAAGACCTTGCACACGGATTCGTCGGTCTCGAAGTAGGGTCCACCGAGGAGGTCGATGCAGTAGGGAACGGCGGCAAAGATGCCATGCACGCCGCGGTCCTTCAATCCCTCGAGTGTCTCGGCGATCGATTTCGGCTGGCCAGGCAGGTTGATGATCAGCGTCTTGCCTCGGATCACCGCCACCTGGCGCGACAGGATTGCCGTGGCCACGAAGTTCAGGCTGATCTGGCGCATCTGCTCGCCGAAGCCCGGCATCACCTTGTCGGCCACCGCCAGCGTGGCCTCGGGCGTGACGTCGCGCGGCGCCGGGCCGGTGCCGCCGGTGGTCAGCACGAGGTCGCACATCGCCACGTCGACCAGCTCGCGCAGCGCGGCGCTGATCGCCTCCTGCTCGTCGGGGATCAGGCGCGTCTCCCAGGCGACCGGGTTGCGCAGCGCACGCTGGAGCCAGTCCTGCAGGGCCGGGATGCCCTTGTCCTCGTAGACGCCGGACGAGGCGCGGTCGCTGATCGAGACCAGGCCGATGCGCACGGGGTCGAAGGCGGGGTCACTCATGGGCGGTCTCGCGCGATTGTTTGATGAACTGGAACAGCTCGCGGAAGGCGCGGCCGCTGCGCTGCTCGGGCTGCAGTGCGGCGTCCTTGCGCGCGCTGCGGATCAGGCTGCGCAGCTGCTGCGCATCGGTGCCCGGGAACTCCTGCAGGAAACCGGTGACGGCATCGTCACTGGCGACCAGCTCTGCGCGCCAGCGCTCCGACTCGTGAAGCGACAGCGCGTCCTTGGCGCGGCCGAGCTGCATGTCGAGCACGGCCTGGCGGATCGGCTCGGTGTCGGTGCCGCGCATCAGCTTGCCGATGTACTGCATCTGCCGGCGCTTGCCTTCGTGCGTGCGCGTGCGCCGGTACTCGTGCACCGCGTCGCGCAGGTTCTCGGGGATGGCCAGGTCCTTCACGCGCGACTCGGGCAGGGCGACCAGGGCCTCGCCGAGGTCCTGCAACTCGTGCGATTCCTTCTTGCGCTGGGTCTTGCTCGGCCGCTCGTCGGGATCGACGGGGTCTTCCGAGGGCGAAAAGGGGTCGGTACGGGGCATGGGGGAATCGTGAATGACGCGTGGTTATGATAGCCCGCGCCCCTTTCTGGCCCGCTCTCCCGGCCCCACTCCCATGCCCGACACCAGCCCCCGCGGATTCGCCTACACGCGAGACCAGTTCCAGCAGCTCGCCGAAGACGCCCTCGCCCTGGCGCGAACGCTCGGCGCCAGCGAGGCCGGGGCCGAGGTTTCCGAGGGCGTGGGGCTGTCGGTCAGCGTGCGCAAGGGCGAGGTCGAGAACGTCGAGCGCAACCGCGACAAATCGCTGGGCGTGACCGTCTACGTCGGCAAGCGCCGTGGCAACGCCAGCACCTCCGACTTCTCGCGCGCGGCGCTGGAGCAGACCGTGCGCGCCGCGCACGACATCGCCCGCTTCACCGCCGAGGACCCGGCCGCCGGCCTGCCCGAGGTGGAAGACCTGGCCTTCGGCGCCGCCGCCGAGCGTGACCTCGACCTGTTCCACCCCTGGCCGATCGTCGCCGAGCAGGCGGTCGAGATCGCGCAGCGCTGCGAGGCCGCAGCGCTGGAGGTCGATCGCCGCATCACCAATTCCGACGGCGCCGGCGTGTCGGTGCAGCAATCGCACTTCATCATGGCCAACAGCCGCGGCTTCCGCGGTGGCTACGCCAGCTCGCGGCACTCGCTGTCGGTCGCGCCGATCGCCTCGCTGCCAGGCAAGGGCGGCGACGACATGCAGCGCGACGCCTGGTACACCTCGATGCGTTCGCCCGACGATATGGCGGCGCCCGAGGCCGTGGGCCGCTATGCCGCCGAGCGGGCGCTGTCGCGCCTGCGCAGCCGCAAGATCGCCACCGCCGAGGTGCCGGTGCTGTTCGAGTCCACGGTGGCGGCGGGGCTGCTCGGCTCGCTGGTGCAGGCCGTCAGCGGCGGCGCGCTGTACCGCAAGTCCAGCTTCCTGCTCGACAGCCTGGGCCAACAGGTGCTCGCACCGCACCTCGATGTGCACGAGAACCCGCACATCCCGCGCGGCAAGGGCAGCTCGCCCTTCGACGACGAGGGCGTGACCACGCGCGCACGCGAAGTCGTCCAGGGGGGCGTCCTGCAGGGCTACTTCCTGTCGAGCTACTCGGCGCGCAAGCTCGGCATGCGCACCACCGGCCACGCCGGCGGCTCGCAGAACCTCACGCTGACCAGCCGGCTCACCCAGCCCGGCGACGACCTCGAGGCGATGCTGCGCAAGCTGCACCGCGGGCTGTTCGTCATCGAGCTGATGGGTCAGGGCGTGAACCAGGTCACCGGCGACTACTCGCGCGGTGCGGCCGGCTTCTGGGTCGACCAGGGCCGCATCGTGCACCCGGTGCACGAGATCACCATCGCCGGCAACCTGCGCGACATGCTCAAGGGCATCGTGGCGGTGGGTGCCGATGCCTACACCGGCGGCACCAAGACGCTCGGTTCGGTGCTGGTCGAACGCATGAAACTCGCCGGCAGTTGACCGGGTCCACCCCCCGGGCGCGGCCCTGGGAAACACGTAGTTTTTCGCACGGGTAAACACCGGGCGGGGGGGTATGGCCCCCCTCCTAGAATTTCTGCGCTCAATCCCTCCTCTTCCGCGTATCCACCCTAGGAGAAATCGCATGGAACGTCGCTCATTCATCCAACGCGCCGGCATTGCCGGGGTGCTCGCCGCCGGTGCCGCACCGGCTGTCGTGCACGCACAGGCCAACATCCGCTGGCGCCTGGCTTCGAGCTTTCCGAAGTCGCTGGATACCATCTACGGCGCCGCCGAAGTGATGGCCAAGCAGGTCAGCGACATGACCGGCGGCAAGTTCCAGATCTCGGTGCATGCCGGTGGCGAACTGATGCCCCCGTTCGGTGTCGTCGACGGCGTGCAGAACGGCACGGTCGAGATGGCCCACACCGCGCCGTACTACTTCTTCGGCAAGGACCCGACCTTCGCGATGGACTGCGCATCCCGTTCGGCCTGAACAGCCGC
>Ga0209277_10001505_pt1 | contig 11416 bp, 6 predicted proteins | sample JI81AbrownDNA_FD_187503 | JGI IMG/M metagenome (GOLD analysis project Ga0209277, IMG submission 187503) | Wastewater effluent complex algal communities from Wisconsin, to seasonally profile nutrient transformation and Carbon sequestration -... | ecosystem: Engineered > WWTP > Effluent > Algae... | reverse complement strand
AACTCTCCAGTCGAGCCACCCTCAACACCCGGCATAGGGTTCTTTCTATAGCTGCAATTTGAAATCCTAGGCCACTGATGTGTAATGCGATAGGTGTTCATGAAATTGTATTGATAGGTGTCATTAACCCCTGTCAATGGCAAATCAAGTGCGCCGGGCTTCAGCAATCGCTCTTCCCCTGCTTTGTCTGCGAGTTGCTGCCCAATAAAACCACAGGCAGACAAGGTAAGTGGCAGGGTGCACGCGAGGATAAGACGATTGATTTTTTTCATGGCGCATGTTTTCCACATTATGAAAGTCAGCCTGCCGTTGCGCTGCTCGCCGGCTTCAAGTCCGACAGGCAGCTAGGCGCTGGCCTGCTGGGCCAGCACCATCAGGTTTCTGGGGGTCAGCTCCCGGTCGCAGAAGGTGCCCACCTGCACCTCGAAACCAGCCTCTTCCAGCCCCAGGGCGAGATCCAGCACCAGCCACATTTCCAGCGCACGCCGAAAGGCATGGCGGACCAGTTCGAAACGCCTGACTTCGGCGCGGCGGGCCTCGCCGGCGGCCAGCCAGCGGGCCCAGTCGACGGTTTCCGGGAGGGCCAGTTTTTCGCGTTCGGCCAGCAAGCGGCAATAGGTGACGAAATCGCCCGACAGCCAGATCGAAGGCACCGGTTTGAAGGGCCGGATCGCCTCGCCCTGGATGTGATTGCGCAGGGCCACGAAGCCGAGCTTCCAGGCCTGGTCGCGGGCGAGCCGTTGGCGGATGCGCAGCGGTGCCTTGACGGTCTCGGTCACGGCCAAGCGCAGGGCATTGCCGTCGAGCGCCAGCGCGGCGTCGCGGCTCAGGGGGCGGTAGCCGTCCTGCGCTCCGCGGTAATAGCAGCAGGGGGCGATGCGATAGCTGTGGGCGCCGTCGTGGGCGGCGGTGCGGACCAGCGAGCGGTGCAACTCGCCGCAGGCGTGCAGCGCCAGCACCGCGTGATCGCGCACGTGGCTGCGCGAGGCGTCATCCAGGGCGTCGGCGCACAGCACGGTTTGCGCGATGCCGGAACGGGCGGCGAGGCGTGTGGCGTCCTCGCACAAGGTCGGGTCGATTTCCAGCGAGCGAACCGGCAGGCGGTCGGTCATCGCCAGGCGCCGTCCGAGATGGCCCTTGCCGGCGCACCATTCCAGCAGCGGCGCCCGCGAGGCCGGCCCCTGGGCCGCGAAAGCGTTGATCTGCTCGCGTTTGCGCCCGGGTATGTGCCAGTCGAAATGCGCATCGCTGGGCGGAAGATCCCGCATGGTCAGCCGGGGCACGTCGCACAGGGCGCCAAGCTGCCCGGCCAGCGGCAGCAGGGTTTCAAGCCAGGCGCGATTGGCCTCGGGGTCGGCACCCAGTCTTTCGAGCGTCGCGTCGTCGAGGCCGAGCACCGCGTCGGCCAGGGCCGGCCAGTGCGCGCACCACTCGGGCCGGCGGACGTAAAACGGCGCCGGCCGCCAGAAGGCCTGGTGTGCGTTGAGCACGGATTGCAGTTTGAGAAATCGCTCGCGGTGGTTCATGGGTCGGGGGAGTCTGGCGGAAAGGGGCTGCCGGGTGGGGCTGCCCATACTATTAACCCGGCCATTAAACATCCACTACCCCTTCGCTCCAAGCGTGGCGCAGGGCAGCGTCCGCGCCGGGTTTGCGGGGGCGTGTCGTCCCGGATGACTCATCAGCCCGGCCATTGGATCCATCGCGGGGTGTGGCGAGGGGCTGCCGGGGCCGGGCTTGCGCTTTGACGGCCGGGTGCTTAAATGGACCTATTGGAAATGTATATTCCGGGCGGCTCCCGGGGAATCGCGCCGCCTTCAGGGCACCCGCGGCCTGAAACCCGCGCACGGTGCATCGATGTTCCGGACCGAGGAGTGCTTCCATGCCTGCCGACAAGACTTTCCGCCTTCGCGGGGCCACTTCGGCCGCCGCCCACCCCCCCGTCAGCGAAGTCGCCATCACGTCGGCGAGCAGTGTCACCCAGGGCGCGGCGCGCGGGGCGGCGGCGGGCGAACTCGAAATGCCCGCCGATGCCGTGGTGCGCGTGGTGCTGGCGAATGGCTTCGTGTTGTGGTCGCGGGCCGACGATCTGCTGCGTGAGCGGGGCCGCCAGGCGACGGCGCGCAGCGGGGTCGATGGCGCGCCGGTGTGGGAAGTGTCGATGGGGCCGCGGCCGGGCATGCCGACGCGGGGTTCGGCGCGGGGCCGGTTGGGCCTGGATGTGAAGCTGATGGAGGTTTTCGGGGTCGACCTCAAGGAGAAGACCGCCCGCGAACTGGCCAGGGCGCTCGAAGACCGGCAGCTCAAGGCCGGCGCGCCGGGCCTTTACCACTGCCCGCTGGCGCTTGCCGATGCCGCGGCGCCGGGGCCGTGGCTGACGCCGGTGGCCGACGGCGCGGTCATGCCGGCCGATGCCGGGCCGATCCTGGTTTTTGTGCACGGCACGGGGTCCAGTTGCAGCGGCAGCTTCGGCAAGCTGTGGGCGCCCCGCAACCGGGCGGGGGAGGCGCTCCGCGGCAAGTTGCTGGAGCGCTACGGCGAGCGGGTTCTTGCCCTCGAACACCGCACGCTGACCGAAAGCCCGATTGCCAACGCGCTGGCCCTGGCGCGAGCCCTGCCGGCCGGCGCCGAGATCCATCTGGTCAGCCATTCCCGCGGCGGGCTGGTGGGCGAGCTGATGTGCCTGGGCCAGCGCGATGCGGCCAGCGATCCGCTGCAGGCCCCGCTGCTTCGGGAACTGTTTGCCGCAGACCGCACGGTGGCCGAGCAGCTTGGCCTGCCAGCCCTGGGCCGCGACTCGGCGAGCGAGCGGGACAAGGCCTACGAGGGCGACCGCCAGGCGCTGCTCGAACTGCTGGCCGAGCTGGACGCCAAAAAATTCAACATCCGGCGCTTTGTGCGCGTGGCCTGCCCGGCGCGGGGCACGACGCTGGCCTCCGGCCGCCTCGACCGCTGGCTGTCGGTGGTGGACTTCCTGTCCGGCACGGGCCTGTTCGGCGAGTGCCTCGATTTTTTGCTGGCGGTGGTGAAACAGCGCACCGACCCCCGCGTGCTGCCCGGCATCGAAGCCATGATGCCCGGCTCGGCGCTCACCCGGCTCTTGCAGCACCCCGATCTCAGCGTGGGCGCCGACCTCTCGGTGATCGCCGGTGACATCGAGGGCGAAACCCTGGGCGGCCAGCTCAAGCTGCTGACGGTGGATTGGTTCTACGGCGCCGACCACGACCTGGTGGTGAACACCGGCTCGATGTTCGGCGGCCTCCGGCGCGCGCCGGGGCAGTCGCGCTTTTTGCGGGACGTGGGCGCCGACGTCAATCACTTCAACTATTTCACCAACGAAAAAAGCGTCAAGTGGCTGCTCTCCGGCCTGACCCGTGCCGACGGCAGCGACGGGGGCTTCCAGCCGATGGCCGTTGCGCCCCGCGAAGCACCGCGCTGGCGCGATGCGGTGCGCCGCAGCGCCGCCACCACGTCGCGGCCGATTGCCGTGGTGCTGCCGGGCACCATGGGCAGCGCCCTCCAGGCCGCGGGCGACGACGTATGGCTCAACTACTGGCGCCTGCTGCGGGGCGGGCTGGACCGCATCAGCATGGGCAAGCCGAACATCGAGGCCACCGACCTGCTCGATGATTTCTACGGCCCGCTGCTGGAATTCCTGGCCCGCAGCCACCGCGTCGAAATTTTTCCCTACGACTGGCGCATGTCGGTGCGCGACGCCGCCCTGCGGCTGGTGCACACCCTCGAACCGCTGGTCGCCGAGGCGGAGCGCAGCCAGCAGCCGGTGCACCTGGTGGCCCACTCGATGGGCGGCCTGGTGGTGCGCACGATGATTGCCGACGGCGCGGCGGGCGCGGCCCTGTGGCGGCGCATCACGGCGCTGCCCAACAGCCGCTTCATGATGCTCGGCACACCCAACGCCGGCTCCCACGAGGCGGTGCGCTGGTTGGTGGGCGAAAACGCCACCGAACTCAAGCTGGCCCTGCTCGATTTCACCCGTGGCACCGGGGGCGTCATCGACATCGTGCGGCGCTTTCCCGGACTGGTGGAGCTGCTGCCCTTTGCGCCGGGCGAGCGCGATTTCAGCGATCCGGAGCTGTGGCGCAGTCTGCGCGAGGAGATTTCGGCCAGCTGGACCACCGTGGACGGCGCCACCCTGCGCGACGCGCGCCAGACCTGGCAGCGCCTGCTGGCGGCCGCGCCCGATCCGGCCCACATGGTGTACGTTGCCGGGCGCCAGCCGGCCACGGTGACGAGCTACTGGGTTGCCGACGCCGACAACCTGGTCGCCGCCAACCGCAAGCGCATGATCTACCAGGCCACCGCGCGGGGCGACGGCACCGTGACCTGGGCATCCGGCCAGCTGCCGGGCGTGCCCATGTGGTTTGTCGACAACACCGCCCACGACGCCCTGTGTTCGCAGCGCAAGGCTTTTCCGGGCTACCTTGACCTGCTGATGACCGGCAAGACGCGGCTCCTGGCCGACCACCCGCCCGCCGGCCTGCGGGGCGAGGGCGCCGCCGACGAAAGCTTCGTGCTGCCCGCTCAGCCCTTCACCGACGATCTGCCAGACGAAAACGCCATCAATCGCATGGGCTTTGGCGGCGGCATGGCTGTCGAGGCCCTCGAAACGACGGGGGCCGCGCCGCTGCTCAAGGTCAGCGTCAGCCATTGCGATCTGGCCTACTCGCGCCACGCGGTGCTGGTGGGGCATTACCTGGGCGACACCATCGTCAGCGCCGAGGGTGCCCTCGACCGGCAACTCAACGGCGCCCTGTCGCGCCGCCAGCAACTGGGCCTGTATCCCACGCAGCTCGGCACCCATTCCGTGTTCTTCCACGAAAAGCCCGACGGCAAGCCGGGTGGCGCCGTGGTGGTGGGGCTCGGGCAGGTGGGCGAACTGTCCCCCGGCCTGCTCGCCGCCGGGGTGAGCAAGGCCTTGCTCGACTACGCGCTGCAGGTGGCCCAGTGGCCCGACGACGTCCGCTTCGGCCCGTCCGACAAGCCGCGCCACGCCGCGCTGAGCTGCCTGCTGGTCGGCTCGGGGGCCGGCGGCATGCCGATTGCCGGCTCGGTCGAGGCGATCCTGCGGGCCGCGGTGGCGGCCGGCAACACCCTGGTCGAGCAGGAACTCGATCACAAGGTGGTGATCGACGAAATTGAATTCATCGAGGTGTTCGAAGACGTGGCCATCGTGGCCGCCGAAGCCCTGAGTGCGGCCCTGCGCGATGGCGCGCTGGCGGCCCGCGTCAGCTGGCCCGACCGGGCCATCCGCTCCGGCACCGGCGGCCGTCGCCGGGTGCGCTTCGACGACCAGCCCGACTGGTGGCAGCGCCTCGAGATCATCCAGGAAGAAAACCAGGACGCGCTGCGCTTCATCTTCTCCACCGACCGCGCCCGCGCCGAGGAAACCCTGGTGGCCGGCCAGCTCACCCTGGCCGATTCCTTCATCGCCCAGGCCGTGCGCTCGTCCACCGCCAACGCCGAGGTGGCCAAGACGCTCTTTGAAATGCTGCTGCCCAACCGCCTCAAGGAGCTGGCGCCGCAGGAATCCAACCTGGTGCTGCTGGTGGACAAGGTGTCGGCGCGCTATCCGTGGGAGCTTCTGGAAGACCGCTGGAGCGCCTCCGGGCGCCCGCCGTCGGTGGCTGGCGGGCTGGTGCGCCAGCTCAAGACGCCCAATTTCCGGCCCCATCCGGCCCATTCCGTCGAGGCCCGCGCCTTTGTCGTGGGCAATCCCGACCTCAACGGCTGGGATATCTTCCCCAATCTGCCCGGCGCCCTTGAAGAAGCCCAAACCGTGGCCAGCCTGCTGCGCAGCGGCGGTTTCAACGTGCGCGACAGCCTGGCCGAAACGGTGGATTCCATCCTCTGCGGCCTGCATGCCGACGCGTGGCGCATCCTGCACCTGGCCGGTCACGGCGAGCACGAATACCCGGTCAGGCGCTCCGACGGCAGCATCCGGCTGATGTCCGGCATGGTCATCGGCAAGGAGGTCTTCCTGACCCCCGGCGACGTGGAGCAGATGCGCTGGGTGCCGGAACTGGTCTTCATCAACTGCTGCCACCTGGGCCAGACCCTACCCGGCACGCCCAGGCCCGGACGCTTCAACGAACTGGCCGCCAACCTGGCCATCGAGTTTGTGAACATGGGCGTCAAGGCCGTGGTGGCGGCCGGCTGGGCGGTGGACGACAACGCCGCCAGCGCCTTTGCCACCGTGTTCTACACCGAAATGCTGGCCGGCCAGCCCTTTGGCAGCGCGGTGCGCACGGCCCGCGAAGCCGCCATGACCCGCTTCCCCGGCGTGAACACCTGGGGCGCCTACCAGTGCTACGGCGACCCCGGCTACCGCCTGCGCGGCGATGGTTCCGCGGCCGTCGCCCAGGCGCCGCGCCCCTACTTTGTGCCCTCCGAGCTGCTGGCCGATATGGACAACCACCGCGCCACTATCCGCATGAAATCCGCGGGCAACGACGAAGACGTGCGCGCCGAGCTGCAGGCGCGCATCGGCGAGCTGCTCGACCGGATTCCGGCCAACCTGCGCGAGGCGTGGCTGGCGCGGGCCGACGTGGCGGCCGCGGTGGGCGCGGCCTGGGGCGAAACCGGCGCCTGGGCCAATGCCGTCGAATGGCTGGAGCGCGCGCTCTTGGCCGAAGAGGGCGACTGCCCGGTGCGGGTGGTGGAGCAGTGCGCCAACTTCCAGGTGCGCCTGGCCGGCGAAGAATGGACGCGCCTGCGCGATGCGGCCCCCGGCGAGGGGGAACGCGCCGGGCTGGTGCAGCGCATCGAGCACGCCATCATGGAACTCGACCTGATCTGCACCCGCGCCCCCACCTCTGAGCGCCTCAGCCTGCTGGGCAGCGCCTGCAAGCGGCTGGCCTGGGTGTACAGCGACGAGCAGCCGCGCCGCGAAGCCCTGCTCAACATGAGCAACTATTACCAGGCCGCCGGTGAAATGGCGGCGCAAGCCGGCAAGCCGCCCTTGCCCTATGCGTTCACCAACGCCGGCATGGCACGGGTGCTGGCGGCCCGCATCGAGGACGACAGCAACGGCGCCTGGCGCCCGGGGCTGCTCGAGCGTTGCACCGAAATGGCCGAGATCTCCCGCCAGAAGAACGAGACCAATCCCCATATCTGGAACGCGCTGGGCGTTGCCGACTGCGAACTGCTGCGGCTGATGGCCGCGCCGCCCACCCGTGAGGCCATGCCCGGCGTGGCCGCGCGCATTGCCGGGCTCTACCGCGATGTGCTGGGGCGTGGCGCCAGCCCGCGTGAAAGGGCCACGGTGCTGGAGAACCTCGATTTCGTCATCGCCATGAGCGACACCACTGCAAAGGCCCGGCGCGGTGCCGGAGAGAAGACCCTGCGCGAAGCGCTCGGGATCATCCGTTCAGGGCTGTAAGAGGAGGCCGACCATGAAAGACGCAGGCAGCGACCGTTGCAAAGACCCCCTCGACAGCTTTCAGGTGGTCACCGTCCACCCCCGTGATCTGGTAGCGCCCAATTTCAGGGTGTACGAACTCACCCGTTCCGATCTCGCCATCCGGCAGGGCATCGACAACGGCTTTGAAACCGACGCCCAGTTGCAGGCCGCGGTGCACCTCGCCCGTGAGGTGCTCCAGCCCCTGCGCGACGCCTTCGGCAGCTTTACGCCCAACAGCGTGTTTCGTGGCCAGCGCCTGGAGCGCGCCTTGAAGCGCAAGCCGTCGAGCTGGATCAGCACCAGCCAGCACGCCCGCGGCGAAGCCTGCGACGTGGAAATCGCCGGCACGCCCACGCTGGAGCTGGCCCAGTGGGCCACCGACAAGCTCAAGGTTTTCGACCAGGTGATCTGCGAATGCTACGACCCGCGCCAGGGCGCCAACTCGGGCTGGGTGCACATCTCCCTGAAGCCGCCGGGCGTCGGCACCAACCGCAAGGCCAAGCTCAGCTACGTGCGCGACCCGGCCAGCGGCCTGCTGGTTTATGTGAACGGCCTGAGCGCCAGCGTTGCGTAAGTGAAGCGGGCGGCGCCTGGGGTTTAGTGATTGCGGGTCATCCGCGCAGCCGGGGGCACGGTGCGGGCCAGCGCCTGGATTTGTGGCCGTGCTTCCAGGCAGTGGGGGCAGGTGGCCGACCAGAACAGGGGAAACATGCACCCGCGGCCAGTCGTCGTTCGGGTTGGCTATGTTCGCGTTAAGTGTGTAATCACTCTTCCTTGGAGAGTCTCACCTGTCGTGGGAGGCGCTTTGCACACGTGGCGCGAACGTTGGTGGGTCATTCCATTCGACCGCGAACCGGTGAGCCCTTGCGGGACGGCTTTCCGGTGTATGACCTTACATCGGCCGGGTCTCGCCCCGGCGGGCGACCTTCTTCTTTGTTGTACGACAAAGAAGAAGGCAAGAAAACGTACCCCGCTGCCGCGCCCCCTTCGGGGGTTCCCTCCCTCCGGCAATGCCGTGCGGGGTCTTCGCAAACTCGCCCTTCGGGCTCAAACATGCGAAGCCCTTTTTCCGCCCGTCATCACCTCCAGTCGGCACGTCAGAGGGGACCGGAAATGCAGGTGATCAACTGTTCGTAGCTTTGTCCGGTGATCTGCGATGCGGCATCAGTAAAGGCTCGGCGGGCGACCTTCTTTCTTGGCGAAGCAAGTAAGAAGGTCGCCCGCCGGGGGCGAGTCCCCGGCCAATGTGACGCCAAACTCCGGAAAGTCGTCCAGTAAAGGCTCAACCCAGGAAAGTCTCAGGTTCGCGCCAACAGGCCTGCCAGACCCGGAAAGCCTGACCTGTCGCAGGGAAAACGCTTTCCACACTTAACGCGAACATAGCCTTCGGGTTCGCCCATTCGATGTCGGCTGCGGCGACCGGCGGGGCGAAGCAGTGCAGCACCATCAAAAGCGTGCGCATTGCCACAGACAACAGCCAGCACGGTTCCGGCATGGTGACGGCTTCCGGGCTCGGTTTTGAATATTAGCAATTTCTAAAATTTGATCTACACTGGCAAGTAATTGATTAATTACTTGCTGCCAGAATGAAACCCCCTGTTGAAGTCACCCCGGTTCGCCAGCCCACGGAAATCCGCCGGGCGGAGATCGTTGCTGCGGTGCTGCGCCTGGCCGCGACGCGCAGCCCCGCGGCCATTACCACCGGCGACATGGCCGCCGAGCTGGGTTTCAGCCAGGGGGCGGTGTTCCGGCATTTTCCGGCCAAGGACGCCATCTGGATGGCGGTGCTCGACTGGGTGGACGCCGAACTCATCACCGCCCTCGACGCGGCCGCACGCGAGGGCGCCACGCCGCTGGAGGGGCTGGAGCGGGTGTTCATGGCCCACATCCGCTTTGTGGTGGCCAGCCCCGGCGTGCCGCGCATCATCTTTCACGAGCTGCAGCACCCCGACGATACGCCGCTCAAGCAGCGCGTCCGGGCCCTGCTGGGCCGTTACCGGCAGATCCTCGTCCGGCTGCTCGACGCGGCGGCGGATCGGGGCCTGCTGCTTGCGGGGCTCGACCGGCAGGCCGCGGCAACCCTTTTTATCGGCACCATCCAGGGGCTGGTCATGCAGTCGATGCTGGCGGCCGATGCGTCCGCCATCGAGGACGACGCGCGCCGTGTCGTGGCGCTGTACCTGCGCGCCATCGGGGAGAAATCATGAAGCCCGCCGCCGTGCTGTTGCGCCGGGCCGGCCTCGCGGGGCTGGCGCTGGTGCTGCTCGGGGCCTTTGGATGGGTGCTTGCACGCACCGGCCCGCTGGCACCGATCCGCGTGACCACCGCGCAGGTGGAGGAGGGCGCTCTCGCGCCGGAGCTGTTCGGGATTGGCAGCGTGGAGGCCCGCCGCAGCTACCTGATCGGCCCGACGGCGGCCGGGCGGGTGCTGCGCGTGCTGGTGGATGTGGGCGACACGGTGACGGCCGGCCAGTTGCTGGCCGAGATGGACCCGGTGGATCTGGACGAGCGCACCGCCGCGCTGGACGCCGCGGTGGCGCGCGCCGGCAGCGTGGCGGCCGCGGCCGAAGCCCAGCTGCGTGAGGCCCGGGCCCGCCGCGAGCTGGCAACGATCAACGCCCGGCGTTACGTGGAGCTGGGCGCCAGTCATTTCGTGAGTGCCAGCGTCGTCGAGGCCAGGCAGCAGGAGCAGGTGTCGGCCCAGGCGGGCCTGGAGGCCGCCGACGCGGGCCTTGCCGCCGCCCGCCAGGACATCACGCGGCTCAGCTCCGAGCGTGACGGGCTGGCCGGGCAGCGCCGCAAACTGCGCCTGCTGGCCCCCGCCACGGGGGTGGTGACCGCGCGGGACGCCGAACCGGGCAGCACCGTGATTGCCGGCCAGGCGGTGCTCCGGCTCATCGAGCCGGCGAGCCTGTGGCTGCGGGTGCGCATCGACCAGGGGCGTTCGAGCGGGCTGGCGGTGGGCCTGCCGGCGCAGATCGTGCTGCGCTCCAACCCCGGCCAGGGCGTGCCGGGCAAGGTGGTTCGGGTGGAGCTGGTGAGTGACAGCGTGACCGAGGAGCGCGCGGCGCTGGTGGCTTTCGAGGCGATTCCGCCGGGGGTGTCGGTGGGCGAGCTGGCGGAGGTGACGCTCACCCAGCCGGCCGGCCCATCCGGCTTGCTGCTGCCGGGCGCCAGCATCAAGCGCCACGGCGACACCACCGGCGTGTGGCTGCTCGACGCGGACGGCCCGCGTTTCGTGCCCGTGCAGATTGGCAGCGCGGGGCTGGACGGCCGGGTGCGGGTGAGCGGCGGTCCTGGGCTCGGGGCCGGCGACCGGGTGATCGTGCACAGCGAACGCGAGATCGCCGCCGGCAGCCGCATCCGCGTGGTGCAAAGCCTGCCCGGAGCCGGGTCGTGATCAACCTTGCCGGCCGCGACATCCTGCATGCCTGGGGGCGCTTCGTGTTGACCGGCATCGGGCTGGGGCTCTTGATCGGCGTCACCCTGTCGATGGCCGGCATTTACCGGGGCATGGTGGACGACGCCAGGGCACTGCTCGGCAACAGCGGCGCCGACCTGTGGGTGGTGCAGAAGGACACCCTCGGCCCCTACGCCGAATCGTCCAGCATTCGGGATGACCTCTATCGCAGCCTGCTCGGCATGCCCGGCGTGGCCCGCGCCGCCAACGTGGCCTACCTGACCATGCAGGTCACCCGCGGCGGGGCCGACGTGCGGGTGATGCTGGTCGGTTTCGAGCCGGGGCAGCCGGGCGAGCCGGGCTATCTCGTGGCCGGGCGCCCGGTTACGCGCAACCACTACGAGGTGGTGGCCGACGTAAAGACCGGCTTCAGGCTTGGCGAGCGCGTCCGGGTGCGGCGGCACGACTACATCGTGGTCGGCCTGACCCGGCGGATGGTGTCCGCCGGCGGCGACCCGATGCTCTTCGTGCCGCTCAAGGATGCCCAGGAAGTGCAGTTTCTCAAGGACAACGATGCGCTCATCAACGAGCGCGCCCGC
>Ga0209277_10001502_pt1 | contig 11426 bp, 9 predicted proteins | sample JI81AbrownDNA_FD_187503 | JGI IMG/M metagenome (GOLD analysis project Ga0209277, IMG submission 187503) | Wastewater effluent complex algal communities from Wisconsin, to seasonally profile nutrient transformation and Carbon sequestration -... | ecosystem: Engineered > WWTP > Effluent > Algae... | reverse complement strand
CAGCAACAAGGACGGCGGCTTCCTCACCTCCGGCTGGGAGCTCTACAAGGCCGAGATCGGCCTGGTGGACACCTTCGCCCGCCACGGTGTGCGCCTGCGCCTGTTCCACGGCCGCGGCGGCTCCGTGGGCCGCGGCGGCGGCCCCAGCTACCAGGCCATCCTGGCCCAGCCGGGCGGCGCCGTGCAGGGCCAAATCCGCCTCACCGAACAGGGCGAGGTGATCGCCTCCAAATACGCCAACCCGGAAGTCGGCCGGCGCAACCTGGAAGTACTGGCGGCCGCCACCCTGGAAGCCACCCTCTTCGCCCCCCGCGACCCGGCCCCCCGCCCCGAATACCTGGAGGCCATGGACGAGCTGTCCGAAGCGGCTTTCCAGGCCTACCGCAACCTGGTCTACGAGACCGACGGCTTCGAACAGTATTTCTGGGAATCCACCGTGATCTCGGAGATCGCGGCGCTAAACATCGGCAGCCGCCCCGCCTCCCGCAAGAAATCCACCGCCATCGAGGATCTGCGCGCCATTCCGTGGGTGTTCAGCTGGGCCCAGTGCCGCATCATGCTGCCGGGCTGGTATGGCTTCGGCTCGGCCGTCCATGCCTACCTGAAGAAGCACGGTGACGCCGGCCTGGCACGCCTTTCGGCCATGCACAAGGAGTGGTCCTTCTTCGCCACCCTGCTCTCCAACATGGACATGGTGCTGGCCAAGAGCGACATCGCCATCGCCAGCCGCTATGCCGAACTGGTCAAGGACAGCGCCCTGCGGGAAGCCATCTTCCCGCGCATCGCCAAGGAGCACGCCAGCACCACCGAAATGCTCCTCAGCATCACCGGACAGGCCGAGCTGCTTGACGCCAACCCCCTGCTAAAGCGCTCCATCCGCAACCGCTTTCCCTACCTCGATCCGCTCAACCACGTGCAGGTCGAGCTGCTGCACCGCTACCGGGAAGGCCACCAGGACGAGCGCGTCCGGCGCGGCATCCACCTTTCCATCAACGGCATTGCCGCGGGGCTGCGCAACAGCGGCTGAACGCCCCCGGTCGACAAGGTGCAACACAGCCGGTGCAGGCTAGCCCCTGCAACCGGCTTTTTTCTTGCCCCCCGACCGGAGACCCCATGGACAATCAGGAAATCGGCGACCTGCACCGTCGCCTGGAACGCGAACTCCTCGACAGCTACGACGAAGAACTCGAGCTGGAACTCGACGACCGTCGTTTCGAGGAAATCGGCAGCGGCACCGCCCATCCGCCGACCGACGAAGAGAAGGCCCAGCGCCAGCGCTACTTCAAGGAACTGCTGCGCCTGCAGGGCGAACTGGTGAAACTGCAGGATTGGGTGGCCACCACCAAGCACCGGGTGGTGATCCTCTTCGAAGGCCGCGATGCGGCCGGCAAGGGTGGCGTCATCAAGCGCATCACCCAGCGCCTCAACCCCCGGGTGTGCCGGGTGGTGGCCCTGCCCGCCCCCAACGACCGGGAGCGCACCCAGTGGTACTTCCAGCGCTACGTCCCGCACCTTCCGGCGGCGGGCGAGATGGTGCTGTTCGACCGCAGCTGGTACAACCGGGCGGGCGTCGAACGGGTCATGGGCTTCTGCTCCGACGATGACTACGAAGAGTTCTTCCGCTCGGTGCCCGAGTTTGAACGCATGCTGGTGCGCTCCGGCATCCAGCTGATCAAGTACTGGTTCTCGATCACCGACGACGAACAGCACTTCCGCTTCCTGTCACGCATCCACGACCCCCTGAAGCAATGGAAGCTGAGCCCCATGGACCTGGAATCCCGCGCCCGCTGGGAGAAATACACCGAGGCCAAGGAGATCATGCTGGAACGCACCCACATCCCCGAAGCCCCCTGGTGGATCGTCCAGGCCGACGACAAGAAGGCCGCCCGCCTCAACTGCATCCATCACCTGCTGGGCGAAATCCCCTACGCCGAGGTCGAACGCCCGCTGGTGGACCTGCCGGAACGGGTCCGCCACCCGGACTATGTGCGCCACGAAGTGCCCACAGAGATGTTCGTACCGGACTACTTCCGCTGAGGCGCGGCTAGTTCAGCGCTTCCAACCCCCGGGTGGCCCAGTTGAGCACGGCCGCGTGCACGGTCATCCGGGGCGCCAGATCGGGCAGGTCACGGCGGATCACCTCGGCGGCAAAGTTCGCCATGAAGCGCGCCTTCAGCTCGGCCCGGGCCCGGTCCGAGCCGATGTCCTGATAGGGTGAGGACGCCAGCAGCAGGAAGCCGTCATCCGGAATGCGCCCCCCGTGCATGTTGGAGGCGATGATGGCGCCGGCCTTGCGGATAGGGTCGGCGAGATCGGGGCTGTAGGGGCCGATGATCAACGCCAGGTTGGGCGCATGCAGAAAGTCAAAACCGCGCCCCACGCAGATCATCCACTCCCGGTGCTCGATGTCGAGCTGCCGGTCGAGCTTGCGCACCTCGGCCACATGGGCGATGTTGCCCGCCACCAGGCGTGCCAGATCGGCCAGCATCACCCCCGGCATGTCGGGAAACAGGGGTTGCAGGCGCGCCCGCAGGCTGGCCTCGGTTTCGTCCTCCTTCAGGGTGGACACATCCAGGCTGGCGCCGCCGGCCCCGTGCAGCACCAGCGCGTCCGCGTCGGTTTCAAAACCACAGACCAGGGGATAGACGGTGGCATGCCCGCGCCCGAACACGTGCTCGACCTGCCCCTTGACCCCGAACACGTGGGCGATGGCCTGGTCCGTGTGATAGTTGAAGCCGGCGCAGCAACGGTGGGGCTCACCCCGGGAGAAGTGGTAGGTGATGAACATCAGCACCCGCTGCCCGCTGCGCACCCGATCATGGACGTAGTGTTCGAGCACCTCGCCCAGGTGCGGCCAGCCCAGATCGAAGAAGCCCCCCAGGTTGCGGAAGGGCTGGATGATGCCCGGCGGTGTATTGGTGGCGATGGGAATGTTGATGCGCCCGTCCATGCACTTGAGCACGGCGATGGCGGTGGGATGCCGCGCCCGGTGGCGCTCCCGGGCCATGCTGGCTTCCGGGTCGCAGTAAGCCGCCGAGTAACGGCGCGCCACGTCGTAGAGCCAGTCGATACGTTCGCCGATGGGCTTCCTGTGGATGCTCATGATGTCTCCCCCCTTATTGTTGTAGGGGAAAGGTGCATCAGGCGCCCCCGGGCGTCAATGCGCTGCCGGAAGGAATTCACCCGGCGGCGCTAACCGGGCAATCGGATCTAACGCTTGCCGCGGGGGGCCCGAGGCGCCACGGGCGCAGACGCCCCGCGCCGTACCGGCGGCGGCGCCCGACGGGCGCCCACCGGGCTGTCGGCCTTGCCGCCGCTCTTGCGCGAAGTGCCGGCCCGGCCAGCGTCCCCCCGATCAAGAATCACCGGCTGATCCCGCGGCACCAGGTGCCTCGGCTGGGCGCCGATCAGGTCGGCCCGGCCCATGGCCCGCAGGGCTTCGCGGATCAGCGGCCAGCCCTCCGGGTCGTGGTAGCGCAACAGCGCCTTGTGCAGGCGGCGCTGGCGCCCGGACTTCGGCGTATCCACCGCCTCCGAATCCGCCGACACCTTGCGCAGCGGATTCTTGCCGGTGTGATACATGGTGGTGGCCATGGCCATGGGCGTCGGCATGAAGGTCTGCACCTGGTCGAGCCTGAAGTTGTTGCCCTTCAGCCACAGGGCCAGGTTGACCATGTCTTCATCGGTGGTGCCCGGGTGAGCGGCGATGAAATAGGGGATCAGGTGCTGCTTCTTGCCCGCCTCTTTCGAAAACTTCTCGAACATCTCCTTGAAGCGGTCATAGGTGCCGATGCCCGGCTTCATCATCTTGTCGAGGGGGCCGTCCTCCGTGTGTTCCGGGGCAATCTTGAGCAGGCCGCCCACGTGGTGGGTGACCAGCTCCTTCACATACTCGGGCGAACGCACGGCCAGGTCGTAGCGCAGCCCCGAGCCGATGAGCACTTTCTTGACCCCCGGGATCGCCCGCGCCTTGCGGTAGAGCTGGATCAGGGGGCCGTGGTCGGTGCCGAGGTTCTCGCAGATGCCCGGGAAGACACAGGACAAGCGCCGGCACGAGGACTCGATCTTCGGGTCCTTGCAGGCCATCCGATACATGTTGGCGGTGGGGCCGCCCAGGTCGGAGATGGTGCCGGTGAAGCCGGGCGTGCGGTCGCGGATCTCCTCGATCTCCTTGAGGATGGAGGCTTCCGAGCGGCTCTGGATGATGCGCCCCTCGTGCTCGGTGATGGAGCAGAAGGTGCACCCGCCAAAGCAGCCGCGCATGATGTTGATGGAGAAACGGATCATGTCCCAGGCCGGGATGCGCGCCTCGCCGTAGCTCGGGTGGGGCTGACGGGCATAGGGCTGGCCGAAGACCCAGTCCATCTCTTCGGTGGAGAGCGGCAGCGGTGGCGGATTGAGCCATACGTCGCGGCAGCCGGGGCCGACCCCGTGGGCCTGGACCATGGCGCGGGCGTTGCCGGGGTTGGATTCGAGATGGAAGGTGCGCGAGGCGTGGGCGTACATCACCTTGTCGTCCTTGACCACCTCGTAGGCGGGCAGGCGGATCACCTGGCGCGCCCGGTCGGCCTTGCGCGCGGCGACACGCTCTGCCGCGGGAACAATCCGGATGGGTTGGGTGGTGGATTGGGCGACCGAAGCCGCCCCTGCAGGAGCCCCGGCGGGCTCCATGGCGTAGGGATCGCTGTGCGGCTCGACAGGGCCGGGCCGGTCGATATCGGTGGAGGCAAGCTCGACAAAGCCCTCCGGATGCCAGCCGGGCTTGACCATGAAGGCGGTCCCACGCAAATCACGGATGGCTTCGATGGGCTCGCCAGCTGCCAGGCGATGGGCCAGGGCGATCACCGCCCGTTCGCCGGACCCGAAGACCAGCAGATCGGCCTTGGAGTCGGGGAGCACCGAACGCCGCACCTTCTCGGACCAGTGATCGTAGTGGGCAATGCGGCGCAGGCTGGCCTCAATGCTGCCGATGACGATGTTGGCGTCCGGGTAGGCCTCGCGGGCACGCTGGGCGTACACGACGACGGCGCGATCCGGACGTTTGTCGGGGGCCGCATCAGGCGTGTAGGCGTCGTCGGAGCGCGGCTTGCGATCGGCGGTGTAGCGATTGATCATCGAGTCCATGTTGCCGGCCGTGATGCCATAGAACAGGCGCGGCTTGCCCAGCGCCCGGAAGGCATCGGCAGAGTGCCAGTCGGGCTGGCTGATGATGCCGACCCGGAAGCCCTGGGCCTCCAGCGTTCGGCCGATCAGGGCCATGCCGAAGCTGGGATGGTCGATGTAGGCATCGCCGGTGACGACGATGATGTCGCATTCGTCCCAGCCCAGGGCGTCCATCTCGGCCCGGGACATGGGCAGGAAGGGCGCCGGCTTGAGGCGGGGCCGGTAAGGGGGATAGGCGAGCAGGGAGGGGGCGAGGCCGGGGTTTTCCATGGGGGCGAATTGTACGGGAGCCCTCCTTGGAACACCCGTCAAAACGGACGTTCCCCGCCGCGTATCACAGGCCGAGCGCCTCCTTGACCGCCGGCCACTGGCGGCGGCTGACCGGCAGCTGTTCAGCCAGCCCGTCGAGCAGAATCACCCAGTGGGCCTCGCCATCCTCGCCGGTGGTGGCCCGGGCCACGCCGCGGACGGCGGAGCGGGCGATCAGGCAGTTGCGGTGGATGCGCAGAAAGCGCTCGGGAAACTCCTCCTCCAGCTGTACGAGGGACTCGTCGAGCAGGTATTCGCGCTCCCGGGTGCGCGCCACCACGTACTTCTGTTCGGCCTTCAGGAACAACACCCCGGACACTGGCACCAGCAGGATGCGGCCCCGTTCGCTGATGCTGAAATGGCTGCGGGTGGCCGGCGCCATCCGGCGCAGCACCTCATAGGCCTGGGGCCGCAGGCGGCGGGCCTTGGCCAGGGCGTCAGCCAGGCGGGTGGCCCGCACGGGCTTGAGCAGGTAATCCACGGCGGCCAGCTCGAAGGCGCGCACCGCATACTCGTCGTAGGCCGTCGAAAAGATCACCGCCGGGGCCGGCTCCAGGCGCCCCAGGTGGCGGGCCAGCTCGACACCGTCCATCACCGGCATGCGGATGTCGGTGATCACCAGGTCAGCCGGCTCGGTCTCCAGCAGGGCCAGGGCCTCGACACCGTTGGCAGCCATCCCGACGATGCGGGTGGGCTGCTGATCGGCCAGGTCCCCGAGCAGGTCACGCAAGCGCTCCCGGGCCGGTGCCTCGTCATCGACCAGGAGCACCGTCAGGGGCGCCAGGGGCAAGTCGTCACTCATCGTTCACTCCGGAAGGGCAGGCGAATGCGCACCCGGTAGGCATTGTCCGCCTGCTCGGTTTCGAGGGTGGCCTCCAGATCGTAGAACAGCATCAGGCGTTCGCGGATGTTATCGACGGCCATGTGGTTGCCAGCATGGTGGCGCTCGGCATCAAGCACCGGATTGGCGATTTCGATGATTACTTCCGGGCCGCGCCGGGCTATGGAAATCGACACCCTGCCGGGCCCGGCGCCGGGCTCGATGCCGTGATAGACCGCGTTCTCGACCAGGGGCTGAAGGAAGAGCGGCGGCACCAGGGATGCATCCGCAGCCACCTCCCGACGCCACACCACTTCCAGTCGATCACCGAGCCGCAAGCGCTCCAGATTGAGATAGCGCTCGCACAGCGCGATCTCGTCGGCCAGCGGCACCAGCTCGCGGTTGTCCTGCATCAAGGCGCGAAACAGGTCGGCCAGTTCCTCCAGCCCCTCCTCGGCGCGACGCGGGTTGGAGCGCAGCACCCCGAGCACGCCGTTGAGACTGTTGAACAGGAAGTGCGGGCGGATGCGGGCCGTCAGCGCCAGCAGTCGGGCCTCCACCAGCACTGGCGCCCGGGCCGCCCCCCGCAGGTGAAAATACGCCATCACGCAGCCCGCCGTCACCAGCGCCCACAACAACGGACGCACCCCACCGCCATAGCCCAATGGCGCCAGCAGACCCTGAACCCCCACCGCCACGCCCAGCACCACGGCGCCCGTGGCCGCCAAAGCCGCGCGGTAGGGCAGGCTCTGCAGGGGCGTCCGCAGCAGGAACAGGGCCGCCACCGACAGGATCAGGGGAAACTCGACGCGCACCGCCATCTCAAGGATCTCCTCGCCGAGCAGGGCGGCCTCCCGGTTGCGGACCAGCACCGCCACCAGGGCGAGCCCATTGACCAGCAACAAAATGCGCAGCACGACGCCCAGGTTGCGGAAATCCGGCAGGGTCCCTTCGTAGCGGCCATGGCCGGCGCGGCGCGGGTTTTGCTTTATACTCATGGGTCAAAAAACGGGCCAAAACCTTGAATCCACGGGCTTCTCTCCGTGGCGCACGGCCCTCTTATCGCTGAGAGCATCAATAATTATGGCAGATCACTCCGCAACCCAGGACGGCACCGCCAAGGCCTGGTCCGGCCGTTTCACCGAACCCGTCTCCGACCTGGTCAAGCGTTACACCGCCAGCGTGTTCTTCGACAAGCGCATGGCCGCCCAGGACATCCGCGGCTCCCTGGCCCATGCCACCATGCTGGCCCGCCAGGGCATCATCGGCGCCACCGATCTGGCCGACATCGAACGCGGCATGGCCCAGATCGTCGGCGAGATCGAACGCGGCGAATTCAACTGGAACCTGGACGATGAAGACGTCCACCTCAACATCGAGAAGCGCCTGACCGCCCTCGTCGGCGATGCCGGCAAGCGCCTGCACACCGGCCGCAGCCGCAACGACCAGGTGGCCACCGACATCCGCCTGTGGCTGCGCGACGCCATCGACACCATCCTCGGGCTGATCCGCGAATTCCAGCTGGCCGTGCTCGACCTGGCCGAGCACCATGCCGACACCCCGCTGCCCGGCTTCACCCACCTGCAGGTGGCCCAGCCAGTCACCTTCGGCCACCACCTGATGGCCTATTTCGAGATGACCCGCCGCGACGCCGAGCGTTTTGCCGACTGCCGCAAGCGCGTCAATCGCCTGCCCCTGGGCTCCGCCGCCCTGGCCGGCACCACCTTCCCCATCGACCGGGAATACGTGGCCGAGCTGCTGGGCTTCGAGGAAGTGTGCTTCAACTCGCTGGATGCCGTCTCCGATCGGGACTTCGCCATCGAGTTCTGCGCCGCCGTATCCCTGCTGATGACCCACCTGTCGCGCCTGTCCGAAGAGCTGATCCTGTGGATGAGCCCGCGGGTCGGCTTCGTCGACCTGGCCGACCGCTTCTGTACCGGCAGCTCGATCATGCCGCAGAAGAAGAACCCGGATGTGCCCGAGCTGGTGCGCGGCAAGACCGGCCGCGCCAACGGCAACCTGGTCTCCCTGCTGACCCTGATGAAAGGCCAACCCCTGGCCTACAACAAGGACAACCAGGAAGACAAGGAACCCCTGTTTGACTCCGCCGACACCGCCATCGACACCCTGCGCATCTACGCTGACATGATGGGCAGCCGCATTGATGCCGCCACCGGCGAGAAGGTCTTCAACGTCCGCGTCAAGCGCGAGGCCATGCAGGCCGCCCTGACCCAGGGCTACGCCACCGCCACCGACCTGGCCGACTACCTAGTCAAGAAGGGCCTGCCCTTCCGCGACGCCCACGAAGCCGTAGCTCTGGCTGTACGCGCGGCCGACGTGAAGGGTGTCGACCTGCCGCTCATCCCGCTGGACGAACTGCGCGCAGCAATGACCCACGTGCCCGGCGCCGTCGAACGACTGGACCAGGATGTGTTCCAAGTGTTGACCGTGGAAGGCTCCCTGGCATCCCGCAACCACGTCGGCGGCACCGCCCCCGCTCAGGTTCGCGCCGCCATCGCCCGCGCCCGCAGCCGGATCGCCTGAGGACAGCAATATGGACAGGATAGGCAAGTACGAGGTCAGCCGTCTGCTGGGCGAAGGCGCCACCAGCGAGGTCTATCTCGGCTTCGATCCGTTCACCCAGCGGGAGGTCGCCATCAAGCGCCTCCATCCGGAAACCCTGCGCGGCAGCGAGCGCAGCGCCCTCTATCGTCACCTGCTCCTCAATGAGGCGGCCCTGGCCGGCAAGCTCCAGCATCCCCACATCATCCAGATCCACGATGCCGTGATCGATGACAAGGACGGCTACGTGGTCATGGAGTATGTGCCGGGGGGCACCCTGGAGCCCTTCACCCGTGCCGGCCAGCTGCTACCCTTCGAGCGCCTGATCGAGATCATCTTCAAGTGCACTCGGGCCCTCGATTACGCCTACCTGCAAGGCGTGACCCATCGCGACATCAAGCCCGCCAACATCCTGCTGACCACCCCGGAAGGTCAGGACATCAAGATCTCCGATTTTGGCGCAGCGCTGTTTACCGCCAGTGAAACCACCCAGGTGGCCGGGTTCGGATCGCCGGCATACATGTCACCCGAGCAGGTGCGCGAGATGCCTGTGGATCATCACACAGACATCTACTCCCTCGGAGTGGTGATGTACCAACTCCTGACCGGCCGCCTGCCCTTCGACGCCACCAGCAACGTGAACATGGCGTACCAGATCGCCCACCACGAAGCCCCCCCGGCGGTCAGCATCCGGCCGGAGATCACCCCGGAGCTCAACGCCATCGTCGGGCGTGCCATGCGGCGGGATCTTTCCGAGCGCTACGGAACGTGGATGGAGTTCTCCCATGATCTCGCCCAGGCCTATCGCAACCGCAGCCTCACGGCAGACCGCGGTGAGCCGCCGGATAGCGAGAAGTTCGAGCGCCTGCGCGCTTTCCGCTTCTTCCGGGAGTTCAGCGACATCGAGATCTGGGAGATCGTCCGCTTCGCCGAATGGAAGCTCATCCAGCCGGGCACCGTGGTCATGAAGGAAGGCGAGCCAGGAAACTATTTCTGCTTCGTCATCGAGGGCGAGCTGCGCATCGTCAAGAAGGGGCATCTTCTCAACGTCCTCAGTGTCGGCGACTGCTTTGGCGAGATGGCCCTGTTCGCAGCCGGTCGCGGCGCCCGCACGGCTTCGGTCGAGGCCACAACCGAAACGCGCATCCTCACCATTCGCGCCCCGGCCCTGCTACGGGCATCCGCCCTATGCCAGATGCACTTCTACAAGGGGTTTCTGGAGGTTCTGTCGTCCCGGCTCTCCCTCGCCAACAACCGAATTGCCAGTATTTAGCACTGCCAGCCACCTGGCGCGTGTCGATTTTTTTGACACGCGCCTCAATCAAGACGTGAAAAAGCATCGGCATTGTTTTTATTCTCTTTTAAAATCATTACCCTAAAAGGGAAAGTGCATTTTGGAACAGGACTTGCTTAAAGAATATAAGCCAAGAGCGGGCATAGGTCATACAAGTGAAAACCTGGTCCGCCTATACTGCATTCACGCGCGCCATATCCGGCGCAAGTCCAAAGAGGTTTAGGATGAATCAGGAACACCCCGAGAATTCTGCCAAGCAGAGCACGACCGAAGCCGGTTCCAGCACTGCCCAGAGCAAGCGCCGCAAACTCATCCAGACCGGCCTGGTCGGCGCCCCCGTTCTGCTCGCGCTCAAGAGCACCCCCGTGCTTGCCGCCAACTGCAAGCTGCCTTCGGGCTTTTCCGTTTCCGGCAACCTCAGCCGCAATGGCCCGACAGGCTGCTCGCCCAAGCTGAACGGCGTGGGCTATTGGGTTACCAACGCGACTCTTGAACAGAAGGACAGACCGTTTGCGCCGCCCAACCTCATCGCCTCCACGATCGATTCGAACATCACCACTTTCGGTCTAGCCCTGGCCAAGGGCGACACCAACGTCCACGCCAAGATCGTTGCGGCCTTCCTGAGCGCGGAAGCGGGCAGCTTCCTGCCCCTCGCCACGGTCAAGGACATGTGGAACCTGGGCGTGATCGGTGGCGCCTACCCTGCCAGCGCTGGCGACTCTTGGAATGCCGCCGAGGTTGAGGCCTACCTGGATTACATCCTGTCCTGAGCCACGGCCTGCCGCATTGCCTTCTGCCGGCATTCGATACGCCGCCTGCGACGCCCTCCTCGACGCCCTGCCCAGCATTCTCTGGAAAAGTGTCGACGAGGGCTGGGTGCGTTTCGACCCCCATGCGGGAGAAACTCTTCTCCTCGCCCCCGTTACCCGCTTCATCCTCGACCAGCTCTCGATCCCGGGATGTCAGCTCTCTGAAGATGCACTGATCCAGGCTGTCCTGCAGGAGGAACCGGATGCGGATCCGGCTGAATGCGGCACCCAGGTTCGGACAGCCCTCGAAGCCTTGCTCGACGCCCGCCTGATCCAGGCCACCTCCCATTGAAAGTCAGTGCGCTTTCCTCCGCCGAGTTCAGTGAACGTCTGGCCGGCGATGGCATTCGTCTGGCCACCGGCCCCTTCAACTGCCGACTGCAGAGCGGTATCCCTGAGATTACCGCGGAACTGGCCCGTCTCTACGCCCACCATCCGCTGATTGACGACACCCGGTTTGTGGACTTCC
>Ga0209277_10001498_pt1 | contig 11440 bp, 9 predicted proteins | sample JI81AbrownDNA_FD_187503 | JGI IMG/M metagenome (GOLD analysis project Ga0209277, IMG submission 187503) | Wastewater effluent complex algal communities from Wisconsin, to seasonally profile nutrient transformation and Carbon sequestration -... | ecosystem: Engineered > WWTP > Effluent > Algae... | reverse complement strand
TAACTCGTCAGATTGTTTGTCATCACAGCCGCGCCAGGTTGACGGCTTGCCCTTCTGCTTTGATGGCGTCGATGTCAGCCTGCGTCAGGTCAAACCACTCACCTTCGAGCCGCTTCTCGTGAAAGCGGCGGTGGAACATGCGTTCGGCCTGCGTGTAGTCCTCGAACCACGCATAGTGCTCAACAGAGTTCTTGAACGGAAGCTTCACTTCGAACAGTCTGGTTCGCTGTCTGATGTTGACCGTCTTGCCGATCTTGAAGCCGTGCGGTGACCGAATGACATACACAAAGCCTCCAGTCGGCGAGGCCGAAGGCCGGACTTCAGGTGTGCTCGACCTGGGGCCCGGACCGAATGTGAGTTCGGTGAACTCCGGGAATGCATCAGCAAAGAGATCATCGAGCATGTAGCGGACGGCCACATCCTTGGCGAACGCAAAGAACGGCTTAGTCTGACTCCACCAGCGACGACCGGCTGGATTGGGACGTAGGCTGATCTCAACTTCCTTCCAGTCAATCTCAGCGTCGCTCCCATCTGCTCGAACTGTTCGAACGACACCCAGAGCCTTGACCTTTCCTAGCAGGGTTGAAGGCTCCCACTCCGCCAGCAACACTCCTTGCTTCGGCTTGATCGCCTGCACGGCAGTGAGGGGTAGCCGCCTCCCACCACAGGTCACTGCCTCGGCAGACGCGATCTCGTTCGGAGGAGCGATTCGCCAGTATTTTGTAGGTGACGGTCGGATCATCTTGCTGAGTTCTTCGAAGCCAGAGACTTGCACGCGGCGAGCCGTCGTTGGGATGGCTGATAGCCATGATGCGGATGCTACGCCCGAGGACCCCGAGCCCAGCGAAGTGCAGGTTTCACTCCACTCAGCCAGTAGTTCAGCGCGCAGTCGCCGCGCCGATCTGCAAATGCAGCGTGGACAACTGGCCTCAAACATCAAGGGGCAAGTTGGACCTAGACGTGGCTGGCCTCTACGTGGCAGCAAGGCATCAGGGTGCGGACTTGGAAGTTTCCGGCCGCTTGACTAGAATCCTGACCACGGCGCCCGCCATACTTGCACGCGAGTAGAAACAGGCACCCCATCTATCGTCATTGATCTCCCTTCTGGGCCTCGTCTTCGGGGACTTAAACGCGTGCGTCTGACCCGATTCGGCGAGGTACTCCGAAGGAAGACTCATGACCCTGAAAGAACTTGCGCGCTCGGCGCATCAATCCCTGGTAGGCAGTGCACGCTGTGACGTCAGGCACAGCCACGTGTACGAGTTGATCGCAGCTGCCTTTGGCCACCGATCCTGGGCCGCATTTCACTCCGAATCGCTGGTAGTCGACAGAGGCATTGGCGAAGCGCCGAAGGACTCACTACCTCAGGTGATTGGAAGGGCGGTTCAACTGCAGTATGAGCAGAACGCCGCGCGTGCGATGGCCGAAGCACTTTTGAACTTTGCGGATGAGCGTCAGCTGGGAGCTCTCGGTCGGAAGGCCTTGGACGAATCGCTCCGGCCTCCACCTCGATACGTGGATGAAGACGGCGAGGACGATGAGTTCGAGGATTGGACGGAGGTGGCGTCGAAGAGCGGTCCGTCCTGGTTGCCGTCACGCGAACGCCTCTTGGGTTCTTCCCTTTTGGTGAGCAGCCTGGAGCAGGAGGCGGCGTCGAAGCCGGAGCGGCATTTTCTGTTGGCAGCCCTGTATCGCTGCGGCAAGCCGAACCCGTATCTCTACGAAGAGTCACTGAAGGGCAGAGTGCTGACTTCCGTCGAGCGTGGATGGGCGGATGAGTACTTGCGGCTGGAGCCCCGGTACCGGAAGTACGAAGAGCATCTCAAGCAGGCAGCTCTGGGCGGCGTACGCGCGGCGGCACTTGAGTACGGCAAGGTGTTCAACCATCCGGAGTTCTTCGCGCTGGCGGAACGGCTCACGGGAGAAGTGGATGCATTGGAGATGGCGCGAATCGCGTCGACCTCTCAGTCCCGTGCCTCGTGGCTGCGCAAGGCGGCAGAGCAGGGATCCCGATCGGCATTGGAGGCGCTTGCTGACTTGGGTGAGGCCTGGGCTGAAGAACGCGTGGCACAACAGGGCGACACTGGCTGGATGCGGGGTGCGGCCGAGCGGGCGTTGGCGCATGGCGATGCCTTGCGGGCGTGGACCTGGCACTATCTGGCGCTCGAGCATGGCGTCGACCTGACCAAATCATCGATGGCCGCATATCACGATGGAGGTGAGAACGACGGGCAGTTCTACGACAGCGATTTCGGCGGTCCAGCCTATGTGTCCGGCGAGGTGGGTCTCGAGTTGCCTGAGCTGAATCCCTCCGGTCATCGAGAGGCGAGGGCGAAGGCCCTAGAGATTCTCGAAAGAGCGTCCTAGTCGATGCCTCCGCCCAGGCGTTGCTGCCTTCGCGGGGGCTTACGTCAAGACAGATCTTCGGTGCCCAAGGCCGACCACAACGTAAGCGGTGTGCCTTGCGAGATGACCTTGGTCCGGGTCAGACAGGCAAGCCTCATTCGTGCCGAGCCGCCGGGCCACTGTTCCAAGCCGTCTCCATAGCGGAAAAGGCCGCGTGCACCCGGCCGAAGCTCACCAGACAGACGTCAAGCCCTTCGAACTCGACAAGTCTCAGTGCGCGTTCGATGGCTTCGTCAATCCACCGGTCGTCATTCCCGAAGGCGCCACCGCCAAGGCGCGTCAGTAGCACTGTGCGTGAGCCTCCCTCATTCCGTTGCTTGCAGGCAGCCAGCAGGGTAGCCTCGTAGGCTGCCTCCAGGACAAGGCGCGAAAACGGTTCCCAAGCCGCAGTTGGGATGTGCGTGTATCTCACCGGCAACGCAGAACAAAACGCTTGAGAAACGGTTGGCCTTGTCGGCTGCTCGGAGTCCGTCACCTCGACTCGCCAATGCAGGCCAATCGCGAGTTGCCCACGCAGATGATCGAGTGCGGGTCCAGTCGATCTCCGCAGGAATTCGCCTATGGATCTCAGCCCGTCGAGCGTACAGATCGCATAGCCATTTCGCATGGTCCACAGGGCGTGAACTGGGCGATTCAATTGGTGGGACAACGCTTCGCCCATTGGGGCGAGCGCATCGATCTGCCGCACTGCAGTCTGGCCACTACCCTCACCCACAGGAGCAAAGTAGTTGCGGTAGATCGTGGCCGCACCGGCCGCGATTGCGCACGCCGGGCCTTGAGTTCGATCGTGGGCATAGCGTGCCACCCCATCCTCGGGCGAGACGTTAGGGGACACCATCTCCAGCAGGTTGAACTGCGATGCCACCTGAAAGAGTGCACCCGAGAACTCGGGATCGGAATGCAGTGCTCGCACATCCGCCGCGAGGCACCGGACTGTAGTACGTCGAACGCTGGCTGAAGACGCCCCGCGATGCACCCGAAGATCATTCAATGACGCGAGTTCGAGTTGCCCCACGCCGCACCGTCGCTCGCTGAACGGTGACACCAACAATCCGTTCTCGATCGATAGGCGGGCGCGGGTTTCGTCGTAAGTTCCCTCGCGGAAGCCAGTGATCTTCTCAAACCAATCGAGAGTGCTTGAGCTTTGTGTCATGTGAAGGCTCTCTGCCACTGAACCCGGCGAATGCTTGACTGCGGCATGGGCTGCGCACGGTTTCCCGATGTCCCGGCGTTAAGAAGCCATCCTGCTCGCTCTGTTCACGCCAATGGCGATGGAGGACAACCGGACAAGCGCCCATAGGAAGAGTAGTGGCAGGACCACCGTTTGGAGCGCGAACAATGCCATCAGACGTACAACGTGCTCCACGGTCCGATCAAGCCAAGACTTGACACTCTCGAAGCGCTCTTGCGTTCGGCGCAGCTTCGCTTCGATGTCGACTGAATCGGGCAACTTCTTGATCCGTTCCCAGAGGGTTTGAGCACCTGCCGGATCTGGCGCGAGACTGAGAGAGTCGGTTGCGGAGGTATTGCGCGCACCTTCTGCGAAGGCCTCTACCTTCTGCTGCGCTGCAGAATACTCGTCCGCGAGTACGTAGCGGTATGTGGTCTCGGAAGCAATCGCAGACAGCGGCACAGCAAAGCGCACGAACACAAGTCCAACAACCAATGTGGAAAGAAGTCTTGGAGCTGTCCACTCTCGCCACCATGCCGCCAGCCATAGGAAGACCACCAGCGTAAGCGCCACATTGACGGCTGTGGATCCGCCAATGTTGAGAAGCATGAGTTGGATGCCGAATGAGACACACACCGCGAGCATCACGCTTGCGAACTGTTCGACAAGGTCGTTGACCGGATCGAGGAACTGCGCTGGCGCCAACGTGACCCCTAGACCCCCCGGCTGGAGCGACACTGTCGATTCCTGCACCACGGACACGATGCCGTTGATCGTCCTGGCGACAGCGTAGGTCACCAGTGCGCGCTTGAGGCCCGCTTCGGTTTCGGCCCTGGCCCGTTCATCGAGTGGCTTGAGCCAAGCTACGGAAAGCACTAGCAGAAGGAGAGCGAGCGGAAGCCAGCGCAGGGTTGCCGAGCTAAAGGGTGACTTGTCCACCGCGTTGCTCTCCATCAGGTGCTTGTTCTGGTTCATAGATTCCCTGGGGGCCGGTAGCTTCGCACTCACGAGGCATAGCAAGTGACTTTAGCGTCCTAAGAGAATGAAGAACCAGCGGTTTCGCGCGCCAGTCCGTCTTGGCGCGCGGCCTGAATGATTCAGGGCCTCCGAAAATGGCGCGGGGGAGAGATGGACAAGACCGGACGGCTACGACAGATCACCCGGAGCAGTGTGAAGGTAGGCATGTTCGCATCTCTTTTGAAGCTGCGGAAGCCATCGGTCGAGTTATGCAGGCGATCCTGATGTCGCAGCGGGTTCCACACAGACTCAAGGTGGAGTTGCTGGGTGTGGCACTCGCCACGTTGCGTAGCCTCGAATCGCACAGCCACCTTGCGAATTTTTCCAAGGTGATGCGGGCTCATCTCATACAGCCGTACGGCTTTCGGAAGCGCAACGGCTACACCGCCGTTTTGAGGCAGTGCTTCGATGAGCAGGACCACATTCTTCGCGCTGCACTAAGGCAGTTCAGTGAGGATCTTGATGCAGCAGGGCGCGCCGGCCTCTAGCAGTGCATTACTAGATCGGTAGCAAGCCGGGAATCGCCTCGGATAGGTCCCACCGCTGCACAGATTGGTGGGGCGGCGGGGCCGGCGGCATCGCTTGGCAACCGCACCGACTGCGGACCAAGTCAAACTCAAACCTTGCTCGCTGCGAGAGACCGCTAAACAGGCAGGTGGCAACCCCCTAGCATTGTGTGAACTGACGCCCGGTTAGGGGGGGCGGGCCGATCGCGTTCGACGAATACTTGGACTTCTCGGCAGCTCTTGGCGAGAGTCTGACGAATCATTCGGAGACGCTCGCGGAAAGCATTAGGAGCTGCGTCGGAACGTCCGCGGCCGGCGGCATAGTGAGGGCACTCGCTGGCTTCTGGGCGGTTCCCTGGGACAACCTTGTTACGGTGGCACCCCAGGGCTATCTGCTTCACCAGGAGTGGAAGAGGTCAGGCCCAATCGTTCGCGGTGCATGTGTCGATCAGTCCCAGAACCTGATGAGCTGTGTGAAGACAATGGTCTTCAATCCTGAGCTGCCACGCACCATGGTGCAGGGATCGCGCCAGAAGATCCTACTCGAGACGCTTGACGCGGGGGGTCGACCGGTGAAGACTGAACTGAGTCACTCGCAGTCCGCGGCCTGAATGGCCGCTGCTGCCAACACCGTTCATTCGGAGTTCGACATCGGGAAGGACGGGTTGACCTTCGAGACCTGACGCTCGCAGTCAATCAGCTGTGAGTTGAAGTCGAAGGACCGCTTCCACTTAGGGCGGGCTGGTGCTCCCGACCCTGAGGGGACATTCGCTGTCCTGATCTCGCCACCTTGAAGCTGCCGGCTGAACGCGCCCCTCCAGGCAAGTCGGTGCAAGCCGCAGCGGCACTGCCACGATCTTTACTTGCCGTGTGCGCGGGTTGATGCACTGCCGGCGGCGGGGCTGTGCATCCTGGCGTCAGACGCGGTACTTCTTAAACCAGTCGCCCGCCAGCTTTTGCGCGTAGGTGGCGGCGGCCTTGTCGTAGGTGGGCCGGTAATCGGCGAAGCCGTGGTCGACGTTTGGGAACACCACGATCTCCGAGCCGCTGCCGCCCTTGTTGATCAGGCCGCGCATCTTGGCGATGGTCTCCTGCTTGACGAAGGCGTCGATGCCGGAATACAGGCCCAGCACCGGCACCCTGATCTCGTCGGCGAAGTCGATCGGGTCCTGCGGGCGCAGCTCGGGCGTCTTCAGGCCTTCGAGCAGGCCGTAGTACGCCACGGCGGCGTTCAGGTTGCCGTTGTGGCGGGCGTAGACCCAGGCCGTGCGGCCGCCCCAGCAGTAGCCCACTAGGCCGGTGCGCTTGGCGTCGGCGTGGCCGCTGGCGCGTGCAAAGGCAAGGGTGGCGTCGAGGTCGGCGCAGACCTGGGCGTCGGGCACCTTGGACACCACCTGCGACAGGATGGCCGGGATGTCGGTCATCCTCGACACATCGCCCTGGCGGGCGAACATCTCGGGCGCGATGGCGAAGTAACCCATCTTGGCGTAGCGGCGGCACATGTCCTTGATGTGCTCGTGCACGCCGAAGATCTCCTGCACCACCAGCATCACCGGGAACTTGCCGGGGCCAGCCGGCATCGCCCGGTAAGCCGGGAGAATGTGGGTTTCCGCCTGGGCTGCTGCGCAGTCGAGTCAGGACGAAGCCTGTGTCGGTGCGGCGGTGCGTGCGGTGACGGGTGCGGCTTATCAGCCCGGCAACTTCGCCGCCAGCAGATCGATTTTCTCGATGATTGGCGGCGTGCTCAGCAGCGCAGCGGCGTTGGCCATCAATGCGGCGGCGATGGCGCCTTGCAGGTGAGCCTCGCGCCCGGCCTCGTCGGCAAAGGCGTCAAACACGCCGAAGGTCGAGGGGCCGAACTTCAAGGCGAACCAGGCGGTGGTGCCCGACTCCGCGTTGGCGAGCGGCAGCGCCCCGGCCAGGAATTCGGCAACCGCAGCCTCCTGGCCGGGTTTGGCTTCGAGACGGACGAACAGGGCGAACTTGGTCATGGAGTGATCCTTGGTCTTTACGGGTGGGTGCTTCACGGAGCCCTTAGCCTAAGCGGTGTCGGCAATTTCCACGAGGGGCAGGAAAGACAATATTGATATCATTTCTGCCATGCGAATTCACCTGCTTGTCTTGGATGGCGTGTTCGACCTGGGCTTGGCGGCCCTGACCGACACACTCAGCACGGCCAACGCACTGGCGGGCTCGCTCGAACAGCCGCCAGCGCCTATCGAGGTCACGCTGGTCGGCGTGCGGCGCCGCGTGCGCACGGCGCAAGGTCTGACAGTGCCCGTGGTGCCAGTGCACGGTGTGCAGAACCCCGACGTCGTGCTCATGCCCGCGCTTGGCGCCAAGATGCCGGACACGCTCGCGGCGCGGCTGGCATGTGCGGACGTGGCCGACGCGGTCGTCGCGTTGCAGCAGTGGTTCGGCGCCGGAGCGGCGGTCGGTGCCGCCTGCACCGGCACCTTCTTGCTGGCGGAGAGCGCGCTGCTCGACGGTCAACGCGCCACGACCTCATGGTGGCTGGCGCCGATGTTCCGGCAGCGCTATCCGCGCGTGCTGCTCGATGATTCCCGCATGCTCGTGAACTCGGCCGACTTCACCACGGCCGGTGCCGCCTTGGCCCACCTTGATCTGGCGTTGAGCATCGTGCGCAGCTGCAGCCCGACGCTGGCGGCGCTGGCTGCGCGATACCTGCTGGTCGAGGCACGCGGCTCGCAAGCTGAGTTCGTGATCCCCGATCACCTCGCCCATGCCGACCCGCTGGTCCAGCGCTTCGAGGGCTGGGCCCGACGGCAGCTCGCGCACGGGTTCTCGCTGGCCGAGGCGGCCGTCGCAGCGGGGACCAGCGAACGCACCTTGGCGCGGCGCCTGCAGGGTGTGTTGGGCAAGTCACCACTGTCGTATTTCCAGGATCTGCGCGTCGAGCGTGCTGTTCATCTGCTGCGCACCAGCACCGACAGCGTCGACCAGATCGCCGCGCAGATCGGCTACTCCGACGGGGTGACCCTGCGCGCCTTGTTGCGACGCAAGCTGGGCCGCGGCGTGCGGGAGTTACGCGCCGGCGGCTGATCGGATTTGCACTGGGCCGCCCGCCGGAGCATTGAACCGCCCAGAAGCAGTCATCTCCCAATGCCTGCTCCTGGCCGAGGCCGTGTGAGAACGCCGAAGGAAGCGCCAGCCGAATAGGGCAATACCAGTCCGACGCTGATGCATCCAGTGAGTCCGTTGTTTTCGGCGCTGCGGGCTGCACGGCATCGGGGCGCCGGCGGGCTTGAAGGGGCTCATGCGCCCGCCAATCTGATCGCCTTCATCGTTCTGGCAATACCCATCACCTGCATCACCCGCTTGAGGTTGTAAGCCAGCACGTGCAGGCTCATCTCGGTGCCGACGTGCTCGAGCCCGCGCATGAGGAAGTGCGTCGTTCCCATCCAGTGCTTCAGCGTGCCGAAGACGTGTTCAATGGTGCTTCGCCGCAGCGTCATCGCATCGGGCTGTCGGTCGAGCCGGCGCTGCATGGCATCGAGGACGTGCTCGTGCTCCCAGCGCGAGATGCGCCGGTAGTCGCTCGGTGTACATCGACGCTTCATCGGGCACTCGGGGCAGGCGCTGCTCCAGTAGCGGCGGATCTGCAGTCCGTTCTCTTCTCGTGTGTACCGGTAGATGGCGATCTGCCCTGCAGGACACAGGTATTCGTCGTCCCGTGCGATGTAGATGAAGTCAGCCTTGCCGAAGCGTCCCTCGGCCTTGGCGTTGGAGGTCATTGGCTTGGGCACGATGGCCTGGATGCCGACGTCATCGCAGGCCTTGATCTCGGGTCCGTTGAAGTAGCCTCGATCCGCATAGGCCCGCATCGTCTTGCGGGCCATGGCCTCGCGTGCGGCCTGCGCCATCTTGCTCAGCTGCGAGCGGTCGCTGCCGACGTTGGTGACCTCGTGTGCGACGATCAGGTGGTGCTTGGCCTCGACGACGGCCTGCACGTTGTAGCCCACCAGCCCCGTTCCCTTGGCCTGCGACATCATCGAGCGTGCATCGGGATCGGTCAGTGACAGTTGCTCGTCGGGTTGCTGCTTGAGCCGCTCGCGCATCCGGTCCATGCGGCGCATCTGGGCGCGCAGGGTGGCGATCTTGACCTTCAGCTGTGCGGCCTTGGGCGCGAACTCAAGCAGTGGCAGGGTGCGATCGGCCGTGTCGAGCGCGGCCAGATAGCGCTGGATGCTCTCGTCGATCTGCTGCTGGCGCTTGTCGATCTTGGCGGGCGTGAAGTTGCGGTCCCGGCTGTTGACGGCCTTGAACTTGCTGCTGTCGACGGCCACGCTCGCCTGCGTAAACAGCTTGAGCTCGCGGCACAGCAGGACGAAGCGGCGGCACACGTTGCGGATGCCGGCACCGTTGTCGCGCCGGAAATCGGCGATGGTCTTGAAGTCCGGGGCCAGGCGACCGGTCAACCACATCAGTTCGACGTTGCGCTGGGCTTCGCGCTCCAGGCGCCGGCTGGACTGAATGCGGTTGAGGTAGCCGTAGATGTAGATCTTGAGCAGGACCGCCGGGTGGTACGACGGCCGCCCCGTCTGCGCCGGCGCGGCGCCATCAAAGCCAAGCCCACGCAGCTCAAGCTCCTCGACGAAGGCGTCGACCACGCGTACCGGGTTGTCCTCGGCGATGAAGTCGTCCAGGCACTGCGGCAGCAATGTCACCTGGCTTCGCTGCTCACCTTCAATGAATCGCCCCATGCGCAACCTCCTCGGCGGAGTTGCTTCAATCTAGGCGATACGAGGCGAGTTTTCACACAGGCTCGGCCGATGGCTGGTCTCCGCGAGCGGCAGCTTACTGGAGCCTCAATTTGGGCTGCGCTTGCCCCCGGGAAGCCGAGACTCTCACCGCGGTGAGAGTTCGCTGGCAGACGTGCTCTTCGGCAGTGCTACCAAGATAAACAACATTAGCTTTGCATGCTTGCCACGGATCTAAACTAGCGTGCATGGAAAACGCGCTGTCAGCGCCACCCAGCATGCCCGCAGACCCGGCTTGGCCGGACGAGGCTGCGCTGGCCGCATTCCGCGCCTGGCTTCAAGGGGTTCCCAGCCGCGCCGCCGTGGACCGCTAACTGCCCGATCGCCGGGCTGCCGGCGCATCGGCGCGCTCGGTGATCGGGCGGGTGAAACGCCAGCTGGCGGCCTTCGCGACGAGCCGTGCGCAGGCGGACCTGGCCGCCACGTTGACGGCGGTCAGCCCATCCGATCGGAAACTCGCCAAGTCCGCCGCGACCGCCATCGAGACACTGCGCGGCATGTCGCTGCCGCAGCCCCTGATTGGCGATGCCCTCGAGCGCTGGCTACCTGCGCGACTGGCGGGTGTACTGCAAGCTGCGCGCAACCGCACGCTGGCTGACTTGACCCTGCGCGTACCGAGGCGCCGACGGTGGTGGGCCGGCATCGACGGACTCGGGCCAGCCGGCGCCCGCCACATCGAGGCGTTCTTCGCCCGGCATACCGCGCTGACCGAACGCGCTCGTGCGTTGGTGACTGTGATTCAAACGCAGGAACTGGCCCCCTGGGAGCGGCTGGTCGTTCCGGAAGATGTCGATGGCTCGCGGGGCACCTTCCGAGCGGCGAGGGCCAGTTGCGCGCTCGACGCCAGCAACGACTACCAGGCGGTGAACGCATGGCTGTCGCTGCACGAATCGACGGCGACCCAGCGTGCCTACCGCAAGGAGGCCGAACGGCTGATCCTGTGGGCGATCGTCGAGCGCGGGCGGGCGCTGTCGTCACTGACCACCGAGGATGCCATTGCCTACCGCGCGTTCCTGCGTCATCCAGTTCCACGCGTGCGCTGGGTCGGCGGACCGCAGCCGAGGTCGTCGCCGGCATGGCGTCCCTTTGCCGGCGATCTCTCGGCGCGCTCGGCAGCTTATGCGCTGTCGGTGCTCAACGCCCTGTACCGCTGGCTCATCGAGCAGCGCTACGTGCTGGCCAACCCATTCGCCGGCGTCAAGGTGCGAGGCGGCCGGCCGGCGCAGCTCGACACGTCTCACGCCTTCACCGAGCACGAGTGGAAGCTCGTCCGGGTCGTCGCCGACGGCCTGGAGTGGTCCTACGGCTGGAGCGAGCCGGCCGCGCAGCGGCTGCGCTTCATGCTGGACTTCGCCTACGCCACGGGCCTTCGAATCAGCGAACTCGTGGGCGCACAACTGGGCGCGATCGACTCGGACCCGCACGGCGACACGTGGATCCGGGTCGTCGGCAAGGGCCACAAGGCCGGCAAGGTCGTGCTGCCGCCGCTGGCCCGCGCCGCCCTCGATCGCTACCTCGTTCAACGGGGGCTGCCCGTGATGCCCTCGAAGTGGCGTCCA
>Ga0209277_10001496_pt1 | contig 11442 bp, 14 predicted proteins | sample JI81AbrownDNA_FD_187503 | JGI IMG/M metagenome (GOLD analysis project Ga0209277, IMG submission 187503) | Wastewater effluent complex algal communities from Wisconsin, to seasonally profile nutrient transformation and Carbon sequestration -... | ecosystem: Engineered > WWTP > Effluent > Algae... | reverse complement strand
ATTCCGTCTGCGCAGCCCCGGATATTGTCACGGTAGAGCCAGACTGCCAGTTAACCGGAGCCGACAGGGTAACGGTCGCTATTGATCCTGATCGCGTGATGCTGCTCGGCGTGACCGTGCTCCACCCAGGATAGTCTGTATCGGTGATTTTCGTTAGCACGTTATCCTCGAAGTTGAAAGCGTCATATGCGGACTTGAAGAAAAGGCCGAATATCGACTGTTCGGCGACGTAGCTAATCATGTCGAACGGCTGGCCAGATACGGTAACAGAAAGTGCGTATGAAGGCATTATAGAGTGTATGGGTCAACAGCAATGTAAATGGTAGATGTTGCCGACCCCCCAGGCCATGAATAAGCGGGCTCAAAAACCGTTAGCACTTGAAATGCATTCGGCGTCAAATCAGTATCTGTAACCGACGAAACAGCATTGCGCCCATAGCTGTCAACAAACGAGGATGGGTATGTTCCATTCCCTCCCGTGGAAATAAATGCCGCTGCCGCAGCTCTCGTTGAGCTTGCGATAGTGTATGAGTTTGGCGAAACCCAATACCTCATCCCAGGAGGGTTTCCGCGAGCCCATAAATGCTGTTTCCAACCAGTCACTGACGGCGGAATAGAGCCTGATATAACAGATCGTGCAGTATATCTGGCAAGCCGTCCTGTTGTGGGATCAACTTGGCAAACACCGTCTCCGATGTCATAAACTGCATTTGGATCATAGCCGCAACTTCCCCCAACAAACGTCCAAACCCAATATGTGGAACCTTCTGCTGGAACATTGCCGCGATTGTCTAATTGCGCTTCCCACAGTGCGCCATTGTGCCAAACAAGGTCGCCAAGAAGATAATTGTTTAGCGGGCTCCAAAAAACAGGCGACAATTCAAGGTTGTCTCCATATGCAAGGATAAGCCCACCATTGACGCCCAGTGCGCCTTGTATTGGAGTCTCAAAATTGTAATTTGTCGTAATTGCCCCAGGCCGCTTTTTGACGCGCTCGACGCCGCTGCGCGCCTCTGTGTGCGCATTGAATAGGCGAGCGTCTTTCGTGGTATCGCTGATCGAGGTCTTTAAGTCGGTGGCGAGAGGAATTCTCACGGGGTCAGAATCCATGCTTCACGGCCGGTCTTGAGCATCAGCGAGCGCGCGTTGCTGGCCTGGCCGGCTTCACGCGCGGACACCTGTAGTCCTGTAAAGATCGGCGCCATGTCGTCGTCTGCGTCCTCGGTGATCGGCTCGCCAACAGTCAAAGTGAAGGCGTGATCGCCAACGACTGCAACTGCCTTCCCAGCGAGACCTGCGAAGCACTGTGCATCGCCGGCCGTGACCGCGCCTCGTGACACCACTCCCGATCGCTTGAATGCCGTCGTCTCGGACTGGCTCTCAATCTGCACCGCCGCATTGACGAGCAAGGCCCCTGCCGCCAGCGTGCCGTCGCGGCTTTCGATGTCGGATGCGAGAGGTATTCTCACTGGTCAGATCCCGGACATAAAGCGCGCCATAGAGACGCTCCCGTACGCGCCAGCGAGAGCAAAATCGAACGTCGCAGGCTGTTGCTGCGTGTTGTTCGCCCGCTTGATGTCCGCAAGCGCATCGTCCGCTGTTTCGATCACAGATTGGCTCAGCGTCACGGCCGGGTATTCCGGCGCAAGATCGACCGCCAGCGCGTAGAGCAGCGCGCGCTCGTATCCAGGAGGAAAAGCCAAGTCATCATTGATGTCCGCAACGGCCGCAAGTTGCATGTCGATGGCAAGCGTAACCGTCAGAGCTTCGATTGGGACCGGCCAGAATCGCATCGTTCCAGCGGGAAATGTCGGATCGTAATAGATGCCTTCCGGGATCTCTGATTGCGTCGACTTCTGCAGAATGTCGTTCCACTGCGCTTGAGTCAGTACCGCAAGCGGGTAGTCTATTCCGCCGCGCGTCACAAAGGCGCTGTGCAGCGTAATCGGGCGCGCCCCGTCGAAGTCTGCGCCGCTACCGACTGAGTATTCCTGCTGGCTCGGCACGAGCGTGTAAGCGGCATTCTCGCGCCGAAACAGCGCCAGCCCTTTGAGATTCCAACTTTCGACGATCTGATTCAGCGCGGCTAGCGCGTCCGACTGCTCGTCTGCGTCCAGGGACTCTCCGGCCGCGACGGCTCCGAGCTTGCGCAGTGACGAGGTTACAAGCTGTAGAGCGGTTGTCATGTTTTAGCGTCCATGGTTGATAGTGTTGTCGCCTGATAAATGGTTCTGCGCCGATCATAAATCTCCATCGCACGCCCTCAAATACGCCACTTCGCGCCCGTCGTGCGCTGTTTCTGCGCAGTGATCAGGCAGGCACAAGTCAAGCTCGCGACCTTCTGGACGAAGAGACTAAAGGCCTCGTGTGCCGAGTTTTAGGCTGTAATGGCCAAAGCCCTGATCGATCAGGCGCGAGAGGTGTGCGGCGGCCTGGGCGACGGTGGTCATTGAGTTACGGGACTTGCGCCACGCCAATTCGGAAAACGTCGTCCATCTCATTGTTTGTCAGTCCTGCGCCGACGCGAAGCTGGTTGATATACACCATGTATCTGGTGAATTTATCGCAGTGGATCCACATAACCTTCTGTGCAGGCGTTCCGGTCCCGGCGATCTGGTCGGCAGGGTCTTTTGCATCTACTCCAACAATGCCTCGGATATACGCATTCGCTGCGGCAAGCTTCGGCTGTCCGCCGACCGTAAGAATTCCGGTCATTAACTGCCATTTAGACAGCGTAATGTCGCCAACCGGCACTGAGAAATCTGGGATATCCTCTCCGGTAAAAACAACCAGGTCTCTGCCGTTTACCCAAACGTGCTTTGGATCGGATACCGCATCCGCTTCTGCTCGGCCAGACTCTGTGTTCTGAAATCTTTGAATAGACATGTTGTTATGCTCCGTATGCTACCGTGAAGAAGTCGTTATACACGACGACCGATACGCGATTGTCTGATATTCTCGTCGACATGGTTGCCGGCTGTGCCGAGCTAAAATCGACCGTTGTGAAATCCCCAGAGATAGTGGCACCGTCAACCGCTCCGATTCGAGTTGAACACTGCGTGTTAAGCACTCCCGCATTCCTTACGGTTATAGAGGCATCAGTGTTAGCTGTTGTCGTTAGCGTTCTCAAGTGCGCCAACGTACCAGCAAGCCTAAGATACACATATCTTTGATAGCTAGAGCTCTCTCCAAGCGTCTTGCTCTTCCACTGCATGACCCCGTTTGGCCCTATCTGAGCGGGCGTTATCGTAACTTGAGTAAAAGTTACCTCGCTTGTAGTTTGCGTGATTCGCCCAGGGGTTGCGTTTGCAAAGGGAGTTGGAGCCCCTGGCGCACGTTGCGGAAGCTCCAGTTCTGGCAGGTATTGGTTATTGTAGAAAATGCCACTCGTTTCCGACGACATCGTAAAAAAATACCAGCCGGCCGCGTTTCCAAGACCTCCAGCATTTGCTGGAAGCCATCCATACCCGACGGGTAACAGAATCCCAGACAGAATGGTCGCAGAGAGCGTGAATGCCCCTGCTGCGCCAGTAAACGAAAGTCCGTTCGATCCGCCATCGCCAGCGAAGATAACGAATGGCATCCTAGAGGACAGACGATGAACTGGCTCGCCAATCGCCGCAAGCTCTGCGGCGAGGTTCGGCCGTCTCACGTCTACGCTGCTAGAATCAAATACCGCAGTGTCAGTGACTGACACATATCCAGATAACCACAGGTCGCGCGCCAAGCTCCACGAAAGCGTATACGACGACCCGCTTACTAGCGGCCGCCCAAACATATCAAACCGACCGTTTTTTATGCACGTTACAAAAACATCATTCATTGACGCCGCTCCAGATAGCGCCGAGGTTTCCCCCGGCGCCTGTGTTTAATGACCGCCGTTAGACCGTGTAATACTTGACGGCAAACTCCGGATAGTTCGCCGCCCAGCCGAACAGCACATCGAGCCGGGTTATAACGTTGTCATTGGTCCCGTCGTAGAAGTCGGTGACCTTGATCGTGTAGCCGTTGTGCGAGATTTGCTCCACTCGCGCGCCGGTGCCGTCTGGCGGGGTTGCCATCGGCACCATGGCGAGAGTAAAAGCATCCTCGTGGAATCCGACATTGCAGCCGTAGGAGGTCGATGCAGCACCCTTGATGACGTAGGGCTGTGCGGTCGTCGGTGAAGCCGTGACGTTCTGGTACGGGCCGCTGGTAACAATTGCCGGGCTGATTGAAATTGATGTAGCCGTGGCCACTGCGTCAGCCGTGACCACGAAGTCTGCCAGAACGCCGGTACTGACCCGCGACTGCGGATTAACCGCGAAGACGCCAGGCAGGGTGATTACAGTGCCTGCAGCCAGCGTTCCGCCAGCCACAGCAATGACCGTAATTGTCGATCCGGTCTGTCCAGCACCGTTGATGTTGGTCGCAGTCGCCGCCCCGTTGGTGTGAACGGCCACGTTTTGATCCATCGCATATGACAGACCGAGCGCGTCGACCATCAGTCCGGAGTCGTACTGCCGCCCAAGCTTGGCCTGCCCGTTGAACAGTCCGGCGAATCCGCTGACGCTTGAGGCATTGAGCGCCGGGTTCATGACCAGCCCCCGCATGTTGTCGCGAGGGGCGCCCATTTCATCGAGTCTGCGATTGATGTTGGTAATCGCAGCAACCGCCTCTGCTTGAGTCGTTGGCAGCGCTCCGGCCGGGTTCAGGGTGTTATAGACGGCAGTCTTGGCAAGCAAAAGTCCAACGCGATCGATCTCGTTGACGATAGTCGCCGCTGCCGCGTTGATTTTCTTCTGGATGCGCCGGTCGGTGATTTGCAGCGTGCGCTCGAACAGGTTGAAGTTCAAATCCGCGCCGCCTTGCGACAGGGTCAGCGGAACAGAGCCGTCGGCCGACGCTTGCGGAACGGCAACGCGGCCCGATCGGTACGTGTAGCGCGAAGGCTTGCGGATGTTGATAGTTGCGCCAGGCTCGTAGCCGTCCTGCATCGATGCTTTTTGGACGGTCTCATAGTCGCGATTGACCATACCTCCGAAGGCGCAGTTGTTCTCGATAACGGCCAGTGTTTCTTTAGCCAGAATGCTGGAAGTCAGCAGCGTATTGCTCATTTTTTAATGCTCCGTGATGTGGATTATCGCCGCCTGAATGTCGCACCTTGTTTGCGACGGGCTGCGATGTATTGGTCCATGTTTGCAGTGGCCAGATTGACCGACGCAGGGGCGCTCGATCGTGCTGGCGTAATTGGCGCAGGCGCTTTGCTGGCCGGCTTTTCTCGTGGCGCGGCAGGAGTCGATAGCGATGCCTCTATCCGTCCGATTTCCCTCGCCGCTGCCAGCGGAGATAGGGAGTTGATACGCTTTACCGTTTCCGGGTTTTTAGCCAGGTGATACGCAAGCTCCGGTCCTGAGTCGCTATCGAGCAGAGAATCGACGACGTGCGGCGCAACCTGCACGCTCGACTTGCCGATAATGTCGTCATAGTCGGGAGTGGCTTGCCGGAAGGCGCCTTGCCGCTCGTGCCATGCTTGCGCTTTGGCCTCTACGGCCCGAGACTCTGCCGCTTGTGACCGCTCCGCGTCGCGACGCCTGAACGCCTCTGACACGCGCTGATCAGCCTTCCAATCTGCCAAGGCCTCGACGTAATCGTCATACGACCCGTACTTGTCAGGGCTTGGCTTGTCGGCTGATTCGGCCGGCTTTCGCTCGGCGGCTTCTTTCCAGTGCTGCGCCTCTCGCTCTGCCTCGTGCGCCCGCTTGGTGAGTCCGTTGATGCGGTCACGAGCGCTGCGCCTTGGCTTCTCCTGCGGCTTTTCCTCGCCGCCTTGGTCGTCGCCTTCGTTGCCATCTTCTGGCGTCTCGGCGGCTTCCTGCGACTCAGTCTTCTGCAGGTCCTCGGTTACGGTTTCCGGCGTATCAGTGCTTGCGTCAGCCGGCGACGATGTTTGCTGCTCTTGTGCTTTATGCATGGATATCTCCACGATCAATACTGCTGGCCGGGCGCGTACTCAGGAGGCTGGCCAGGCCCCTGCGCGGTTGTTGGTTCTTGATTCTGTTGTTCTTGAGTCTTCATTGCCGCAGCGTTGAGCGATGGCGGCGGCCGCATGCTCTCCATGAGCATTGCGATCCAGCCCTTGAGTTCCTCGACATCCTGCTTGCTGTTGGCGTTGATCTGCGCAACTCGCTCTGACGACTCAGCGCTGATGCGCGCCTTCTCGATGCCGGTCTTTGCGTCTCTCAGCTCAGATTCGAGCTGCTGAATATGCTGCTGTGCCTGCTGGACGATCTGTAGAACCTCGGGCGGAAGCTGCTGACCCTGCCCTCCTCCCTCTTCGCCATCGTCGCCGAGAAGCTCCGGCGGGATCGTGCGCTTGATGCGCTCCGCGATTTCTTCGGCGCCAGGCCAGTCCATCGCAGTAACCACCTTGTCTCCGGCAACGTCCATAAGCTTCGGCCAGCTTTGGCCAAACGAAACCATCGCGTCAGATGCTTCCTGCCTGCGCGTCGAGTAGCTGGCGCCAGCGGAAACGGTCACGTCGTACTTGCCGACTGTCAGGTCATTCAGCACCGTGCGGACGGCGCCAGTTTTCTCGTCCAGCTCGGGCCGCTCAAGAGGTTTGTTGATAGTCGCGTGAGACACTTTCTCGTCATCGCCCAAAATCCTGACGACGCGCTCTGTGTCGTAAATTCGCGGAATCATGTCGACGAGGCATCTTCCTGCATGTCGCACTGCGCGAGTCAAGTTGTCCGAGAAGTGGAAGTTTGCGACGTTGCCCTGGCGTTTCTGTTCACGCTCCTGTACGCCGCTGGTTGCTGTTCCTCTGGCGCCCATAGATGAATCAAAAAGGCCCGTCGTTGCTTTGATTTCGTCGGCTGCGTGCATCGCCATTTGGAGTACGCCAGAAGGGATGTCAGCCATCGGCTGGCGCTGTGGCGCCGGCGCAAGCTGGCCTCCGATCGTCTTCGGCTTGTATTCGAGGTAGGCGAACGTCTGCACATTCGCCAAGCGCCATTTTTTCTCGTGTCCCTCGAATTGGCCCTCAGCTCCGATGAATGGCGCCTTTGGCCGTAGCGTGACCTCCTCTGTCGCCGCAGTCATCCAGTAGTCATACATCACGGATGGGCCTTTGGCATGCCGAATAAGGCCCGACCTCACGACCTTTGCGTCGATTTCCAGCTCCTCGCCATAAACCGGGAAAACTGGAATCCAGCGGCAGGGAATCTCGGCTCGGCCGATGATGTCAGTGAACGTCTCCGCGCACCCGGGAGCGCCAACAGCGCCACGGTCGACTGACTCGGAAGTGGTCAGTTTGTACCACATGACCTTGCGGCGGTGGCTTTTGCGCTCGTCTGCGATCCATACGCCGATCGGCAAGTCGATCAGGTCGTCTTTCCACCCGGTTTCGCCGTTGCTCAAGCGCACAAGAGTGGCCGGCGAGTGCTCGACACGGTAATACTCCGAGCAGAGCAGCATCACGTCATCCGTGCCGTCGATCTCGTTCGACACGGCCGCAGATGCGCCGGGGTAATCGCGGGCAATCTCTGATCGCGCAACAGTTCCGTCGACAAAGCAGTATTCTTGATCGCTTCCGTCTGGCTCTTTTGCGTCCGGATCCGGATGCACCGAAAACGGAGAGCGGAAGCGTTCGAACCTTGCGACTTGGTCAAATGAATCTTCACGGTCGTACTCGGTGCGAATGCGGAAAAACCCGAAACCACAGGCGGCCGCATGGAATCCTGCTGTGTCATATGCCGCATCTGCGCCGCTCTCATACTCGACATGCCGAATCAATCCTTGCAGAACCTCGGCTGTCTCGATGTCCGATCCGTCATCTACCGGATGCACCTTGATGCCGAGCTTGTTCTGCCGCTGGTCATTCGTCACGTTGTGCAGGAAAGCTGGCAGCTTGTTGACCGTGATGCACGGCCGCCGCTCGATTTCTCGCTGCCGAACCGCGTCTTCTGGCCAGTGATTTCCGGCGAGCTTCTGAAAATCGTCTTTCGCGTCGCGTAGGTTGTCCGCTTCAAACGCCAAGCATCGAGCGCGCCTGGCGTTTGCCTCGGCGATGATGTCGTCGTCTGCCTTGCTCTTTTTTGCCATGTTGCCTCAGTGTTTGATCAGCGTCTGTTGCGGCTTGCGGAACATGATCACGGCGGGCTCATCCTGAATACGCACAAAACCATGAACCGAATACCAGCCTTCAAGGCGCGCGGTATCGGCGTCGGTTTCACCGTCTGGCATCAGGAACAGTGCGTTTCCGGCGATGTCGGCATCAGCGCAGAGCTTGCGCATCAGCGCATTTCCAAGCCCCGCTTTGCGGCTGGTCTCGGGGACATAAACGCTACGCACTTCAAGCACTCTCGATCGGATGTGCGGAGGAATTGCCGCGCTCTCTGCGACGATTGCGCTCGCTGCTCCTGCTCGCACTTCGCGCGCGTTTAGCCCATCCATCCGCCGCCACCGTAGTTCTGATCGTCGCTGCTTTCTGTTGGTTTACACCGCGCCAGGTCGCGACCAGTTCGTACGAGATAGCGCGATGCGTCCATCAGGTGATCATGCTTTTTCACGACCTTTCCTTTGTCGTCTCGCCGATAAATCCGGTACTCGTTGATCCAGTCCTGACAGCTCGCAAAGACCTTGAGTTTGCCGGCTGACAGTAGCGTCCACGTGTCGTATATTCCGGACTCGACCGCGTTGTCGGCTGGAGCCAGGTCAAGACCCATGCCGCGGTACAGGTCAAGAAGCTGCTGACCGTCGTTCTGCGAACGTCCTCGGCTCGCGGGATCTATCGCGCCTGGTATCCAGGCGCCTCTGTCCTTGATCGCTTGCGCATGGACAATCGGCTCAGCCTCTCCTCGGTAGTGCTGCGAGTAGAGGTAAGTCGTGCTCGTCTCTCGATCGGTAGCGCCCCATATTGCCGCTGTGCGATTCCATCCGACATCGAGCCCATAGCATCGCGGCCAATGCTCAGCCAGTGCGAAATCTGGCACGACGATGTCTGACTCAGGCACCGGGTAAATCGCGCCGCTACCGAGCGCCGGGACGCCCCTAGTGCGAGCGTCTCGCTGAAACGGCATGTACGACGCGAACAGCATTTCTTTCGTGCGCTCATCAAGGTGCGGCACATCATCCCACGTGGCCATGACCACGAACCTGCCGCTTTTCTCGTCTGCCTGCTCGCGGATGTCTCCGCCAGGGAGGAACATCATTACCACGTCCGACAATCCCGACAGCGGAGTGAATGTCAGCAGGAGCAATCCCCCCGTCGTCATCGTCCGAGTAAGACACTCCTCGTAGACGTCAGGAGGCGGCTCCTCATCCAGCCAGACAAAATCTTGCTCAGTGCCCTGAAACGACACGCGGCCTTGGTCAAACGACTTGAACCCGAGCCTCGACACCTTGCCGCAGGCATGCTTAACCTCAACCAACTCGACGCCATCTGGAACCCCAGGCTGCGGCACGATACGCACAATCTGGCGGCCTGGAATCATCCCGCTTCCGCGCGACGACTTCGGCCCAAGCAGTTTTTCGACAAGGATATCGCGAACCGTCTGCCTCGTGTCGCCGGCAGCCCATCCGCGAGTTTGCCGCGCGAATCTCTTTCCAGGCCACCATTCCGGGTAATTTCCGGTCAGGTGAAGCGCGACCTCATATGCTCCAACGCCCTCCGTTTTCCCGACACGGTTTGCGGCCATCATCATTCGCTGCGGGTATCGAGCGCCTGCAGCGAAAAAAGCAAGGTGCTTGCGGTAAAGCTCTCGCCGCAATGGCCCTTCCGCCGGGTAAAAGCTCATCCACTTGAGCATTGATCGGCGCCGGTCCTGCTCAGTCAGCAGTGCGAACAGTTCCCGCTTTTCTGACGAGTTCAGCAATGCGCCCATCTATCTCCTCATCAGGCACTTGCTCTATTGTCATCGCGACTCGATCGACAAACATCTGCAGGTGCCTCCCTTGCAGCTCGCAGGCTTTGAGCGCAGCGGCGTGATTTGCCATCGCCACGTTACCGTCCTTGTCGGAGGCTTCGCGCATCGCATCGACCTTGATTGCCTCGATGTCTGTCAGAACCTTGTCGGCTGTGATCTGCACGCGCTCGCTGCGCTCCTGCATTGCCGCAGAGATTGCATCCGTGATTGCCGGTTTTTGCATGTTCTCGATACCGCAACGGAAAGCGCTTTTCTCGCTGTATCCAGCCCGCCTTGCTGCCGCGCTCGCGTTCAGATCCTTGAGGTATTCAGCCACGAACAGCGCCTGCCTACGATTTAGCGCCACCAGCGGACCTCCGGAATGTCAGCAAAAACCCGCCCTATCAGGCGGATAGATCTTTGGGAGCGACTTCTCCCGCGCGCGAAGTCTTGCATTGATCCAGGCCATTGTCAAGCGCATCACCATAGTATTCCTTTGCGCCGAAACGCAATGTCAAGCATCACCTTGACACCTCTTTTGATTGATATATACTAAAGTTGTCATCAACGAACACAGAAGGAGAACGACATGGAACCAGCGAACAGCCGAACCCAAGCAGCACAAGCAGCACAAGCCGAAGAGGCCCTTGAGGCCGCAATCAAACACCACGAATCCATCGCAGAAGGGCTTCCAGGATCGTGGGGCGTCGAGACCAGCGACGGAAGCGTCATGCTCGTCTGGAGTTGCGATGCTGACGATGAAGCCGTCTCCGGCATGCAAAGCGACGAGCCGTTCACCGCATGGGGAGGAGACGCCATCATCGCCGACGCCGGAATGAGGGCTTTTGACACCTCAGAATGCGACTGGTATCGCGACCAACACGGCGACGAAATAGTGTCGCAGTGGGTCGAGTGGCGGATGGAATGAAGCAGAAACAAACCCACGGCGGCGCCGACCGCAACGCCGGCCGCAAGGCCACTGACGGCGCCCAGGTCAAGCGCCACCTCGTCACTCTCGACGCGCAGACCGTCGAGCGCCTGAAGGCTGCGGACCTCGGCGACGGCGAGTTGTCTATCGGGATCAGGCGGGCGGCGGCAAGCTTGCCGCGCAAATGACAAACGCCGCCTCCGGGCGGTTTTTTCATGCCTCACGCCCGCAGCTCATGCGCATTGGCCGCCACGAACCGCGCCATCACCGCTAGGCTGCTAGCCCGTATCGCGTCCAGCCGCCTATTCGGTTGCGCGTCCGCCCACTCTCTCAGCGTCTCGACAACGCCGTCGATTTCTGCCGCCGCGTGCATAGCCATATCCGAGTCAGCCATGCTCCCTCGCAGCATCAACGAGCACCGCCTGGCCGTGCGCGCTGCGCCGATTATGTGCGGCCTGGCTGGCGTAACCGACCGATTGCCGCCGATCACTATAGCCGTATCTCGCATCTGGTCAGCGAGACGGTCGAGGCGCTCTGCTACTGCGGCAACCGTCCGAGTCGTCATGTCAGTGTGCCCGTAGTGATTCGCGCGAATGGCCCGCCGACTCGTGCGCAACGATCCACGCT
>Ga0209277_10001495_pt1 | contig 11442 bp, 11 predicted proteins | sample JI81AbrownDNA_FD_187503 | JGI IMG/M metagenome (GOLD analysis project Ga0209277, IMG submission 187503) | Wastewater effluent complex algal communities from Wisconsin, to seasonally profile nutrient transformation and Carbon sequestration -... | ecosystem: Engineered > WWTP > Effluent > Algae... | reverse complement strand
CCGCCTATCCACTGCAACCCGAAAAGACAATGGAAGTACGCGGACGTAATCTGGTTACTGGCTTACCCGAAACAATTGAGGTTTCTTCCGTTGAAATTCGCGAAGCACTTTCCGGTTCGGTGCAAGTCATTATTGATACTGTCCGCGATGCTTTGGATGAAATCCCACCAGAAATTGTAGCTGACCTTATGGATATTGGCATTTGCCTTGCTGGCGGCGGTGCATTATTACAGGGCTTGGCTGAGCGATTGACTGATGAATTGAAACTGCGCGTTTGGGTTGCTGAAGACCCACTAACTTGCGTTGCCAGGGGTGCCGCATTGATATTTGAGGATTTAGATTCTCTGGGTCGTTATCTGGTTGGTTTGGAACGCGGCAGCACGCGTCACGTCATTTAGTGGAAAACTGGCAGCCTTTTTTATATAGGGCTGAATAAAAATGAATTCTCGTGCTTTACAAACAACAATTATATTTTTAGTAGTGGGTGGAATTATTGCATTGTCACTTGGCGGCTTTTTTGGATCCGCATCCAGACAGTTCAGCTCCGTGTTGATAGATGCTCAAACATGGTTTTCTTCGCGCTTTACAGGTTTGCAGGATTTTATTACCGCACCTCGTGATATTGTTTCATTGCGTACCCGTAATGCAGAGTTGGAGACTCAGGTCTCTCAATTGCAGGCACAAGTAATTGAACTCCAGCAGCGGGTTAATGAAACTGAGATTCTGGCTGCCCTGGTGGATTTCTCCCGCTCCAACCCTGAAAGCACCTATAAAGCCGCTGCTGTAATCGGGCGTGACCCGAGTCCATTTTTACATTATATTATTATTAATCGCGGGTCGAATGATGATATTCGTCGCGGTATGCCTGTTGTAACCAATCAAGGTTTGGTAGGGCGCATAGATGCAGTCATTGCAGATGCTGCCCGTGTGCAACTCATTACCGACCCTGCTTCTGCTGTGAATGTCTATTTACAAAATGCAGAAACAAACGCGGTTGCATTTGGCTCCGTAACAGGCGATATATCCTTGGATATGATTTCACAAAGCGTAACAATCGAATCCGGGGACCTTATTCTCACCTCCGGTCTGGGCGGCGGATTTCCTTCAGATTTGATTATCGGCCAAGTGGTTACAATTCGAAATTTGGAATTCGAGCTATTCCAGCAGGCAACCATCCAACCCGCAGTAGACTTTACTCGCCTTGAGATCGTACTGGTAATTACGAATTTCCGCCCAGTTGACATCACTCCACTTGAGCCTTTACCCTCCCCGTAACCCTCGTTGACATGCGAAATATTATTGCGTTCCCCTTGCTTGGGCTGGCAGTTATCTTGCAGTCCTCTATGGTCAGTCAAGTGCGATTGATCTCCGGCTATGCAGACTTGCCTTTGCTTATGCTTGCCGCGTGGGCATTACAGGAGCGTGTTAAGTCCTCCTGGCAGTGGACGGCTGTGGCTTGTTTGATGATAGGATTTGTCTCCAGTATGCCGTGGCCGGTTATTGCGATCGGTTATTTTGGTGTGATTTTTATGGCGCAAATTCTGCAGAGACGCGTGTGGCAGGCGCCTTTGTTGGCGATGTTTAGTGTTATATTCATAGGCACGTTGTTTATTCATTTGTTATCGTTCGTTGTTTTGTTTGCACTTGGTACGCCTCTTCCGTTTGACGATGTGATTGGGATGATTACCCTGCCAAGTCTCCTGTTGAATTTGTTATTCTCGATCCCGATATATGCTTTGATGCGAGATCTGGCGCACTGGGTTTACCCTCTTGAGGAGCATGAATGAGTTCTGGTTCTGTGTCGCGTCCTGTCCGTTTTGAGACATGGCGGCTTTCGATAATTTATATCGTTGTATTTTTGGCATTAAGCGGCTTGTTTTTCAGGCTTGTTAATTTGCAAGTGTTTCAAAGTGCTGATTGGGCTGCCAGGGCTGTGGAAAATTACACAAAACAAGTTAGTGTCCCCGCGCCGCGCGGAATTATTTATGATCGCAATGGATATATCCTTGCCCGCAATCTTGCTTCCTATAATATTGTCATTACCCCGGCAGGTCTGCCTGCTGATGATTCTGACATTCAACGTGTGTACCGCGAACTTTCTGAGTTGATCGATGTTCCTGTTGGTGGGCCGGTAACAGATGAGTCCCTTGAAGAAGCAAAATTATTTGCTGCATGTGTGGAAGGTCCAGGCATCGCTGAAATGGTTGCCTTGCAAGATACGTTAGCTCCTTTTAGCCCGGTAAAATTAAAGTGTAATGTTTCTGAAGAAATTGCCAGGATCGTAGAGGAAAAATCGGTTAACTGGCCAGGCGTCGCCGTTGATGTTGAGCCGATCCGCGATTATCCAACAGGTTCGTTAACGGCCCATTTGATAGGCTTCTTGGGTCCCATCCCCGCCTTGTTTGAAGATGAGTTCCGTGCTAAAGGATTTATTCCCAACCGCGATAAGATTGGCTATGCAGGCGTGGAAGATTCCATGCAGGATATTCTTGCGGGCAGGAATGGTTTGCGCGTGGTGCAGATTGATGTGGCTGGGCAGGAGATTCGTAATCTTGAGCCTCCTATTGAGGCGGTTCCAGGTCATAACGTTTACTTGACCATTGATACCCGTTTGCAGGCTGCTGCTGAGGCTACTCTGTTGGAAGAGATTCGGTATTGGAATACTTATTTCAATAAGGTTCGTATTTCTAGCGGCGTGATCATTGCAATGAATCCTAAAACAGGCGAAATATTGGCAATGACATCCTATCCTAGTTATGAAAATAATCGTTTTACGCGTATCATTCCGGCCTATTATTACGAACAATTAAGCCAGGACCCACGTAAGCCGTTGTTGAATAATGCCATTTCGGCTGAATACCCACCAGGTTCTGTATTTAAGTTGGCTACTGCAACAGGAGCCATCAATGAGGATGTGGTTGAGTTGGGTGAGATTATTCAAGCTCCGGGTCAGTTGCTCCTCTGCGAGAGATTTAACCCGAATGATGTGTGTACTGACAGCAACACCCGTCCCTTCGTAGATCATATTTTTGATGTGCGTCCCGAAGGATTTGGAGCCATAACCTTTTTGCAGTGCATTGCATTTTCCAGTAATGTTTGCTTTTATAAGCTCGGTGGTGGATACGAAGATGAGATCAACCCCGGGTTGGGAATTGAGCGTTTGCGTCAATATGCCCGCGCTCTTGGGTATGACGAACCAACGGGAATTGAATTGAAAGGCGAACAGGACGGCTTGATTCCGGATCCGCAATGGAAGCGCATAAATACTGGTGAAAACTGGTCTACTGGTGATACATATATCGCGAGCGTAGGACAGGGATATGTGTTGGTGACGCCGTTGCAGGTATTAATGGCTGGCTCGGTAATTGCAAATAGCGGTAAATTAATGCAGCCAACCGTTATTCGCGAAGTGACAGATGGTGATGGTAATGTAATTCCGACATGGTTTAATCCCAATGATTTTACCGTGACAGAGTTTGAGACGGATGGCAGCTATCAGATCTCGCCGTTCACGCCTAATATGAAATGGGATATAACCGTTACTCCGAAGATCGAGAGCTTTTCATGCGATGAACTTTATTGCAGTCTCAATGAAGATGTTTTGAAAACGGTAGACCCTTCATCTATGCAGGCTGTTCGCGAGGGTACTCGACTGGCGGTAACCGACCCTGCCTTCGGCACCCTGCATGATCTTTTCAACGACTTTCCGATTGCCGTAGCTGGTAAAACTGGAACTGCGGAATATTGCGATGATGTAGCTCGAGCCGCAGACCGCTGTGCGTTTGGCGCATGGCCGACGCACTCATGGACTATTGCGTACGCTCCGTACGATGATCCGGAAATTGTTATTCTTGCTTTTGCTTATAATGGCGGTGAGGGTGCCAGTGTTGCTGGGCCAATGGTAAAGCGCTTGATGGAATCCTATTTTGAAATAAAAGCCATTGACATTGCCCAAGGCAGCTCGCCGACAGGGCCGTAAGTGCCTTGTTTTCATCAGGTATAATTCACTATAACAATTTGCCCAAGCATATATCATGGAACAAATCACCTCACTTGTCCAAATAAAAGGAATACGCGATGGACTTCTTGCGACGTTTATCGATGCGCCCTGGGAAGATCAACGTGTGGCCTTGCTTACGCAAATTGATGAGCGTCCCGCTTTTTTTCAAGGCGCCCGTCTTGCCATGGATGTTGGTTCGCAAATACTAAAGGTTAATGACTTAGTGGATTTGCGCGATCATCTTTCAGAACGGAATGTGACCTTGTGGGCAGTCGTTAGCGATTCGCCAACAACCGAGCAAACATCACAATTACTTGGCTTGGCAACCCGTATCTCAAAGCCAAGACCTGAAGAACAGAAACAGTACTCTGATACGATTACAGATGACACGGCTTTGTTTGTAAATAAGACTGTTCGCTCTGGAACACGCATCGAATTTCCTGGCAATATTGTGATCGTTGGAGATATAAACCCCGGCGCAGAGATCGTTGCTGAAGGAAACGTCATTATTTGGGGGCGTGTGCGTGGAATGATCCATGCCGGCTCCAAAGGTGACCGTTCAGCATTCATCTGCGCACTTGATCTGTCAGCAACTCAATTGCGAATTGCAGGTGAAGTTTCAGCAACACTTAAACCACAAAAAGACCCGCGGCCAGAAATTGCCAGTATTAACAGTGAAGGTCGATTACAAGCCGAGCTCTGGCGTCCCGGCTAATTCATGGAGTAGGATTTTATATGACAGCTCAAGTGATTACAGTAACATCTGGAAAAGGCGGTGTGGGTAAAACCACGGCTGTCGCAAATCTGGCCAACGCCCTTGCGATGGACGGGAAAAAAGTCGTCTGCATTGATGGTGATATTGGCTTGCGTAATCTTGATGTTGTCATGGGTCTTGAGAATCGCATTGTCTATGATATTGTGGACGTGATCGAAGGTCGCTGCAAATTGAAGCAGGCTATGATTCGTGATAAGCATTATCCTGATATGTACCTGATTCCTGCTGCTCAGACTCGTGACAAGAATGCGGTTTCGCCATCTGATATGATCCGCATCTGTAACGACCTGCGGGCTGATTCTGATTTCGTGATCATTGATTCCCCTGCGGGTATTGAGCGTGGTTTTAGAAATTCCATAGCGGCGGCAGATCGTGTTCTCGTAGTGACCAACCCCGAGGTAAGTGCGGTGCGAGATGCGGATCGCGTAGTAGGCATCTTGGAGGCAGAAGAAAAAGGGAGCCCGAGGCTGATCATAAATCGGTTGAATCCAGCATTGGTCAGAAATAATGATATGCTCTCTGCTGAAGACGTGCTGGACTTGCTTGGTATTCAATTGATCGGTGTCGTTCCTGAAGATGAGTCGGTTATTATTGGCTCAAATCGTGGTGCGCCCGTTGTGACTGACGGCAAGAGCCGCGCAGGGTTGGCTTTTCGGAATATTGCCAAACGCCTGCAAGGGATCGAAGTTCCATTTTTGGATCTGGATCAGCAAAGCGGTTTGTGGGGCGCCATCCAACGGTTGACGGGGAGGAAGTAATGAACTTCTTCACACGTAAAAAAAGTGCATCAAGCGCAAAGGAGCGTCTTCAACTCGTGTTGGTGCATGACCGCACGGATTTGACACCTGCGCAGTTGGAATCTTTGAAAGATGATTTGATTAAGGCTATTTCAAATTATATTGAAATTGATCCTGATGCAGTGCAGATCGGGTTGGAGCGCGAAGGACGTGAACAGCGCCTTGTAGCAGATATTCCTCTGCGGAGTGTATCGCGCCATCGCGCAGGTTGATCTTTTTAAATGTTGAAGACACGGATCAACCTGATGCAAATCAGCAGTTGTTTCCGTGTCTTTTTTTGTTGTGAGTATTTTTCGCTATGACTCGTGGACTTTCCTGGCGTACATTTGACTTTATTTTGTTAGGCGCAATCGTGCTGGCGTCTTCTTTTGGTACGGTTATGATTCGTTCTGCCGTGGCAGGGAATGAAGTCTTGCAGCCGCTGATTATGCGTCAGGTATATTTTGCCATCTTAGGGGTTGTTCTTATCTTTTTGGTTGGCTCGGTGGATTACCGCTACTGGCTGGCGTTATATCGCCCGATCTATCTGGTAATCATGATTTTTTTGGTAACGCTGACTGGCTTTGGACAATCAGCTTTTGGTGCGCAGCGCTGGTTTCAGGTGGGTGTTCTTTTCCTCCAACCGACCGAATTTGCCAAGATCATTGCGATTATTGTATTGGCGAGATATTTTGAGTATGCCCAGCACCAACCGCGCGATCTAAAGTGGGCGTTTGGAGCGGTTATTTGGGCTTCAGGAATTATCTTTATGATTCTTCTTCAACCAAATTTGAGTAACGTGCTCGTACTCTCTGTGATTCTGGCTGTCATGTTGTGGGTAAATGGAGTGCAGATCAAACATGTGCTTTCTGCTGTTGGGATTGGTACTGTTCTCGTAATAAGTTTGATCGTCCTTTCTGTTCTGGGAGTTCGAGTTCCCTTTTTGCAGGCGTATCAGCAGGAGCGCATTGTAAATTTTGTGGTACCAGACCCGAATGACACCTATGGAAACCGTTATAACGTGCAACAGGCATTAATCGCGGTTGGCACAGGCGGCGTTTTTGGAGAAGGCTATGGACACGGCACTCAAACACAATTGCGATTCTTGAAAGTTCGCCACACAGATTTTATCTTTGCGGCCAGCTCTGAAGAGTTTGGGATGGTAGGTGGGGCGCTGATTATTTTTACTCTCGGCATTATCGTTTGGCGTTGCATTCGTGCGGCGCAAAAAGCGCGTGACGTGGCAGGATCCATGATCGCAATGGGAGTTGCAACCCTGATCTTTTTTCAGGGTGCAGTTAATATTGGAATGAATCTGAATGTTCTTCCGGTGTCGGGGCTTCCGCTTCCGTTCATTAGTTATGGCGGCAGCGGTCTGACTGCTTTGATGCTTGGCATTGGGCTGGTTGAGTCTGTTGTGATGCGTCACAAGCAAATGGAATTTTAAAATTTAGACCACGGTCAAAAAATAGGAGTCTTTATCTTGTCCATCAAACCTGTACGAACCCGTATCGCACCCTCACCAACAGGGCACATGCATCTTGGTACAGCACGTGTTGCTTTGTATGATTATCTGCTTGCAAAAAAAATGGGCGGACAATTTATTTTACGCATTGAAGACACCGACTTAAAGCGCACCGTCCCTGGCGCAGAACAGGAGATTATGGACGGTTTGCGCTGGCTTGGGCTTCAATATGATGAAGGTCCTGATGTTGGCGGCAAGTACGGCCCATATCGCCAGACTGAACGACGAGAAATTTATCAACACCATGCAAAGACGCTGGTGGAAAAAGGCCATGCGTATCCCTGCTTTTGTACGCCAGACCATCTTGAGAGAGTTCGACAGGATCAAATGAAGCGCAAGGAAAATCCGCACTACGATGGAACCTGCCGCGTACTTTCTCCAGACGAATCCGCCCGTCGGATTGCGAGTGGCGAGCCATACACGATCCGCTTCAAAATGCCGCACGAAGGTGTTACTGTGGCGCACGATCATTTGCGTGGAGATATTACTACTGAGAACAAGCAACTCAATGATCAGGTCATCCTCAAAACGGATGGCTTACCAACCTACCATCTCGCTGCGATTGTAGATGACCACGAGATGGAAATTACCCACGTCATGCGCGGTTCTGAATGGCTTGGAACTTTTCCATTGCATGTCAATATTGTCCGCGCATTCGGCTGGGACGAACCCACTTGGATTCATCTTTCCGTATTTCTCAAGCCAAGCGGCAAAGGCAAGATGAGCAAACGCGAAACGGCGGCAGCCATTAAAGACGGTTATTCGATTTTTATCAAAGACATGCAGGAGCTTGGTTTTACCCCCGAAGGCGTGTTAAATTGGTGCGCATTGATGGGCTGGGGCGTTGCCGAAGATGATGTGATGACAGTTAGTCAGATGGTAAACCGCTTTACCATCGACTCATTGACTCCATCCCCCGCCGCGATCAATTTTCAGAAACTCGATCACTTCAACGCGACTCACATCCGCCTCTTGACAACCGAAGAACTGGCAGCCCGCCTCAAGCCTTATTTCACCCGTGAGGGACTCATCATCCGCGATGATGTTCTGCTGAAAGTAATTCCGCTCATCCGCGAGAGACTGACCACCCTGGACGATTGCCTTGCCTTTGGCGCTTTCTTCTTCAAAGACGAAGTCACACCATCCGCAGAGGATTTGATCGCAAAAGATTTGGACGCGAAACAATCTGCTGAGATTGCTCGAAAAATCCATCAGATTCTCTCCAGCCTTTCGAGCATTGACCATGCCACAGCGGAGCCGCCGATGCGTGCCTATGTCGAAGAATCTGGTTTGAATGTTAATCAGGTATTTGGTATTTTGCGCGTCGCCACCACAGGGCAGAAAGTAAGTCCGCCCCTGTTCGAGTCAATGGAAATTATTGGCAGAGAAAAAAGCCTGCAGCGAGTCAAGAACGCCATTGAGATTTTGGAAAAGATATAGTTATGAACTCCATCGGCAAACCGATGGAGTTCTTTTTATTGCTGTTCTTCTTCTGCATTCGTTCGATAAATAATTGAAAACGCAGGCGTGCTCAACCCGCCGATGCTCACCTCGATGGGTTTGCCTTGAATTGCACCCTCTTCTGGGATTAGGTTCATCGCCTCTTTGGTGATCAAAATTTCCCCCGCAGTTCCAATATCTTCGCCTAATTTGCAGGCTCGGTTGACGGCGTCGCCAAAAATATCTTCGCCATTCACGATCAACATTTTCCCGTAATCAATGCCAATGGATACTTGAATATCCAACTCGTCTGCTGTCAGCAAATTGGATGCGGCCAAGGCATGTTGAATGGTGATGGCGGCGCGTGCTGCCGAAAGCGGGTTGGGGAGCAAGGCGAAGCAGTTATCCGCTTCAAACTTGATAACTCTGCCTCCGTGGCCGTTGATGATTGGCTCAACAGTCAACTGCATACGGCGAATCATTGAAAGATAGTGAACGATTCCATATTTGCGGGTGAGCAAAGAAAAGCCGAACATATCCAACGCCAGCACGGTGTTTTCCGTCCCGTAATTTTCCCAGATGATATCTTCTAATTTTTTTCTTGCTTCGGGATTTGTTTCTTGTGAGTAATTTAGTAGCAGTTCTTGAAACTGGTCATTGCTTGGGAGCATGTGAACCTCTTTTGAATGGATAAAAAACTATTATAACGAAAAGAGTAGACCTGTAGCATTTTGTTATGAAAAACTCCTGAAGGCGCAAGCCTTCAGGAGTTGATTTCTAAATATCACCCGGTTCATCTGCCATTCTGACAATGCGCGGCGTGAACTTGCCAAGCACTTCCACAAGCTCTTGTTGTGCCGCGATAACTTCTTCAATAGGCTTATACGCCTGCGGAGATTCGTCAATGCCGCCGCCAAGCAGGGTGACGCCATTCTTTTTGAGATACTCGTCCCGTGCCGATCTGCTGATCGAGTTCAACGCATTTCTGCGGCTCATCAACCGACCCGCGCCATGAGAGGCGGACGAAAGAGAGTTGCCTACGCCTCTGCCACGGACAACGTACCCCGCGTCTCCCATCGAGCCAGGGATGACTCCCAGCACGCCTTCGCCTGCGGGTGTTGCTCCCTTGCGGTGGACGACAACCTTGCGCCCATCTGCAAGGGTTTCGTGCCATGCGAAGTTGTGGTGATTTTCAACTACGGCGGCTTCTTTCAACCCGACAGATGCAGCGACCCGCTTGTGGATGATGTAGTGATTGGCAGAGGCAAAGCGCCCTGCAAGTTCCATCGAAAGCCAATACTCCTGACCATCTTCTGAATCGAGCGAGAGCCATGCGAGGTGTTTTACACTCGGGTCGAGATCTGGGTGCTTCTCGCGTGCGAGTTTACTGAAGCGGTCTGCAATCTTTGCGCCGACTCCCCGCGAACCGCTGTGTGAAAGCAGGGCAAGGTATTCACCAGCTTGCAGGCCAAACATTGGTTCGTGCAAGGTGAACGAACCCCACTCGACGAAGTGATTTCCAGTGCCGCTTGTGCCAAGCTGATTCATGGCGGTATCTTTCAACGTCTTGAGTTGGCGGGTGGCGTACCATGCATTGTCGTCCAGCACTTCGTGTTGGGCTTTCTTGTTGCCTGTCCACTTTGCGCCCATGCCGAAGGCTGTTTCTTCCCAGAGGGAATTTTCGAACATACCTTTCTTTTGACCAAGCAAATGTGGCGAGACTTCGTAGATCGAAATTCTCATCCGGCAAGCAATGTCCACGCCCACGGCATAGGGGATGACAACATTCTCGGTTGCCAGCACGCCGCCGATGGGGAGTCCGTAGCCAACGTGTGCATCTGGCATTAATGCGCCAGTGACTGTGATAGGCAGGCGCATGGCGTTTTCCATCTGCTTGATGGCTTCGGGGTCAATCTGTTCCTTGCCCCAGATCGGGAAGGGGATGGGGCTTTCGAGAAGTGTGTCTTCGGAGGGTTCGTCCTTTTGATTGAGCCGAATGCATTCGCGTGCGAGGTCTGCGAGCAAACTATCGGCGAGGAAGTTGCCCGGGTTTTGCCGAACAGTTTCCAGACGGGCAAGAGCCGTGTCACGTTCCATGCCGCTTGAGATCATCTTGTTGCCTGCTTCCTTTGCAAGCCCGATGATTTTTCCATCTTCCCAATTATTTAATTTCAGGATCTTTCCTGTAATGATGTCCATTTCTAATTCCTTTGACGATGGTCTGTGGTCAGTCGTCCATCGTCCATTTCATATCGGGTCGGGCGGGACGCAGGCTTCGTCGAAGTTTATGGTTATGAAAACTTCTGCTTGCAAAACCCATGCGCCGTTTTGTGTGCGCTGCCATTTGGCAGAGTAGACGCCCGATGCGTTGACCAATGTTCCATTGGCGGTATACGTGCCTTGCCAGTTGCCGAGTTCTTCGGCGATGCCCCATGCTTCGTTGGTGGTGATCTCGCGCGGGGTTCGACGATAGATGGCGGTTGGGTCGGTTTGGAAGAGTTCAGCCCAACGTATTTCTTCCTCGTCTGCCCCGTGGAATTGGTCGCTGCGGCCAGTGACCAGATGATAGCTCGGCGCCAGCAGCAGGAGGATGCCTTTGGCGTTTTTATCCGCGATGGCGATGTTGAATGTCTCGCGTGCGGAGCGGATGAGGTCGGAGGAGGTAGGTTGGGTCATGATGGTTTCCTTATATATTCTGACGATAGACGATTGACAGCGGACGACGGAAAAGCTTTTGGTGGTCTATGGTCTGTCGTCCGCCGTCTATCGTTAATGTTTATTCTTCCAATTTCCACAACTCGCGCATTTCGGGGCTGGTTGTGAGAAGTTCATCGAGCGTGCCTTCGGATTCGACTTTGCCATCTTTCAACACAATGATGTGATCGGCACGCCTTAAGAGCGGGCGGCGGTGAGAGACGACGAGGCT
>Ga0209277_10001494_pt1 | contig 11449 bp, 9 predicted proteins | sample JI81AbrownDNA_FD_187503 | JGI IMG/M metagenome (GOLD analysis project Ga0209277, IMG submission 187503) | Wastewater effluent complex algal communities from Wisconsin, to seasonally profile nutrient transformation and Carbon sequestration -... | ecosystem: Engineered > WWTP > Effluent > Algae... | reverse complement strand
TCGATGTCTTAGCTAAAGCGAAGCGCTTGCGCGGTCTTACTTTGGTTGATTCACCTCTGAGTGCTGAAAGTATTGCCCAAATAGTGGCAATGAAAAATTTGACTACTTTGGAACTCAATAATTGTGCTGTTAATCCTCGGGCTGCATTGACCTTTCTCACCATCCCGAGTCTGCAAAAGTTGGCTTTAGGACCAGAATGTATCATTGATTCGCAATTTTTAGATCAGGCTCTGCAAAAGCGCACTTTAGTCAATTTGTTTGTTGGTCCTATTGCTGAGAGTATCTCTGGCGCGAAGCTGCGAGAATATAAAACGCGTTTCTATGAGAAACAAATATTTTTTAGATGCCAGGCTACACCAGTGTCTCACTAGCCTTTAGGGAGGGTGAAGACAAACATGGCGCCACCGCCTGGGGCGTCAGCCGCCCAGATGCTACCTTTGTGCATGTTGATAATTTGTTTGCAGAACGCTAGGCCTAATCCGCTGCTGCTGTCAGGAATCGCCTTAGCATCGGCTCCTTGGGCAAAACTAGCAAATAGTTTTTGTTTGTCCTCATCGCTCACACCAGCGCCTTGATCGGCTACTGATATTTCTATCCAGTCGTCTTTTGACAGCGCTGCAATAGTTAGAGTTTTGCTGCGCGGGCTGTGTTTTATGGCGTTTGAGAGTAGGTTTGTGAGAACTTGGGCAATGCGGCGGGAGTCGGCCAGTACCACCAGTGGTTCCATGGTGAGTTCCATGGTTAGGGTCTTTGCTTCGGCTAAAGAACGAACGCTCTCGCTGGCTTGATAGACAATTTCTTGGATATTGGTAGGGCTCAGCTCCACTGTAAGCTTGCCTGCTTCCAACTTGGAGTAGTCGAGAATCTCATCAATAGTAAGTTTCATCGATTGAGCATTGCGGGAGCAGACTGCCAGAATAGAGACCTCGTCTTCGGGCTTGATCTTATCTTTTCTTGCCAGCATCGATAATGAGGCGTAGATAGCCGTTAGGGGTGAGCGCAATTCGTGAGTGATTTGGGCGATTAGTTCTTGTCGTCTTTGCACGGCTTCGACAGCTTCGCTGGCGTCGCAGAGCGATATTACATAGCTGACTTTGCGCTCAAGCATGATTTGTGAAAGCCAGAGGTCAACCCAAAATTGTTCTCCATTTTTGCCCTGGCAGAGTAGTCTGGCCGGAAAATGACGATTGACAAGATCGGCAAAAGTTGGTGTCGCATTCATAAAGATGCTTTCAAGGTTTCGATCTGCTAGTTCAGAACGGCCGTAGCCGGTCATTCTTGACGCTTGCAGTCCAGTAAAGCGAATGACACCCTGGCTATCGGTTATAAGTATGCCTACGCCAATGTTTTCTAGCAGAAGGCGAGTGCGATCAGAAATTTCTTCTATTGTTTGCTGCTGCTCGGCAATGCGTTTCTGTAGGTGTTCAACCTCTAGGTTCGATGGTCTATGAGGATCTTCGGCCTTGCTTAAGTTAGCTGTTCTACTTATGCAGAGGCGCAGGCAAATTAACAAAAGAACTGGAATGGCCAACCAAGGGCTGGTCATCCCAAAGAGCAAGGCTTTTTCACTAGGCAATGTTGCACTAACTAGAATGCCTAGAAGCAGCAGTATTGCAAGAATATCGCATGCCAGTAGGCATTTTTTCGCTAGCAAGGAACTCCTAGCCTCTTAATTATTGTCTGATAGTGCGTTTCTATTGAACATTTGATTGCAACGATTGAAGCGTAGTCTATTGTATCAAGCGCTATTGCCTAGTGGCTCTTTCTTATGTGGTCTTTCACTTTGCCTTGATTTCCAGGAAGTTGCTTGTCTAAGAGTGTTGATAAATTGTCGCGGACAGTAAGGACAGTTTTGTTGTCGTTTGCTGTGCGTAGCGCTTGAACTAGTTCCATTGTTTCTTTGTGGGAAGGCTTGTGGCCGGTGGTTTCAATCATGCGCATTGCTACTTGGTAGTAGCCTTCACCGGGTCTTACTTGTCCGGCCTCTTTGATGTCTTTCGGAGCTTCAGCTTTGCTAGGGGTTTGCTCTCTGCCGTTCGCAGTTCTGCCAATTGGACCTTCTGGTCTGTGTCCCTCAATTGGCGCAGCGTCACGCAAAACAGAAGGATGATGTCCTATGCTAGGGCGAACTTGTGGTAATTCATAGGCGGGCTTGTTTTGGAAGTTTGTTTTGTCGTGATTGTGATCTTTGCGCTCATGGGCTAATTCTTTTTTCAGTAGTTCGACAGCGCCATGATTTGGGTGGTTGCGGTTGTCCCAGGCTTCTCTTATTTCTCGTACAGCTCTAGTTTGGGCGGTGTTTTCAGGATGCATGCGCAAGTAGATATCTAGATCATTCTTGCTAATTTTGCCGTCAAGTTTGCCTGTTTTTGCACTATCTAACTCTTGCAGTAAGCTACCGCTGTGGAGCACCTTTGACAAACGCGCTGCTTCTTGAGTGTCGCTTGAATATCTGCGGCTGCTATCGACTATTTCCATCGCAGGTAAACATCCGGCAACCATAGCGTTGCGATCGTTGCATTTGCTGAAGTTGTTGAAAGACTGGCCGTTCATGAGGTCTCTGTAATCGATGTTGCAATTGTCACGAAGTGATTTGCTTGTATTCTCGGAGACTTGGCAGTTTTCGAGGTTGTTAACTTGAACCATGGTAAATACTCCTTACTAGTGACAATTTCGGAATTTGTTAATCGTGGGGGCGACTGTGGAGAGATAAAGTTGGGCGTTAATTCACTGGCGCCTTCGCTTTCGTAACAATGAGAATAGAGGGGCAATCTGAAAAACTCTTGAAATCTCAGAACGGTTTCAAAAATTTCAAAATTTTGGCAGGCAGGCCTAGGCCAAGTTCAATTTGGCAGCGACCATATAGTCTGGACCCGCTTGTGCTTGGCCAGGCTACTGTTTGAGATTTTCTTGACCCAGCCTAGGTGCGGTCGTCACTGCTGCTTTCAGTCAATTGACCAGCTTGTAACCAAGCCCGTGTACCGTCTCGATAGGGCACGAATCTTTGATTTCGGCAATTTTTTTGCGCAGGGTCTTCATGGTTGTATAGACCGTACCAATGGCCACCTGGCTATCGGAGTGCCATACGCGTTCAAGCAGGGCCTCGGGGCTGAAGACTTCATTGGGGTTGCGCATGAGAAATTCAATTAGAGCCTGTTCTTTTGGTAAAAGCTTCACTGCTTCTCCAGCAATAGAAAATGTTTTGGATTTGAGATCGAACACTAGATCGCCGCAGACTATTTGGTTTGTGCCAGTGCCACCGAATCGTCTCAGTAATGCTCTGACTCGGGCAGCCACTTCTCTCGTGTCAAAGGGTTTTGTCAGGTAGTCATCGGCCCCGGTGTCTAGTCCGCAGGTCTTGTCGGCTATGGAGCCCCGGCCTGTTAGCATCAATACCGGTGTAGCTGCTCCCTTTTGACTTTGCCGCAGCTTAGCGCATAGCTCGATACCGCTAAAACCAGGAACCTGCCAATCAAGGATGATGACATCGTACTCGTAGGCGCTCATTAGATCCCAGGCCAAATTGCCATCCTCGGCCAGTTCGACTACATAGCCTTCGGCCTCTAGCTCGATTTTCAGGAGAAACGATACATCGATTTCATCTTCAACGATGAGAATTTTAGCCACAGCTGACCTCGAGAAAGTTTTATGATAACGCTATTCTCTATTTACAAATCAATATTGTGGCTTTCAAATCATTCAATTGTCCTGGGCGGTTCCCCAGGTAGTAATTTATGTAGTAATTCAGCTAGTAATCACTCTAGTAATCCCTTTAGTTAAGCTGATGGTCATGCCATGGTTCTTACTATCCGACTACGCATTATAAAATGTAGTAGAAAAAAGGAAAAACAAAATTGCATGGGCCAGGGCCAACACAATTTTGTTTATAAGAAAGGCTCGTCACTCAAAGCTTATTCTCTCCGTTTATTGGTGCAGCCAAGGTCCTTACTTAAACTCTTCCATGAGGAAGGGTCGGTAGTACGCATCGGCTTGCTTTCTTATTGTTTCGAACTCAGCGGTGAGCAGCTTGGTTTCCATTGCGAGCAACTGCTGCAATTTGAGAGCATTGGCCTTCTTGCGGCGTGACTTCTGTTTGCCAGCGAAGATGTTGAGCAAAAGCTCGGGAGTGAGCAGGCCGGCAACCAGAGCGACAAAAGCCACCGGCTTTTTCAGGCCGAGCTTAGCGCCGAGGGTAACCATTTCTTGATTGAGGTCAGACTGGGTGCTGATGCCGAGGCAAGGCACAGAGTTGGCCGCAAGGAAAGAGACGACTTGGGGGCCGGTAAACTGGCCCGCTAGTTGTCCATCAACAAAGGCAACGTCGATTGATTGGGGCGTCACCTGGTCGTCTTGATCGGCTTCGTCAATGCCGATGGCATTGCTAGAATCCGCTGAGACGCTGCGCAGACCGATGATCCATTGGACCACGTGGCCTTGCGTTTCGAGCAACGTTTTGATGGCTTTACCCATCGAAACGCTGTCTTCAATTAGTAAGATTTTCATTGAAACCTCTTTCTGAAGACCAGCGGAAGATGAAGGCCAGGGCAGCCAGTACAACCAGAGCTTTGTCAGCTTGGTTGCCTATGGCTGCCCTGCCTGCAATTCAATTAGTCTTCAAGTTTGATGTGAATGCCCAGGGCGTCATCGCCACATTCGGCGCGAACGTTGCGGGCGTAGTCCATGAACTCTTCGATTTCCGGCACCGACTTCGGCGCATCGGTTTGAACGAAGGCACCGTTGGCGGTGACTTCGATGTTGTCTTCGATGCGAATGCAGATGCCGCGATAGGGCTCGGGAATGCGCTTATCGGTGAGCGACAGGTAAACACCCGGCTCGATTGTCAGCACCATTCCTTCAAGGAAAGGCCTGTCGACATCTTTGCCGCGCTTCTTGCCTGCCGCTCTTCCACTCTTGGTGGCTTCGACCAGACTGCGCTGGCGATACTTGCCGACATCATGCACATCCAGACCAAGCCAATGGCCCAGCCCGTGCGGCATGACGTCGCTCATACTGAGGCCGCCTTTGCCCATGGGGAAGCCCAGGGAGTTGAGACCGTTGACGAGCACATCTTCGCAGATCTTTTCGAGCTGGCCCCAGGTTACACCGGGCTTGATGGCGGCAATGGCAGCCAATTGACTGGCCAGAACCACTTCGTACAGTTCTTTCTGAGCCACAGTGAAGCGCCCAGAGACCGGGAAGGTGCGACTGATGTCAGAGGCATAGCCTGCGATCTCGCTGCCGGCATCAATGAGAACCATGTCGCCGTTGTTGAGTGTGCTCAAGCCAGCCGGATAGTGCAAGCACAGGCCGTTGACTCCAGCTGCGACGATGGTGTCGTAGGATGCCACACCGCCATTGGTGGCGAAGACAAATTCGAGCACGCCCTTGAGGGCAAACTCACTTCTGCCTGCCAGGCAATGGCTCATGGCGGCGCGGTGGGCAACGCTGCCGACCTGGCCGCTGCGGCGCATGATCGCCAGCTCTGCCGCCGACTTGACCAGGCGTTGCTCTGCCACGATGGCGAGAGGGTCACGCTGGTGCGCGCCGTTTTCTGCCAGTGCACTTGTGACGATGGCATCGAGCTTGGCATTGACGCCGCTCTTGAAGTAGATGGCCTTGGCTTTCTTAGCCAAGCGGGAGAGCACCATCTTGGCTGAGCCGATTTTGTAGGCCCGGTCAGCGCCAAAGTCACTTTCGGCACCGCTAACGCCAGCGCGCTTGCCATGCCAGATTTCTTCGGCAGGGCTGTGGGGCTGGACGAACATGATGAAGCGATTCTGGCCCTTCCCAGCGCTATGTTCGTCGCTGGAAGCAGAGCCAGAAAGACCGGTTTTGTCAAAGACCAACATGCAGTTGGCCTCGGTAAAGCCGGTCAGGTAAAGAATGTCAGAAGAGGCCCGGTAACTGAAAGTGTTGTCACTGCCGTTGCGCAAGACCTCCGGGTTAGAACAGATGATGGCCAGCGAACCCGCGGGAAGAGCGGCGAATAGCCGTTCTCTTCGGGTCGCGTATTCGCTAGCCGCAATGTATCGCGACATACTATTTTCCCTTTATGAGGATTTTTTTGGGGCTAGTAGCCCATGAAGATTAGGCCTAGGCAATCAGGCCTGCGATTGCCGCAGTCAGCCAGGTGCCCATGTTGGCGGCGAGCAGAGCGCGCAGCCCCATGCGAGCAATCTCTCCCCGACGCTCTGGTGCCATTGCGCCCAGACCGCCGATGTTGATGCCGATTGAGCTGAGGTTGGCAAAGCCACAAAGAGCGACCGTGGCAATCAGCTGGGTGTGAAGAGCCAGCTGATAGTTGCCTGTGCCTTTCATGACACTGGCCAGCTCGCCATAGCTGACGAATTCGTTGACGAGAATTTCGGTGGCCACCAGGCGCCCGACATGAAAACACTCATGCCAAGGCACGCCGAGCAACCATGCCAGCGGCATGAAGAGGTAGCCGAAGACGTCTTGAATCTGCAGAGCATGACCGCCGAAAGAGAGGGTGGCACCGAGCACACCGTTGATCAAGGCGACGAAGGCCACGGCCACCATCACCATCACCATGACGTGCACGGCAATTTCCCAGCCGGTCATTGCACCTTTGGCGATGGCGTCAAAAGCGTTGGCAGCTTTGGTTTCTTCGCTCAAAGTGACCTCGCCGGCAAGCACACGCTTGTCCGTTTCTGGCCACATGATCTTGGCGATGAGAATGCCAGCCGGAGCCGACATGATTGACGCTGCAAGCAGCCAGGGTGCGGGCATGCCCATTGAGGTATAGGCCACCAGGGCAGAGCCTGAAATTGTTGCCATTGCCGCGGCCATAGAGGTGAACAGCTCGGAGGAGGAGAGCTTGTTCATGTAGGGCTTGATCAGAGTTTGCGATTCGACCTGGCCAACGAAGACAGCCGCTGTGCTAGAGAGGGCTTCACAGCTGCTGATGCCCATGGTCTTCATCAGCACCTTGGACAGTTTGGAGATGACGAACTGCAAGACGCCCCAGTAGAAGAGCAGCGAACTGAGGGCGGAGATGAAGATGATGCTGGAGCCAACGCGGATGACGAAGAGAAACTTGCCGTGGGCAAGTTCATCGCCGACCACGAAAGCGGCACCGTCAACTGCGTAGTCGAGCAGTTTGTTGATGCCTTGGCCGAGCAGAGCGAAAGCATCGCGAGTGCCCGGCACTTTGAGAATGAGGAGGCAGACCACCACAGTGGTGACCAGTCCGGCGAAAGTGGAGCGCCAGACGATAGCCTTGCGGTTGTTAGAGAGGAGATAGGCCAGGCCAAGAATGGCGGCGATTCCGATCAGTGGTTGTAGAGTAGCCATGTTTCGATACCTTTGCTTGGGGTTTGAAAAGACGGCCAACGCTTACGCTGCGGTGGCAGATTAGAAAACTTGTTTACTGCGCGGCTTCGGCCTCGGCTTCGGCCACGTGGTAGGTGGTCAGTTCGTAGGTGCCGTCAGCGTTCTGCTTGACGTCGCAGCGATTGCGGTCGAAGAACGCCGCAGCCGTGATGCCGGTGTCGTCGCAGAGGTTGCGAAATTCGACGTCAGACATGACGATCAAGCGATCAGCAATGCGCTGTCGCAATTCGCCTGGGCTGAGGGTTTCGCGTTTGGGCGGGTTCTTGGGATCGAGAGTGATTCTCATTTGGTTTCCTTTTCACAGGTGGAAAAATTGCAGTTGCAGAGCCAAGCGATTGGCCTGTGCTCTAGCTCTTGTTCTTGCTCTTGAAGCGCCGTGCCAGAGCGATGATCACCGTTGACCAGAGCGACAGGGCGATGGCATACGGGATGCATGAGAGCATCATGTCGACGAGAAGGATCTCGAAGAAGTCGCTGCTATCTTTGGCTGAACCAGGCAGCCAGGACGGCATGCCCAGGGCGAATTTGCTTGCCAGGGGCCAGAAGAGATAGCCGATCGCTCCAGCAATGGCGAAGCCTGAGGTCATCATGAAAGCGAAGAATACTTCGCTGCCAGTGGGAAGGCGCAGGCGACGCGCTTGTCGCGCTGTGGCCGCTGGCAATGTGCGTACGAATCTGAAACCGGCCGCTGTGGCTTGTCCAGCGCTACGCAAAGCGGCTTTGCTGCTGTTGATGGCAGAGGGTAGCCAGGCGCGGAACTTCTTCAGCGCCGCGATCACATCGAGGATGATGCGATAGAGGAACGCTATCTCAAGGTAGAGGATCGCCGCGGCGAACAGTGTGACGATTGAGAGCAGGCCAGCCTCTCCCAGTCGTGCGCCCAGGCTCAATTGAGGAGCCGCAGTTGCCGGAGCCAAGGCCAGTTGTAGGCCAGAGTAGAGGGCAAAGACAATGGCGACAGTGGCATAGGCAATGAAAAACCGCTTCGCTGGCCAGGCCAGATAGCGGTCGAGTCGAGTTTTGATAGCTTTTACCATGGTTAGACCTTATTTGAGCAGCCTTACTGCACTTGAAAAAAGAACCGCCCAGGTCTTTTGGACACTGAGCGGTTCTCGCCTAAACTTTGGCTTCTGCTAGCGTCAGCCCTCAGGAGGCCGAGCTGCCGACGGCCGGGAGGCCGACTGCACCGATGCAGTTCTTGCATTTCATGTCTTTGGTCCTTAGTTGCTGTTGTGAATTTTGCCGACAGTCGCTTCGACTTCGGCATCGGGCACCGAATATAGGGTTAAGACCTCAGAGCTAATTGCCACGCTACCGGAGATCTCTTCGGTGATGATGAAACGTGCCCCGCGCTCTCTCAGGCCATCGACCTGACTGGTGCGCCGGGCACGGGCAATGATGTTGACCGTGGGGTTGAGGCGGTGAGCCATTTCCACTGCTGCCAACAGAACCTCTGGGTCAGAGAGGGTGAAGACGATGTTGCGGGCAAGCGATAGGCCAGCGTGGTTGAGCACCTCAGGTCTGCTAGCATCCCCGTACATGATGTTCAAACCGGCCCGCTTCTCTTGCCGCACCACCAGTGGGTCGTATTCCACAACCATGAAGGCGATGCCTTGGGCGGTCAAGGCTCGCACCAGGTTGCGACCGGCCATGCCATAGCCGACCACGATGGTATGGTCTTCGAGCTTCTTGCTTCCAGCCCCACTGCCCATGCGACCTGCGCCCCACGATGCCGGGATAACGCGGTCGAGCATTTTCTGCAATTTCTCGGCCACGGCGATTGTCGACGGAGTGAAGAACATCGAGAGAATGGCCACAGCTAAGACCAGTTGATTGACGCGGCTGTCGAGAATGCCGGCGCTGAAGCCGAGCTTGGAGAGCACAAAGGAGAACTCGCTGGCTTGTGCCAATGTCACACCAGTAAGCAGCGCTACCCGCCAGGAGTGACCCATGGCAAAGGTGGCAGCGAAAGCAACCAGTGTCTTGATTGACATCAGCGCCACTACCAAGCCCAAGACCAAGAGCGGCTGATCGACTATCACGCGCCAGTCAAAGAGCATACCGATGGAGACGAAGACCAGGCAGTTGAGAATCTCACGAATCGGCAAAACCTCAGCCAGAGCTTGATGGCTGAACTTCGAGTCAGAGATGACCAGGCCAGCGATGAAGGCACCAAGGGCCATGGAGAGGCCGAAGTGCGATGTTGCGAATGCTGTTCCCAGGCAGAGCAGAATGATGCTCAGGACAAAGGCTTCACGCTTTTTGATGCTAGCAACATGGTTGAGAAACCAGGGAATGAGGAAGCGCGCCGCTGTTCCAGCCAGGGCCACAAAGAGTAGGGCCTTGCCAGTGGTGAGAGCTACGTCTATCAGGCTGCCGCCGCTTCCCGCCAAGTAGGGGGTGAGCAGCACCATGGGGACGATACAGAGGTCCTGGAAAATCAGGATACTCATTATTGCTCGGCCATGGGTCGACTCAAGTTCGCCTCGATACTCAAGAATGCGGATGACGAGCGCCGTGCTCGACAGTGAAACCAGCATACCGATGAAGATGGCGGTGTTGAGCGGCATGCCAATGCTGTTTATCAGTGCGGCTGTGGCAGCAACAGTCAGGGCAATTTGGGCCGTTCCTGCAATCAGTAGAAACTTCTTGAGGCGCAGGAATGTCTTGACCGAGAACTCGATACCAGCCTCAAAAAGAAGTAGCACCAAGCCGATTTCTGCCAATATTTCGATGGCATGGGTTTCGTGGACAAGGGCGAAAGCGTGCGGTCCTAAGACCACACCGGTGATGAGAAAACCTAAGACTGAAGGTAGGTTGAAGCGGTGAAAGATCACCACCATAGCTACCCCCAGCCCGAAGACTATTAGCAAGTCTTGAAGCAGGGCTGTAACTGGCATAGCTTTTTCCATTAACAAAGCGAGGAGTGCGTTACCGCACTCCTCTGGGTTGATATTAGAAAGGGGATCTACTGTGTAGACCCCCTTCGTTAGTCATTTACAACAAGCAGCGTTTGCTGCCTGTGAGCCTCTCGCTTGGCGATTGGCTTACTTGGCTTTCCGTTTGCTGGACTTGGCCTTGGCTGCGGGTTTTGCCGTGGTGGCAGCATTGTGCTGGGCGAAGTGCTGATCGACGGCTTCGTTGTGAGCACGGCCGGCGGCCATGATCGCTTCGATTTCGTCCACTTCTTTGGCGACGCCAGCCGTGAGCACTTCATTGCCCTTGGCCGTGATCACCACATCGTCTTCGATGCGGATGCCGATGCCGCGGTACTTCGCCGGCACGCGGGTCTCGTCGGCCATGACATAGATGCCAGGCTCGACGGTGAAGGCCATACCCACTTGCAGCGGACGCTTCTTGCCCACCTGGCTGCGAGTGCCATAGGTGCCGACGTCGTGCACATCGAGACCAATCCAGTGACTGGTGCCGTGCATGAAGAAGTCGAACAGAGTGAGCGGCTTGTCGGCGTTGGCCTTCTTGCTTGCCTTCTTGTCGGATTCTTTGCCTGCGGTCTTGGATTTCTCGTTCTTCTTGCTCCAGGCATCGACCACCTTCTTCTCGCCGGCAGCGGTGAGGTGGGTCTTGGGCAGGATGCCCAAGCGCACCAGGCCAGCGCGCAGCGTGTTGCAGGCAGTCTCGTGCACATCGGCCAGGCAAACACCTGGGCGAGCCATGGCGATGCCGGCCTTTTCAGCGGCAAGCACGATCTCGTAGAGGTCGCGCTGAGCTGGGCTGAACTTACCGTTGACCGGGAAGGTGCGGGTGATGTCGGAGGCGAAGCCGTCGAATTCGCAAGCGGCGTCGATCAAGAGCAGGTCGCCGTCGTTGAGCGCGGCTTTGTTCTCGATGTAGTGCAAGCAAGTGGCGTTGCTGCCACCGCCGACGATGCTGGTGTAGGCCGGGTAGCTGGCGCCGTTCCACTTGAAGACGGCTTCGAGCGAGGCTTGCACCTGATACTCCATCATGCCCGGGCGGGTGTGACGCATGGCCTCGATATGGGCGGCCGCCGAGATTGCACCAGCATGACGCATGATGGCAATTTCGGCCGGTGACTTGAAGAGACGCATCTCGTGGATGATCTCTTCGGGGCTGACCA
>Ga0209277_10001489_pt1 | contig 11476 bp, 7 predicted proteins | sample JI81AbrownDNA_FD_187503 | JGI IMG/M metagenome (GOLD analysis project Ga0209277, IMG submission 187503) | Wastewater effluent complex algal communities from Wisconsin, to seasonally profile nutrient transformation and Carbon sequestration -... | ecosystem: Engineered > WWTP > Effluent > Algae... | reverse complement strand
GACAGTCCCCATCATCGCCATGACCGCCAACGCCTTCAGCGAAGACCGGGCCCGCTGCATGGATGCGGGAATGAACGACTTTCTTTCAAAGCCGGTCGAACCGGAAAAGTTTTATACGACGCTGCTCGTCTGGCTTCGTCCAGAGCCGCCGCCGTCTTCTTGATTGCAGGTGGGAAGAATCTCGGGAGCAAGGAATACAAGCACCTCGGCAAATCACACGGCCGAGCCACCCAAGAGAATGCTTCTTGCAAGCATCGTGGCCTGTGCTATACCTGCGAATAGAACTTATACATAAGCCAAAGAAGTATTAAAGACGTGATCTTCGAGCCTGAATTTAAGCTAACGAAGATGGTGACTCATTTGGCATCACGTAAACACAAGAGATCAGGACCATTTCCTCGGCCACTGTATTGGCCTACGGCGCTTCGAAAGTACGGTAAAAAACACAGCAACCCTGTCGGACAGGGCCTGCCGAATTCTTGCATCGGGGGGGCAAAATGAACTGGACGAATACTGCTGCCGGGGAGTACTGCCTGCTTGCAAGCCTCGTCCTCACGGGCTGTGCGGGCTCGGCACTCAATCCCCAGGTCTTCCCCGACCCGCCCACCCCTGCAAACGCAAATACCGACGGCAAGGAACAACAATCCACTTTCTGCACCGATACGCATCCGAAAGCAGGACCATATTGCAAGAGCTTGCTGGCGGCGCATGAGGGCCTCAAGAACGAGCGCAACCGTAGCGACAAGCTCATCCGTGACTATCAGGACGCCGTCCGTTACCAGTCGAGCACGCCGGCCATCATCGCCAGTGCAATGCCTTTTGGAGCCGGATATGTCGGTTGGCGCGCAGCGGCCCATGGTACGGAAAACAGCACCCCCCTCCTCGCCGCGATTGCGCTGATGGGGAGCGCCTTCTCCTTCAATAACGTCACCTACTCGGAACCCCGCATCCAGACCTACCTGGCAGGCATCAGTGCGCTCGCCTGTCTGCGCGAAAACTATCCCGACGGGACCATCACAGGCCCAGACGCCAAAGACCTCGAGGATAAGCTCGACACGCTGCAGACTGCGCTCTGCCGCCTACGCCACCAGCGTGGCGTGGCCCTCGACTGGCTTGGTGATCCGGAGAAGTCGCGCAAGGCGGCGTCCTCCTGCCCGAGTGCAGACGATGCTTGCAAACAGGCTTGCCAGAAAAGCCCAGACGACGAACTGCACAGTGCGATGGCGAGCATGACCAAGACCATCAAGGTGACCGACGCTGGCAGCAAGATGAATTGCGATCACGCATCGTCGTCCGAGGTGATCAAATTCTGCCAGTCCTATTCGCGAGCCACTTCCGTGCGCAAGCTAGCCTCGCCGGGCCGAAAGGTGCTCGCGGACAGCGTCGCTGCCAGCGACGAACTCATCGCCACAGCCGAGGCCATGAGGGACAAGGCGCAACGCCTCCCCGCCGCGATCAGGACCAACACGCAAAAGCTTTCGCGGGGAATCCACGATGTCGCCACCGCAGTGAGCGTCCAGGTGGCCTCCACGGCCCCCAAGCCCGAATCCGTGCAACAGGCGTTCCAGTCCGTCAGTGTCGTGCTTCCAGCGTCACTCACCACCACAACATTTACCCAACAAGGATCGAAATCGCGAGGCCGCGACGCGCCATATGCCCTGCAAGGCCCGCTCGCCCCGGCGGCAGAAGCCGTGCGCCAAGCCATTGCAGAATTGCAGAGCAGCCTCACCCGCGTAAATATCGGCGATGGGATGCCCAAACAGTCCTGCAACGTCTCTCGCCCGGGCGCCTCCCTGAAGGTTATTCCCCCGGACACGGTCAAGGATCTCAATCCCGGCGACAGCATGAGCTTTCATGTCTTTAGCGGCCTGGACAAGCCGACGGTCGAACTCGTCGGCGCCAAGGTCCCGCGGGACGCGCTCACCGTTTCCACCGGCGAAAAGACGGCGATCGCAAGCTTGAAAGTTCCGAGCGATGCACGCGAGAACTTCCACCTCGACTTCCGGGATGGTGCGGGCACGATTTATCACCGCGTCGAGATCCGGGTTCTCAAGAAATAAACCCATCGGAAGGCTCACTCGCCATGCACCAGGTGATTTCGCCGCTCGCTGCAGCCCGACTCGAACTTTCGAGACACCTCACGGGGCGGGCCTGGCATGGTCACACGTGGCCTCGTTGGGACTGGTGCTCCCCGGAGACGACATGCTGGCTCCAGATCGTTCCCGCCGAATTCTCCAGCGACGGTCGCCCCAGCATCCTGCTGGGCTTGACCGACGCGGCGCCAGCCGGGCGCATCGGGCCGTGGCTCGAATTGCCGGAAGCCCGTGCCCGCATCCGGCTACGAACTGTCCGCAGCCAGGCCCCCTGCCTGCAAGGCAACGTACCGCAGATATCACTGGCAGAGAGCAACTCGATCACGGGCACAGTCGGCGCACTAATGCTGGATGCGAGGCGTCAGTACTCGGCACTCACCTGTGCCCACGTCATTGCCGGGGCCGAGGACATCCTCATCGACACCCCCGTTGTGCTGCACAGCGAACGGCACGGGCTGGGTGGCGGCCACCTGCGTGCCTGGCTCCCGGGCGACCCTGACCCTGAACGCATACGCACGGTCGATGCGGCGCTGGCGGCCATTACCCCGGACCAGGCACGCAGCCTTGTTCAGAGTTTTCCGTCGCTGATTCCACAGGGCTGGGTGCGCGAGGCCGAGATCGCTGGCCGACTGGCCGTTCACACCCTAGATGCGCCGATCCACGGAAACGCGTTTGGCCTCTGGGAGGGCCGAGTCAATGTCCCGGGCTGCGACGCGCGCCCGGTGTACATGCACATGCTGTCCTACGCCACGGAGCCCGCAACCCGACCGGGTGACAGCGGTGCAGGCATCTGGGATGAGTCGGATCGGCTGGTAGGCATCCACTGCGCGGGTACGGGCGACATTGCCACGGTCGGGTTCAATGCCCTGCTGTGCCCCATCGAACGGATCGCCAAGGCCTTCTCGGCTCGCCCGGTCCAGCGTGGAGAAGTGATTTCCCGCCTGGACCCGACCCACGCCGTGGCCCGCCCAGCCGACGAGTCCTCCAGCGACATCATTCCGAAAGACTCGACGGACGAGGAAATCCTGGCCCGCACCTTGTGGGGTGAGGCACGTAACGACAGTGAAGCCTTCATGCAGGGGGTTGCCTCCGTCGTGATGAACCGCCTCCGGCGCAAGGTCTGGTGGGGCGACACGCTGCGCCAGGTGTGCACCGGTGGCGGCCAGTTTCCCTGCTGGCAGCCCCGGAACGCGCTTTACCCGCAAATGACCAACCGTCAGCCACCCGCCGACGCGGCCTACGCCCGCGCGCTGGAGATGGCCCGAAAGGCACTCACCTCCAGCCTGCCTGACAACACCTTCGGCGCCACCCATTACTGTCCGATCTGGCTGTCACCCCTGCCGCCATGGGCGGCAGGCAAACAGCCCCGCGAAACCATTGGCGCCTACGCCTTCTACAACAACATCGACTGAGGAGACTCACCATGGACTCACCGGCCCTGGATGTCGCCATCGGCGTGGTGTTGATGTACGCAGTCCTCAGCCTTTTCGTGACCATCCTGGTCGAAACGATTGCCAGCGCGTTACCGACAAACATGCGGGGGCGCGTGCTTCAGGTCGCCATCAAGTCAGCCTTTGGTGCCTCGGGTCCCAGTGACGCGTCGGCAGACAGCAAGGCTCAGCAATTCTACGAAACCCCGATCATAGCTGCCCTGTTTCTGGACAATCGAAAGCCCTCTGACATCGCTCCGGAAATGTTTGTGCAAGCTTTCCTGAGCGTCGTTGCCGAGGGCTATCCGACCAACCGCCCTGCGACGCCAGCGGAGTTCGTGCTCAAGCTGAAGGCCAGCAAGTCTGGCGACAAGGCTGTCGGTGCGCTGGAGGCCCTGCTTCCGGGCACTGAACAGGATTGGAGCGCTTTCGAAGCCAAGGTTGCCAAATGGTTCAGCGAGATCGGCATGCGCTCGGAGGGCTGGTTCAAGCGCAGGATGAGCTGGACCACACTGGCCCTGAGCGCCGGCCTGGTCGCCACCTTGAATGTGGACACCCTTTTCGTGACCCGCATGCTCTGGCTCGACAGCAATCTCCGCAAGAGCGCGGTAGAACTGGCCGGGCGCATGGTCCAGAAGGACCAGGCGCCCGGCACCGCCACCCTGGCGCCGATGCCGGCAGACGTACGCCAGACAACGCGAGACAAACTGGAAGAGAAAGTCACCACCGCCATCGCCCGCATTAACGAAGCGCTGGCGAAGAACGCAAAACTGCGGATGGCCGACTATTCAACGCCGGACGCCGACAAACGATCACGACAATGCGTGACCGCTCACGAGAGCTGTAAGGACAAGGCAACAGAGGATAAGTGCTATGCCGATGCCTTCCGCTGCGCTACCCAAAAAGAGTCGGAACAATGCCGGCAGAACGCTCTCGACTGCCAGCAGGGCCCTGGCCAGCTAATCCTCATCAATGACCAATTGATACAGGTAAGAGGAGATCTCTGGAAGGCGGGCAAGCGCACCGAGTTTGGCAACGACTTGCTGGCACAGGAGCAAGCACTGTCCAAGGCGCTGCAGGATGCTGAAGAAAAACTCAGCGACGTGAAATACGCGTTGGCAAGCCCTTACCTGAAGGCCAAGGACACGGGCAATGACCTGAAGCCCGCCCGCCAGGCGCTGGATGCTGCAATCAGCGAGACAGGGCGCCTCCTGGATGAACGCTTCCCAAGCCGCACCCTGTTCCAGACCGAACGGACTTGTAGAAAGCATGCTGAGCTGAAGGCGGCCGCCCGCCACCCCGACAGGACCGAAGGCATCGAAAGCGCTCCCGAATACCGGGTCGCCTACCGGTACTGCCAGCGCCTGCATGCTGAAGCCTCGGCCGGCCAAATGGGCATTCCGCTGGGGTGGAACGATGAGCTCGTCGCGTTGCAGCACATGCCCGGCGACCCGACATTTGACTGGGAGTCAATCAAATCCGTGCTCCCGGGATGGCTGTTGAGCATCCTGGCGCTCTCCTTGGGCGCGCCCTTCTGGTTCGACACGCTCGGACGTCTCGTCAAGCTCCGCAGCGCCGGCACACGGAGTTCCGACAAGGAGACACCACCTGCCAGCCCGCAGACCTCCCAACCAACGCAGCCGGGCAGCCCGACATCCGGGACATCGGCCTACTTCCCGGACGGCCTGAATCCCCTTGAACGGAGTCTGAAAAAGGACGACGTCGTGCGCATCCAACAAGCCCTGAAGATTCCGGCGCCCAGCGGCAGGCTGGACGAAGCGACCCGCCAGCGTATCTTCGAATGGCGCACTGAACGCCATTTGGCGGGCTATGAACTCACCGAATCGATGGTGGCGGAACTGCTCGGCTACGCCCCTGCCGGCCCGAACACCGTCACCGCGGTCGCGCCCTCCTCCGTGCAACCCGGCGCAGCTCAACCCCAAAGGTTGGTTCGAGGCAGCCAGGGGGTCGCGGTGTCCAAGCTGATCAGCCTGCTCGTGAAACGCCTTGACGATTTCGAACATCTTCCGGGCTCGACCTTCGATGACGAAGTCGAGAAGGCGGTCAAGCGCTTCCAGGACCAGCACAACCTAGGCAAGGACGGGGAAGTCGGCCCCGAAACCTGGCTGAAGCTTTCCCACGACCCGGATGAGCTGCCGGCCGAAATGAGCGAGCCCCCCTGGATGGCGCGGGCCATCGGCGAGATCGGGCAAAAAGCTATCAGTGGCTCCGGAGATAACCAGCGCATCCTCGAGTACCTGCGGGCATGCACAGACACGCCTCAACCGCAGGGAGACGATACCCCCTGGTGTGCTGCCTTCCTTGGCTGGGCCCTTGCCCGCAGCGGCTACGGCATCGCGGACGATCCTGCGCGAGCAAACGTGTCGGCCCTCCTTGTCGCCAGCACCTGGAAGGACTGGGGCAATGAAACAGACGCTCGTTACGGCGCGATCACGGTGATCAAGCCCAAAGGCCGGGCACTCGGGCAGTACGGGCAGGGTGCCCATGTAGGCTTCCTGATCAGGGAAAGCGGCAACGACTTCATTATTCTTGGCGGCAATCAGGAGAGCAGTCAGGTCAGCACCACCCGTTTCCCGAAGGCCAGCTACGAGCTGCTCGCCTATCGCTGGCCAAGTACGTCGGCCGCAGAGCCCGAGACGGACGATGCCGAGAAGACCGCAGCACGCTGGCTGCCCGGGATGGAAATACGGGATATCCTCGACGACCCCGCCAATCCCTTCATTTCCAGGGGCTCGTCCGACAGGAGCTCAGTGCTGAGGCTGCAGCTGGGACTGCGCAATGCAGGGCACACGGTCGATCTGGATGGCATCTTCGGGCCACAAACCGAAAAAGCTCTCGCGGAATTCCAGAAGAACAACAGCTTGCCGGCGACCGGCGAAACCGATCCGGCGACCTGGATCAAGCTCATGCCCCTCCTGGCCACGGGCAGCCCAGCGGTTCCAGTGCCCGCCCGAATCACTCCAGCCGACATTACGGGCGCGGCCACCGCGCTCAACGTCGACGAAGCCTCCGTCAAGGCTGTCATCCGTGTGGAATCAGCCGGTAGCGGATTCATCGGCGCAAAGCCCAAGATCCTGTTCGAAGGCCACATATTCTGGCGGGAGCTCAAGAAGCGGGGCATTGACCCATCCACACGAGATATCGGCAACTACGCCGACGTGCTCTACGAAAAATGGACGAAGCGCTTCTACCGCCGGGGCGATGGCGAACACGACAGGCTGGAAAACGCTGAACGATGCGCCCTCGACCTGGGATTGTCACAGACCGAAGCCCACGATGCGGCCTGTGCTTCTGCTTCCTGGGGCCTGTTCCAAATCTTGGGCAACAACTACAAGGCCTGCGGTTTTGCTAGTGCTGGCGACCTCGCAACACAAATGGCGACAGGCGAGAACAAGCACTTGGCAGCCTTCTGCAGCTTTGTCATCGCCAATCCCGCCATGCACCAAGCGCTCAAGGAGAAGCGTTGGGCAGACTTCGCACGCAGGTACAACGGCCCCGCCTACGCGAAGAACCGTTATGACCAGAAGCTGGCTGAGGCCTATACGCGTCATCAGGCTTGACACTGCTAACCGGGGAATCCCGGCTGGATTACTGAGTTTGCCCTATTCGCGCAAGGGAAAGTAAGCGGCACTAATTGCGAAGGGCGCGCGTCCATCGCGCGCTCACCCTGCTCTCAAAGGAACCCCTGATACTATGGCATCGCCTCGCCCGATACCCTCGAACGCGTCTTCGCCGTACTGGATCCAAAAGGCTTTGAGCGGGCCTTTCGTGAGTAGGTCGCGAGGGTCATTCCGGCACTGCGGCATGAACAGGTGATCGCCATCGATGGTAAGACGAGCCGGCGCACGACGAGCAAGGCGGCGGCTGCGCCGATGCACATGGTCAGCGCCTTTGCTGCAGAGGTAGGCCTAGTACTCGGGCAGGTTGCCACCGATCAGAAGTCCAATGAAATCACTGCGACCCCCCAGCTCCTGCGCACCCTGGCGTGGCCGGCTGCATCGTCACCATCGATGCAATGGGCACTCAGACCGCCATCGCAGACGAGATCCGTGAGCGGGGCGCCGACTATGTGCTGTGCGTGAAGGACAACCATCCGAAGCTGCTCGATTCGATCCTGCTGGCCCAGGCAGGCGTTGGCGGAGCGCTGCAGGCTGCCTCGAACTGGGAGAGCCACAACACGGGACACGGCCGGGAAGAATGGCGCCGCTGCTGGGCCTTCGACGCGGGCGACAGGCTTTACAAGGGCGATCAGTGGCGCGACCTGCAGAGCTTTGCCCTGGTCGAGCGCACGCGCCGTATCGGCGACAAGACGAGCATTGAACGCCGCTACTACATCAGCAGCCTCGCCCCGGACGCCGAGAAGTTCATGCGCGCCGTGCGCAGTCACTGGGAAGTGGAGAACCGGCTGCACTGGTGCCTGGATGTTCAGTTTGGCGATGACTACGCACGCGCACGCACCGGCCACGTCGCCCACAACCTCGCGCTGGTACGCCATATCGCGTTGAACCTCATCCGGTTGAACACCTCGGTCAAAACCAGCACCAAGACCAAGCGATTGCTGGCCGCGACCTCGGATGAGTTTCGGGCTGCACTGCTGGGGTTGGCGGTGGAGGGCGAGAGCGACGACGACCGCGATGAAGATGAGGATTGATGCAGACTGAGTAGCTGCGGGACCCCTGGTTGGCAAGCAGCCGCGTACCGGCAAGACTTCACCCCATCGAGATCTTCAATTACCCCGGAGCCCCCTCCCCGTCGCAGCCCTATCCCTGATCCAACGCCCCACATATCCACGTAGCAAACCCGGATATACGCTCCACCCCGGCAAAACGCCTGCCACCCCATTCGCATCAATATGGTTTGCACGATTTCTTGGTTCCCCCCGCCGCCGCCCGTCAATAAAGTGGCGCGAGTATCGGATCAGGAGCCTGAAATGAGCTTTGCCAACCCCACCATCGCCCCTTGTCAGACGACACATTAAATTGACCCCCTGGCGACAGGAAGAATTGACCCCCTGGACGCCTACCAGGAGGAGTCATGAAGGAAGCAAGAGAGCAGCATCCGAGCCTGCGAGTGAGCAGGAGAGAGCGGATGCAGGAGCCGGAAGCAGTAGCGCAGATGTTGGCGTTGGCGCGGTTAGGGTGGGGCACGAAGCGCATTGCGCGGGAATTGGGGGTTGCGCGCAATACGGTCAAGCGCTACGTGGCGGCGGGACGGTATGTGCCGTATCGGTCGCCAGCCCGGGAAGGGAAGTTGGCAGGCCTGGGCGCGTGGCTGCAGGCGCAGTTTGCACAGCACCGCGGCAACTGCGACGTGGTGCGGCAGGAGCTGCAACGGCAGCAGGGCGTCCTGGTGAGCCTGCGCACGGTGGAACGGGCCTGCCGGGGCTACCGGGCGGAATGGGCGGCGCAGGCGCGGGCGACGGTACGCTTCGAGACGGCGCCGGGGCAGCAACTGCAGATTGATTTTGGCTCGGCCACGGTAGAGATCGACGGGGCCCGGCAGAAAGTGCATGTGTTCGTGGCGACACTGGGCTATTCGCGGCTCGGGTATGTGGCGGCCTTCCGCCACGAACGGCAAGCGGCCTGGCTGGCTGGGCTGGAAGGCGCCTTCGCCCACTTTGGCGGCATCCCGCGCGAGGTGTTGCTGGATAACGCCCGGGCGCTGGTTCTCGCGCATGACGTGCAGACGCGTGAAGTGACGTTCAACGAACGCTTGCTGGCCTTTGCCCGGCATTTGTCAACGGCGATTTAAAACTGATACAGATTTCCTTCGACCAGCAATTTAAAACTGATACACCCCCAAGTTCTGGTTTTGCGCGGCATCGGTGTCTTGGAGGGTGGGCCGCAGGCCCAACCGGAAAGATGCCGATGCCGCGCGGCGCTCAATCGGTGGCGGCCACCTTTCTAACCTGAACCATGCCGGCCTGACGTTGGTGCTTGAGCCGGTAACTTTCCCCGGCAATCGGCAAGATGCGGGCATGATGCAGCAGTCGATCCAGCAGCGCCGCCGTCAGCGTGGCATCCTGGGCAAAGGTCGCATCCCACTGCCCAAACGGCAAATTGCTGGTGACGATCAGCGAACCCCGCTCGTAGCGGGCGGCAATGACCTGGAAGAACAGATTCGCCTGCTCCCGGTTCATCGGCAGGTAGCCGATTTCGTCAATGATCAACAAGCGATAGGCGTTGATCGCCCGATGCATCACCGTCTTCAGCTGGTTTTGTGCATGCGCGGCCGACAAGCTGAGCAGCAGATCGGCGGCGCTCGTAAATCGCGTCTTGATGCCGGCCTGCGCCGCGCGATAGCCCAGTGCGATGGCCAGATGGGTCTTGCCCACCCCGGAAGGTCCAACGAGCACGACGTTCTCCTGGCGCTCAATAAAACCCAGCCCGGCCAGTTCGTCGATCTGACTCTTTTTGACCCCGGCGCCAAACTGGTAATCGAAATCATCGAGGGTCTTGATCGCCGGGAAACCGGCCAGTCGGGTCAGCATGCTTTGCTTGCGCACCTGTCGGCCGGCGGCTTCCGTTCTCAGCAGGTCTTCCAGGAAATCGCTGTAGGCCGTTTCCTTCTCGGCGGCCGTCTGACTGGCCACGGCATAGCCTTGGGCAATGAACGGCAGATTCAGCGTTTCGCACAGCGCGAGCAGGCGTTCGTGTTGCAGGTTCATGGTGCCCTCTGCGCGCCGGCACGGCACTGGGTCAGCAACCGCTCATAGACGGCCAACGGGTGCTGCAACGGTGTCGCTGCTTCGATGCGTTCAGCGACCACCGCAGGACGAACCATTGTGGCGCTCCCGGGGCTTTGCACCGTTGCTTGCGGCCGCGCCGCCGCGATATCCCCACGCCAAGCGGCAGGAACGGCCTGCAATTGGCTTTGTTCTTCCTGCAGTCGGGCGCTCGGCTTGACTTGGGTCGTGCCATGGATGCGATCGTTGGCCACTTCCTTCAACCAGTGCCTGACTTCAACGTTGGCCGTCACGGCATCCAGTTGCAGCCCCGCCTGCTTGAGCTTGGCGACCAGGGGAACGTAGAACGAGCGACGCAGATAGCCATTGAAGCGTTCCACCTTGCCTTTGGTGCGGGCCCGATAGGGGCGGCAGAGTTTGATGACGAAGCCGCAATGCTTGGCATAGTCGAGAAAGCCGGCGTGGTAACGGTGCTCACCTGGCCCAGCGATGTCACGCTCCAGGACGACGGTCTTCATATTGTCGTAGAGCATGCGCCGAGGTACTCCGCCCAAGCTCACAAAGGCGCTCTGATGGCAGTCGATCAGCGTGCCGACTTTCATGTCGGTGACGAATTCGACGTAGCTTGCCCGGCTATAGCCCAGCGTGGCACAGAAGGCGTAAAGGGGATCGCTCCCTTTGCGGAACTCAACCCAATCGACTTGCATCTGCTCCCCCGGCGCCGTTTCAAAGCGGATGACAGGATCGACCGGCAGCGTGGGCCTGATGCCACGCAGATAGCTGCGCAGTTGGCTCAGGCCACCCTGGTAGCCTTGGGCGGCAATCTCACGGTGCAATACGCTGGCCGGTATCCATAACGGATGGGCGGCCGCTTGTCGTTCCCACAGATAGGTTTCATAGGGCGACAGCTTGGAAATCCGCCGCTTCTGACGCTCGTATTTCGGCTTCGTCCCCGCAGCCAGGTGGCTGCGCACCGTGTTGACCGCACAACCCACTTCCGCCGCGATGCGACGCAGGCTGAAACCGTGTTTCCTTAAAACTTCGATTTCCATATACACCTCGTTCGTGATCACCGGCGCCTCAAATCCGCCGATCTTCTCTCAACTCGGTGTATCAACTTTCAATCGCTGGTCTGTATCAATTTACATCCGCCGCTGACACCGAATAGTCACAAAGCCCGGCGGTTTCAAGTCTGAAGTGCAACACCGGGTTGAAAGTTCATGATTTCCCTCGCAAAGACCTCCGCC
>Ga0209277_10001487_pt1 | contig 11478 bp, 9 predicted proteins | sample JI81AbrownDNA_FD_187503 | JGI IMG/M metagenome (GOLD analysis project Ga0209277, IMG submission 187503) | Wastewater effluent complex algal communities from Wisconsin, to seasonally profile nutrient transformation and Carbon sequestration -... | ecosystem: Engineered > WWTP > Effluent > Algae... | reverse complement strand
CGGGCGAGCGGGCACTGGCAAGTCGGCACTCGCACTTTCCGCAGGGCTTGAGGCCGTGATGGAACGCCAGCTTCATCGGAAGGTGATGGTCTTCCGGCCGCTGTATGCAGTGGGTGGCCAAGACCTCGGTTTTCTGCCGGGCAGTGAGAACGAGAAGATGTCGCCCTGGGGTCAGGCAGTGTTCGACACCCTCAATGCAATCACCACTTCTGAGGTAGTGGATGAGCTCATCGATCGCGACATGATCGAGGTTCTGCCGCTCACGCACATTCGTGGCCGGTCGTTGCACGACGCATTTGTGATCGTCGATGAAGCGCAGTCGTTGGAACGCAACGTCTTGTTGACCGTGCTTTCGCGCATCGGCCGGGACTCGCGGGTTGTCCTTACTCATGACGTTGGGCAACGCGACAACCTTCGGGTCGGCCGGTACGACGGTGTTGTTGCCGTTGTCGAGAAGCTCAAGGGGCACCCGCTGTTCGCTCACGTGACGCTGCAGCGTTCGGAGCGATCCGAGATTGCAGCCTTGGTCACCGAGATGCTTGAGGTGTGATCAACAAGGCCTGAGGTCGGAAGTTCGCGCCACAAACAAGAGCGCCTACCGGATCTGTTCCGGTGGGCGCTCTTGTTTGTGTGAAGCTTCTAGATTCCTGGCAGCTTGTCCGCCAATGGACCGAGCACTGCGAGGCTCTTACCGAGTTGCTCCTGAGCTGCAGCGATTGTCGCATCGCGACGGGCCTTGACCCTTTCGGCGCGTGCTGTGAGCTTGCTCTGCGTCTCGGTTCCGCGGGTCAAAGACAGTGACAGCAGGGCCCGGGCAAGTTCCTCTGTTGCTTTCCGCACGGCCATTGCTGCTTCGGCAACGCGGATCGTGTCACCGCGGGTCTCCACGACGCGCCAGCCCTGCTCGATCGCGAACTCCGTCAATGGCAAGTCCGCGTTAATCGCCACTGCGTTGCCTACTGCCTGCATGAACGGCAGGTCACTGATCGAGTCGCTGTAAGCAACGCTCTTCGCGAGGTCGTAGCCGCGCTCCTTCGCCAGCTGTTCGATGGCGAGCACCTTGCCTTCTCCGTAGCAGAACGGTCCGGCGAGTTTCCCGGTGTACTTTCCGTTCTTGATCTCAGAGCGCGTTCCCACGGCACCTTCCAGGCCCAGCTTGTCGGCTAGTTCCTGGACGATCTCAATGGGGGAGGCAGACACGATGATGCGATCGCGTCCCTCGGCCTTCATTCGGTCAAGCTCGGCCTGGGCCTCGGGCATGACGGTTTCGGCAAGGTGAGGGATGAATCCATCGCTGAGGATCACGATGTCTTTGACCGGAACGCCCTTCACAGCATCGAGGATGCGTTCGCGCAGTGCCGCCGATCGTTCGTCCGAAGCGCCGGCCACCACGAAGATGACTGCGTTCACGACGTCTTTGGCGAGCTGTCGCTTGGGAACAAAACCCGCCTTGAATGCTGCGAGTGCGAGAGGGAAGTTCGCCGAACCCCGGATCAGCGTGCGATCCAAGTCGAAGAAAGCCGCAGATGGCGCGAACTGGCTGGAGGAAGTGGTTGCCTTCTTTGCCGCAACCTTCTTCGCTGGGGCTGCCTTCTTGGCGGGTGCCTTGCGAGCGGCGGTCTTCTTTGCGGGGGCTGCCTTCTTTGCTGCAACCTTCTTGGCCGGAGCTGCCTTCTTAGCAGGTGCCTTTCGAGCGGTGTCCTTCTTCGCGGGTGCCTTCTTGGCCGGGGCCTTCTTCGCGGTCGCCTTGCGGGTCGTGGTTGTTGCTGCCATTAGTTTCCCTCCGAGGTCAGGTTCGTCAGCTTAGGGATCAAGCAGTGCCCATGGCTAGGCATGTGCGACCGCGGGTGAATCGTCAGTCGGCGTAACTCGATGCTGAAAGTCCCGCAGGAGTTGGGCGAAGCGGTCCGGATCTTCGACGTGAGGTTCGTGGCCGATCCGCGGGAACACAACAAGCTCAGAGTTCGGAATAGCCTCGGCTGCGCGCTCACCGTGATGCAGCGGGATGACTGGATCGCGAGCGCCCCAAATCAACAGGACTGGAAGGTCTTCCATCGATGCAAGTTTGCCGAGCGCGGTGACTCGCTGGCCACTGACATCGACGACACTGCGCAGCGTCGCGAGGAAGGCTTCACGAGTGTCGGAATCTCCGAACTCCGACAACTTCTCCACCATCTGTGGGTTAACAAGTTGTGGCTCGATGCCAACACGTGCCAACTGTCGACAGCCCCACAACAATGAGTTGGTCGTCTTTTCACTTCCGATTGCCGCGAAGACAATGCGCGATCCGGGCAGCGTGGCTGCACGCAGCCACTTGGGCGTCTCGGTGCCGAGGCCACCACTGCAGACGAGTACGAGGCCACTACAGCGTTCTGGAAACTGGTAGGTGAACTGCATTGCTACGCCACCACCGAGGGAGTGGCCAACCAGGATCGCTTGACGGTGCCCGAGATACTCGAGGAGGTCGCGCAGAACTGAGGCCATTGCACCGAGGGAGTAGTCGCCGCGGTCCTTGGCCGACAGGCCGTGACCGGGCAGGTCCACGGTGATCACATGCTGACCGGTTTCGACGAGCCGTTCTGTGACCCGCGCCCAGTCCGTCTGGTTGCCGCCGATCCCGTGAACGAGCAGGTACACCGGACCGGTTCCTAGGTGCTCCGTGTAGGCGATGCGCCGGTCATGCAGGACGGCGAATGTTGCGTCGCCTGCTGGCTTGGGGCGGGTCACCTTGCGGGCACGCTTGGGTTTTGGGGTCTCGGTGTGCGTGACCGATGGCGGGGCGGTGAACTTCGTGGCTGTCATAGATCCTCCTACGTAGAGGTTACGCCACCGTAACCGTAAGTAGAAGTACAACCCACTTCCGCCCTGAAAGTCCCAAAAGGCTTGCAATACAACAGCAAATGCGGCCTAGGTCACAATGCGACCCAGTGACCTGGCTCATAACTGCCCGTCCGTTTTGCCCGCGTATGCAGTGCTGTGTGCGCAGACGTCCATGGCGCAGGTCACGACAGAAGGGGTTGAGGCCGTCGTGACTGCGGGGCAGTCTTGAAAGGTCAGACCCCGCGGGGCGCACCAGGCCACTAGGTTCGGCCACCGGTCACCACATGACCGTGTGCACCCCGCCGCTCCACCGCACCGCAGTGGTGTCGCAGGCATGTCGCCTGTGTGGAGCCGGTAACGATCACGAAGTTACGACTCGCGCCCTGAGGCTTTTGCGCGCTCGTGGTCGTTCTGAGCAAAGGGGTACAAGCGCATCGATGCCGCAGGCGTGCGCAGTCACGAGGAAACTAGATGAATCGCAAGGCAATTGCAGGGATCGCTCTAGCCACCGCGTTGGCAGGTCCCGTAAGTGGTGTTGCCGCAACGTCGGCATCGGCCGCTCCAGCATCGAGTAAGCAGTCCACCAGCAGCCGCAACCTTCAGGCGAAGACCTCGGTTGCGCAGTTGAAGTCCCCGTACCGCAAGGGCACCAAGAAGTACTCGCAGTGGTACGCCAAGCAGTACATGGAAATCCGCTACGGCTGGGGCAAGGATCAACAGCGGGCAATCATCAATCTGTGGACCAAGGAGTCCGGTTGGAACCACAAGAGTTCCAATGGCTCCTCAGGTGCATACGGCATCCCGCAGTCACTGCCGGGCCGAAAGATGGCGAGCCACGGTAAGGACTGGCGCACGAACCCAGAGACCCAGATCCGTTGGGGTTTGAGCTACATCAAGGGCCGTTACGGTTCGCCGAACAAGGCCTGGGCGCACTTCCGCTCACATAACTGGTACTAAGCCAACATTCCAACCTCTGAGAACTCAAATCAATGCGCCTCGTCGATCGTCAATCTCGATCGACGAGGCGCATTCCCTACTCTGGTCACGTGACGCCTTCGGTGAGCTTCCTCGGTCATGCCACGACATTGATCGAAATCGACGGTGTCCGCGTGCTGACCGATCCGGTTCTGCGCCCGCGAGTGACTTTTCTGCACCGCGTTGTCCCGCCCGCGCCGGAGGACATGTCGAATGCCATCGACGTCGTCCTGATCTCACACCTGCACCACGACCATTGCGATCTACCGACCTTGTCGAAGCTGCCCGACGCCGTTGTTGTGGTCCCGTATGGCGCTGGCGGCTATCTGCGCACGCGGGGTGGGCTGTCGAACGTCGTGGAACTCGCCGAGGGTGAGACGGTCGAAGTTCGGGGTCTGCTTGTCACTGCGGTGCATGCCGATCATGACGGACTGCGACCCCCGTTTGGACCGCGAGCTCAGGCGGTCGGATACGTCATCACCGGATCGAGCGGGACGGCGTACTTTGCTGGCGACACTGACGTCTACCCGGAGATGGCAACGTTGACGATGCCTGAGTCGACATCGCTGGATATCGCATTACTCCCGGTCTGGGGGTGGGGTCCGAACCTCGGTCCAGGCCACATGAATCCAGCTCGGGCCGTTGACGCCTTGGAGCTTCTGCAACCGTTGGTGGCAGTGCCAATTCACTGGGGCACGTACTTCCCCTACGGGATGAAGGCAGCTCTACGTGGAGCCAACCAGCTACTTGTTCGCCCGCCGGAGCAGTTCGCCGAGCTCGCCGCCGAGCGGGGGGTCGCGACGTCGGTGGTCGTGACCGAACCTGGGCATCGCGTGCAGGTGAGCCCATGAGTAAGCGGTCGGAACGAAAAGAACGCAAGCGGGCGCAGGCGCAGGCTGCCGCTGACGTTGCGAGGGTCAGCGTGACCGGTACGAACCAAGGTGCACAGGTTCGAGTACAAGCAGGTCGTGACCTCGCGAACGATCCGTGGGCGGAGCAACACCGCTTGCGGGGTGCATTCGGACGATTTCTGGTCGGCGTTGTTGTCCTGACTTTGACGATCGCCATCTCTCCGGGGATCAGTGCCGATGGCATCTGGGCAGTTCCGATCGCGGCATTGTTGACCAGTATCGTGGCCGCGGTATTACGACCGCTGATGATCAGGATCGCCGGTCCGTTCGGTTGGGCGGGCGCGCTGCTGCTGGCCTTCTTTGGGAACTTCGTCATCCTGTACTTGGCGTTCTTCTTGTCGCCGGGGCTGCAGTACAACCAGTGGTATCAAGTGTTCATTGCGAGCTGGGTCTACTCGATCATCATGGCGCTGACGCTGTGGCTGATGGCATCCGATGACGACGACGTGTTCCTCGTGCAGGCGATTCGTCAGAGCACCCGAGGTAAGACCTGGGGCACGAGTCTGACCCAGGACGACATCGCCGCGAAGGAAGCAGGTGGCGACCCGCAACTGGGTGTCATCTTCGTCCAACTCGATGGCATGCCTGCGCCGGTTCTGGACTGGGCGGTCAAGTCGGGCAACCTCCCGACACTCAGCCGATGGATTCGCAGCGGGGCGTATTCGTGGGATGAATGGCGCTCTTGCGTGCCCTCAACGACGCCTGTCGCCCAGGCTGGACTGCTCCACGGAACCAGCGACAACATGCCCGCCTTCCGCTGGTACGAAAAGGACTCCGGGCGACTGTTGGTATCGAATCATCCCCCGGATGCAGCAGAAATCGAAGAACGCATTAGCGATGGCAAGGGCCTACTAGCTGACACCGGCGTGAGTATTTCGAACCTATTCTCCGGCGATGCTTCGTCGCGTCTGCTCGTGATGAGCGGGATGAGCAAGGTTCGCTCGGGTCTTGGACCATCTAAGTCGTACGCGTCCTTCTTCACCGCGCCTTCCGGCTTCACCCGGGCTCTGATCCTCACTGTTGGCGAGATGGTGAAGGAGAAGTATCAGGCGCGGATTCAAGCCCGCCGGGGAATTGAACCCCGCATCGATCGCAAGGGCTCGTACGTGGCGCTTCGGGGAATCACCAACGTGCTGCTTCGAGATCTCAACACTGCCCTGGTCATCGAAGCGATGATGCAGGGGGCGAAGAGCATCTACGTGGACTACGTCGACTACGACGAGATCGCTCACCACGCCGGAGTGCAACGCCCTGAGGCACTTCGTGCACTTGAGGGCTTGGATCGAGTCTTGTCGCAACTTGAGCGGGTTGTCCGATACGCCCCACGGCCGTACAAATTTGTATGCGTCAGTGACCACGGGCAAAGTCAGGGATCTACCTTCAAGCAGCGGTACGGAAAGCCGTTGGAGGAGGTCGTCCGCGAGCTGATGGGCGTTGAGGTCGGCGAAGTAACGGCCGCGACCGGTGACGTGGAGTCCTGGGGTCCGGTGAATACCTTCCTGTCGCAGCTGCAGCAACAGGATTCGGTCACGGGCGGGATCACCAAACGAGCGATGCGCAAACGGTCAACGTCGGGTGCAGTGTCGCTCGGGCCAGACGATGGGCAAAGTGCCCTGACCGAGGGTGAAGAAGTCTCCGAGCGTCCCGAACTGGTGGTTGTGGGTTCTGGAAACCTCGGCTGTGTCTGGTTTGCACGTGAGCCCGGGCGGATGACGGCTGAACAAATCGAGGTCGCATGGCCGGGATTGTTGGCAGGTCTCGCCACTCACCCCGGCGTGAGTTTTGCTGTCGTGAATTCCACAGAACATGGGCCGGTGGCGATCGGAGAACATGGCGTGATCCACCTGAGCACAGGTGAGGTCACGGGGATCAATCCGCTCGCGCCATTTGGCGGTCAGGCCCGAATCGACATGTTGCGGGTTGCCGAATTCGACAATGCTCCGGATATCTACCTGAATTCGATGTACGACCCGCAAACCGACGAAGTTGCCGCCTTTGAGGAGCTGGTCGGCTGTCACGGCGGCGTTGGTGGTTGGCAAACCCGCGCCGTGCTGGTTCATCCGTCGGATTGGACCGTCTGGCCGGAACTATTGGACTCGCAGGGACGTCTAGTAAGTGCAGAAGTTGTGCATCGGCAGATGGTCGGGTGGCTCGAACTCCTCGGACACCGCAAGAACCTAGGCCAGGCCGAAGGCGCGACATCTGTGGACGAAGGCCAAACGACGCATTCGTAGTGGCGCTGCCGGGTTGGCAGCGATTGCCGTGAGAAAGTTGCCCGATGAGATTCACCCGAGAGATAGTGGGGGTTGGCGCGGCAGCGCTTGCCCTCCTACTGGCCGCCTGCGGGACGGCGGCTCAGGCGGATCAGGAGAATTCGGTCGCGCAGCAGAATTCGGAATCAGCTGCCACCGCTAAGCCAAAGCCGAAGGCGAGCGTTCAACCGACCCCGGTGCCGTCGGTGAAGGCAAGCTGGTCACCAGCTTCAGGCGACAAGACGATCTACCTCACCTTCGATGACGGGCCGGGCCCGTACACCCAGAAGGTGCTGGACGTTCTGAAGGACAATGACGTCAAAGCGACGTTTTTCATCATCGGGAAAATGATCCGCACCCGCGAGGCGGACCTACAACGCGTTTACGACGATGGGCACGCGACCGGCGACCACACGTGGGATCACGCAGACCTCAGTCGCATGAATGCTGTGCAGATCGACCGTCAACTCAACAAGGCGGCTGTTGCGATCGGCCCGAAGATGGGCCCCTGTATGCGCCCGCCGTATGGGGCGCTCGATGCCGAGGCCCGCAAGCTCGCAGTCTCGTACGGCATGACGCCAGTGTTATGGACGCGCGACACGAACGACTGGAACAAGGCTTCCCAGACACAGATCTACAACGTGTTGATGGGCGCCAAGCCAGGTGATGTGATCTTGATGCACGACGGCGGCGGTGACCGAGCGAACACGGTGGCCGCGCTACGCGACGCGCTGCCCAAGCTCAAAGACAAGGGCTACTCATTCGCCAGCGTTCCAGTTTGTGTGTCGCACACCACCCAGTGAGCTGAATCGCCCTAAGCCCACGCCGAACTACTCGCTTGGTGGCCCGACCGGAATGCGGTTGGCGATGGGACGCATGGTTTCGGCAAAGAAGTCGTTGCCCTTGTCATCAACCACAACAAATGCCGGGAAGTTCTCGACCTCGATCTTCCAAACTGCTTCCATCCCCAGCTCGGGAAAATCGAGCACGTCTACCTTTCGGATGCAGTCATTCGCCAATAGTGCTGCCGGTCCACCGATTGAACCCAGGTAGAAGCCGCCGTTTGCGTGGCACGCATCTGTGACGGCCTGAGACCTGTTCCCCTTCGCCAACATCACATACGAACCCCCAGCCTTCTGGAACTGATCGACGTAGGAGTCCATTCGCCCGGCAGTTGTCGGACCGAACGAGCCCGAGGCCATCCCGTCAGGTGTTTTAGCCGGGCCTGCGTAGTAGACCGCGTGTTCCTTGAAGTAATCCGGGATCGGCTCTCCCCGGTCGAGCATCTCCTTGATCCGGGCGTGCGCGATGTCGCGGGCGACGATGAGTGGCCCAGACAATGAGAGTCGGGTCTTGATGGGAAGAGTCGACAGCAAGCGGCGGATCTCATCCATAGGCCTGCTGAGGTCAACCTCAACGACGTCCGAGACGTCGCCGTCTTCAAGGTGGGCGTCGGTGATTTCTGGGAGGTAGTGGGCGGGTTCTTCATCGAACTGTTCGAGGAACACGCCTTCCGGGGTGATCTTGGCTCGGGCTTGGCGGTCGGCGGAGCAGGAGACCGCGATCGCGACGGGGCACGAAGCGCCGTGGCGCGGCAGTCGGATCACCCGAACGTCGTGGCAGAAGTACTTACCTCCGAATTGCGCGCCGATTCCGAACTCCTGCGTCTGCTTGAGGATTTCGGCTTCCATTTCAAGGTCTCGGTAGCCGTTTCCATCAGGCCCACCGTGAACCGGAAGGGAGTCGTAGTAGCGGGTGGATGCGTACTTGGCGACCTTGAGCGCATACTCGGCACTAGTTCCGCCGACGACCACGGCAAGGTGGTACGGCGGGCAGGCGGCAGTTCCAATGGCCCGCAGCTTCTCGTCGAGGAAGCTTCGGAATCGGGTCGGGTTCAGTACGGCCTTGGTCTCTTGGAACAGGTATGACTTATTTGCGCTGCCGCCGCCTTTTGCCATGAAGAAGAGCTCGTACTCAAGTTCGTGTCCCGGTTTGGTGTCGGCGTAGATTTCGATTTGGGCCGGCAGGTTGGAACCCGTGTTGCGTTCATCCCACATCGACAGGGGTGACAACTGCGAGTAGCGCAGATTCAGCTTTGTGAATGCGTCGTAGACACCGCGAGACAGGTACTCCTCATCTCGACCGTTGGTCAACACATGACTGCCGCGTTTGCCCGAGATGATCGCCGTTCCGGTGTCTTGGCACATCGGCAGAACGCCGCCCGCCGCGACGTTGGCGTTCTTCAGCAGGTCGAGCGCGACAAATCGATCATTTGGGCTGGCTTCAGGGTCGTCGAGGATCTTGCGAAGCTGAGCAAGATGGCCTGGCCGCAGGAAATGCTCAATGTCGTGCATGGCTTCATACGTCAGTAGTCGCAGCGCCTCGGGATCAACCTCGAGAAACGTTCGGCCCGCAGCCTCAATCGTGCGCACACCTTCGGTGGTCACAAGCCGGTAAGGGGTCGGGTCTTCGCCAGTAGGCAACATGTCGACGTAGGTGAATTCAGCCATGGGGTCAGCGTAGTTTGATGCCCTCGGTTCACCCCGCAGGTGTCCGCAAAGTCGGCGCAGGTGAGGATTGCCCCGTGGCGCGCGCGGATCGGCTTGGGATGACCATCGGTGGAATGGTCTTAACGGTGCTCTTGGTGTTCGGGGCAGTGCTAGTTGTTGCCTTCTTCACGTTCCGCCCCACAGATGCGAGCGTCAAGGTCGTCGACTACCAGCCGACGATCACGGCCGCGCAGAAGTCGGGGCCATTCCCACCCGCTTACCCGTCACCCGTTCCCGCAGGATGGCAAGCCACCTCGGTTCGATACCGCGTGTCACCGACCAACCCGAAGATCGCCACGTGGCATCTGGGTTTCTACATTCCGGGCGACGAATATGCCGCAGTGGAGCAGAGCAACGCCAACGACGACCAATTCATCCCCGAAACGACCGACAAGGGGAAGGCAGAGGGTGAGCAGTTGGTCAACGGCGTGCCGTGGACCAAATACGTGTCGCCCCAAAGTGGCCACCGTTCGCTGGTTCTCATACAGAATCAATTGACGACCGTTGTGACCGGGACGTTGACGTATTCGGCTCTCGGCGACTTCGCAGCGTCGCTGACCACGAAGTAATCGGGCTTCCGGGCAGCCAAGTCGGAATACTGGCGCCCGCGCACGCACGAGGAGTGCGTCGACGTTGTTGTCCGACTCACGAATGGCTGGCCGACCATGACTGCTGCAAAGCAGCGCGACACAGTGGGTGGATTCGCCCTGTACGTCGTTGCTGTTGTCGCCGGGGTCATCGCAGGCATCGTCGGAACGGCATTTCGCGAGGCGCTCGTCCTTGCCAATCAGTTCAGGTTGGACGTTGTTGCCTACTTCCACCAATGGCCACTTATCGGTTGGGTTGTGCCCGTCGGTGCAGCAGCGATCGCTGTCGCAGTCGCGAGGTACATCGTCGTGCGGGTTCCGGAATCCGCTGGCAGCGGCGTTCAACGTATCGAGGCCCAAGTGCGTCGGCAGGTGACGAACGATCCGCTGAGAGTGGTTCCGGCGAAGTTCATCGGTGGCGTGCTCGCTATTGGGTCAGGTCTGGCACTCGGTCGTGAAGGCCCCACAGTGCAGATGGCGGCAGCAATTGGCGGCAAGGTGGCCAGGTACGGAAAGCTCAACCATGATGATCAACTAACGATCCAAGCGGCGCTCGCGGGTGCTGGCCTTGGGGTCGCATTTAATGCCCCACTTGCCGGGCCGATCTTCGTGGTCGAGGAACTGACAAAGACGATTCAGTTCCGAGTGATTGTGTGTTCACTTCTGGCAACTGGTGCAGGCGTCGGTGTCATGCGGTTTCTCATGGGTGGTGCGCCGGATTTCCTGGTCGCGCACTTGGATCAGGTGTCGATTCTTGCTCTCGCCGTGTTCATTTTGTTCGGGCTACTTGTTGGGCTACTGGGTGCCGCATACAGCAAGACGACGGTCTACTTCCTGGACCTGTTTGAACGGGCCAAGGCAGTTCCGCTCCTCCTGCGAGCGGCGATCGTTGGTGGTGCCGTGGGACTGCTTGGTTGGTTCCTCCCCGACTTCGTCGGGCCCGGAGACAACCTGATTCAAGAACTTCTCATCGGGTCGACGCCGCTGCTCTTGGTCTTTGCCTATCTGGTCGTCAGGTGGTTCCTCGGCCCGATTTCCTACTCCGTTGGGACACCGGGCGGGCTCTTCGCACCGCTGCTTGTTGTCGGGGGAGCGATCGGAGCTGCGGTTGGCGGACTGCTCAACCTGATTTCGCCGTCGACCTTTGGCAACCCCATCATCTATGTTTTGGTTGGGATGTCCGCCCTCTTTGCCGCGGTCGTTCGAGCGCCCATCACCGGGGTCGCACTGGTGGTTGAGATGACAGCGATCACGAATCAATTCGTGCCACTGATGCTGGCAACCGGTGCGGCGATGATTTCGGCCACTCTGACCGGGACCGAACCCATCTATGACACTCTGCGCCATCGGTTGCTGGCCAACCATTCCCCAGCGGCCATCGAGT
>Ga0209277_10001485_pt1 | contig 11486 bp, 14 predicted proteins | sample JI81AbrownDNA_FD_187503 | JGI IMG/M metagenome (GOLD analysis project Ga0209277, IMG submission 187503) | Wastewater effluent complex algal communities from Wisconsin, to seasonally profile nutrient transformation and Carbon sequestration -... | ecosystem: Engineered > WWTP > Effluent > Algae... | reverse complement strand
ATGAAGGAGAATATGAGGCACTAGAGAAAAGTGTAAGGTATATTCCTTGGAAAGGAAAGAAGGAAGAATGGTACACATGGCACAAGACATTTTTGGTTAGGGCAATGATATGCGGATATCATGGAGTATTGGTAGGATTGGAGGAAGTTCCAACTGATGACAAGGCTAAGGTACTAGCATCGACTGCTTTGACTAACTTGACGTCAGATCAAAAACATCAATACAACAACTACAAAATGAACACTAGGGCTTACGCAGATCTACTACAGTGTTGCATTCAGGACATTGTATCTTTCGGAATAATTGACACAGCGAAAGACAAGAACCTGGCAAATGGCAATTTGGCACTGGCATGGAAACGACTGTCAGAGAAATTTGCAGGACGAAACAATGCTGAGAAAATGAAATTAATTAAGCAGTTTAAGGAATCTTGTATGAAAAAAAAGAAGAACCTGATGTATGGATTACGAACATGGAACGTCTACAACAGAGAATTGCAGAATGCAGTAAGAAAATTGAGGATGATGAACTGATCATGCATATTCTGTACCACTTGCCGTCAGAATATGACAACCTAAATGATCAATACTTAATAGATCTTGATGACGAAAAGGCAATTGATTTGGAGGAATTGCGTGCGGATTTGGGACGCAAATATAATAGACTGATTGATTTGGGCCATATCAAAAATTCTGATGAAGACAACGACAACAAAATTGTTAAAGAAGAAAAAGCCCTGAAGACAGGGTTTAAGAAACAGTTCAAGGGAATATGTCGCGTCTGTGGAAAAATTGGTCACAAAGGTGTGGATTGTTGGACACTAGAATTGAATAAGGACAAAAGACCCGCAATTAATCATGGAAGAGAGAACGGTAAAAAAATATAATTTCACAGGTACTTGCTACTATTGCCACAAGAAGGGACATCGAGAAGCAGAGTGCACGCTAAGCTAAACAACAATCCTAACAACGTGGAAGAGGAACATGCTTTGATGACCTCGTACTATGCTCATAATGAAAATATGGAAAGTGGATTGGTGACACAGGAGCAACATGTCATATGAAATCATCGACAGAAGGTATGTATGAATTGGATAAATGTGACAATATCAAGATTGATACGGCAAATGGATCAACATCATCAGTTACTTACATTGGAAAGTACAAAGGTGACGTTTTATGTGCTGACGGAAAAATCAAGAAAATCGTGATGAAAGATGTGAAGGTAGTTCCTGGACTCGTGAAAAATCTGTTCTCGCTTTCTACAGTTATGCGAAATGATTGGGATCTGTTGACTGAAACAAGAAATAACATAAAGGTTCTGAAAATCAAGAAAGGAGTTGTCAAATATGAGTTTGACCGGAAAATATCTAGTTAAATTATTACAACCGACAAACAGATTAAGCGACAAAGGCTTAAAGGCGATACTTGTGGGATATGTGGATGAACATGCAGGAAATGTGTATCAATTCCTGAATCCGAGCACGAACCGGATTATATTATCAAGAGATGTTAAGTGGTTATCTAAAAGTTATGGCGAAGAAAAACATGTAAAACCTTCGTTTGTTATGCCTACTGTTTGTAATGACATCAGCAAAGATGATGAGAAAACAATTGAAGAAACAGATACAGATGTGAGCGAGGATGAGGAAGAAATTTCTACATCAATGGAAGTTGGAACTCCAACACAGTCAAGAAGACAAGAAATCAGAGGACTCGACATAGGACAGCAAATTATGCCTGGTCGTACAAGGCAACAAACTCATGACGCCATACAATCAGTAGAAGAGAATTTGGATAATTTTTATCAAGACTGTGAATTAATGTCAGCGATAATAACAGGGAAAAGTGATGAGCCCAAGACATTTCAAGCAGCATGGTATTACAATGACCAAGAAAAATGACAGAAATGGAGGAACGTCATACGGAAAGAATTTCGCGACATGATTAAATGTGGAGTTTGGGTTAATGTTAAACATAGTTCTGTTCCAGAAGGGCGAAAATTAATTGGATCAAATGGGTATTCAAAGAAAAACGTGAAGGAATATTTCGAGCTAGATTAGTATGTTTGGGCTATAGTCAAATTCCAGGAGTAGATTTTAGCGACAATCATGCACCAGTTGGAAATGACGTGACATTTTGAGTGATTATGATCTTACAATTAATTTTTGGTTTTAATGCAGTATTACTGGATGTGGAAACAGCTTTTCTGTACGGAAAATTAGAAGAGGAAATATACATGGAAATACTGTCAGGCTATAAAGAGGTCTATCAAGAAGCAGAAAGTGACACAGTACTTAAATTGCAGATGGCAATGTATGGACTCGTACAAGCGGCAAGACAATGGTTTAAATGTCTGAGTGACGTATTGATCACATTGGGATTTACACCATGTGAATCTGATCCATGTCTTATGTACAGAATAAATGGAAAAGGCTTGTGTATTATTTTAATGTACGTCGACGACAATCTTATTGTTGGAAGCAACATGGCAATAGAGCAAGCGACAGAAGAAATTAAGAAAGTCTTCAATGTCATGATTAGTCCTGAAGCATCAGAATATCTTGGATGTGAAATTAAGGTGGCAAAGGATCACACATGCGGTTGGATAGGTCAACCACACTTATACAAAAATTTACATCATAAATTCAGCGACATCGTCAAGACACAACGTAGGACAGAAACTCCAAATACACCAGGATTTCATGTAGTAAGAAACATTCCAAACGCAGTATATATTACCAACAAAGAACAAAAATTGTATAGAAGTGGAGTAGGGATGCTTTTATATTTGGTAAAACATTCGCAGCCAGATTTATCCAATGGGACACGAGAATTGTCAAAGGTAATGGATAAAGCAATGGAAGGGCATATGAAAGAATTATGCAGAGTAATATAGTATGCACTGGATACACGAACCATCGGGTTGAAGTTGAAGCCAGAAGACAACGACAATAAACTATGGGAATTAAAGGCATATTCTGACGCGGACTCCGCAGGTGATAAAGAGACAAGAATCAGTGTGACGGGATATGTGGTATATTTTATGAGTGTATCAGTATGCTGGCGCTCACATGGACAGAAAAGTGTGACACTATCGGCAACTGAAGCAGAATACTTAGCTTGCAGTGAAGTCGTGAAAGAAGTATTGTTTATACTACAGCTTTTGAAACATCTACGAGTAGAAGTTCAATTGCCAATTCATGTACATGTCGATAACATCAGGGCAATATTTTTGGCAGAAAATCAAAATAGCAGTGATAGGACAAAACACATAGATACAAGATATCATTTTGTGCGACAATATATAAGAAATAAGACAGTGATGATTGAATTTGTTCGTAGTCATGACAACAACAGTGACATCTTTACAAAAGAATACGACAAGTGAAATACATCATAGATATAGTGAAAAATTAATTTGGACAAGAGAAGAATACGAATTAGAAGCGAGTCGAATCACGACAGGAAGGGTGTTAAGAGGTATTGTGAATCACTCTAATGGTAAGTCAAAGCTAGATAGTGACAGGAATATTGAAGATAACAGGTTAAGCAGTACGAATCGTTATGAGGTATTGGAAAATTATGATGAGGTAGAAAATGAGGAAATAGGTACAAAAAGTACGACTTGAGTAAATTGTGAGGGTAAAAAAACCTAGAAATTTAATCTTATAAAAACAGTGAAACAACTATCATGTGAACTTTCTAACATTCCAGGTTCCATCTTGAAAATTGACTGCACCAACATAAAATACGCTCACATGTTCATGGCTCTCCCGCTCTTGCTGTTCTTCTCGTGTGGATGCAACTTCAAGGTTTGTGGGCATGGCGTATGCCTCCACTATCTGACCATAACTTGGAACTTTGTTATTGGAGGGTTCATCGTGTTGCTGTTGTACTTCCATTTGCATTGGTTCCTGGTGATGCACTAATCGATCGGGAAATTGTTCTTGCTGGTACAACGGTTGCTCATGCTCCTCCTGATGTTCATAAGACTGTTGCCCTAAATGATTATGTTGGTGCTCCTGGTGGTGTATTGGCTAGTGATAATTTACCTGGTCTTGACGGTGGATGCTCTGATGATGTGCTCTTTGACATCTTTGATCTTGACTCGATGTGATATTTGAGGAGTTTCACCATATTCCAGGTGCTCATGCATATAAGCTTGCTGATTCAGAAGAATCTTGATGAAATTGCACTTGATAATTCATCTGCTCCTGATAAGTTATGTGTTCTTGTAGATGGTGTTGGTCCTGATAATGCGATATCTGGATGATGCACCATTTGATCTTGAACATTCGATTGATGATGCAATTTAACTTGAATGATTGTTTGTTGATATAATCCGTTACCTCTGGATGATGAAGTTGTTTGTGATGAATGGAATCTTGATCATGAACTTGATCGAAGTGCGCTTGATCTACATTTGTATTGAATCATGGTGGGGTACCACTTGATTTTGAGCCTGTTCCGTGTTATCTTTTGGAACATTTGAAACTGAAGTGAATTATAGGTCTTCGTAAACAACTGCAGTGGTATCATGCTGCAGTGAATTGCGCTCTAATGAAGCATTGTCAGAGGATCTTGCAAAGTTTGCTTGTGTTGTTTGTTGTTCATAACTAACAGAAAGATCTTCTTTTTCTTGTTCAGTTGAATATTGCTCTTGATTCGTAGAATTAAAGTTTTCATCACCGTTCTCAAATTCCGCCGCTTCGTTGATTACACCTTCAGAATCTAAACTAACCTGGATTGGATGAAGTACGTCGTTATTTGATTCATGCATTAATAGGGTTGAATCAAATTGCCGTTCTGGGTTATATGACGAAATCGCCATTGGAGGGTGGTTGAGCATTGTTCATATTTTGGTTGGGCTGAGTAAACCCTGATTCTACCGCTACTTCTAAGTTTATGACCGATCAAATCAATTAATTATTTTGATATGTTGATATCACTCTTGTTACCTCCTTTGGTTAGGAGAGCTTATGCTTTAGTAAAGGCTTGTACCTTCTTAGAAGCGTTTGGGTGTGAAAATGATATTGGAGCGATTCTCCTACCTCCTTTTTGGAGGGTTTTTGCTTTGTAGAAAGGCTTGTACCTTCTTTGGTTAGAAGGGTTTGGATGTGACGATGATCTTGGAGCGATTCTTTTACCTCTTTCTCCAAGATTTTTTTGTGCTTTGTAGACAGGCTTGTACCTTCTTTGGTTAGAAGGGTTTGTTGTTAATAGTTCAAAGTTGTAGAAAGATTTGCCTGGAGGGATAACTTCATTCAATCCTTATTTTCAATCTTTGGTGGAGATCGTCACATATTGGGTGAGCTAGTCCATGTTGCGTATTCATTGCTAATGGAGGGTTGGATGTTTGTGAGCAATCAAGCAAACATCAGAGCCTTGTTGTTAATCACCTGTTTATTGTTTGAGTCAGTCCAGTGCTTTTGACTCCAAGTAGTGTTGTAACCTACAGGATCCTCAATAGCCTGGCCTGGTGATGAAACTTATACTATGGCAGCTGTTGTGCCTGACATGTTATTTTACTTATTATCTTGAGGTACTAGGACCTTGAGAAGCATTCTTCTTTTGTTGATCCTGGCAAAATTGTATAGGTGACGCTTGGTGTGGTCTTGATATTTGGAGAGGTAGAAGAGATGGTGTCATGATACATAATTTGTTTGAGAATGGGACTGGATCTACTCTCGAGACGGTGGCTGAACCGTGTGTTTTAGTGACGGATTTGGATCCTTGACTGGTACCTGGTGTTGATGACGGATTTAGATCCGTGAGGTACCTGGTACCTGGTGTTGATGACGGATTTAGATCCATGAGGTAGCTAGAGAATAGGGCTGGCATTACAGTGTGGTTTGGTGTAGACACCTTGGATTGATGACGAAGTTTGATCCGTGAGGTAGCTGGTACCAGGTTAGTTGCTAGAGTTAACTCAACAACGTATTTAGATTGCATTGTGCATAGGAGTTGTATAGTTAGGCAGTGAATTTTGATGTAAAACACAGTAGAACTTGAATCAATAGTAATTGTTGATTTGAGGAGTCTCAGTTATACTGGCTGGTTTGCTACTTGGCGGGAAGTGGAGCACTTGAAAGTTTTGTTGTGGTTTTTATTTTTTTTGTTATTGAGTTGGGATTTATCTTTTCTGGTGAACACTGTGTTGGTTTCTGCTTTTGGCAATCTGCGGTAGAGATTGTCCCATATTGAGCCTTGAGGAGTTGCTTGGACCTGACTGCGGCGCTAAGACCTTGAGACGGTGTTGGAACCGTGATGAAGTCGGTGTTGGAACCGTGATGAGGATGATGTTGGAACCGTTTGCCACAGTAGCCACGTTGTTAGACATGTCTCTGCCTTAAAGTGAGGAATCTTGGGAGTGAGAGGTACTTGGACCTGAAGGTGGTGTTGTGACCATGTGGTATGATGGAAGTTGATCCATAGAGGGTATTTGAACCTGTAGATGGTGTTGGAACCTTGTGATGTCAGAAGTTAATCTCTGAGTTTTAAATAGGCAACTGTGGCCTTAAACATTGTAAGGGTGAGCTTTTGGGCCTTGAGGAGTTTCGGGGACCTGACTGCGGCGCTTAGACCTTAAAGTGTAGTTCATGGGACTAGATTGTTATTGAAATGTTACATCATATTTTTGCATAAACTTGAAAATGGATATGTGCAGATATGCAAATTTTTAGATATCTCTCACTTCAGCCTGAAACACATGAGCAGATGTTGCACGACAGTAAGTGAATACAAGGAATGTAGGGTAAAACATTGCTTGAGTTTCTGGCGACAAAAACAACCATGACAAAAGTGTATCGTAAACAAAACTTGAAACTCTATCTAATAACTTGGATGCAAGTAGACCTGGAATGACCCGATTTTCCATGTCAAATCGAAATAAATCAAGCATGAACTGAGTGTTACAGTCTAACAGCATTCGATTAAGAGAGTAATAAAGCATTTGTGTTGCTTTTGTACTTCGATAAATAAAATACATCCCCATAAGATAAGCTTCAAATTTATAAAAACCAAGAGCATATATTTTTGTAAATCAGGTCAGGCTTTCAGAGTTTGACAAATCATACATGAATGAATATAAGTATAAATTTTTCCACAAGTAAAACACAAGATTCATGAATTTAGCAGCAGCTGACTATAAGCTTGTGTTTCAACGTAAAACTTTCAAATCGTTTTTGCGCAATGTAACGAAATACATGCTAACAATAAGAATAGAAATTATATGAGCATGCTACCATGACTATTCTACTGGATAAACCTACATGAACAATTATCCTCACTGACTTCTCGCGATTGAGATACGGAAAAAACTTGTAGCTTGATAAGGAATGATTTCAAATTTTGATTGTCTTCGAGTTTGTCGAAAATTAGTCAGTCAGAAGCACTGAAATAGATTTACAACACAAATTTTAATCCTCTTATTTTATCACTGCTTAACAGAACGAGCATCTTGCAATTATTTAAAATGATATTAGAAAGTACTAGATTATCAAGCTAAAAGTAGAGTTATGTTATCAACTAACTTCATGATGGTCCAAGGCAAAGAACAAAAGAAAAATCAAACAATTCTTCGACAGACCAGTCAGTTGGAAGTTCTGTCATCGCACGGGTGAGACTCTTTGCATTCTACCACTAAGGCTATCCAGAATTTCAAGCAAGAGAATGTTCAATCAATTAGATGCGAATTGAGAGCACTTTAGGTTAAAACCTACATGTCAGTTAACCAACTTAAATGAGAATGGTAAACGATGCGACCAGTTGCAGATTATCCAGCACTCAACAAATTGAACAGATTCTCTCACAGATATAACATTTTGACGAACGTGATGGTAAATCAAGAGCTACAACCGGCACCAGTTACAGCAGAGCATCGTCGGCTACTCCTTTGTGGAGAGATTCAGCGCTGCAAAAAGCTCGATCAATGCTGTTCAAGTTGCGTTGCTGATGATGACTTCATTGCTTGGATTCGACCGATTCAAACTGGCAAGTATACTTCAACCTTCCCCACTACTTCATGAGTGGAAACTGGATGAACTGGATCAGGAACAACTACATATACTATGACGCAAAGCAGGGCTGAGTCATTGCTATAGTCACTCCTGATGGTAACATGTTTCATCAGTATACCCTGTCAAGGTGAATTACAGCTTTGATTGATGGGACAATGTATCGAAAGTATGCAAAAGAGCTGGAATACTGTCCTACTGATATAACATACTGTAATAGAGGTTTCATCACATTGTCTGACTTATAATATTTGGCTATCACATTCTATAATCAGACTACTAGTGATATGGATTCAGAAAACTTTTTACTTATGTAAGAAATGTTTCTGCATTAATTTTCAGCAAGAAAACTCATTGATCTAGTTGGGAATTTGCATCAATATAATTTCATTTCACAAAATCGTCTTTCAGAATATCATAGACTCTCATCATACCATAAAACTTAAATTTGTTCAGGCAATTATCACATGGAAAGTTTGGATCCCTTAACTTGATCATTCCAACGCAAGATCATCGATTGGTAATATTTATGGATAGATTCGTGTTCTCATTATCCCTGCCTTGGCAGAAAATTAAGGCAAATCAACTTTGCCACACGGAAAAAACAAGACACTAAGTAAGTACATCACAAAAAAGTATAGTATGTCTCGACCTGAACGTTCCCCATCCAGTCAAGAAATCAGTTGGTATAAACTTTGGTACGTATTGTGGAAGTCGGGTTTCGCCAAAAACTTCGAATTCGTAAAAAGACGCTAATAGAAAGTTTTGTATGATTCTGTAGTTGAACATTCCCCACGAAATCTATAAGTTGAACAGTCAGAAAAGTGCACACAAAGAGAAGTAGATAGCAAGATTGTTAAACTTTATTTCAATGACGCAACTAATGAGAAGATACGCAATGAGTTCCCTGAGCTGGGTTCTTACTGCGAGGTTGCGATCGACTGCAGTGCTTGGATTCGGGCCAATTCGTACTGTAATCGCATGGCGGAAGTTTAAGTATAGAAATCTGGCTAAACTATCTTTGAATGAAGATTCTCATGAGCAGATATGCAAACAAGTCCGCGAGAAGGCAGATAGTGTGCATACTGATGTTGACTTCACTGCTTGGATTAGAGCGATTCAAAAGGCAACTCTACTTGAGCTTGGTCCGGAGGTTGATTGGATTGACGACGAAACTTTGATTCAAGTGAGAAGAATGACGGCACAAGATCTCAAATCTCAGGTCGATCTGCCTGAGTCTAAACACGAATATGAGGATACTTTGGATGTAATCAAGCTTCCTTTAGCAATACCGACAGACAAGCATTCCCCTGCACATCAGTTTTTGTTTGTTCGTCCAGATGAGTATGCCCTATTCAAGTGCTTTACACAACATGATTGGTGTATTCTGGCAGGAAGTACAGGCATCTCTAAATCTTGGTTTCAGTGGAAGTTCATTCTGTTTTGCTATCGTCTGGATTTGTTTGATAAGTTTTCGCCCTTTGAAGAAAAACTTCTAGGAGGACTCAAAACTGATGACCGAACGTCCGCTGAACAAGAACAAGTCATACGCGCTGGACCATTTATTCCAAAAATAATTGTCCGAACAGTCTCAGGATGCGACTCATTGTTTTTTTTCGTGGGTCGGACTGATGATGTTCTCTGTGTTTACCATAGTCGAGAGAGATTGGACCGCATCACTGATGAAAATACAACAATCTTATGGGAACCTGGATCAATGGATACGCCAGTTTACTACTCAGGTGTTAAAGCCCGAATCATTGTTACAGTGTCTCCTAATGAAGATTTTTTTCGTGAGTTTAACATGCGCGCTCGTATGTTTTTTATGCCCTGTCCAAGTGAACTCCAAATTCGATTAATGGGACATATCTATCGAAGGATTTCAAATGGTTCAAAACGGTGGCTCACTGATGCAGAAATTCATAAACGGGTAGAGAAATTTGGTCCTTTTATTCGAATCGTTTTGAACTGGTCAAGTCTTGAATTGGATGCGTTTGAGTGGTCCCAAAAAAGGGAAATTTCATCTGTATGTGCCGCTAATGAACATTTTTACTATGCATTGTCGGGGGCACAGCCCATCCATAGATATGACAGGGGTTTGAATGGAATATCCCATCACTTGGCACAATATGTGGTTAAACGAGACAGAGCTGATCCCTTCCTTGGATATGATCGGAGTCATTATGATTTTAGCTGTGAAGCAGTACAAAATGCTTTTAGCAACACCATTGGGAAAATGCTTTTGGAAACTATCAGAGAGAACTTGATTGTCATCAATATTAGTAGTTATCGAAAAATGGAAGCTTCCATTCCTATATATTTGAAAAGAATTTTTGAAATCTCTGCTCTTACAGGCTTGCAATGGAAATGCAGTCAGATGCAACTGGAATCAGAGAGTGTTACCAATATGATGTGGGAAAGCTTTAGTGTAAAATTGAATCAGGTGGAGCATAATATCACCACTTTTCAAAATATGAATGCAGGTGTTCTGTATTATCCATCTGATCGAAGCTTTCCATTAGTAGATATGTACTACAAGGATGAATTCGGGAAGTTGGTTGGCGTAAAAGCCACCAACTTGGAAAATCACCATGCCGAACTAGTGTTGATGTATCAGAGATTTTATGATATGATTGGGACAAGTCCAGAAAACACTGAATTGAAGCTGTACTACTTAATTTTGCCTAGTGAGAAAGAACACTTCTGTCAAGCTCCATTTCCAGAGAGTAAATTGTGGTGTGATGGAGTAGGATTGCAAAGGAAGAATGATATTGTTTTCTATTGTCTTGTCCCACCTGATGATTTTCAATTAACTACTCCTTAGAACGATATAATATGAAACTTTACTCTGTCCACTGAATAAGCAATCAATATAATCCAATATATGCACTGTTGTGATCATTCCAAGCAGACTACTAGAAAGTATAAACTCCTAATACTAACATGTTTAGTTAAGCAATACCAAAGAAAGAACACTTTTTGTACTGCTTATTTGGGGATATTAGATTTTGTTACAATCCCAACAAAGAAAAATTCCACTGCACATCAAAGTGTTTTGGACAACAAGACTGGTGGATGACAGGAAATCCAGGTGTTTCTAAATCTTGTTTCAGTGCAAGTTCATTTAGTTTTGCTATCATCTGGATTTGGTTGATAAGTTTTTGCCCTTCAAAAAAAACTGCTGAGAGCTTGAGGAGGACTCTTTGATATTGTTTAATGTTGTTCAATGTTCAGTGTTTGGTGTTTGGTGTTTGGTGTTTGGTGAGTGGTGAGTGGTGTTTGGTGTTGGGCATTTGGCGTACAGTGCTCAATATTCAATATTCAATGGTTGAAGCTGAATATACAATGTTTGAAGCTAAATATCCAATGGTCAATGGTCAATGGTCAAAGGTCAATGGTCAAAGGTCAATGGTCAATGGTCTATGTTCAATGTTCAATGTTCAATGTTCAATGGTCAATGGTCAATGGT
>Ga0209277_10001482_pt1 | contig 11494 bp, 10 predicted proteins | sample JI81AbrownDNA_FD_187503 | JGI IMG/M metagenome (GOLD analysis project Ga0209277, IMG submission 187503) | Wastewater effluent complex algal communities from Wisconsin, to seasonally profile nutrient transformation and Carbon sequestration -... | ecosystem: Engineered > WWTP > Effluent > Algae... | reverse complement strand
ACGATCAGAATTAGCAAGAAGCATTGCTACAGATACTAAGTCCGAAATCGAATTATCGTATACTATCGGATGTCATCCTGCGGATAATATAGAATTGCCGGAAGTAGAAGAAATTTCTACTATGGTAGAATCACGCAAAGACGAAAAGAACTTTGTAGGTATTGGAGAAATTGGTTTAGACTATTACCACAAGAAAGAAACCAAAGAATCTCAGTTCAAGATATTTCATCATTTCATGGAATTGTCAGTCAAACACTCATTACCCGTAGTCATTCATTCAAGAGATGCTGCAGAAGATACCTACCAAGTTTTAAAAAAATACAAGGGAAAAGGATTTGGAGTGATTCATTGTTTTGCGTATAACGCAGAATATGCGCTCAAGTTCGTAGAGCTTGGATATTATATTTCTTTTTCCGGCGTCGTTGCCTTTAAAAACGCGCAGGATATCCACGAAGCAGCAAGACAAGTTCCACTTGAATCAATCCTAATCGAGACAGATGCTCCTTATTTATCTCCCCCTCCGCACCGAGGAAAGAGAAATGATTCTTCGAACCTCCCTTTTATTTTAGAAAAAATGTTTTCGTTAAGAACAGAAGCGAATCATAAAGTCGAACAATCCATATACGAAAATAGTTTGAAATTTATACATAGAAAAGCGGTTTAATCATGCTAGATATTAACAGAATCCAATCCAACCCAGAAGAATTAAAAGAGATGCTTAAGAAGAGATGTATGGACGATACATCTTTAGTTGATCGGCTAAACGTAATTATCCAGAACAAAAAAAAGCATCAAGGCGAAGCCGAAACTCTCCGCGCCGAAAGAAACAGAGTAAGCAAGGAAATAGGATCCATCAAAAGTAAAGGAGGGGATATACAAGAGTTATCCGCTTCCATGAAAGAAGTTGGCAATCGAATCAAAGAATTGGAAGAAGCTCTTGAAGTAGAAGAAAATAATCTTTCTGATTTAAATTTAAATCTTCCAAACTTCCTTGACTCGGAAGTTCCTTTTGGAAAATCAGATGCGGATAATATTGAAACACATAGACATGGAGTTAAACCGGAATTTGCCTTTACTCCAAAGCCACACTTCGAGATAGGAGAAGCGTTAGGCATATTCGATTTTGAAAAAGGGGTGAAGCTTGCAGGCGGTAGGGCATATACTTACTTCGGTAAAGCGGCTAAACTCGAACGTGCTCTCATGAACTTCATGCTAGATACTCATGCAGCTGAGCATGGCTACGAAGAAGTCTGGGTTCCAACTCTCGTAAACGATGAATCTATGAAGACTACAGGACAATATCCTAAATTCAAAGATGAATACTATCGTCTCGAAGCGGATAATCTTAGTTTAATCCCAACAGCGGAAGTTCCTCTGACAAATCTATACAGAGATGAAATTATTCCAGAAGATAAACTTCCAATTTCAGTAATGGCGCATACTTCTTGTTTTAGACGAGAAGCTGGTTCGCATGGAAGAGATACTCGTGGTTTGGTGCGAGTGCATCAATTCCAAAAGATTGAACTTGTAAAGTTTACAAAACCAGAAGACTCAGAGACAGAACACCGTAAGATGTTAGTCAACGCTGAAAATATTTTAAAGAAACTTGGGCTTCATTATAAAGTTTTACTTCTTTGTAGCAAGGATACTTCTAATTCCTCTTCTAAAACTTTTGACATAGAAGTGTGGATGCCGGGTCTTAACCGCTACATGGAAATATCCTCTGTTTCTAACTTCAAAGATTACCAAGCTCGTCGAGGAAAGATTCGTTATAAATCCAAAGAAGGAAAGAACCAATTACTTCATACAATCAATGGATCCGGTCTTGCAATTGGTCGAACTCTTGCGGCTATCGTTGAAAATTACCAAACAGAATCAGGCGATTTCACAATTCCTGATGCATTAAAGAAGTATTTTTAGAAGATGACAGTTACTATAAGGCAAAAAAATGACTCCAAAGAAACTAGCACTCGCATCAAACAATCAGCATAAGATTTTTGAATTTAAAAAAATCTTAACTACCGGCTTTTCTTTGTTAACCGCAAAGGAATTAGGATTAGATTTTGAAGTAGAGGAAACGGAGTCAACTTTTGAAGGAAACGCTCGTCTCAAGTCAGAGCATCTTTACAAAATATCAGGACTTCCTTCTATTGCGGATGATTCTGGAATCTGCGTAAGTGCGATTGACGGCAAACCGGGAGTATACTCGGCTCGTTATGGCAAACCTGAATTTACCGATAGAGATAGAACAGAATTTCTATTGGAAGAAATAAAAGGCAATCCTGATAGAGAGGCTTATTATTTTTGTTGCATCGCTTTTACGGATGGAAATGGAACAAAATTCTTTACAGGAAAATGTAAAGGAATTCTCGCAGAAGATTACGATGAATCCGGAAATGGATTTGGCTACGATCCGATTTTTATTTATCCACCACTGGGAAAACGTTTTTCACAAATTTCTCCCGAAGAAAAAAACAAAGTCTCTCACCGTGGAATTGCGCTTAGAGAATTTGCAAAATTTTTAAAGGAGTAGACTCTTACTACAACCTTGAATTGCTCTTTCGTGAGAGGTCTATCCTACAAACTAAGTATAAGATTAGCCTAATATTCTATTTGCAAATAGATTTCTCAACGCAATTCAATCGGTCTTCAACGTAAACTTTTTATTCCAAAAATTACTTACTTTTTACAAAAAAACCGCACATTTTGTCCTTTTGTGACCTAGTATATGTATGATAACCTTCCGAAATAGAAATGATTTTCGTAGAAAAAATATAGAAAAAGAAGATGACACTGCCTCTACTCTCCTTGTCCCACTTCATCTCTACGATGACTTCCTTCAAAAAACAAAAAAGCACAAAGGAAAAACGTCGGTTTACCTCCATAGCCTCCTTCGACGTTTTAGAACGATTACCCACTCCGGTATGATCCCAAGCCCCGAACAATTGAAAACTTCTTATCAAGAACGAAATCTGTTTTTGAAGAGAGTTAACTTTAAACCTAAGAACGTAGACTGGATTGAACTTGGCGAACTGGCTCTCGCCTTTGGTAAATCTCGTTGTTGGGTGTTTGTCTTTTTACTTGAACTAGATTTACTGGGTTTGTGGAAATCTATAGTTGTTGCCGGATTGAAGAAAATAGTTCCGATGGTATCGAGGTTAGAACTGGAAGTTTTTCAACGACTAGAGAGGTTTTCGTATACCTTTGCACGCGGCTATCATGTAAAAGTATAGCAAACACACTAAAAATCTGACTAAATGGAAAAAACTCTCAACTAAACAAAAAAGTCCCTGTCCGAGGTATACACTTGTAAGCCGCAACAAGGGGAAAAGTCAGACAACTACAAGCAGTAGCGATCAACCCGGCATCAATAAATTGCATTTAACAGGAAGGCGCAATTTATTGATGAGAGGGGCGAGCGCGACGGTGGTTTACTCTTGTTAGTCGAAAAGGTTGAAATAGGAGGATAATGCTGAGTAAACCACCGGACTGCCAGTGTTAAATTCGAGGAGCTATTGTTTCTCCAGCATCACTGTTGTAAAAACGGCAAGACCTTCGCTACGACCGAGTGCGCCCATTTTTTCAGTAGTGGTTGCTTTTACGGAGACTTGATCTTCTGGAATTTCCAAAAGCTTTGCAAGCGAAGCGATAATTGGTAAACGATGAGGTGCGATTTTTGGTTTTTCGCCGATGATCGTATGGTCTACGTTTAATAGGCAGTAGCCTCTCTCCTTCATTAAATCCAAACACTTTCTAAGAATAATCGAAGAGTCCATGTTCTTTAGAGATTTATCTGTATCGGGAAAGTATTGCCCAATATCGCCGAGTCCAAGTGCTCCTAGAATTGCATCGGATAACGCGTGTAAGACGATATCCGCGTCTGAGTGACCGACAAGCGACCATTCACTTTCAATTGTGTATCCGCCTAAAATCAATGGACGTGTTGCGTCTATCGCAAGCTTGTGAAAGTCGATTCCGTTTCCAACTCTATATTTCGGGGGCATCTAAAAGCTCTATGTCGGGATTATTTTTTTTGAAATAGTTTAATTCCCAATCGGATTCAAAAAGAACTGCCATGCGACCATCTCTATCAAAGATTTGGTTTGTAGAAGAAGGCATATTTGGCATGTCTTCTTTTTTTACCCAGCGACAGGAGCCATAGGGCAGAGGAGTAATGCTACTCTTGGCGTTGTATTCATCTTGGAGTCGTCTTTGGAAAACTTCAAATTGTAGATTTCCGAGAGCGCCTATTATCGGATAGCCGCTACCAATTGTTCGCGAGGTAAATAGATGTAAAATTCCTTCTTCGGATAATTGCTCTATGCCTTTCTTAAAACTTTTGAGGGACATGCTATCAGGACAGGAAACTGTTGCAAACATTTCAGGTGCGAATACAGGAAGCGGTTTTAATTTGGGAATCGGACCTGAGGCAAGGATATCACCAATCTTATAAGTTCCTGGATTTACTAGTCCAATAATATCACCCGGGTATGCTTCATCAATCGTATTTCTATCTTGTCCGAAGAATGCAAAGGACGAAGAAAGTTTAATTGGCTTATCCAATCTTTCGTGGTTAACAGTTGTTCCCCGCTCGAACTTGCCAGAGCATATGCGCACAAATGCAATTCTATCTCTGTGCACCTTATTCATATTAGCCTGCACTTTAAAAACAAAACAACTAAAAGGGGAATTGATTGGATCAAGTTCACCGCCTTCTCGCAGTGCAATATGAACAGGCGGTGGGGCTAATGTTAAGAAATGATCTAAGAATAACTGAATTCCAAAATTATTAACAGCAGAGCCGAAGAATACGGGTGTAATTACACCGGCTAGAAAATCTTTATCATCAAAAGGTGAAATTCCATTGTCAATAATATCAATTTCTTCTCTGAATTTTTTTAGAATATCAGAATCAATTTGAGCTTCGAGGCTACTATCATTTATCCCACTGAGTTGAACGGGGGCCTGGTAAGCACCACCGGGCGTTTTTTGAAATAGGTTGACTTGTTTTTCTTCTCGATTGTATACACCTTTAAAATCTGGACCAGTTCCAATTGGCCAAACAGCCGGCACCGCTGTAATGCCAAGAACTTCTTCGATCTCATCTAGAAGAGCAAACAAATCTTTTGTAGGTCTATCCATTTTATTGATAAAAGTAATAATTGGAATTCCACGGTCGCGGCAAACTTTGAATAGCTTACGAGTTTGTGTTTCAACCCCTTTACCTGCATCGAGCACCATAACGGCAGTATCCGCTGCGATGAGAGTGCGATAGGTGTCTTCCGAAAAGTCTTCGTGACCTGGAGTGTCTAGAAGATTTAAGACAAAGTCTTTGTATTCAAATTGAAGAGCGGCGGAGGTAATAGAGATTCCCCGCTCTTTTTCCATTGCCATCCAATCTGAGGTTGCTGACTTTTTATCTTTACGAGCTTTTACTGCTCCTGCAAGTTGAATTGCTCCTCCGTAGAGAAGTAATTTTTCGGTGAGAGTAGTTTTTCCCGCGTCGGGATGTGCGATAATCGCGAATGTCCTTCTTCGCGCTGTTTCTTCTTTTAAGCTGAGTGCCATACTGCCATACTTGCAGAAAGGCTGAATTTTCCAATTCTTTCCTTGTCTAATTTATATCAATGCGCACTCGAAGCTTTTTCTTTTTAAAATGAATAAATTTATCAGGACGAAAACGACTGAGTTCGAATTCATATACTCGATTATGAACAAGCAAGTTCGGCTCAAACGCAATTTGTAGACTACGAGTGCTTTTATAGGTTCCAATTCCATTGCAACACTCACAATAGATATTCGAGCCGAGACATTCCGGACAGAGGATACGCACTGTTAGAGGAATCTTTACAAGTATTCGTTTCGCGGTTTCTTCTTTTTTAATGATTAGGTCAATGTCATGATTGAGGCCTGTAAATTTTGCGCGATCTTTTCTACGAAATCCTGTTCGCATAAGTCCGCGTCTTGCGAGAAAGGTCATGGAGGTAGTGTAGATTAGCCGCTCTTGGGGAAGTAAAAATTCTTTTTTTGCCTTATCAGCATTAGCCTTAAGAGATAGATGTTTAATATAGGCTTTGTCGTATGCTTCCCGAAACTCACCGCTTAATACCTGGTAGGCGGAAAGTAGGTGTTGAAATTTTGCAACTTGACCAGTTGTCTTGTTATCGGGATGGTAAATTTTAGCAAGCTCACGGTAATATTTTTTAATTACGTCAGGGCTACTTCCGAAGGGAAGATTGAGCACAGCATAGTAATCAGGAAATTTAGTAAGCGGCATAATTTTAGTATCGGAAAATTAAAACAAATTCAACATAGGCAATACATTAAAGCGTCCGATACAATTCCCAAAATTTTTCGTTTGGAATTATGCCGAACTCATCAGACGAGAATTCGGGGATTATCCGCTTCAAAAAATACATATCTACATCGCCTTTATTTTTTGCAGGAATTTTTCCACGGTATTCACAAATAAAAAAATTCTTCACTTGATTAAAGACGGATTTCGAAATATTAATTTCTCCTGTTGCACCACTCGATTCTAATCTGCTTGCAGTGTTTACTGCATCTCCCCAAATATCGTAGGCAAATTTTTTCTCGCCTATTACGCCAGCAATTACAGGTCCACAGTGGATACCTATTCTTAATTCCCAAAAATCTAATCCAAGGGAATCTTGTAATTCTTTAATTTGAGTCATCATGCGTTTTAATTCCAATCCAGCTAAGCAGGCATCAATGGGATGAGTCTTATTTTTTATTGGAAGCCCGCCCGCACACATATAGCTGTCGCCTATCGTTTTAAGTTTTTCCAATTTATTCTTTTCTATGACCTTGTCAAATTGAGTAAAGCTTGCGTCTAACGTCTTTAACAATTCCTCTGGAGACATTCTCTCTGCAATTTTCGTAAATCCTTCAAAGTCTGTGAATAGTATTGTAACATTCTCATATAGAACCGGTTTGACAAAACCTTCATCTTTTAATTCTTCTGCAACTTCGACTGGCAATATATTGAGTAATAACTTTTCACTTCTATTTTTTTCTTTCTCTGAAATAATGATTAACTCTTTTAACTTTTCGTTTAACTCTATGTTTGCCTTTCCAATCCCTCTAACTGAATTAAACAGTCCAAACATTATAAAAGAGAAAACAAAAAAGGAAAATAGGTAAGTAAGAATACTCGGATTATTTCCAAAGTCCATTAAATTTACATAGGGGTATATATTAAAATAAAGTCCGATTAGTAAAAATAAATACAAAAGAAGGGAAGTTGTAAGTATAAAAATAGATTGAAATGTATCTGCTGAAAAAAGATTACTAATCACTACCAAGGAAACTAAGATTGCAGAAAAAGTAGAATTACCGCTCCCGGTTAAATATATAATAATAAAAGTTGATATTAAATCAGAAGTAGCAGGCAAATATGGTAGTATTTTGTATTTCCGATAATTAAACACTAAAATAAATTCTGACAATAACCATATAGCGGCAAACGCTGAATTTACCCAAAGTATGTTCTTAAAAAAATGCAGATCACTTGGAACAAAAAAAAGTATAATTAAATTTGCCAGTAAACGAGCGAAATTTGGCACCATTGCTTTTTTCTTATTTGCAACGGCTTGTTCTTTGTCTATTTGGCTTTGAATTTCTTCCATATTTTTGTAACTGGTAAATATTTAAAGAATGGGAGATAAAATTACAAGAAGAAATTTTTGGGGTGTGGTTGTGCTTTTTATTGACCTATATTTCATTCTTGCGAGGATCAATAAAAATATTCTCGTAAGAAATCTCTTTGACAACTTTTATTAAACCTTCATCGGCTGAAACAAATTTGGCTGTTGGGAAATTCTGCAATAACTTTTCAAATCCTACTATCTGAACAGCATCTCCTTTTTTCATACTCATCTCTTTAATGACTCCGTATTCTTTGATTAAAGCCGAAGCGCGTTGATAATAATTTCGAGGCAAGTCTTCCAATAGAAATTTTTTATTCACAATATCCCACAATAAAGTCTCCGTTCTTTGAATAAAAACTTTCTTTATCTGATGAATTGCTTTTTTGTCTAGACCTTGTTTGAATAAATTACTTTTTAATGCTGAGTGAGCTTCCACAATTGCCCAAGAAGAAATAAATATTTCAGTTGATTCGGAGTCAACCATTGTTCTTACAAGATCCGAACCAGTTTCATTTGTATAATAACGAACTAGAACGCTTGTATCGAAGTAATAAATTTCTTTCAATTAGCCTCTGCTCTTTCTTGTAGAACTGCCTCACCCCAAGAAGGATAATCCTTTAATAATTCACGAACTTCTTCTGTTGATAGGGGTTTCTCTTGCGTAACCGCTGCTGTAGAATTATCAAGTAGTATATCGCTTAGTTTTGCGAATTCTGCAAATGCTTCTTTTACTTTTGCGGGTAATAGTATGTAGTCGGGGCTGCTCTTAATGAGATAAGCAAATGCATGTAGATTCAAAGATTTCACTGCATCTATTTCAGTTCCGTTTCCAGTGATGATTATTACTTGCGTATTAGGGCTAATTTTTTTTATATTGGCGAGAACATCTAGTCCATCTAGACTTTTCTTCGCCATGCGCAAATCAGTAACGACAACAGGATAAAAATCATTTTGAAATATGTTCCAAGCATCCGTTCCACTTTCAAATGTATCAACATGGAAACCGTGATTTACCAGCAATCGTTTGCCTTCATTTAGAATTTCTTTTTCATCGTCGATTAATAATACTTTACTGTTATACATCTTTGTCTCCGTCGATTGGAAGCAATATAGTAAAAGTAGTCCCTTCATTAGGCGGGCTGTCAACTCTTATATCACCCTTTAGATTGTCTTTGACTATTGTATAACAAAGCCATAAACCTAAACCAGTTCCTTGTCCGGGTCCTTTGGTCGTATAGAGAGGAGTGAAAATTTCTTTAATACTCTCTTGTGGAATTCCATGCCCATTGTCGGAAAATTTTATCTCTAATTTATCATTCGCCAAATTTATTCTAATACCAATTTTTGCATCAGGATTTCCTTTGAGAGCATCAATTGCATTGCTTATGAGATTTTCAATGACAATAGAAAGCTCTTCCGAAAATTCAATCGCACCAATGCTTTCTTCTGGCTTATCGTAATTAACCTCAATCTTATTACTGAGTAATCTTTGCTCAAAGAAATACAAGGAATTAGTTATCTGAGTATCAATACTTTTTTTAGTAAGATTCTTTTGTGCAGAGAATTTTTGAAAGGTTTCCGTTAATTTATATATACGAGAAATTTGAGTTTGTATTTTATCTAAATCTTCCAGTAAAACTTCTTTCGTTAGATTTTTCTCCATACGTAAGTTTTCAATTACCAATTGAATGATAGAAAGCGGATTACGCATCTCATGCGACACGCCAGACGTTGTAATATTCATGGACTCTAATTTTGCTGATTGGATAATACGCGCTAGCTGCTCTTTGTTTTCGCGTTCGAGTTTTTTGTTTTTTTTTCGAGATTCTTCTAATTCTTTTTGCCTTTCGTATTGCCCCTTACTTATAGGAAAATATTCTTCCGCAAAAACACTGTTATCCAGTAATTGGATAGTTTTATTGAGTCTGTCCTCTAAGAAAAAAGATGTGCTAGCTCGTTGACTCACTTTAAATTCATGATTGAGATAACTAATGAAATTACTATCTTGAATATTAATAATGGTAGAAATGTTCTTATTATCGTTTATTGATTTTAAAAGATATGAAATAAAATTTAAAAACACGTCCGGATCAAAATGAAGATAAATGTCAAAATTTATTATTAAGATTGTCTTATTGTTATTTTGTAATTTAGATTCTTCAATTGTAACAATTAAATCCAGCATAACAATATAATTTTGGAAAAACCTAATCATTTCTGGTTGTGTTTTCTCGATCATTACAAAAATGACAGCTAGACCTATTATAGAAGCACCAAAGAACATACCCCAAAGAATATTTAACATAGTTAATAAAAAAGATAAAAAATAGAAATCATTCTTTATTGGAATCAATTTCATTTGCGGTGTAAAAAGAACAAGACCGCTAATAATAAGAATAATTAAAAGTTTGGAAGTTAATTCAAAGAGATAGAATTTTTCCTTCTGTTCAAGCGTTAGAATTTTACTGATGCTAGTAAAGGCTTTAGTTAATAGTTTTGCCGAAGAAGAAAAATTAAATCTTGGAACTAGAATTGAACCTATAAACAAGATAAAATTATCCAAGAATATATAAAACCAATTTCTTTTTTTTGACTCCCTCGGTTCCGAAAACACCTTGAGGATAACATTATTATCCTCCTTACTCTTCTTCTTTAGAAATTTCAGTAGATAATTGAAGGCATGGCTTCTATCCGTAAAATTCTTATAAACCTTTTTACTAATTATCGTAAATGGTTTTAAAACAAATTTTCCTTCTGGTTGTTGTTTGAAAAGTTCTTCGGTGATTCCGCGAACTTTGATGGTGGGGTCGTAGGTTATTTCAATGGAGGGTTCCATAAGTAGTTCTTGTCCCCTCACCCCCGACAATTTCGATGTTGCAGAATATCTACAAGTAACCCCTCTCCCTTAGGGAGAGGGGGCTTATTCTATTAGTCCGACAACCGCTACAAAATCGGGGTGAGGGAACCAAATACTAAAAAATCGGACTAATCCCGATTACCCCTTCTGAGGTAAGCTGGAATGTCATAGTCTTCATTGTAATTGTAAGGAGCGTTCACGCGGTTTTGGGATTTGATAGAGCGTGTTGGCTCGATGTATTCATGAGGGTCTGGCATATTCACAACTTTTGGGCGAACCATTGGTTGTGGTTGTTGTTGCTGAACTTCTCTTTGGTCTTTCTGTGGCTGTGGTTGTTGTTGCTGATTGTTCACAGGAGTTTGTTCGCGTTTGAGAGACGTTAGTGTATGAGGAAGTCTTGCTCTAAAACCAGTTGCAATTACAGTCACACGAATTTTTTCGTTGAGTCCTTCTTCTTCGTTTAGACCAATGATGATATTTGCGTTCGTGTCTACTTGACCTGTGATGACTTGAGAAACTTCATTCCAATCATTGATTGTTAAATCATTTCCACCGGTTACGTTGATTAATAGAGAACTTGCACCTGCAATAGAAGTTTCTTCGAGTAACACGTTGTTAATCGCATGTTCGACTGCATCGGCTACTCTGTTTTCGCCTACACCTTCTCCCACTCCCATGATTGCATCGCCTGTATCTTTCATGATTGTCTTCACATCTGCAAAGTCAACGTTGATGATTCCAGGATGATTGATAATGTCGCTTAATCCTTTAACAGCATTCAAGAGGATATCATCGATTACGCGAAACGCAAAGTCAATCGGTGCTTTTTTATCTACTACTTTGAAGATAGAGTCGTTCTTGATTGTAATGAGGGTATCCACGTTTTGGCGTAACAGGTTAAGACCGTTCTTTGCTAGGTCATTTCTACGTCGTCCTTCAAATCCAAATGGAAGTGTAACAACACCTA
>Ga0209277_10001481_pt1 | contig 11506 bp, 20 predicted proteins | sample JI81AbrownDNA_FD_187503 | JGI IMG/M metagenome (GOLD analysis project Ga0209277, IMG submission 187503) | Wastewater effluent complex algal communities from Wisconsin, to seasonally profile nutrient transformation and Carbon sequestration -... | ecosystem: Engineered > WWTP > Effluent > Algae... | reverse complement strand
GTGTGTTCCCTGGGTGCGTCCGTTCGCCCCGGTAGGTGTGTTGTAAGATGGCTGCCTTCTATTCGTCAATGACAAAAGCGGAGAAACTTCAATAGTGTAATAGTTCCATATTGCTAGCGAGCATGAAACTTGGTACTAACCACGCTCTGGCGAGGGGCTAAAACCCCTCGCGCCCCTCACCCTCAGCCTGGAGCTGCGAGAGCGTGACGCACCCCACTGCCCCCCCCACCTGCCCCACCTTCGACTCCCCTGGCTGCGTCCACCCACCTGCCGAGCCTCCCCGCTCGTTCTCTCCGTTGCCTGGGCGCTACGGGGTCTACTACTCCTACTCCCCCCTCCCGACTCACCCTCCCCAGGTGGATGGCGAGCGGGTGATCTACCTCGTGATGGGGGAGGCCACGGTGGATCTTTTGATCCAGGCCTCCCGCGCGGGGCTCGACCTGGGGGCTCGGTGCGTCGCCGCACGCTTTACTGCGTCGGGCAGAGTCGAGGCTGCGGACCTGATTTGGGACGGCCCGATCCGCCGCCCCCTCACGCTCCAAGACATGACGCTGAGGGTTTGGGTGGAGCTGATGGGGATTGCGCTGGAGGCCTTCCGCACGGCCACGGGTGACGCGCGGTGGATGTGGACTGAGGCTGTTGGGGGGATTGATCCGCCCCTGTGTGATTCGACCCTGCTTGACCTCGAAGACCTCGACATGCCCGACCAGCGGGGCATGTGTGGTGAGCGCTGGTCGATGTTTCCGCTGACCTGTGAGGAGATTGAGTAGATGGCCTTTCTACGGATTGATAAGCAATACTATACCAATGTTACATACTTCAAAAAAGCCTACGTTGATGCACGTTTTATCGCGTGTGTTGCTGTGGTGATTCAACTTGCGCACAGGGCGAGGGGACAAAATGATTCGCGCGTTTCTTAGTTTCTTTTGGTTGAAGTATCCGAAGACATTTCTCGCGTGCTTTTTTCTGTTTTTGGTGTCGCTCGTATTCGTGTGGGCCGCGCTTGTGGTTTTGATATTCGTTAAACTTTTTAACTGAGGAGATCCTGATGTCCGAACTACCCCCACAAATGTCTCTGGGCTCAATCATCACCGCGCTAGAGCAGTATGCTGGAGGCGATCTTTTTGGTGTGCAGGTGTCCTCCGGCCTTTATTGTCGAGTGGGGACTGTGGGGAGTTACCGAGGTTATTATGACCAGTTCTCGCTCGAACCATGCGCCAATGACCCCTATCGCAACGTCGCCGAGCTGCTGGTGGCTCTGCGCGGTGCCATCAACGAAACTTTTAAGGGCTACAAAGGGGGAGAGTTTGAGATGACCTGGGACACCCCGGTCTGGGTGTCGGAGTATGGGGAGGCGTCGGGGGAAGCTGTCGTTGCGGTGGACCGCGTGTGGATGGAGCACATCAAAAAGAACATCGTGGTAATTCGCACAGCATCATACGGGCTGGATTATCGCAGGGGCGCCGATGGCGTGCCAGAAGACACGTTCTTGGCGTCCCTCGTAGCCGCCCCCCCCACTACTCCACCAACCCCACCCACCGAAGATCCACCCAAGCGCTACATCGACCCCGCCGACCTCTACGTCGGTCGCATCGAACCGATCTCCCTCCCCACCCCCGAGGAGGATCTGCGAAGCGTCTACGAGACGCTGGCCGCCGTCGCTGTGGGGGAAGGCCACGCGCTTTATCCGGCGCTGACGTGGGAGATGCACCAGTCGGAGCTGGTGGCCTACGCGGTGGAGCCAGTGCAGGCGTTTGTGTTGGCGCTCCGCCTCACCACCAACAAGGCCACCCCGTGGCAATTCGGATCGTGCGCCTTGGCCTCTCCGGCGCCATTTCGTGTAGAAGATGTGCGCTGGGGCGTTGCAGCGAAGACGCCTGTAGCGGCCCGTGATCTGTTTGTGTCCGAGTTCAGGATGTGTGTTTGGCACGCGCGCACAGCGCAGTGAGGAGGTTTTGTATGGCTGAGAAGTTGAAGTTGCAGATTGAGGCGATGAACAGGGTCGTGCGGGACGTCGGCGGGTCGCCGAAGTACAAAGAGATTTGCGCGACCGCGCGCCGCCACCTGGGATTTTGTGAGAAGCATGGGGCTGGTGAGGAGCTGGTGGTTGAGTTTGACGGCTTGGATCGGATCTATTTCTCGACGAAAGCCTCTCCCGACGTCGTCGTTGTGAGGCAGGGTGGCCATTGGACGCGCCTTGCGAAGTTGGACGCCGTCACGATGGAGGAGGCCCGCCTGAAAGCAGCGCGCGCCCTTGACCTTGTGACGGATGATTGCCTACTTGCCTACGCCAACTGCGCCGAGTGCAAGGCAGAGATTGACGCGACTATCGCAAAGGATTTGGTGGTGCAGGTGCGCGAAGATAACTGCGCCGTTGCGTTCTCGACGGCAGATTTAGCGCGCGGCATGGTCGTTTTTATCAACACCGAATCGACGACTTTACCGAAATACCACCACCTGCGCGCGGTCTTGGCCTAATATGTCGCACCAACAACAAACAGAACCCCAACACCCCGTGATGCTCTCCGGCGCCCCAAACCCTGACGATTGGCACCGTCAGCGGACGCAAGAAATACGAATCATGTTTGGGATCATCGAAAACCGCACCACAAAAGACCAACCACCCGAGCGCGTGGCGGCCATCAAGGCTGCGCGCGTCCAGCTCGACGAGGCCTTAATGCACCTCGTCAAAACGATTGAGAGAGGAGAACTTTCTGATGAGTGACCAACAAAGCAGCCAAGAAGCAGAGGTCGTGAATGAGATGAAGGAGTTTTCGGACGGACTGGCCGCAGGTATGTCTAGCGCGTTCTCCGCGATGGTCGTGCTGATTTACCCCGAGAATACTGAAAATCCCCGTGTAGCCTTCCCTTTTTCGATAAACCGTGTGGCTATCTCATGTGTGTTTTTTGACATCAGTCACGACGTGTTGCAGATGGGCGTGGCCATGATAAGGCAACACGATGGAGGTGTGAGCAAAGGTCTTGCAGACGTGTCCGGCTTGTCGCTCAAGGCCCGAATTGAACTGTGTGATAAGTTGCTCAAACGCATCTACAGCGACGCTAGGACGATTGTTCTGTCGGAGATTTTGGCCGAAGTGAGGGGTAAATGAACCGCTTTGTCATCATTGTCCCCAAGGATAATCCAAAGACTGAGGACGTAGCTCTCGCGGCCTCACTCTGTCTTACGGATGTAATCTTTTTTGAGTGCAAGTATGACGATGGCCAATGCACGCTCTACATTTACTTGCGAGGTGACAGAGTTGGAGACCACAGTGTTGTTGACGTCCCGCTTTTTGATTACGAGACGAGCGGTTTGGATATGACCGCCAAAAAGTCAGGCCGGAGCAGTGACATCATCATCGCGGACGCCAATATCAAGCAATTCTATGCGGCCTTTTCGGTTGAGTTTGCACGACAACTTCGCAGCCCCGATGCGGACGTTATCTTTGTCGAGCATGTGCTTCAAACCGTCCATACCGCATTGAAGGTAAGGCGGTAAGAAGGTGCGTTGTGATGTTATTGTCGTTGGTTGGTGCTATTCTTCTAAACAGATTGGAGAGAAAGAAGATGGGTGCATTTATCGAAGAACACGGCGTGCGCCACTTGTTGGACAACGTCAAGTACAATCAAAAGAACACGGCTCAGATCCGCACGGCGATTGAAAGCAAGGTTTCGTCGTTGATGGCCAGCATTGAGCGGCGTAATGAGCGTATTGTGAAGCTCCGCGCGGAGCACAACATTGACGCCGAGCAGCTTGCGTCGTTGTTGGTGCAACATGCGAACGCGCAAAAAGGCCAGCGCCAAATGCAGAATCTGTCCACCTACGACGGCTCGCCCGCGATGGGTCATCACGAGCGATCCATCCCCGCTGGTGCGGTGTCCAACATCGCCGAGGAACACGGGATGATCGTGTCGGAGAAAGGGCAACTGCGGAAGATGCGCCTCGTTTTGAGAAACCTCCAAGACGAAGAATACTTCTACAATCCCCAAAGCGGTCAAACCGAACTCCGCGCCACCGTTCACAAATTGTCCGATGACGAACTCGAATATCTCGGGTTTTAATTGAGGGAGTAGAGCCAGTGATTGTTGATGCTAAATTAAATCGCAACCCCACTAAAAATTGCCGCTGTGACAGTTGCGCTCGCTGGCTCTACTTCAAACAGGGTGATTGGCACATCAAAGTCACCTATGACGCGCCCGAAGTCGAGCGCTTATGCGTCCAGTGTGCTTATGCGAAACAGCGCAGAGTCTATAACCAGTTCCTAGCGTTCTGCCTGGAGAGTGTTGAGATATTCATGTCTGGGAACCCCTACGCCATTCGAGAAAGGAGATCCGCCGTTGCACCTCAGCGAATTGTTAAATCACTGCAACCGGGTGCTCCCCCAGTACGCCTGGACCATCCGCGATGCGCAGGTTGATAACTGTGTCGTGGCCCCGATTGAGGGGCTTTTGTATCTTGGGAAGCATCGGCTGTTTTTGAAGGTGTATCGCTACGGCCCCGGCCAGACGCTGTCTGGTATCGACCCCGAGCCTGCCCCAGAGCCCAAGCGCCGGGGCAGACCAAAGAAAAGGGCTACAGCCCCGGTGATGCACGTCTATCTGCGCGACATGCTCAAAGGTATGCCGCTGTCGTTTAGTGTGGTGATAGTTTACGAGGAAGTGTTGTATGCGCCCGATGGGGTGGAGCCTCCCACCATCCTCACCGAAGTCACCGAGCCCCACCGCACGATGCTTCAACGCGACACCGTCGAGGAGGCCTACGGCGCGTTTATTGAGCGCTACAGGGAGATGGGGCTTGCCCTGTCGTGGGTGACGGACCCACCGCCAAAACCTCGCCGTAACCGCAGGATCAACGCAGAGGCCAAGCGCCTCCTCAATCGCGCGAACTACACCTACACAAAAAACGATATTTTGGACCAACTCACCGATGCGCTCATCGCGCAGGGGTTTGGAAGCGCGGCCAAGCGTAACAAGGAACGATGGGATGCTTTCGCAGCGCCAGCGCCGCAAGTGCCAGTCGATGAACAGTAAACCATGCCGCCAACATAGCGGCTCGAAGTCGAGGAGGATGAGAGATGGATTGGTTGATTAGGCAGTTGCAGCGGGAGACAAATAGGATGGTGTTCACTGTTGAGATCAAAGCGGAAGGCGAAGCCTTAAATCGCCTTGTTGTTGATGCTCCTGAGTTTGAGTCGGTGCTTAATGATAAAACCGTTATAGCCGCTCTCTGGGAACATGAGCAGTGTGACATGGTGGTTTGTAGTGAAATGAGCGGCAACACGAGAAGGTATCACGTTACAAAAAAGACGCTAAAAGGTGGTCTGGTGGAACTTTCTTTTGAGCCATTTGGTAAACCTCCGTTTAGTAGGCCTTCGGGGGTGGATGATGATGATTGATGAGTTGATTGATGTGCCTCTCCTAACTATAGTTCCGGCTTGAGACATTTGGGCTTAGGCGCAGGTGTCTTCGTTCATAAAACGATGCCAGGAGAGGTTTATGGCCGATGCAAGGGATATGAGTTATCCACCGTTTGATGAGGATGAGTTTTGTGGAGCGTTGGCTGGGGAGAAGATGGACACCCCCGAACTCGAAGCTGTGACCGCCGCGCAAGAGGCGCTCACCCAGGCCTGCTTGGCGGCTGTGGAGGCTGGATACAACAATAACGTCATCCAGCTTGCCAAGTTGAGTTCTCCGACCCTGCAAGCGCACATCAACGAAATCCCGCGCCGTGAGGTGCTGGATGACTTTATTGGGGGGGGATTACCGCTGGGGATGCTTCGCGGGCGAGGTGGGGTCATTCAGGTTCCCAGGCTGAACCCCCAGCGGATGCGGCGCCGAGCACGTCCACCAGCTCCCCCAGTTCAGCCCGTGGCTCCCGCCAATGAACCCACAGCAGGTTAATTAAACCGGGCTTGCCGAGCCCCACGCCGAAGCGAAAATAAGAATGACGACGGATCTTAAAGACCAATGGCTCAAACTCCAGGCTCTGCGGGGTGATGGTGGGCTTACCGTTGGCCCCCGCACCTACCCAGGTTCTGGCACCGCAGCTCGCCAACTCATCCTTGCGGGCTGGGAACACCAGTGGCTGCTACGCGATGAGGACGCCGCCCATGACTTGGTGGTTCCGTTGCGAAGCGGCACCGAAACCGACTTCATCTCACGGGCGATGAAGTCCACACACCGCGAACTGTATGTGTGCGGGCAGCTTGTCTGCCTCAACTGGAGTCCGGCGATACTTCGGCGCTTTGCGATTGATTGCGCCGACCATGTCCGCCCACAGTGGGATAAGGTGCGCGGGCTTTCCTTTGGGCAGCCCCCCGTGCTTCCCGCCGTCCATTATTCCGTCTTGCTGTATCAACAGGAATCGCTCCAGGCCTCCCGGTGCGCGCGCTGGGCGCAGCGGCATACAGGGGGGGCCACCAAGCAGACGTTGGAGGTGTTGCTGGGGGCTTACTTCGCAGCCGAGGCCGCCGCTGCTGCTGCCGACTTCTGCGAAGACGACCCCGGCGCAGCGGCCAACTTTGCGATGCTGGCTGTGGGGAACGATCCGATTGAGATTGAAGCCGAGATCACTTGGCAACGGTTCCGGCTCCTTGACATACTTTTGTTGGAGGATTGATTTTATGCTCAAAGACGAGGTGATTATGGTGGTTGCATCAAAAGATTCCCTGCATGTCAAAAAGAAAAGACAGGCCGAGAATCGGGTGCTCTTGAAGAAAGTCGCGCGCCAATGTTTCAAAAACCTGCATTTTGTGCCGTTGCGCTTGGATGTTCCTGATAGTATCCACTTTTGTTCCTCGCAGGGGACAAATGGTTTTATCGACCAAGCTGGAGTGATTGCGCGCACGGTCTTTCGAGGGCGTGACCTCACTCTGCGCCTTTACCTTGGCACCCGTTGGGGCGCTGGTGATGGACTTCCAAACCATCAGGTTAACAATGGCGCGACAGTCGTCGGTTACACCATTTCGCACACGGACGGTGATCGGGGTTGGTTGATGTCTGATCCCATTCTCTTGCGCGATGTGCTCTTAATGAACCAGCGCGTCATGTCTGCTATCAATCCTGTGGGTCGTGTAATTCAATCTCTCCCCTTCCCTCCACCCACGAAAGAGGAGGAGGAAGGGCGGTCGTTTATGGCGGATTTTATCCAGCACATCGACAACACCGAAGCGGCCCGAGCAAAGGTATGAGCTGGCGCAAGATCGTTGTGGATGGGGAGATGTGGAGGTGGAGGGCGACCGGGAGCATTGTGGTCGCACGTCGTGAGGGTCGAGGTACGCAGACCCATAAAATCAGCATCGACGACATCACCGAGACGCACATCGACCAGATTGAGCGGATGGAGTATAAAAACCCAGGTTCGTGGTTTGTTGGACCCGGCCATGTGGCCCGCTGGATAAAAGGTATCGTCAATGGACTCCCTCCCCCCCGCTTCGACTACCAAGCGAAGCAAAAAAGAGAAGGCGCCGCCCCCATCCCGCTACATCCCTCCCCGTGAGGTGATTGGCGACCCCGTGTTGTATGTGCGCCGCCCTCCGCCTCCCCCGATGGACGTGACCCAAGACGAAGGGTGCGAGATGGAGGATGTCGTTGCCGCTTGACGACCCCACGTTCGCCTCGTGGTGGGAGGATGATGACGTCGCCGACGAAGACCTCCTCCCAGAGCCCCCGCGCCCGAAGACGCGGGGGGATTGTGTTAGGACGCCCGAGAACCCCGGCGCGATCCGGCCTTGTCCGTGGGTGAGCTGCAAGTATCACCTCCAGCTCTCCGTTGACCCAGACGGGCGTTTGTATTTGGGGATGGACCCCGATGATTGGACCGCAGAGACGCCGACGTGCGCGCTCGACGTCGCGGACCAGGGCGGGGGATCGCTGGGGGACGTTGGCGATGCGCTGGACCTCACGCGGGAGCGCGTCCGGCAGATCGAAGCCGAAGCTCTGTTGTGGATTCGGGGAGCGCTCACCGAGCACGCCGCCGAGCGTCCCATCTCAAAGGCGGAGGCCCGAGAGCGCAAGCGCCGGGTGCAGGCCGAGCGCAAAATAATCGAGCGGGAGGAGATCGACTTTTGGAACAAGAGCCTGATTCGCCAGGGGGGATCGCTCATCACCGCACTGCGCGGCCATTTCTTCCGTGATCCAGCCGCCGCCAACGCCTTCAACAAAACCCACCTAGCGGCACTGGACAGGATTCGGGCCGCGCTCGTGGCCAAGCGGATCACCACCACAGATTTGGCGCGGATCTTCTATCGTCACCGCGTCGGGGTGCGAAGTGACATCGCGTTGCAACTCCATCGCACGCTGGCGGGCCGCAGCGTCATGTCCCGGTGCGTCAGCTTGCTTGCGACCAGTGCAGGCTTGAGCCTGGAAGATTTGGGGGCAGGCAACGATATTTGGGTCGGCGCCATGATCGAAATGGGGCGCCAGTGTGAACCCCGGTTCACAGAGATTGCGCAAGTGATCGCCCGCGAGGGCATCGGCTTTTATGGCAAGGTTACGGGAGGAGGCGAGGGCGATGAATGAGATTTACGCGATAATTGGCCACATCCACCACAGGGACGCTGTCAAAAACGCTGAGGCCAAGATCGGGCGGGAGTTCACGTCGAGTTATCGCTTGGACCACCTCGCCCTATTCGCCGACGACATGCGGGCCGTGATCCTCCATCACGCCGAGCGCCTCGCCAAAATCCCCCCCGATTCGCGCGCGCTGCTCATCTACACCCAGCACCCGTTCATGCTTGAAGCGTGCGTGGATTATGCAGGGTGGGAGGACAATGAGGCTGCGATCAAGGCCGCCGTCGAGGCCTGCGCGGATCATGTGTTGAGGATCAACCCAGACGGCTCAGTCGAGTCGTTGGGGGAGACCAAGGCGTGGTCGCAGTTTCAAAGCACGGCCCCGCGTGGGTACATGCACATGCACGAGTGCCTAATCGTCTGCGGGTTTTGGCCGACAAGGGCGGACGGGGGGAGTAGTCGCGTCATCACGGCGCAGACAAACGTGTTGGGAGGCAAGGATGGAAGCCAATGAACTTGAGCGCCTTATTCAGCTTATCGGGATGGGCGATGCAGGGGCGGTAACGCCTCTGATGCGTGTCTTGCGCCGGGGGGATGCGGAGCTGCGGGAGCGCGTCACCAGACAGCTTGGGGGCGTTGGGGAGGGGGGCGCGTGGTTTCTGCGTGAATTGGTGCTGGCGCAGCACAAGACCAACTTCGAGGGCGTCCGTTATTATCGGCGCGACGCGACCGGGGCGCTCATTTTGCTCAATTCCACGGGGATGATTGGCCCTTGGCTTCTGGAGTCTCCGCCGTACTTGCTGGAGATTGAGGGGGGGCTGCTTGCGCCCGCAATTTGGGACGGGGCGAGGGAGCGGGCATTTTGCGCTGCTTGCGCCGATAGGGCGTCCCGGCTGTTGCAGGGGGGATACCAGAACGCGTCCCAGTCACCCTGGGAGACGTGGCGGCAGACCGCCCAGGCACGCATTAACGAAACGGTCGAAGGCGCCCGCATTGGATTGCCTGCGTGGCCCGTGGCGCAAGCTGGGCAGCGTGCGGCGGGGGCGGCTGCGGTGCTACTCCGCATGGCTGGCGCCGTGAATAATGCAGGCCAAGAGGGAGGTGGGCAGGTGGATGGGGCCAGCCTGGAGCGTCACGAACAATCTGTGATGTTGCTGCGATGGATGCTTGACTCTACGTTGGCCATCCAAGGACAATATCACCCATCCGCCGAGGCTGTGCGCATGTTTAGAGAGCGCCAGCAAAATGGAGATTTTGGTTTTAACCCGTAATTGGAGAGAGTTACGATGAATAACCCCCGCTTTATCACTTACGCCAACATCCACCTCGGATTTTTGGGCAGTTGGCACAACATCACCGAGGATGACCGAGGCATCAAAGACTTGCTCCCCCCCGAGAGCCTTGCATACGTCGTGTGCGAGGTTCCTGTGTCCTCCCGCGAGATCAAGGTGGTTGACCAAATCTTCGCGCTGGCGCTCGTAAAGGAGGGTCCAGAGGGGCCGATGCACGCCAGCGACAACCACCACGTCGCGCTCATCCAAGTGCGCAGACATGGCGTTGACCAGTTTGTGTGTGTGGGCAGCGCACAGGGAGAGGGTGCGCGTGCATCGTTCCTTTCTCTCGTGACCCAAGCGGGGGAGTTCATGCGGTTCCGGCATGTCTCCGCAGGCCTTCTCCGGCGCGTGGCTGAGGTGTTCCCGTCGCAGGATTTTGAGGGGTCACTGCTTTCTCCGCAGCTTGTGCGCGCGCACAATAATTGGTTTGACTTGGTCGTGACCGAAATACACGAAGTTGCAACGTATGGAAAGGCACAACAAGGGCCAGTTTATACGGTGCGCCTCGAAGTCACCCGCACCAACATCTATGGCGGCGAAACGCTCTGCCGCGACGGCGATCCATCGAAGCCGCTGGTGTCGAGGTTTGAACTGGAGGCGACGGGTCGTGATCTTGCCGAATGCCGGGACCAGCTCATCGAAAAGTTGTCGAAGCTACGGCTCCACGGGATCACCAGCGAACTTCTAAAGGACCACAATAAAGGCTCGAAGGCGCAGGCCGCCCCAGGCAAGTGACCCAATCATGCGTACCCCCCATCGAAAAGAGCGCCCCAAACGCCCCCATCGACGGTCCCTGACCAAGCAACCCAGCCCCTACCAACAGTGGCGGGCTGGGGCTTGGTGCGTGACCCGCCACAGCCGAAAGAGCCGCCGCTTCCACCGCCGCCCGGTCTATATGGACGGGCTCAAGTGTTATGATGGCGGCCCCGTGTGGGTACTGGACTATCTGAGCCAGTTCATCATGGGGCAAAGCTAGGGCTGTGTTGGAGGGTTTGTTTATGCTGATGGATAGCCTTGAAAACGTCGTGTGGGGGACCGTTCCCCATGAGGCCGCGCTGGTCGGATCTCCTCTGTTCGAGACGACCCTGCGCGAGCAGCTCGCGGTGAAGATCCAGCGCGCCCTCGATGCTGGCAACGTCGAGGCCGCCGACTTTCTGGCCGAGGTGCGAGGCGAGCACATGGCGGCCCGAGTGCGGATGCTGGTCGCGTGGGCTGGTTTGGCGGTCGCCGTGGTTCTCACCGTCCGGCGCCCGACCGCTGACCGCAAGATCGCGCTGGGCATCCTGTGCGTGGTTACTTTTTGGATGGGGGTCAGCTACGCTCGCCGAACCAAGCGCGCCGCGATGATCGCCGCCGACCCTGGCGCCTTGATCGAATTGGAGTCGAGGCTTGGGATGACGTCTTAAAGGAGGGCTTGTGGTCTACGCTTTTGTTGTGCTTTTGGTTGTCTTGGGGTTCGTTTGGGTAGCCATCGCACTTGATCGCCAGCAACGGCTGGAGAAGGCCGCGATTGATGCTGAGGTGCAGCGTTATCGCATGGCGCGGTTGCCCGAAGTACCTCGGCGGCTGCATGGGGGCAGCATCATGGTCTCGCTGAGGAGCCCTCGCCGTGGGGGAGGACGTGGGGGGATTGACGGCGTGGATGCTTATATCATCGGCGA
>Ga0209277_10001480_pt1:0-10000 | contig 11510 bp, 7 predicted proteins | sample JI81AbrownDNA_FD_187503 | JGI IMG/M metagenome (GOLD analysis project Ga0209277, IMG submission 187503) | Wastewater effluent complex algal communities from Wisconsin, to seasonally profile nutrient transformation and Carbon sequestration -... | ecosystem: Engineered > WWTP > Effluent >... | reverse complement strand
TATTTTTTTGATTATTATGCATTTGGGGGTAGTCAAAGTTGGGCTGCTCCGATTGGCTAAGCCGGAAATTATCAGCCAGCGCATAATTTTGGCAAATCAAAAAACTTGACGTTAGATAATTTATCGTCCAACTTTGAAAACCCCTATTATCTAAGAAATATTTTTTTCTGAGAAGTATTCATGCTGCTCTGAGAAAGTCCTTGATGGTAACCTAGCTCATTGGTCGTGAATAGATCTATTCCACCCCACCGAAAAATGCCAAAGTCTTGCATAATGATTTCAAATAACAAGTAAGTGACTAGCATAAGAACTCTTTTGTGTCAGTAGTATGTCCCATAAACCGTCTGCTTGAAATCCAAAAGACAAAAGTGACATATACAACACCACAACAATCAGGAAACTGCTAAAAGCTAGACATCAAAACTTTCTGAGTTATGAGATTATGTGGCTTCAAAGAGACTCATGCTCTTTTGACATCATGAAATTGCAATCCAAGTTCAAATGGTATATTCATTGCCTTTTGCGCAGATTCAAAAGTAGATTTCGATACTTTAGTTATATAGCTGTTATAATAACAAATATAACACGCTTAAAAGAACCAGCCAAATGTTACGCCTACATCGTCGCGAGTCGGAAGTTAAGGATATGTCAGATTCCAGATCTGTTAGTTTTTTCTTTTATCAGAATTTTGTCATCACTCGGATAAATTCTCTAACCAAGGCCTTGATGGAGGTCAAATACAAGTATAAACAAACTAAATAGTTTCTCGAAATTGAAATTTTTCAGAATACAGAGGACACTTGGGGAATTATCTGAGTTTCAAGACATGGTGAGACTCACTTTTTCGGTCCTAAGAAAGTCGCTAAACATTATTAATAATTTATTATAGTCGGGCAGAAACCTTTTCGCTATAATCATTTCATTCATCATGATTTAATTCTCCTTGTATTATTAGGAGAAGTTCAGCTCGTATTCTAGATCCTTGTGAAATTGTGAAGCAAAAGCATTTAAGTTCACTATTTGTCATATATTTGGTTAATAATGGATAAATGTCAATAAAGAAAACATAATTAAAGTTCAGAATTTTCATCTGAATGCGATTAAAAAAACCGGAAGGTGATTTGGAAAAATTAAATGTTCAATTAATGGGATTAATCTGGAGTAGAGCTGCATACGGATGACCGATGTCTTTTAGTAACTGATGGACATCAGACAAAGGACAGTAACAGATGGACACACCTGTTGTCCAACTGTTAAAAGACAGTAAAGGACATTCATGCAAATGAGCTCTGAAAATGCTGAACCACCAGCTACTTCTGCTGCTAACAATGAAGCTAATGCTGCTCCTCCCATTATCACATTAGATGGAGATGTTACAAGTGGTTCCCCTTCAATCCCTTCTTTATTTAAGCCCACAATGGTCTGTGTAAAGGAGTACTGGGAAATAATATCTCTTGTGGCCCCATATGTTGATGAATCAAAGGAATGGAAGACAAGTGACACAGTAAAAGCATATTGTACGAAATGCAATGTTCCAATCCCATGGACTGTTCAAAATCCAAAGCAGGTGCAGAGGCATATGACAAAATACCATGGAGACTATCTTAACAAAAAGAGAAAAGGAACTGCAGCCACAGCTGATGATAAAAACAAACATTGAATAACTATTTTGGTAAAAAGCTTCAGAATGATCTGGCACCGGCAATGAAGAGTGATCAGACTAAAGGAGAAGTTCTGCTGGTAAAATGGATTGCTGAGTCATTACGGCCATTTCTCATTGTAGAGGATAATGGATTCCTCAATTTTTGTTGACTTTTCGTGCAATCTGCATTGACAATTTAGCGTGCCAAGCCGCATGAAAGTGAGGACCCAACTCATGGCATTTGGTGAACTCGTGCAATCGAAAATGAAGGAAAAGATAAAGAGAGACATCAAGTATTTTAGTACTACCACAGATATATGGTCTTCAAGGACCATGGAGAGCTTCATGACCATCACACTTCAGGCACTCACTGAGGATTTCAATATGATCAATATGACCTTGGAAGTTGAGCCTCTCCAGAGAAAACATACTGGCACATATATCATGGAAAAAATGAGTGAAAGTTTTCATAATTGGGGAATCGAAAAAGAAAACATGACAATGATGTTGAGAGACAATGCTTCCAATGCAATTGAAGCAAGTCATGATCAGATGATGATATCTGAGACCAATTCTCAAAAATAAAATAATTTTCCATAAATGTCCTTGAAAATTTCCGTTATTTCTTTGCTTGTCCGTGTTCAGTAAGTTAAGTCAAATTGATGTCCATTACATCCAGAGCTATCAGACATGGAAACAATTTTAACTATGTCTGTTCAAATGTTAGAATACCTGAGCTATTCAAGAATATAGATGACAATTGAGTCATGGAACTCGAAACTTGCTGGAAGGAGTACAATTCAATATGTGACTCGCCTGCCTGCTCACACACAATCGATCTTAATTCAAGAAATTTAGTAGAATCTTAAATGCAAAAAGTGATGCATTATGGCTTGAAGAAGCATCATGGCTTGAAGAGGCATCATTGCTTGAAGAGGCATCATTGCTTGAAGAGGCATCATTGCTTGAAGAGGCATCTTGGCTCCCCGTGGTTTTAAGGACATGAACTCTTCACTATCCAATTTTTGCTGGAACTCCGAAAGCGTCCTTTTATTTTGATCTCAAATTTTGCGCAAGAGGTCCCAAAAAATCGAATCAATTCAGATCATTCAGAATAAGGAAGTCTAGGGAAGATCAACTATACAGAACCGAAACAAGCATTACAAAAATCAATTTCTCATGAAACTGCCAAAGAATATCTACACAGTCTTAAAGGTACGTGACGCGCTGACACTCGGAAATAATTCTCTGGGTGTCAATAATCTCATGTCAGTAAATCGATGGATGATGCGCGACTCACAAAGATTTTTTATCACTGAAATAGTGCTGAGAATTACCCACGACATGATGATTTGTCATCCTTCCTCTTCCTAACAAAAAAACGAGACAGTTGCCATTGCATTTTATCAACAACGGCTTTGCAAAAACCCTCACCCTGCACAATTCATCCATGAAAATTAGGCATAATGCAAGAATGTCTTGGCTCCTATGGAATCCAAGTTAAAAATAACCTAACTATCACTATCACCTTCACTGTTTGCTATTGATTCAGGATCAGCATTCAATACCAAGGCTTCTCTAGATTCAGTGTCACAAAACGAGAATAAGCCTTGCAGCTTGTCTGTTATGTATTTGCCTGACTGTAACTGACAAACACGCTCAATAGACTCCTCCGGAAGCTTGGACTGGACTAAATCTGAGGGATAGAATCCATTTTTATCCTTCGATTTCAAACCTTGAGGATAAATTAAAAGGAGACTTTTGATGACTTTTGGAGATGTACTCCTCAATGCCGCTTCATGAATAGGCAGGCGTAGATCAGAGCGATTCCTTATCGCAGCCGAATGTAAATATACCTCGATCAACTTCAAAAGAACATTTTCAGAAAACTCGTTCCTTAGAGCCCTGTGTAATGGAAGATCTCCATTGTCTAAATAGGGTGACTTTACTGCAGATGTATCAGCCACAATAATCTCTAACACAAAATTGTCTTCAGATTTGGTATTTATGAGATGATGAAGAGGACTAATACTTCCCTGGTTCGATTCGCTGATTGATTTGGCCTCTAATTTTAGCCTGTCAAATAAAATCGATACTAGTGTATCCGAATATCCGTACATCTTAGCCAACTGAAAAGTAAAAAAGCTATTTGACTTTACACATGGCTCATCTTTGCTGGGATCGAGTAAGACAAGCTGAACGGCTGCTGTTGGATGGTGTTCGAATATTGTAAAAACAAGATCAACTGGGTACCTTTTGACTATAGCGATATGGAGTGGCATTACATCTTGAACTAATCTTTTAGATTCGTCAGTTGGTGTATTTGTCACCTTTCTAGCAACATCCCATAAACCTTCAGATAACTTTATTCCAGCGGAATCTGGATCGAACTCTAAAGCTCGTTTGATGAAACTTGCTTTAGAATCACTCATAAGGAGATCATGTACAATGAACACTTGTTTCTCTATCCTCAAATTTGCTGATAGCTCAATAACAGGCTCAAGAAGTAGCTGAACAATCGAGCTTCGAGGATAACCTTTAATCAAAGCAAACTGGTATGGCATCAAGTGAGACTTGGTTATTGGACATGTTGCGGCTTCTTTGTTGCACTTGAAGAGTTCAATAACCACTTGATCTGAAAACACATGTTTCAATGCATAATGTAAGGGTAAGATATAATTAGAGTCCAAAACTTTGGCTGCGTCCTTGTACGCAAATAGAACAGCTAAAATAACATCATCTGACTTGCGAGCTTGCATCACATGATGTAGAATGACTTCTTCTGATCTACCGTATTTCAAGCTAGCAGCTTCTTCATCTGCTTTTAATATTTGCAGCAAATGTATATCAGGCAGATTTTCTTCAAGCGAGTAAATCAATGTACGTTTTTGTTCAGTCCCTCTCAATATTTTTGCATTGAGAAGGATTTCTTGAAGCAAAGCATTGACAATTTCCTCTGATAGACTATTTATTATCGCCATGTGGAACGGATAGTAGTGACGTGTATCTCCGGATTGGGATCTAACGTTAATCATGACAGTTGCAGCATAAGGATATACCTTAAAAACAGCCAAAACGGTTTCTGTAGGCATCATCAAAGCGATTGTCATGGCAAGTGGGGTGGCACCCACTAAGTCTACTGAGTCACTCGGTGATTTAAAATCTGATATCTGTAGGGCGGGCTCTGGGCATGCATTTGTAAGAAAAGGTATTATTCTGTTATACTTTAACTCGATTGCTCTTTGCAACATGGTCTTTCCATCATGAATGAGTCTTGCACACTTCGGATAAGTTAACAAAAGATCAATCGCCTTTCTGTCAGATTCCATCTGATTTATATTGTTTATAAGTATAGAGCCCATGATTTGCTCTCTATTACTATTGTAGCAGCTCTTTTGGTTCCTGTAGAAACTAAACATCTTGTCAATCACATCCTCTGGAAATTTGTAGCAAACGGCTATTACAAGTATTGATTCCACAGTTTGTTCTTCATGATGGCTGCATCTGAACATATCAGCGCAATAAATCGACCACTCATCTGTTGTCCATTTAAGCATGTGATTCACTATGGTGATCATCAATTCATCTGGTGCGTTCTTCACATAGCAGCAAGTAACCGGAGTGACACCACAATAGTCACAGCTTGTGGCGGCTAGCTTCCCCATATCATAACTGGCTTGCAGAAATATGTCGAGAGATTCATTCCAGCGACAGTTGGAAATGTGATCCAATAGCGGATCAAAGCCCTTTGAACTAGAGCAATAATTGCTACAGAAAACCGTCATTTTAGTTGATTTATTGGCCTAAAAAATATTGCTATCTACGATTTTGTAATCTTTAAATTTTATGGAAAGTTTTACTTCAACTTTTTGCGATACTATCCTAATCTGTTCAGATATTCCGCCGGATTCGTGTTGTCAGACAGTATTTTAGAAGAACTCAGGCAGCGGGCTCTCAAAACAAGAACGCTAAACTAATAGGCACAAGTCAAGTACATACAAAGTTTTTAACAGATTCTGTATCCTTTCATCAAATTGCCACGTACGATTGGTTAAAATAGCTGAATATCGAGGCATTGACAGGAACTATCCTACCTGAGCAAAGAATGCTAGAACATTCAACCTCATCTACCAAAAAAACAAGCTACCGAGAACCAAGGCGCTTTAAGCCAAAACACACGCATGTACACGCAGCTCAAGATAAACTTACATGAATCCTTGCAAAAACATAGAAAGCCTGCGGTAAATCAGAAAAATCCCATAGCTTTCAAAGCACTTATAACAAGGAATAGTGAACCACATATCTATATTGCGGACGCAGCGAAAAGCCCCCAGTGAATGAATCGAAAAATACATCGAGAATATTGTTTTACAAAAAACTTGTTCCTTATCTGGCTCATTTTTTGAATAAAATGACCTTTTTATACGTGATATTCTTAACCCTTAGTTTTTAATGGAGTTAGCGTAATTTTTCCAAATTAATTCAATCCCGCCTCGCAGCTTGTTGTTAAATGATTTGAGTAAGGATTGAGTATGGTTCATCGGGAGCAACATGTTGCATAACACGATATTAAATAGGTTTACCACATAGTGGATCATGTTTGATTATTGCAATTGGGTTGGATTGCTTAGGCAGGTCATTCACTGTCGTTGATGGTTATTTGATTTGCAAGTTTCAACGAAAAGTAGACTTTGAAAGATAATTTTGTTAGAAGAAAATGACAATCATTTTCTCATTTTGATTGCAAATGCACAAGACACATTCAAAGATGAAATACATTTTGTTACCAAAATCTCTTTGTTGTGAGAGGTAAATTAATATCCTTCCATTCAAAGTTAAAAAGATGAGAAATTTGGTTACCAAAACCACTTTGATACGTACTTCTATTGTGAAAGTTGAATAGAATACTTATATGTTCATCTCAACCCTTCAGCTTCGTGTACCTGGTTTTATTTTAATGTTTAGTTTCCTTAGTTTTGAGTAACTAAAGTTAATTTAAGGTTTTTATGGGGAGCGAACATCAGTTAGATGCGTGTTAATCCAGAGACTTCAATAGTAAATGAAATACACAAATGCTATTTTGCAAGCGTTAAAAGATACTAGCTGAAAGGAACGATAAATTTCAAGATACACTACTGAATTTGTTTGAACGGAAGTTTTCATTCTCTAAAATTCTCTTCCACGGTTACTGCGTTGGGCTGATTGTCTGTGACAGTTCCGTGATATCTATCGAAACATCTTTCGGAGAAGGTCTGTAAAGACGGCATAAAATTAGTTCTACCAGAAATTTCTCAACTCCGAGAATTAAAAAATGGCGCAGATTTCTTGCAGCCAGAATTGCAGCTATTATTACAGCTCTCATTCTTACTCAAATCATTCTTACTCAAATCATGCAATTGATCCGTTGTTGGAACACATTTGCAGTTGTCGATGGGGAGAATCTTTGGAAGTACTACTTGACAGCAAATATGAGATCGGGAAGGTAGCGGCAACAAACTGTCAGAGATGTGGTGTTTCAATTTTTTCGTCTTGCTACCAAAACAACGCTCCAGATGAAGTATTGCGCGCCATAGCGAATCATATGCTAAAATGGTCAACAGATGAGTGGTCTACCTACTGTGCTAATTTGTTCAGTTGTGGCAATCATAAAGAACAAACACTGGAATCAATTGTTGTGTTCGCTGTTTGCTACAAATTTCCAGAGGATGTTATTGACAAGGTCATTAGTTTCTATAGGGGTCAAAGAAACGAGTACAACAAAAATAGGGCAGCAATAATGGGCGATATTCTTCTGAGAGGCATTGGTAAGGCGGGTGTTCACAGAATATTAATCGATATTTTGTCGTGTTACCCTGAATGTGCAAGACTCCCCTATGGTGGACAGAATCTGTTGCAACAAGCTATTAAGTTGAAGTATAATGGCGTTATAACTTCACTTGTAGCTGCAAACCCAGAGGCGGCCCAAAACATCTCTTATTTCAAATCAGTCAGTGACTCAGTGGACATAGTGGGAGCTACCCCGCTTGCTATGACAATCGCTTTGAAGATGAATTCAGAAACAATCTCGGCTGTGTTAAAAGCATATCCACTTGCTGCAACTGTGCTAACTACCTCTAGAGCTAATTCTGGAGAAACGAATAATTACTTTCCATTCCACATGGCAATGATCAATGGTCTTGCAGAGGAAACTATCAATGAGCTATTTCAAATGGTCCTTCTAAATGCAAAAACATTGAGAGAGAGTGAACAAAAAACTCCCTTGATTTACGCGCTGGACCAAAATCTTCCGGATACTTATTTGCTTCAAATAATTGAAGCAGATCAAGAAGCTGCTAAATTGCAATATGGTAGACCTGAAGAGCTCATTCTTCACCACGTATTGCAAGATAGAATGTCAGATGAAGTTATTCTAAACATTCTACTTGCCTTTAGGGATGCTGCCAAAGTTAAAGATGCAGATAATATATTACCTTTGCACTATGCATTGGAACATAAGTACTCTGATCAAGTAGTTCTTGAACTCTTCAAGTGCAATGAAGAAGCTGCAGTATGTCCAATACCCAAGACTCACATGATGCCCTACCAATTAGCCTTGTTGAAAGGTTATCATCGAGTTTCAGTTGTTGAACAGCTTCTTGAGCCCGTTATTGAGTTATCAGAAAAGTTGAGGTTAAAGCATAAGATCTGCATTTTTCATGACCTCCTAAGTAGCGATTATCCAGAAAATTTTGTTTTACGGACTTTAGAGGTTGATCCTGACTCAGCAGCGCTAGCGATTCCTCAAGGTTTTTGGGCTGTTGTTGAAAAACACGCATCTGAATCAATTGATGAATCTAAGAGATGGGTTCAAGATGTACTGCCACTGAGTGCCGCTATAATCAAAAGGTACCCAGAGGAACTTATTATAAAAATCTACGAGAAGTATCCGAATGCAGCTAAGCTTCATGATTTTCTCCGTGCCAACAAAGATGAGCCAATTGAAATGTCAATCACATGTTATCCTTTTTGGTTGGCTAAGATGTATGGATATTCTGATACACTAGTATCAATTTTGTTTGACAGGCTTAATTTAGAAGTCAAAACAATCAGGGAATCAAGCCACGGAAATATCAGTCCAGTTCATGATTTAATTGATACTAAAGTTGAAGACAAGTTTCTGATAGAGATTCTTCAATCTGATTCACTTGCGGTAGAACTGACTTATTCAGATAATGGAGATCTCCCTTTGCACCGGGCTCTGAAGAAAGAACTTTCTGAAACGGTTCTATTGAAAATTATCGATTTGTTTGAACATGCGACTGTCATAAGAAATCACTCTGATCAGCGCCTCCCTATTCATGAAGCCGCTATGAGGAATACGTCTCCAAAGGTCATTGAGCGTCTCCTTTCCGTTTATCCCGGCAGCTTGAGAATGAAGGATAAATATGGATTCTTTCCTGCTGATTTGGTTCAAGCCAAACTTCCGAAAGAGTCCATTACGCTTATTTGTCATATGAAGAAAGGCTGTATTTCAATGGATAAGCCTCTTGATTCATTTTCCATGTGTGATTCCTTATCAAATGATATCGCCTGTTCTCCACAATTTAATGTCAAAGAGGAAATGAATTCAGAGACTGTGCTTGAACTATCCAATAGAATATTAGATCTGGAAAAACGAATCCTGTTTATCTCTGGAGATCATGGCCATAACGAGGGGCTGGCGAAGACTGAAGGCATTGAATTTGAAATTTTGGACGATGTAAACAAGCGCCTTTTGGATATCAACAGGCGATTTGCTGCAATCGAAAAAGTTCTTGAGGTGACAAGAGCTTCTAGACAGGACTCGGTAAAAGATACGAATACTGGCTCAATTTCAAATTGTGAAAGCGATAATGAGAGTAATGTTGTCCTGAACTGGCCCTACTAGAACTTCTTGAGAGATACAAGATGACAAATGTATTTTGTCACAGAAGGATTAGATTAATTTGAGTTTGAGTAATATAATTTTGTTTCAGAGAACTCGGATATTGTAAAATTGATTTGGTTTTCCTCGGTTCTAAGATCTAGATTTACTAAGAAGTGTCTATCGAAAGGGCCTAAAAATTCGTCAGACTGTTTGAAATACGCCTTTTTGGTTGCTTTGATAGTGGTTCGGACTATTTTATCCTTCTTCTTACCTCTTGTGACAACTTCCTGCAATCTTGCGAACTTCCTGCAATCTTGCGTTGCACTTCGAAAAAAAACAGATCATAAAAACCTAATTTACAAAGCAAAAAATTTTTGCTTTACGGCGTGTATTTCAGTGAGATAAACAGATTTGCGCTAAGGTTTTAAAAAGCGATTGATTATAACATGCAGATTGGGTACATTCGGAAATAT
>Ga0209277_10001476_pt1 | contig 11520 bp, 13 predicted proteins | sample JI81AbrownDNA_FD_187503 | JGI IMG/M metagenome (GOLD analysis project Ga0209277, IMG submission 187503) | Wastewater effluent complex algal communities from Wisconsin, to seasonally profile nutrient transformation and Carbon sequestration -... | ecosystem: Engineered > WWTP > Effluent > Algae... | reverse complement strand
GACGCGCTGTTCGTGCACCAGTTGGCGGCCGCCGGACCGCTGAGCCGCAACGACCTGGCCTGGTGGTCGGGTCTCGGGCTGACCAGGGTGGACGCCGCGCTGGCCCGGCTCGACCTACCTGCAGAAACCGGTCCGGACGGCCGGCTCTACCACGACGTGCCGAACGCCCCGGAGCCCGTGGAGGTGCTCGGGGTGCGGCTGCTGCCCGAGTTCGACGCCCTGCTGTGCGCGTTCGACCCGGCGGCCCGCGAGCGCTTCGTCGATCCAGAGCACTATCTGGTGTTGTGGAAGCAGGAGAACGGCATGCTGCTGGCCCCCGTGCTGGTGGACGGACGCCTGCGCGGACAATGGCGAATGGTCGGCAACGGGCCACGACGATCCGTCGACGTCACCCTGTTCCCGGGCACTCGCGCGCTCAGGGCTGACGAACTGAGTGAGCCGATCGCCGCCGTGGCGTCGGTGCTCGGCCTCACCGTGACCGCAGTCGAGGTCCACTGATTCCGCACCACAAACTGCCGCGTCGCCCCGCGCGGCAGAATCATTTGCTCGCGCATGGCATTCAGGCTCCCCCGAATACCGGCGACGCACGTGCGCCGGGAACAGGAGAGCATCGTGAGCTCTACCAATGAGCCCCCAGAATCCGTCCACCCCAAGCCCCACTCTGCACCGGACGGCGCACCTGCGACCGATCCTGGGCATGGGGCCGACCCAGCTGCGGCGATCAGCCAGGCCGCCATCGAAGGCGTCCACAACTCGCCGGAGTTCGCGCAACTGCGCACCACTTTCCGGCGCTTCGCCTTTCCGATGACCGCGGTGTTCGTGGTCTGGTACTTCCTGTTCGTACTGCTGTCCACCTACGCGCACGACTTCATGTCGATGCCCTTCATCGGCAACGTGAACGTGGGCCTGGCGATGGGCCTGGGTCAGTTCGTCACGACCTTCCTGATCACCTGGCTCTACGTGCGACACGCCAATCGCAACATCGACCCGCTGGCGGCCCAACTACGTACCGATCTGGAAGGGGGGAGCAGCCATGCAAATGGGTAACCCGCTGCTCAACATGTCCATCTTCGGACTGTTCGTGCTGATCACCTTGTTCATCGTCGTGCGGGTGGCCACCCGTTCCGGCAAGTCGGCGGCCGATTTCTATGCCGGCGGACGCTCCTTCGACGGCCGTCAGAACGGCATCGCCATCGCGGGCGACTATCTGTCGGCGGCGTCGTTCCTGGGCATCGCCGGCGCCGTGGCCGTCTATGGCTACGACGGCCTGTTGTACTCGATCGGCTTTCTGGTGGCCTGGCTGGTCGCTCTGCTGCTGGTCGCCGAGCCGCTGCGCAACACCGGCAAGTACACGATGGCCGACGTGCTGAGCTTCCGCATGCAGCAGCGTCCGGTACGCACAGCGGCGGCCACCTCGACCCTGGCTGTCTCGTTCTTCTACCTGCTGGCCCAGATGGCCGGTGCGGGCGGCCTGGTCGCCCTGCTGCTCGGCATCACCGACAAGACCCAACAGGGCTTCGTGATCGCCCTGGTCGGCGTGTTGATGATCGTGTACGTGCTGGTCGGCGGCATGAAGGGCACCACCTGGGTGCAGATCATCAAAGCCGTGCTGCTGATCATCGGTGCCGGCGTGATCTGCATCATGGTGATGCTGCACTTCGGATTCAACCTGTCGGCGCTGCTCGGCGAGGCCGTGGCCAAGAGCCCCGACGGTGTCAAGGTGATTCAGCCGATGCTGCAGTACGGCAAGGACCCGCTCAGCTTCGTCTCGCTGTCGATCGCGCTGATGTTCGGCGCGGCCGGCCTGCCCCACGTGCTGATGCGGTTCTACACGGTGCCGACAGCCAAAGAGGCGCGCCGGTCGGTGTCGTGGGCCATCGGGCTGATCGGCGCGTTCTACCTGTTCACCCTGATTCTCGGCTACGGCGCCGCGGTGTTCGTGGGCAAGGACGCGATTCTGGCCGCCCCCGGGGGCGTCAACGCGGCTGCACCCGCACTGGCCTTCCATCTGGGCGGCGAGGTGCTGCTCGGCGTGATCGCAGGGGTGGCGTTCGCCACCATTCTTGCGGTCGTGGCCGGTCTCACCATCACCGCGGCTGCGTCTTTCGCGCACGACATCTACAACTCGGTCCTGAAAGACGGCAAGGCGACGCCCGAGAAGGAAGTACGGGTGGCCAGGATCACGGCCATCGTGATCGGGGTCATCTCGATCATCGGCGGGGTGGCCGCCAATGGCCAGAACATCGCCTTCCTGGTGTCCTTGGCCTTCGCCATCGCGGCCAGCGCCAACCTGCCGTCGATCCTGTACTCCCTGTACTGGCGACGGTTCAACACCCGCGGATCTGTCTGGTCGATCTATGGCGGCCTGATCTCGGCAGTCGGCCTGATCGCCTTCTCGCCCGTGGTGTCCGGCCTGAAGACCTCGATGTTCCCCGCGTTCAACATCGCATGGTTCCCGCTCACCAACCCGGCCTTGATCTCGGTGCCGCTGGGGTTCTTTCTCGGCTGGCTCGGCACGGTGACCAGCAAGGAGTTCAACGCCGCCAAGCACGCCGAAATGGAGGTTCGCTCGATGACCGGGGCTGGCGCCGAAAAGGCGATCGCGCACTGACTCGCGGGTTGACGACGCCGGCCCGTTCTCCTCGAAGGCGGGCCGGTTTCGTCATTCCGGGTCGGCGCTCGCAGCGGTGTCAGTGGCGTGGTTGCTCGGCTCCGAATGCCCCAGGCTCATCGTGGGCGCCACCAGGTCACGCACTCGGCGCTTGAGCACGGTGATGTCGGGAAAGCCGCCGTCACTCTTTCGGTTCCACACGGTCACCTCACCCACCTCGATGCGGAACATTGCCCCGCTGGAGGGCACCAGCAGCACCCCGCCGAGCACATCGGTGAAAGTCTGCAGAAGTTCGCCCTGGTACCACTGGGCGCGCAGCAGCCAGCGGCAGCCGCCGCAGTAGCGAATGGTGACGATGGGGTGGTCCTGACGCTGCGGCACGAGCAGATTGTGCCAGCCCGACGCGCGCGGGTGATCACGATGCGCAGTGCACGACGCCCAGCTAGCTGGCCCCATCCCCCCGAAGAGAGCCGGCCCGCCGATGCGTCGTGCACCATGCGACCCCCCGAAGTCGCAACGCCGATTCGTCCCCCCAGCACCCTCGGGATCAGCGACTTCAAGGACTAGGAGCAGGCAACTGCGAGGTTGATACAAGGGATACAGAAGATGATCTGACCAGCAGTTCAGGCGGGATCGCCGACATCAATGGTGGGTCGGTCGAGCCCCTCGGTCGGTCGAGCCCCGGTCGGTCGAGCTTGTCGAGACCCCCGCCCGGTGAACCACTCGGTCGGTCGAGCTTGTCGAGACCCCGGGGTCGGTCGAGCCCCGGTCGGTCGAGCTTGTCGAGACCCCCGCCCGGTGAACCACTCGGTCGGTCGAGCTTGTCGAGACCCCGGGGTCGGTCGAGCCCCGGTCGGTCGAGCTTGTCGAGACCCACGCCCGGTGAACCACTCGGTCGGTCGAGCTTGTCGAGACCCACGCCCGGTGAACCATTCGGTCGGTCGAGCTTGTCGAGACCCCGGGTCGGTCGAGCCCCGGTCGGTCGAGCTTGTCGAGACCCCCGCCCCTGATCTCGACGAATGCTGGGGTGCACCCACCGTCTCGATCTCGGCATCGTCACACGATGACGGCGGCGGGACACGATTTCGCGTCCGGACGCCAAACTGTGCGCCGCTATGCGCATCGTGGCGCGATGCCGAGATCGGGACACTGCAGGACGGACCCCTCCGCCAAGTGGGCGGGGCTTGTGACGGACCGGGTTGAGCAGAGGGCTTGAATCCTTCACCGGAGGGTTTCGACAAGCTCAACCAGCCGATGCGCGGTTTCGACACGCTCAACCAGCCGGGAGGACCACGGGGTGTACTCGCCGTCTCGATCTCGGCATCGTCACACGATGACGGCGGCGGGACACGATTTCGCGTCCGGACGCGAAACTGTGCGCCGCAATGCGCATCGTGGCGCGATGCCGAGATCGGGACACGGGTTTCGACAAGCTCAACCAGCCGGTGTAGGTTCTCGCACGTTCTGTCGTTCGCAACTTGGGCTGACTAGGGCGACGACAGTTTGCTCATCGGTTGCGGATTCTCACTATCTTGTCGATTCCTTTTGTTGGTCGGGCGCTCGAGACCGAATCAAGCAACCTATTGGGTGCGGGTGGCGTATGGGGTTGATGACTGAGTTCGATCAAGGGAGGGGTGGTAGTGCGATGACCTGTTCGGAGGAGCGCATGCGCCGGGGGTTGGCTGAACTGGCCGGGGGTGTCAAGCCCCGGGTGGACAGCTCGGATCTTGCTGCTGAGATCGTGCGATCGGTGCGCCGGCGTCGGGCAGCGATCGGCCTGTTGGTGGCGGTGGCGGGGGTGTGGCTGGTCGTGAGTTTCGTCATCTAGTGCGGCACTCACTTCGGGTGCGAATCAGGGCACTCGTAGTTCGGTGAGTGGGTCTCGTCGGGATGCGACGATGCTGGGTGGCACGGCTCCTAGTGTGGCTGCGGCTGTGGTCAGGATCAGGGTGGCGATGACGAACTCCCAGCCGGGTTGGGGTTCTCCGCCGATGCTCAGGGTCAGTAGGGCGACGCCGCCGCCGAGCAGGCTGGCCACGGCAGAGATCATCAGAGTGCTCGCGCTGACGAGGGTGACGATGAGGCTTCGGGTGGCGCCCAAGGCACGTCGGCGTCCGAAGTCCTTGCGCCGGATCATGACCAGCCCGAACAGGAGAGCCCCGACGAGCGCGGCCAGCACGGCCATCAGGGTGAGGGTGAGGCTGCGTCCGAATCCTCCGAGTTGGCCTTGGACCAGGGCGCGGAGTCTGGCGATGTCGGGTGAGGCGGTGACGCTCACGGCGGCTGGGTCGAGGGGTGCGATGAGGGCTGTGGTGGCTGATGTCACAGCTGCTACCTGTTCGGGGTGCCTGGCCAGGACGACCACAACAGCCACTTGGTCGTCGGAATCCGGGGCGAGTGGGGCCACGATCAACGGTTCGAAGGCGGCGAGGAAGGCCGGTGTGACGAGGCGTCCGCTGACGCCGCAGACGGGGGTTCCGTCGCTGACGAGGTAGCCGGTGGTGTCCGGCATGCCGAGCAGGTTGAGGGCTTTGGGGCTGGCGTAGCACTCGCCCGGGGCGGGGTGATCGATGCCCAGGGTGGCGAGGTTCGTTGCGCTCAGTGTTCTGACGGCAGCCGAGACGTCGCCGCCGGTGCTGCCGTTGGTGGCGTCGCGGGCAGCGCCGAACGCTCCGACCCACTCGACCTGCTCGATGCGGCTGAGTCGGCCGACCACGCTCATGTCGAGTCCGGCGTTCGGTTCGGCCCGCACCACGACGGCGCGTGATCCGGCGTCGTCGATGCTGGACAGGATGGCCCGCTCGGCGGCAGCGGTTCGGCCGGCGGTCAGCAGCACGGTGGCGCTCATGCCGCCGACGAGGACGAGAGTGAGTAGCGACGCCACCCGCTGGGACAGCACCATCGCCAGGGCTTCCCGAAGCACCTTGCGCCACCAGCCGGGTGTGTTGGTCATAGGGGCACCGACCGGTCGCAGGCTTGCTCAAGTCGGGGATCGTGGGTGACCACGATGACGGCCCGGCCGGTTTCAGCGTGCCGGCGCATCGCATCGATGACGCCCTCGGCGCTGCTGTCGTCGAGATTCCCGGTCGGTTCGTCGGCAAGTAGCACTGCCGGGTCGTGCACCAGGGCGCGACACAGAGCGATGCGTTGCGCTTGGCCGCCGGAGATTTGCCCGGGTCGGCGGTGTGCCGGTACCTGGACGCCAAGCTGGTCGATCAACCGTTGCGCCCTCTGTTGGGCCTTGTTCCGGTCGAGGTCGCCGTACAGACAGACCTCGGTGATGTTGTCCATCACCGTGCGGGTCTGGTCCAAAGCGGCGTCCTGAAACACGAACCCGAGCAACTGCGCGCGCAGCGCCGAGCGCTGAGCGTCTCGAAGGCCCGACACAGCCTTGCCGTCGAGCAGTACCGCACCGGCCCGCGGCGACAGCATCAGACCCAGCAGATACAGAAGTGTCGACTTGCCGCGTCCTGAAGCTCCGGTGATGGCCACCAACTCGCCGGCCTGCGCGGTGAGTGAGACACCATCAAGGATGCTGGGCAGGTTCTCGTAGCCGAACGCGAGCCGCTCGCAACCGAACGAGATCATTGACCCGGTACCCGCACGGAAGTCCCCACCTGCACCCCTTGGACCACGGCCATGCCACGGGCACGCGCGAGCACGGTCACGGGCAGTCGCTGACCGTCCGCGGCGATCACAGCCGTCGATCCGTCCGCGTCGGTGATCAATGCAGCCAACGGGACGACGACACCCCGTACGGATTTCTGCACCTCGGTGGTGCCCTTCAGCTGGGCTGTGCCGCTCAAGGGCACCTTGCTGCACTGCGTGCCGCACAGAGCGGAACCGTCCTCGCCATCAACGGACGCCGTCACCGCACCGTCAGCGGCCACCTTCAACGCACCCAGAGACCCGGTCCAGGCCTGCGACCCCCACTGCACAACCACCGGCATACCCTCGGCCACCTGCTTGGCCTGAAAATCGCTGTACTGAGCAACGAAAACCGGCGCGCCGGCGAAGGCCTGGATCGACGGAGCGCCCACCGACACCTGCGCACCGACCGCAAACTTGGAATCCAACGCGACCCGCATCGGCAACGATTTCACGAACACCACATCGCCTCGTTCAACCTGACCAGTCTGCTTGACCCCCAACGACCGTTGCCAGGCGCGGACGGCCTGTTGCACCGCATTCGAGTAGGTCGACGTCTTCGCGCCGAGGAACTTCTTGCCCACCAAGAAATTGCTCAACTGACGCACATCGGCGCCGACGACACCCGTTTGCATCGACCGGAACGTTGGCACCGACCCTTCAAGAACCACCACCGGACGCTCGTCCACCCGGTAGAGCACGTCCCCGGCCTGCACGCGATCACCGCGGCCCACCAACACTCGGGTGATCGTGCCGTCAGCCTGATTGGCTGCCACGCTGCGAACCGGCCAGGTCGCCGAAACAACTGTTGAAACCGACTGGCCGACTTCGCCGTCCTGTGCAGCCACCAACACATAACTGGCTTCAGCGGCCACCTGCTGCGGCGGACGAGTCGCCACCGCGACCGCCCAACCGATCAGCCCTCCACATACCAACACAGCCAGGCCCCACAGGACAGCCCGGCGCACGCTCACCACCACTTGTCCTGATCGATGCACGCCTTACGCGCCGACGAACGCAACTGTTCCGGCACCCGGGACGTCGGATCCCAATCGATACTTTTCGCCCGGGCCTGTTCCAGGAAGGACTGCCACGACGGGGTGGGCGGCACCTCGTAACCCTCGCCCTGCACACATTTACTCTGCGCCGCCAAATTGTCGAACATGACTTTGAAATCAGCATCGCTCGTAGGCTCAGGACGCGCGGGAAGCTCATCACGACACGCACTCCAGGCAACCTGCCCGGCAGAGCTATCACCACTGATGGGATCGTTCACCTCAACTGTGGGCGCACCTTCATCGTCAACTTTGAAGGTCGCCTTCACACCCTTCTTCTGCATACACGCAACCATCGCCTGCGTCCACTCCGTCTTCGTCCCAGCGAACACAGGGCGCTGACTGGGCGAAACCGAAACGGAGGGCACAGGTCCCGACGAGCAACCAGCACTCAGAAGCAGAAGAGGAAGGGATAGTCCGGCAACCAGCCAAGACATGCGAACTGCTGCCATGCGCAGAATCTAGCCGTAGTTCTTGCACAAACCCTTCGTGTAGCTCTGGTCGAGATCAACGTAACCGTTTACGAACCATGACCCACCGCCGTCGGCTCCCTGCCGCGAACTGGTGTACCAAGAAGTCGATGAGCCGGACCCGTACGCGGTTGTTCCACTTCCCGGAGCCCGAACAGCTCTGTCACCCTTGGTCTTGTACTGGACGTAGGAGAATGGGGTGGAGCCGCCACACGTCTTCGTTCCGGTCTCGATTACGTCTGCGTGAGCCAGGGGAGCGGCAAAGCCCAAACAGACCACTGCTCCGAGTGCGCCAATCGTTACGCGCTTGCTCAACGTTTTCATCATCAGAACTCCTCTGTGGTTGGGGTGGACAACGAGGTGCTTGCCAACATAGACCATCAGATGTGACCGCGAAAGCTAAGGCTTGTCTTTTCGCAGCTCACCTCGCCTCTCCCCCGTCGGGACGCGCCCAGCAGGCCGCTGGTCTAGTTGGTTACGCGGCTCTGGCAGCCAGAAGCGGTTTGCGGTGGTGTCTCTGGTCGAGGTCCTTTGACAGCTGGGGGAGACCTGCCCGTGGCGAGAGTCCCCGAGACCCACCGCCGCCCTGTAGCTCAAGCTCGGACTGCATGTGATGGCGCCCAGCACAGCGGTCCGTCAACGGGGACGACTGCTATGAGGTGTCGGTAGGCACTATGGAACAGGTCAGCGTGCCGCAGGGGATGTAGCCGGCGCAGGTTCGTGTAGCTGGGGCTGGATGGGTCGAACCCGAGCTCACCGGGTCCGTAGGCGATGTTGCCGCCGGTGAACTTCTCCCAGAACTGCCCCGTGAGAGTGAGCAGGTCGGTGTCGGTGGGGTGTCGTCGACATCCTGCTTTGACGGCTTCGGTGAGGAGGTCAACGTCGCGGCCGATGGCTCGGCGTTGCTGGTAGTCGATGGGCGGTGGATGGTGCTGGGGCGAGTTCAACCGGTCGATGCAACACCGGTTTGTTGAAGGGAGCGTAGCTGTTCATCGAAGACCTCGGCCGGGGTTTTCCAGCCGAGGGTCTTGCGGGGTCGGTTGTTGAGTGCGAGCGCGACGGCTTCGAGGTCATCGGCGCTCCAGCGGGACAGGTCGGTGCCCTTGGGGAAGTACTGTCGCAGCAGGCCGTTGGTGTTCTCGTTCGTGGGCCGTTGCCACGGTGAGTGTGGGTCAGCGAAGAAGACCTTCGTGCCGGTCTCGAGCGCGAACTCGGCGTGTGCGGAGAGCTCCTTGCCGCGGTCCCAGGTGAGGGTCTTGCGTAGCTGTTCGGGCAGGCGGGTCATGGATGCGGTCAGGGCGGCGTTCATCGCGATTGCGCCGTAACCGCCGAGCGCGGGTCCGTTTTTCACGACCGGCTGTTCGCCCCAGCCGTCCAGCCGGGGCAGGTGCACCAGCAGCGTGGAACGGCTGGACCGCTCGATGAGCGTTCCGATCGCGGACCGGCCGGTGCCGATGATCAGATCACCTTCCCAGTGCCCGGGCACGGCCCGGTCGGCGGCCTCGGCGGGCCGCTCGGAGAGCACGACATCGGCAGTCACGTGTCCTTGCGGCTTGTTCCGCGACCGCTCCCGCGGCTGGCGCAGCGCCCGGCCGGTCCGCAGGCACGCGACCAGCTCCCGCTTGAGCGCGCCACGGCCCTGGATGAACAGCGATTGATAGATCGCCTCATGGCTGATGCGCATGGACTCATCATTGGGGAAGTCGATCCTCAATCGGTGGGAGATCTGCTCAGGGCTCCATGCAGTCGCCCACCGCCGATCCTGCCGGTGCGGCTTGTTCAAGCCCTTCCACGCAGGCGGCTCGGGCCCAACGACCGTGCCGTCGGGCCGGTGGACGTTGCCCGAGAGACGTTCTTGCACGTACTCGCGCAACCTGTCGTTGGTCACGAGCTTGGCGGTCTTGGGGCGCTTCGCAGCCTGTTGCGCCTTCCACTGCGCTACCAGGGCCCGGTAGTCGGGCTTCCCGCCCCTGGTGGCGGCGTTGCGGCGCAGCTCGCGCGATACCGTGCCGGGATCCCGCCCGATCGCGCGGGCGATCTCGCGCACGCCCTTGTCCTGTGCCCTCAGGATCGCGATCTCCTCCCGTTCGGCGAACGACAGGTAGCGGCCCGAGGGTTCGTCCAGGCTCAGCGGTGGCATCCCGCCAGCGTGACGGAACCACCGCGCGCCGACCGGCCACGACACACCCACGGCCTCCGACGCCTCGACCGTCGTGACACCGGTCGCAATCAACCGCCAGAACTCGCGCTGCACCGCCCGCGACGGCTCCGGCCGCCCCGGCGACCGCATCGCCGGCCGCAACGCCCGATCCGCCGCCCACTGCCGCCGTGCACCAGCCGGCAACTCCGGCCACGGCTTCCTCGAACTCGCCACCAAGCACCTCCACGATCAGGTGTTGCGACGACCAGTTGAATCCGCCCGTCGAAGCGGAACCCTCGGACGCCTTTCAGCCGCCAGAATTCAACGACTTCTGCCAGTTCGTGACGCACTCGCGGGTTGTGCCAGTTCAGGTCGGCCTGGGTGCGGTCGAACAGGTGCAGGTAGTACAGGTCGGAATCGCCGAACCGCGCCCAGGCCGGACCGCCGAACTTCGAGACCCAGTTGTTGGGCAGCTCACCGTTCGCGCCACCGGGGCGCAGGTAGTAGAAGTCCTGGTATTCGGGATCGCCGGACAGCGCCCGCTGGAACCATTCGTGCGCGGTGGACGTGTGGTTGAGCACCATGTCGAGCATGACCCCGATGCCGCGTGCCTCCAGTGCGGCCACCAGTTCGTCGAAGTCGGCCATCGTGCCCATGCTCGGGTCGACGCTGCAGTAGTCGGCGATGTCGTAGCCGTTGTCGACCTGGGGGGATGCGAAGAATGGGTTGAACCAGACCATGTCGACGCCGAGCGACGCGATGTAGTCGACCTTTTCGATTACTCCGCGCAGATCTCCCACCCCATTGCCGGTGGAATCGTAGAAGGACTTCGGATAGACCTGATAAATGGTCTTGGCGTGGAAGCCGGCGCCGCCGTCGGTGTCGCTCACCACCACAAGGTAAAGCCGACGGGTCGGCAGCACGAGACCCGAAGGTCAGGTCTTGCGCAACTGTTGCGGGCTTGCGCGCAAGCGCCACTCGGCCGACGCTTCGGCGCGCAAAGGGCTCAGAGGGCGCCGCTGGACCGTCGGGTCGATTCGCGCACGATCAGGTGGGTCGGCAGCGTGACCGCCTCTGGAACCAGGGTGCCCTGCAGCGCCTGGAGCGCCATCGTTGCGGCCATCTGGCCCTGTTGGCGCGCCGGTTGGGCGATCGTGGTGAGGCTCACCATCTCGGCGACCGGGTGGTTGTCGACCCCGATGATCGCCAGGTCTTCGGGTATGCGTACACCGGCCCGCCGGAACACCGCCATCATGCCGGCCGCCATCTCGTCGGAGCAGACCACCAGAGCTTCGGGAAGCCGATCGCCCTCGAGCAGCGACTCGGCGGCAGCTCGTCCGGCGTCGGGACCGAACGGCACCTTGCACCTGCCAGGACGGGTCGAGATCGGCCCGTTGCATGCTGGCCACGAAACCCTTGGCGCGGCGCCGGGACGCGTTCCCCGGGGTGCCTTCGTGATCGGTGTACGAAGCGTAGGCAATGCGGCGGAACCCCGTGTTGATCAGGTAGTTCGTCGACTTGCGGCCGACCACCACGTCATCGATGCCCACGCTCGCGAGCCCTGGCACCACCGAGCCGGCCACCACCACCGGAAGG
>Ga0209277_10001472_pt1 | contig 11543 bp, 11 predicted proteins | sample JI81AbrownDNA_FD_187503 | JGI IMG/M metagenome (GOLD analysis project Ga0209277, IMG submission 187503) | Wastewater effluent complex algal communities from Wisconsin, to seasonally profile nutrient transformation and Carbon sequestration -... | ecosystem: Engineered > WWTP > Effluent > Algae... | reverse complement strand
CCGCGCCACCCTCGCCCTGATCGCCAGCCTGTCGGCGCTGGCCGCGCACGCCGCCGAGCCCTTCAGCTTTGGCGTCCTGGGTGACACGCCCTACAACCGCTTCGAGCGCACCCACCTGCCGGCGGTGATCGCCGAGATGGACGCCGAGCGCCTCAAGGTGGTGATCCACGACGGCGACATCAAGAACGGCGGGGAGCGCTGCGACGATGCCATTTACGAGGACCGGCTGGCCCTGTTCGGAAGCAGTCACCATCCTTTTGTCTACGTGCCCGGTGACAACGACTGGACCGACTGTCATCGCACCAGCAACGGGGCCTACGACCCCCAGGAGCGCCTGGAAAAGCTGCGCGGGGTGTTCTTTGCCAACCCCCGCAAAACCCACGGCCAGTACCCGATGGCAGTGGAAAGCCAGGCCGATGATGCGGCCTTTGCAGCCTACCGGGAGCACCAGCGCTGGCAGATCGGGCCAGTGCTCTTCCTGACGCTCAACGTGCCGGGCAGCGGCAACAACTACGGGCGCAAGAAGACGCCCGGGGCGGAATACCTGGCGCGCAGTGCAGCAGTCAAGGCGTGGATCGAGGCGGGCTTTGCCCGGGCCCGCAGTGCCGGGCTGGAGGGCGTGGTACTGGTGATGCAGGCCAACCCGGACATCGAGGATTTTGGTGATGGCAAGGGCAACCACGCCTATCGGGAGCTGCTGACCCAGCTGCTGGCCGAAACGCGCCGCTTTGCCGGCCAGGTGCTGCTGGTGCACGGCGACAGCCATGTGCATCGCATCGACACGCCCCTGCGCGACCCGAAGGACGGCTCCGCCGTGGGCAACTTCACCCGCCTGGAAACCTTCGGCTCGCCCTTCATGGGCTGGGTCAAAGTAGACGTGACGCCGGGCAGCACGCCCCTGTTCCGCCCCACCGGCCGGGCTTATTCACCCAAGACCGGTGACTGAGATGACTGGGTTACTGCTGCTTCGGGTTCATCCGTTCGCGGACGGTCTCCAACGCCTTGCGCACGCCCTCAGCTGCAGCCTCAACGCCGTCGGTGGCGGCCGCCTCGCTGACCACGTGGTAGTGCAACACCAGCAGCCCGCGCAACTTCTCCCACGCAAGGGGGTTGTCGGCGCTGCACATGCTCGAATCACCGCGCAGCACGGCTTCGGCAACGCCGGGCTCAAGCATGCGCACGCCGCACAGTTGTGCCAGGCGGGCGATCTCCATGTCAATCGAGGCGAGCTCGCGGTTGAAGTGTTCGAAAGTGGTCATGTTCGACTCCAGGACGTCGCCGTGCGACGTTGTTGCAGTGCACTACAGAATACACCGGTTTTTCCATGAGCAATCCCATCGATATCAGTGAAGAGTCTGGCGTCCGCTACCTGCATTTCGGTTCCGACTGGGTGCAGGGCGCGATGCGCCTGCGCAAGCCGAACGCCCTTGAACTCACCTACACCCGCGAGATGATGGCCGGGCTACTGTTCCGCGAAGCCCCCTGGCCGGCCCGCGTGCTGCTGATCGGCCTGGGCGCCGGCTCCCTGGCCAAGTTCGTCTACCACCACCTGCCCCAGGCAAGAGTCACGGTGGTGGAGATCGCCCCCGAGGTACATGCGGTGGCCCACCAGTACTTCCGCCTGCCGGACGAGGATGCGCGCTTTGAGGTGCATATCGGCGACGGAGGCGAGTTCATCCAGGACGATCCGCGCCAGTGGGATCTGATCGCCGTTGACGGCTTCGATCGCCACGCCCGGGCCGGCGCGCTGGCCACGCAGCCCTTCTACGCGGCATGTCAGGCGAGGCTGGCGGCGGACGGCGTCCTCAGTGTCAATCTCTTCGGGCAGCTGCGCGGCTTCAAAGCCCAGCTGCAGCGCCTCCGCAAGGCCTTCGACGGACGGGTGCTGGATTTGCCCGAATGTGACAGCGGCAACGTCGTCGCCCTCGCCACGCCGGTGGGCGGGCAGCCCGTCGATCTGGCCACCCTGAAGACCCGTGCGGTGAATCTCAAGGCCGTCACCGGCCTGGATCTGCTGCCCACCGTGCGTCGGCTGGAGAAGTCCGGCGCCTGCCCGGATGGCAGTGTAAGGCTGTGAGCACACGGGCCGACTGCGTCGTCGTCGGCGCCGGGGTGATCGGCCTGGCCTGCGCCCGGGCCCTGGCCCGTGCCGGGCGCGAGGTGCTGATCCTTGAAGCGGCAGAGACCTTCGGCACCGGCGTTTCCAGCCGCTCCAGCGAGGTGATCCACGCCGGCCTCTACTATCCGGCCGGCTCCCTGCGCACCCGTCTGTGTCGGCCCGGACGCGAGGCCCTGTACGCCTGGTGCGCCGAGCGGCATGTGCCCCATCGAAGGGTGGGCAAGCTGGTGGTGGCCACCTCGGCGGCACAGCTCCCGGTTCTGGACAACATCGCCCGCCAGGCCAGGGCCAATGGTGTAACCGGCGTTCGGCGCCTGGACGCGGCCGAGGCCCGCTCACTGGAGCCCGCCCTGCGCTGCGTGGGCGCCCTGCTCTCTCCCGATACGGGCATTGTGGATAGCCACGCACTGATGCTGAGTCTGCTTGCCGACGCTGAGGCCGCTGGCGCCACCCTCGCCACCCATGCGCCGGTGGAGTCCATTGAATGCCGAGCCGACGGCCATGTGCTCGGGGTGGGCGGTGCCGAGCCCATGCACTTGCGCGCCAGCGTGGTGATCAACGCCACCGGGCTGGGAGCGGTTCCGCTGGCCCGGCAGATGGGCGGTTTTCCGGCCGACCTGGTGCCGACGGCACGTTATGCCCGGGGCAACTACTTTGCCTTGCAGGGCCGTAGCCCCTTCACGCACCTGATCTATCCGGTGCCGGAAAGCGCCGGCCTTGGCGTGCACCTGACCCTGGATCTGGGCGGCCAGGCCCGTTTCGGGCCCGATGTGGAGTGGGTGGATGCGCCCGGCTACCATGTGGACCCGGCCCGCGCCGAGGCCTTCTACCCCGCCGTGCGGCGCTACTGGCCGGGCCTGCCCGATGGTGCCCTGGTGCCGGCCTACGCCGGAATCCGGCCGAAGATCCACGGCCCGGACGAGCCGGCAGCCGACTTCATGCTCCTGGGGCCGGCAGACCATGGGGTGCCGGGGCTGGTACAACTTTTCGGGATCGAATCACCCGGCCTGACCAGCTGCCTGGCCCTGGCGGATGCGGTAAGAGACGCGCTCGGCTGACCGCACCGCACAACTTGCAGGGGCGACCTGTAGGGGCGACTTGTAGGGGCGACTTCAGTCGCCCAACACGCATCAATCACAGGCATGCCGTTGGTCTGGCCTCCGCGGGCGACTGAAGTCGCCCCTACAGGTCGCCCCTCCAGCGCCCCCCAAACCGTACCTGCAAGGGTGCCCGGGATGAAGCCGCCCCCGGCGGGGCGCCCCAAAACTCAGCCGGCCGGCGGTGGCGCCGGGGGAATCCACATGCAGTTCCCCTTGTTGGCCTTGGCGATCTCGCCCAGCACCCGCTCGTGGCCCTCCAGCTCCTCGGGCAGCGCGCGCAGCACGCGCAGCGGAGGCCGCTCGGCAAAGCCGCTGCCGCTACCATCGTCCATCTGGGGCGGGGGCTCGTCCAGGCTCATGATCAGGCTCTCCTGGCCGCGGGTCATGGCCAGGTACACATCGGCCAGCAGTTCGGCATCAAGAAGCGCACCGTGCAGGGTCCGATGGGTGTTGTCGATCTCGTAGAGGGAACACAAGGCGTTGAGGGAGGCCTTCTTGCCCGGGTTCTGCTCCTTGGCCAGCTTCAGGGTGTCGATCACCGACGGGCAGATCGCGGTGAGTACCGGGCGCCCCAGCAGGCCCAGTTCGTAGTTGAGGAAGCCCACGTCGAAGGACGCGTTGTGGATCACCAGCTCGCCTCCGGCCACGAAGGCCTCGAACTCCTCGACGATGTCCTTGAACACCGGCTTGTCCACCAGGAACTCGTTGGTGATGCCGTGCACAGCCATGGCGCCGGCGTCGATCTCCCGCTGTGGGTTGATGAAGACGTGGTAATGCCGGCCGGTGAGCTTGCGGTCGAGCAGCTCGACGCAGCCGATTTCGATCACCCGGTCGCCACTCTTCCAGTCCAGGCCGGTGGTTTCCGTATCCAGAACAATCTGTCTCATGCCTTCACTCCTGCCGTCTCTTCCGATTCCACGGCCCTGCCCGCCTTCCTGACGGCCTCCACACCGCGCCGGGCCAGGGCGTCGGCGCGCTCGTTCTCCACATGGCCGGCGTGGCCCTTCACCCACAGCCACTTGATCTGGTGCCGGGCGGCCTCCGCATCCAGGGCGCGCCACAGGTCTTCGTTCTTTACCGGGGCCTTGGAGGCGGTCTTCCAGCCCCGCGCCTTCCAGCCGTGGATCCACTCCGAAATGCCCTTCTGCACATACTGGGAATCGGTATGCACCCGCGCCGATACCGGACGCTTCATGGCTTCCAGGGCACGGATCACCGCCAGCAGCTCCATACGGTTGTTGGTGGTGGCAGGCTCGCCGCCCCACAGTTCCTTCTCGTGGGGGCCGGCACGCAGGAGCGCGCCCCAGCCCCCGGGCCCCGGGTTGCCGGAGCAGGCGCCGTCGGTATAGATGTCAATCTCGTCCAAAATCGTTCTCGTCTGTGGTTTTGCGGGGGCCACTGTCTGCGACACCCCCTGTTCTCTGAATGATTGGCGCCAGTGCCCGGGCCCGCGCCTTGCGGTCCCATTTGGGCATGATCAGGCGCATGCCATGCACCCGTTTGATGGCATGAATCACATACACACCGCCGCCGATGGGCCACCAGCGCGGGCCCACCTGGTCCAGCAAACCCAGGCGGTCTATCCATTTTTGTTGCTCCATGGCGGGCACGAAGCAGCCCGAGCGCTGGGCACCAATCTCGAAGCTGAGCAGAGCCAGCCAGTCCTTCAGGCGACGGGTGCTCAGGTATTGCCCGTGCCACGGGTAGGCGCCGCATTCCCGCGCCAGCCGGCGGCGCAAACCAAACAGGCTGACGGGGTTGAACCCCGCGATGACCACGTGGCCGTCCGCCACCAAGACTCTCTCTACCTCCCGCAAAACCTGGTGGGGGTGGGCTGCGAACTCCAGCACATGGGGCAGCACCACCAGGTCGAGGCTATTGGCAGCAAAAGGCAGGGCTTCGAGATCTGTCTCCAGGTTCACCTCCCCCGCCCCGGCCCGCAGACGCAGGGGCATCCGGTTGGCGCGCAGGAAGTCCGCCTCCGGCAGCCCAAGCTGCACGGCGTTGTAGCCAAAGATGTCAGCCACCAGCGCATCGATGCGCTCCGTCTCCCAGGCCATGACGTAGCGCCCCAGCGGCGTATCGAGCCAGGCGTGCAGACCGGGGAAGGACTCGGAAGGTGACATCGGAGTGCGAACGGCGGGAGAGCGGCTACAATTAGCGGATGCAGATTATCTCTCTTCCCGCGTTTCGCGATAACTATATCTGGCTGCTCCGGAACGGTAGCACCGCTACGGTTGTAGACCCGGGCGATGCCGCGCCGGTACTGCGCTACCTGGCTGACGAAGATCTCACGCTGGGCGCCATTCTGATCACTCACCACCATTCCGACCACGTGGGCGGCATCGACGCCCTGCTGGCCGCCCATCCGGTTCCGGTGTACGGCCCGGCCCGGGAGGCCATCCCGGCCATCACCCGGCCGGTGGGCAATGGTGACGTGGTGTCGGTGCCCGGCGCCGATTTCCAGGTCATCGACGTTCCGGGCCACACCGCCGGGCACGTGGCCTACTACGCGGCCCCCACACTATTCTGCGGTGACACTCTGTTCGCGGCCGGCTGTGGCCGGATCTTCGAAGGCACGCCGGCCCAGCTCTTCGCATCCCTGGAGCGGCTTGCCGAGCTGCCCGGTGACACCCAGGTGTATTGCACCCACGAATACACCATGTCCAACCTGGCCTTCGCTGCTGCCGTCGAGCCCAACAACAGCGCGATTGCCGAGCGCATGGCCCTGTGCCAAGCGCTGCGTGCCGATGAGCGCCCGACCGTGCCCTTCCGGCTGGACGGGGAGCGCCGTTCCAACCCTTTCCTGCGCACCCGGGAAGCGGAAGTCATCCGCCAGGCCGAAGCCCAGGCCGGGCGTGGCCTGAGCGGGCCGGAAGAGGTGTTTGCAGCGCTGCGGGAATGGAAGAACCGCTTCTGAAGAGCGGGTTGATCAGGAAGGAATGCGAACGGCCGTGGCGGCGATGCGGTTGCGGCCGCTTTCCTTGGCCTGGTAAAGGGCGTCATCAGCTGCCTTGAGCAGATCGGCAGACAGCCCTTCGTTGCGCTCGGGAATCACCGACGCCACGCCAATACTCACCGTCACCACGCCACTCCCCCGGGCATAGCGGTGGGTGATGCGCAGGCCTTCCACTGCCGAACGCATGCCTTCTGCCACCTGCAGGGCACCGGTGATGTCGGTATCCGGCAGGATCACGGCAAACTCCTCGCCTCCGTAGCGGGCAACCATGTCGGCCGGGCGGCGCAGCACCAGACTCAGGGTGCGGGCCACGGCCTTCAGGCACTCATCACCCACCTGGTGACCATAACCGTCGTTGAACTGCTTGAACTTGTCCACATCGCACAGCAGCAGGGCCAGGGGCTTGCGCTGGCGGCTGGCACGGCGCCACTCCCGCAACAGGGTTTCGTCAAACTGGCGCCGGTTGGCAATGGAGGTCAGGCCGTCGAGGGAGGACAGGCGGGTGAGCTCCTGGTTGGCCTCGTCGAGCTTGCGGGTCAGCACCAGCAGCGAATAGCGCATCTGGGCGATGCGCTGCATGGCGCGCACCTTGGCGGCCAGCACGGTCTCGGAGACAGGCTTGATCAGGTAGTCATCCCCCCCGACGGAAATACCCTTTTCCAGGTCTTCGTCACTGGTGCGGGCTGTCAGGAAGATGATCGGCGTCCACTCGCCGGCCTGCTCAAGCTGGCGAATGCGCCGGGCAACCTCGAATCCATCCATGCCCGGCATGATGATGTCGAGGAGGATAACGTCCGGGCGCTCGAGCTTGAACTGCTCGATCCCCTTCTCGCCATCCCGGGCCACAATTGGCTCAATGCCGATCTTGCGAAGCTGATGAGACACCAAGGTCGCGCTCGTCAGGGTGTCCTCGATCAACAGGGCTTTCACGTAAGGTCTCGATGCGATGTCTGGGTTTGACGGCGGGCGCGCAGCTGTGCGCCGGATTGTGCCCCAAAAGGGGCAGCAGCGGGTCGTTTCGGGCCACATTCGGGCCATAATCCGGAGCCTAGGCAACACCCCGCGTGGCACTCGGACCGTTTGTCGTCTTTTGAATCGATTACCGGTTTGACCCCCCCATGCATGGGCAGATAAAATCCCGCCTTTGCTTTTCGCGCGACAAAGCCCGATGTATCCGAGAGTTATCGCGCTGTTCCTGTCCATTTTCGCTTCAGGTGCCCTGCAGGCTGACGATTCCGCAGAATCGCCCCTGCGCCTCGACCCATCCCCCATGTTGAGCGAAGCCGGTGGCCTCCAGGCCCCCCAGGCCTTCGAGATCCGGGAGCAGCACGTCCGGGTACCCACCATCGACCTGACCGTCGAACCCGACGATCTCTGGGAACGCATCCGCCGCGGCTTCTCGATGCCTGACCTGAACACCGACCTGGTGACCGACAGGCAGATCTACTACATCAACCGCCCCGGTGCCCTGCGCCAGATCTTCACCCGCGGTCAGCGCTACCTCTATCACATCGTTGACGAGCTCGAGCGCCGCGGCATGCCCACCGAGCTGGCCCTGCTGCCCATGGTGGAAAGCGCCTTCAACCCGATGGCCCTGTCTTCGGCCCAGGCCTCCGGCCTGTGGCAGTTCATCCCGTCTACCGGCAAGAGCTACAACCTGGAGCAGAACTGGTGGGTGGACGAGCGCCGTGACGTGATCGCCTCTACCAACGCCGCCCTCGACTACCTGCAGACCATCTACGAGATGCATGGTGACTGGCACCTGGCCCTGGCCTCCTACAACTGGGGTGAAGGTGCCGTCGGCCGGGCCGTGGTCAAGAACCGGGCCGCCGGACTGCCCACCGAATACCAGCACCTCAACATGCCGGGGGAAACCCGCTACTACGTCCCCAAGCTGCAGGCCCTCAAGAACATCGTGGCCCAGCCGGAGCTGTTTGGCATCAACCTGCCCCATATCCCCAACCGGCCCTACTTCGTCACCGTGGAGAGCCGCGTGGCCCTCGACCTGGCCACCGCCGCGCGTCTGGCCGAAACCTCGGTGGACGAGATACTGGCCCTCAACCCCGGCTACAAGCGCCCGGTGCTGCCCACCAACGGCTCCCAGTCCCTGGTGATTCCGGCGAGCAAGGTCGAAGCCTTTCTGATCAACCTGTCCCGCCACGACCCGGCCAGCGCCAGCTGGCGCACCTACGCGCTGCGTGACGGTGAAGGGCTGGAAGGCGCGGCCGACCGTCTCGGCATCTCCGCCACTCGCCTGCGCCAGGTCAACGGCCTGTCGCCCCGGGCCCGCATCGGTAGCGGCTACACCCTGATCGTGCCGTCCGAGAGCGAGGGGGATCGCATCACCCTGTCCAATCTTATCCCCACCAAGCCGCAGGCCGGCGCCGTAGAGCCGCCCCCCCCGTCCCGCACGCTGATCCAGCGCACAGTGGTCCGGGGCAAGAACGGCCGCCCGATGGTGGTGGAACGCAAGGTGACGGTGCAGGACAGCAGCGCATCCCGTGACAAAACGGAGAAGGCTGACAAGGGCAAGCCCGGCAAGCGGGTTGTCGAGGAGCGTGAAAAGCCTTCAGCCAAGGGCAACGCCAAGGCGGCCCCCGCCACCAAGGCCGGCAAGCCCGAAAAGGCAGACAAGCCCGTTCGCCAGGAGAAACCCGAAAAGCCGGGCAAGAACGCGGGCAAGCCCCCTGCCCCACCGGCCAAAGCCAAGGCGGAGCCACCCAAGCGGCGCTGATGTCGGGCCGCGCGTTGGTCGATTGAATCTGATTTCCTCAGGTTGACGCGTCGTTTGATGATCCATGCAGCCGCTCGCGAATGGGCGACTGTAGGGGCGACTTCAGTCGCCCATCCGCGCCCCGATCACCGGCATGCCCCTAATTGAAGTCCGCGGGCGACTGAAGTCGCCCCAACCGTCCCTCCAGCCACCGTCAGATCGCCCATACGGAATCGACCCCACCGAGGCATGGCCTCCGTGGGGTCGAATTCATTCGACTACGACGCGCCCTCAGCGCTCGTCGAAACTCACCAGCAGGCGCTTGCTGGTGGCGCGGGCCTGGCAGCTCAGCACAAAGCCCTGATTCACCTCCGGGGCCTCCAGGGTGAAGTTCTTGTCCATCACCACGGAGCCGTCCAGCACCTTGGCGCGGCAGGTGCAGCACACGCCGGCCTTGCAGGAGAAGGGCAGGTCGAGGCCGGCATTGAGGGCAGCGTCGAGCACATGCTCGTCGGCACCGATGGCGATCTCGTGCTCCTTGCCGTCGAGGATGACGGTAAGGGCGATGTCCTTGGCCGCAGCGGCGGCGCTGGCGGCAGCCGTGGCAGCGCCCACCGGCTTGGCACCGGCGGGCAGGCCGGCGGTAAAGCGCTCGGTACGAACACGGTCGGCGGGCACACCGGCCTCCACCAGGGCGGTCTCCGTGGCGCAGATCATCTCATCCGGACCGCAGATGAAGACTTCGTCCATGGAGCCCACGGGCAGCAGGGCCCGGATGATCTCGCGGACCTTGTCGCCGTCGATGCGCCCCTGCAGCAGGTCCACTTCCTGGGCCTGCCGGGACAGGATGTGGATCAGGGTGAGCCGGTCGCGGTAGCGATCCTTCAGATCCTGCAGGGCTTCGTTGAACATCACCGAGGACATGCGGCGATTGCCATAGACCAGGGTGAATTTGCTCTCGGGCTGCTCTTCCAGGGTGGAGGCGGCAATCGACAGGATGGGCGTGATGCCGGAGCCGGCGGCGAAGCCAACCCGATGGATGGCGCGCTTCTTCCGCACGGTAAAGCGGCCGTCCGGCGGCATGACCTGGAGGGTGTCACCGGCCTTGACCGAGCTGGCCGCCCAGTTGGAGAAGACACCGCCCTCGACGGGGCGGATGCCGACCTCCAGCTCACCCACCTTGGCTAGGCGGCTGCGCGGGCTGCTGATGGAGTAGCTGCGGCGCACGTCCTGGCCATTGATGGTGGCGCGCAGGGTCAGGAACTGACCTGGCTCGAAGGCAAAGCGTTCACGCTCGGCCTCGGGAATGGCGAGGGTGATGGCCACCGCGCCGGCCGCCTCGGGGCTGACCCGTTTGACGGCAAGTTCTTGAAAACGGAGTGCTGACATGGCGTTTTTAAACTCCTGAAACACCGCCCCGGCAAAGCCCGTGAAGAAATCGTAGCGCGCAGGCCCGACGCTGCGACGAGGCGCGGAGCTGTACGTGATGTACAGCGAGCACCGGAATCGCAGGATCGGGACGCGCAGTAGATTTATTCACGGGCGTCAGTAGGGCTTGAAATAGTCGAAGGGTTCCTGGCAGTCGAGGCACTTGTAGAGTGCCTTGCAGGCTGTGGACCCGAATTGGGACGAGACGACGGTGTGGGTGGAGCCGCAGCGCGGGCAGGCCACCGCGTCCGGCGCCGGGCGATGACGCATGAACTTGACCACACTGACGTCCGGCCGGGTGGTGTGCGGTGGCGCGATGCCATAGACGCGCAGCTTCTCCTTGGCCTCGTCGCTGATCCAGTCGGTGGTCCAGGCCGGGGCCAGACGGGTGATGACGCGGGCCGCAATACCGGCCTTGTCCAGCGCCCCCCTGACGTCATCCTCGATCTGCCCCATGGCCGGGCAGCCGGTATAGGTGGGGGTAATGACCACCTCCACCCCGTCCGGCGTTTCGGTGACATCCCGGAGGATGCCCAGCTCGCGCAGGGTCACCACCGGGATCTCCGGGTCGGTCAGATGCGCCAGGGTCGCCCAGACCTGTTCCACGACTGTGCTCATGGTCTCCGCCTTACCAGGTGGCGCCCGGGTGGGCGCGGGCCAGGCCTTGCATCTCGCCGAGCAGGTAGCCCAGGTGCTCGGAATGACGCCCGTGCTTGCCTTCGGGCACGTAGCCGCGAACCTGCGGACGCACCAGGGTGGCCTCGGTCAGGGTCTCGTTGACGATGGCGTCCCACGCGGCACGCAGGCTGCGCACATCCACGCCGGCACCGGCGGCCACTGCCGCATCCTCGGCCACGCTCGGGGTCCAGAACTCTTCGGTGTAGGGGAAGAGGTGATCCACCGCCGCCTGGGCGCGCTGATGGGATTCGTCAGTACCGTCACCGAAGCGCACCAGCCAGTCGGCGGCGTGGTGCAGGTGGTAGCGCGCCTCCTTCAGGGACTTGGCGGCGATGGCTGCCAGGTCGGCGTCGGGAGACTTCTCCAGCGCGTCCCACACCAGCACCATCAGGGCGCCGTAGAGAAAGTTGCGCACGACGGTGGTGGCGTAATCCCGGTCGGACACGGCGTAACCCACCAGCGGGCCGTTGTGGGGCAGTTCCAGCAGGGTGTAGTTGCGGAACTGGGTCTCGTCGCGGAAGTAGGCCAGCTTGTCCTCGGTGGCGT
>Ga0209277_10001470_pt1 | contig 11564 bp, 5 predicted proteins | sample JI81AbrownDNA_FD_187503 | JGI IMG/M metagenome (GOLD analysis project Ga0209277, IMG submission 187503) | Wastewater effluent complex algal communities from Wisconsin, to seasonally profile nutrient transformation and Carbon sequestration -... | ecosystem: Engineered > WWTP > Effluent > Algae... | reverse complement strand
TCAAAAGATACCTTTTTATCTTTCTCCACCTCAGTGTCCCACTTTTCTGACTCACAATTTGTGGACATGATCTCGTTAGTATATTCGCCTTTACCTTTGATACTAGGATTATACTCAATACCTTTTAAGAGATTGGCTTCACATTGTGCAACTGCCGCTTGTAAGTCAGCTGTGATGGATGTATTTTTAAAAAGACAGTGCGAATGTTCAAGATACTCAAGATTTTTTTATACGTGTATATAATTATTCCATTCTACTTACATATTCTGTTTTCTGTTTGAGAATATACAACCCTTTAGTACTATACTACATATCCACATAGAGTCTACAACATTCTCTTTATAAGAGATTAGTTATTTAAGCCAAACTTGGCTGATGTACACCAAAGAGGCTTACATCGAGATTGCACTGTATGTATAACAAAGCAGCACTAATGTCACAGACAATTCCATGGTATAGATTTTGAGGACAAGGAACTTCCTGGTATCACAAAACATACTTCCCTAATTCTGGGCAAATAGAAAATACTCCTTTGATAAGTCTATAGCTGGAGCGCTTTACGCTAGATTTTTTCATAATTGTTGAGTTTAGTGCCTGCCAGGCTTCCTGTTGACTCGAACCACTTTCATTGATTGTCTTGCTCCACAGATGATCTTTAGGTCTCATGAATTTTCTTGCTGGCCCCACTTTCCATCCAGTGCAGTCGCAACACCGTAAGCTATTTCGGCCGCACTCCCTTTTATGTCTTGTATATAGTGATTATTTCATGTCATAGTGACTGAAGGGTTCCAAACATACAAATACTCACTTTGAGATTTTTGCCTTTTTATGTATATGGAAGCTGCTATGCCTTTCCGTCCATATATCAGAGCGATCCTTTTTGTCTGCATATTTCAATCTTAGGTTTTTCTTAACAGCTTGGTTGATAGGTGAATTATTCTTCCTTCCCCATCCTGTTCCTTAGCCAATTGACCAAATTTTGCTGCCCTTGCAAGCACATACCGCCCAATAAAATTGTTCTTGTGGTTCAAGTCTGGTTCCACAAGCACATGTGTGCGGAGTTTATTGGATCGATATTGCTATGCTTTCTTCAGTAGCACTGCATATGCGATTTACTAGTGGGTAGGGCTACAACTAGACTAAAATTGCTTGGAACTCCGGTAGATAAATGACCGCTAGCGCTTCCTTGAGTACTCTAAAGCGCATCGTATTATTTTAACAAGCTGTTTCTATCCTATTTTTTCTTTTATGATATCCAATCTTCTTTTACCAACCGAAGTGCTGTTGTCACCTTGCCTTAGTTTAATTTTTCACAATGATGAAGAAATAACTTGGCAATGTTATCCAAAATGTCTTGCAGATATTTTCCTTTAATTTACTGTTCTTTACGCTGCTTGTCTACAAGATATGACACTCCAACCTACCCTTTTCATTTTAGTAGAGGTTGTTGAAGGAGAGGTTTGTTTCTAGCCTGCTTAAAATTTTCCTAGTTAACTTCAAGCAGATTCTTTCTACTTCCTGTCAGAATCATAAAATTTGAATTCCCCATTAGCATATTTCCATGTTACTCTTGAGATTCTCCCTCCTTCTTGTATACCTTTGAGGTATCTTATGTTGCCTAATGTAATTCGTTGAGATTCGATTCTTTCTAAGTTCCAATGGGCTTTGGTTTTGCATGGTGATTTACCTTCGTTTTCTTTTGCTCATGCTAAAGCTTCTAAATGTGATTTTTTAGAATCTTATACTTCAATTTCTGACCAGATCAGTCTGTGTTCCGCCAAATCTAAACCTTAACATACTGCTGTTAATTCAAACCTTGCTGATATCAGAATTGTATCAATTGCGTCTTTTATCTTTCATACATTACCAGAAGCTCTCCTCTAATAACAGGTGCTACAGCTCTTTATATCCTTATTTTGTCACAATGTTGTTATTCCCTATGTGTTCCTTAGAATACATAAGATGAACAATATCATCTCCCGCTTCTGTCGATTGTCCCATTTCTTCTGATAAATCTGGCCAGAAGGCTTTATTTTGGTCAGAATTTCTGCGAATTAGGATAAATTTTTATCTGTGTTGAGTTCCCACAGAGTCCAACACTGCCAGATTTTGAGATCTCTAGGTTGAAATGAAACTCATTTTCCTGTTACTCTTACTCTCAACTCTTAATCAGCATCATGCTCCCAGCCGCTGCTGTCTTTTTATCTGTCAAATGCACAGTGAGCCTCCTTATCCCAGAATACAAATATTTCACCTTCCCATAGCTCTTATTGAGAATTCATGGGTATTATGAATACACAACAAGGGAGTTTTCAAATTGGGCTCTAATAGTTTTATGAAATTTATCTTAGATTTTGTGCCAGTTGACACCCAACGCACATCTTCCCACATATCCACTTTCAACTTTCGGAATTTGATCCAATTTATCTATTCATTTAGTTTTTCTGCAATGTTAACTGGTTAATGTTCTGGAAAGAAATCATAATATTGTTTTTACCGTTGGAAGAAGTTTTTTCTTGACCTTTAAATGACTTTGGAATGAGTGCCTCATGTGATCTTACTTCCCCGAATATGGAAATCAAGTCATTCCAATACGTTTTGGGAAGGACCCTTTGGTTTTTGTTGATTGAGGAACCCTTTCTGTTCTTTGTACTGTGTAATCTTTTCTAGTAACGAACCAATACTGTTTTTATGTATCCCAGTTGGATTTCAATAAGGATGTGAATCTTTAGCCATTTTGATAGCTTCCCAGACACATCCTCATCTGTAACTAAGCCCATTTTCGTGCCTAAAGGAAATTAAGTTGATTTTTTACTGTAGATTTGTTGATTACATTCTTCCACTACCACCTTAACTTCGGCATGTACAGATCTCCTTGTTGAAACACTCAGGTTTATTGTCTCCCTTCATTCCTGATTTATTGAGCCTCCAACCACATAAATTACAAATTCTGACAATAACTTCATGTCCTACCCACCCTACAAGTAAAGAAACCAATCTGTATTTTGTTGTTGCTTCCATTGGAAGGTCCCGTCCATAAATCAATACCAATTTTGTACAGGTCCCACTTTGAAAACTCCAGAGTTTTGTCAAATAGATTGCTGTTAGCAACGATACTCTATCGAGACTTTGTGCCATTCTTGGAAAGAATTTATTTAGATATCGAAAGTTATCTGGAAACTGATCTTCTTCTGATATGAATTTACCAATATCCTTCTGACTGATAAACCATTTTTCATCTGATGTAGTTGCAATGCTGACCAGAGAACATGCTCTCACTGTTTCAGCAAAGTTATTTTCTGCGATTTCTTCGCTGACTGATTGTGTAAATCTGAGTCTGAGTATGTAAAATTAAACAAAGTGCCTGTTATACACTGGTTTTTTGTTTGCTGATTCCGCCGTTACATAAAACTTTTCATTGAACCATTTTCCCAAACTTGCAGTTCTTCTCAAGATTCCTAGATCTTTCACCCTCTGCTTGATTTGATGTCCTCAAAATCATTTTCTAAGTATCTCTATCTTCGTTTTACCATACTATCATACTCATATTCTTGCTTTCCAAATATGATCGTGATGCGCTCGAAGTATTTTAGTTGATCCTCGATGAGTCACATTCATGATCACCTTTACATTCGCGAACGGGATCAATGTTGCATAAGTCATTTTCCAGATTAATTACTTGTTTTTGAGTAGAAACAATCTCTCTATTAAAAACCAAACTTCCTTTTTTTTCTTAGCATCTATTTTATCTTCTTGAATAGAACCAGAAGTTGCTGTGCGACTCCCAGTGCATATAAATCCATTGTTGTTAGGCATTAAGTAATGGTAGATTTTGAACACAAGGTTATTTCTTCAAATTATTGCATATTCAGAACTTTTAAGGAGTGACTGCTGTTCCATAATGTAGAGGTTTTTATTTGGCTTCACCGTTACCACTATCTTTTGACTCAATCGAGGAATCATCTATGGTCACGGCATTTTTACTGTAGTCTTGCGCCGTTCTTTTCCCTTTAAATTTCAAGTCTATTTGCCATTCTGGTTCTTCCAGAACAATTTCTTCACTGGTTGAACTTTTTTCAGAGGATGGATTGACTTTGCCAGAGTTTTGCTCCATCATGGTCAGCTTCGAGAATAGCGCTTTAAACGATAAGTTATCAGCCAATTTGAATGAAATTTCCCCAGGTGCTGCCTTAAGGTTTGCGTTGACCAGGACCTCCTTTTCATCGTTGCTGAGCTTGTTGGCGATGCATTGCTTTCTATCTGGGGTAATATCTGATTTGGTGTTAGGAAAACCCATCAAGAAGTAGGTGAGCATATTCTGTATAGCATGGAATCATGAGGAGTCACAGAAAAGAAGCACATAGCTGGAAGCCATAAGATTGGATTTGTAGCAAAGGATAAAACACATGATGTGAAATAGAAGGTGGTTAACAGACTTACGATTGGGTCAAAACGCAATCTGATGTCGTTGGTTGTTTAATTGAAGGAAAACGGCAGATTCATTGTGAAAGGAAAATTTTTTTTTTATTCAGCCCGCTATGATAAAAAAGATGATCAGGAATTTCGAGAATTAGATTGAAGAGATTACAAAGCTCCTGCAGAAGCAGACTACCAGGTTATCACAGTTCCAAAAAGGTCGACACATTGTCTAAAGGGAAGCAGCACAGATACAGGTCCGGTGTCGGATCTCTGAATCACCTTCTAAATCTTTCAAGCCTGATTTGGCCTGATTTGGAAAACATTGTTCGAGAGCTGTCATAGGTAATTAAATTGCATCCAAAGGGCATCACAAAGCTATATAGAGGTTAAGAAGATATGTCTATGAACTAGAAGCAAGGAATTCATATTGGAACCTGAGAAATTCTGAAGAGATAAGTTAGGTCAAGCACAAACCGTAAGAAAACGAAAAGAAAACTTTCAATTAATAAGATATTTCTTTTGTCCAAGAACCTTCTCGATTGGTGATTAAATATAAGATCACTTCAGGAACAAATCAAAAAATAGAAGACATTAACAGGAGTTTGTTGAAAAAAATGAAATAAAAACATATGGAACAAAAAATAAGCAAAATAAATCCTTCGTGGAACAAGGGAGAATAGAATGTACAAAATAGAAGGTAAGAAGAACAACTTACAGGATCGAAGAAATACGATGCAAAATCCAAAAAATGACAAGAAAAGAGCGCTTTACACAATCTCCAGCAAATTTATATATTATTCTATGTCTATATTAGGGTTGTAAATTTAGCCTCATATGTCATTCTTTATATGAACATTTTTTTACGAAATCTGATTGGCTAAGGCTCTGAAAAGCAATTCACAAGCTGGATAATCGTTTTTGATTCTCGTCAGGCATTAAAATTAACATCCGTTTTTTTTCAGTCAAATCCCAAATAGACCCTACATGTAAATTGCGCTCAAAATTCCTAAAGCAGATGAGAGCTTAGAAAATATGAAGTTCTAGAATGCAAGAACGTAATTCACCCAAGCTGTTCAAGAAGCTAATGGCAAAGTTTGGAGAGGATGAGTGGGAGGTTCCATTGTTTTGTTGCAAGCACTGCTTCAAGCACCACAAAAAGTCTCTTGGAGGTGCCCCTAGTAAAACCAAAGGAAGGGTTCCATGGCACAATGATGGCCCGGCAGCTGAAAGCAATTCAATGTCAGTCATGATTGATTGGTTGACAACCAGTGACAACTACAATAGCTGGCGCAGGGCAGATAAACATAACGGCTCTACAAAATCAGTCATGGCCAATCAACTGTCGCAACTGATTAAGGAAGAATTACTGTTGAAAGAACAGGGAAGGACATTCACAACAGAATAAACTGTCTGAGCAGCAGTTTAGGGCTGCTGGTGTAACTTGTGAGGATAGTTTTAGAGAATCTGGAATTCAAAGATGTCTTCACTATTATGATCTTGCAGATGTTATGGGTGATAGACCCAACAGCACCTCCTTGTCCTCAATTTTGCTGCGAGCTGATTGGCTTGTCTGGAGGTTGATAAAAAATGAGAACGAGAATTTTAAAAATAGGGGTTGTCAAAGTTCTATCTAACATTGAGTTTTTTTTGCCAAAATTAGGCGAGGATTGATAACTTCCGGCTTAGCCAATCGAAGCAGCCCAACTTTGACTACCCCCAAATGCATAATAATATCAAAAAGTTATCTTTGTTACAAGCAAACAAGTCCACCCCTTAAATGCCGAGCAACTAAAAGGTTTTCAGTGACAGAATAGAATAGAGAATAGCATTTTATTCTATTACAAAAAAATTGGGCACAACAGGATGATATTTCTGACTTTTTGAAACAACAATCAGGACAATTCAGAGGCTGAATCCTTCAGAAGGCATTTTTCTGTCAGTTGTAGTCTGCCAGATAGATCTGAATGCTCGCTATTGGAGCCTAGTAGAGCTGATAATTGTCGTCTGCTTGATAAATGATTTTAATCAATTGTACGTTAAAATTGTTACTTAGACGAAAGTTCATATTTTTATGTCAGCTATTGCAAGTTTGAAATTTCTATCAAAGCTGTGGCGATCTATACTGTAATAGGCTGAAACTTTCGAGATTGATATTATAAATGAAATCCATCAACAATATTTATTCCGTTCAAACTAACGTATTTTATTAAGAATTATGTATATTTCTGGGCACCTAAATATTATAAGAAGCTTATGATTAGGTTTCAATTTACTTTCGAATAGGAAATAGTTTGATATATTTTAATGTTTTTCTACTGATACCTGTTCTCGAAAATAGCTTGCGTCCTTCAACCGTCTTCTAAACAGGCTCTGTCCCTGGGTCTGGAATTGTCAAAGAAGCCATAGGCCCTGGCCCTGGGACTGTTCATTTTGACAACAATCTACCAAGCAGTTCACCCGCCCCTGTTACAACCAATTAAAATAGATATCGAGTGTATTACTTAAGATGTGGAATCAAACGTGACACCGCAGCTTATACGTATACTGTCCTCAAAGATGATAAGCAATGGGATAGCTGGTTCAAGTCAACATTGGCACAATCAAGAGCGCAAGATCTATCTGAAGTACAAGATAGTAACTAAAACCAAAATAATACTACTTGGCATTGATTTATTCAACAAAAAGCAGAAGTTCAGATTTTCAGTTTTGGTAAATTCCGTACAAATTGATTAGGGCAAGGCAATGATTAGAAAATATAGTCCGGCATTTGAAGTTCAATAAGCTTTCCACGAACTTTATACAAATGGCTTGAATGGATGCTACTGCCATATTATCATTTATCACATATATGCACTTGGGGGGTGGATCTTGGAAATGGACAACACATGCATTTATTCTTCATTGGATTTAACAGATTTGCAAATTTGAAAATCTTACTTCAATTGCTCGTAATTACTCTGATGTTTCAAAAAGACCATGCTTGAAATTACTGTGTCCAAAATTCCTCAACTTTTCAGTGTGAAACAAATGGCTGCCGAGTTAAAAACACAGATGAAATTACATTTAAGTTTTGTCCAGCATATATAGTTACTTTTTTCTGCGGCGACTCAATATGATGAAAAGATTCAACCTAAGGCCAAGTACAACCCATCATCCTACCAGAGACAATTTTATGGACATGAGCTACTGGCCTAAGAGCATAAATTTGCTAATGATGTTGATAATGACGAGTTCTTAACTGGTAAATTATTTGACATTATTTTGATGATGATTTAATCTAAGCTTTCAATATCTACGAAAGAGTCTCATATAATGAATTACAACCACGTGGAACTAGCTTTCTACTAAAGCAAAAGTATTTTAGTTGAAGCTATAACCTCATCAACACTAAGCACAAACATGCCAGCATCCCAATCACTACAATCAAATTGAAATAGCAACCTGAGTCAAATGAGTGCATTATAAACAATTATTCGAATGAATCAGATCTGTTGGCTTATGTTTCTAAGCTCGGATATCTCGCTCCTGTAAACATGCAACAAGTTTTATCAAATGCAAAGACACCCTCGCAGCTAGTAGTGCAAATCAAACCTCAAATACTGACAATAATGTCAATGGGACTAAGTTCCGACAAGTTCATATGCTATACATTGCTTCTAAAAACATCGCAATACCCAAAAAATCATGTATGTTGACGGATGTGCAAATGGAGGAATTTATGGTAAAGAACTCTCATTATCAACCAAATTGGTAGGCAGGTTGCTGTCCAAGGCACCATCAAATTAATAATATTCCATTCTTACAGTTGGTGGTGTAACCCCTACCTAGAAAGGGCTCCTAATTGCCATAATGCATCAGTATGCATACTCTGGGAAGGGATATTCTATTCATTAAGCTGTTCCGCTTGAGTCTTATAAAAATGTTTTGGCTGATAAAGCAATCAAAGTTGCATGTTTGCAAATCACAAATGGCTATGAATTCCCTTTATCTATCATATCTAGGCGTATCCATTTAAAGTTTTACAGATGATGAATGGGACGCCTTACCTCATCTTATCCTCACGGCTGATTATGATTAGAATTCAATACATCTAGACCACATTATTGCAGATGCTCATTGTAAACGGTTTCAATCAGTGTCCAACAGCAAACCTGGGAATTTACAGCAAATATTTGATAGATATGGGCAATATAAGAACTGCCACATTATTCTATTCTATGAAATTTCTGACAACAAACTTGGCACTTGTGTTATCCTGTATCCGACATCCTAAATCTGGAACGGTTAACAATTGTTCGTGTCTATGCCAGTTGGTCGCACAAAATGATTTGAAAAGCCGAAATAAATTGGCTACCAAGAACATTTTAATCACTTATTCTCTTTAGCCTTGTTCTCCCAGCTGGCATGTGCTCGTTTTTTTTGTCTGACACTATTGGAAACGCACCTGAGCATAAGACTCACTAATGCGTGGTAAGACACCTGACCACAATTGCAATTCCATCAAGTGCACCAGTAGAGCCCCAAAATTCTCTCGGTATTTCTTCACTCAATGCAGTCCAGTACTTGTCCTCAATAGCAATTCTAAGGCAGACCTGAGATGCCCTGAACGTCATCTTTGCTATGATACAACGATTCATAGAACCTTTTATGGCAAATAATAAATATATTCTCCAAATCAAAATATAGAAAGCATCCTGAGATAAACTGCCGTTTTGACCTACCTACCCAATTGTTTAAACCCCTAGCCAATAACTTTAACTTATTAGCATTTGTTTAACCGATTTTCCCTTTACGATCAACAGTAAAACAATGCTTCTTCATTAGGTTAAAACTATGCTCCTTCATCCAATTCTTCACATATGATATTGAACCATGACGCAATGTTAAATCATATAATTTCTATACATCTTAGAATCTTTGTGTAGATCCTCCGTTTTTGTATTTACCACTTGAACTACTTCCATTCTTGGATTTTCCTGACTTGGATTTTCCGCTTAAGAATGGCTTCATGCCAAGACCACCACACTTGGCGGCACATGATCCAGATGGTAAAGCTGAAGACTTTGATTTTCCTGTTTTACTAGATTTTCCCGATGCTACCTTGGAGGATTTTGCAGTGCTGCCCGTTGCTGATGCAGCTGTGGATCCATTAATCATGGTAGAGGATTCGGCGGGATCATTTCCTAGACGGCGAATTACCCTTCTTCGTACCTTGGTTTCATCCTTATTTTGAGAATCTCCAGCAGAAGCTGGCTTGGACCCGCCAGATTTATATTTAGAACTTGAACCATTCTTATATTTGGAGCTGCTACTCTTGTACTTGGAACTGCTGGCTGGAGTGTAGCAATTTTTCTCAAAACATTCTGCCCAAGCAGACGCATTGTCATGCGCGGGATCTTTACAATCCAACAAATTAATACATTCAGGGCACCAATCGTCTTCGCATTCACTCGCCAAGCAAACTGTGTAATCTGTTCCACATTGGCCATCAACACCGCATTGATCAATCACATCTTGGATTGTACATGGTGCATCACAACCTCCTTGTTCATTAGCCATTGAACCAGCTGGACATACGCAATCACCCTTGCTGTCTTTAACCTTGGGATCCTTACATGGTGGGGCCAAGTCCGCACATCCTTCGCCATATTCAATGAAGCCAGCAGGACAAACACAATCGCCACTTGAATCTGGCTCCTTGGGTGGCGTACAATCAGAACCAGTTGGCTTGCAACCGTTTGTTGGGTCTCCCAGAGGGTCAAGACAGGCGTTGCACCCGTCACTCCCATCAGCATCATAAGGAGGTTCACACACACAAGTTCCACTTGGGGGGTCATAGATCATTTTAATTACCGTACAAATACATACTCCAGATGAGCTTTCTTTTAGCATCGGACCAGGGCATTCACAGCCCCCTGCGCCAACGTCAACCTTAGGAGGTACGCAAGAATCAGATTCAACTGTGCATCCATTTAGTGGATCTGCATTCGGGTCCACACAAGTGCTGCATTCACCATTTGCGTCAGCCACATAATCCGACAGACAAACACATATTCCAGTGCTCATCTCATATTCAGAGTTCACTAGAGCACAAACACATTCACCTTGAGGGTTAACTTCAAACATTGGTCCAGGGCATTCACATCCCCCTGCCCCATCATCTACTGTCGGTGCAGTACATACAGGCTTGCACATATTTTCGGGATGAAGGTTTGGATTGACACATGTTTCACAAATACCATCTCCATTATGATCAGCAAATGGCCTTTTACAAATGCAAACTCCTCTCGCGGCAACGTAGTGAGCATTGACATCTTTGCACGTGCAACTGCCATCAGGCATGGTATCAAACATAGGTTGAGGACAAATACATTCCCCAGTGTCAGCACCATCAAATACTTTGGGAGGAGCACATAGATCTGGTTCAGGCACACATCCCTTGGTTGGGTCTAAGTCTGGATCCAAGCATGCATTACATCCACCTGCTCCGTCATCTGAATAAGGCTCGGTGCATACACATGCCATGGAAGACATGTCAAAAATAGAATTTTCAGCGGCACAAACACATTCATCGTTCTTGAGTACAAACTTGGGACTCTTGCATACACAGATTCCGTTTCCATCATTCTCGAATGGAGGCATACAAGCAGGCGCACAACCATCTCCAGGGTCAGCGGTTTTGTCTTCACAAGCCTTACAAGTTCCAGCACCATCATCGGCATATGGCCATTCACACAAGCACTTTTTAGTAGCATCGTCATAGACAGCATTAGGATCAGCACATATACAATCACCATTGGGATTTGTTTTAAACATAGGTCCTGGGCAAATACACGATCCAGGGCTTTCAAGTACTTTGGGTGGAGCACAAGGATTTACATCCGGTACGCATCCATTAGCACCATTGTCTACGTACCCTTCAGGGCATTCACAGCCCCCTGTACCATTGTCAACCTTGGGAGGTACGCAAGGCCCAACTATGCACCCATTTAGTGGATCTGCATTCGGGTCCACACAAGTGCTGCATTCACCATTCGCGTCAGCCACATAATCCGGCAGGCAAACACACATTCCAGTGCTCATCTCATATTCAGAGTTCACTAGAGCACAAACACATTCACCTTGAGGGTTAACTTCAAACATTG
>Ga0209277_10001468_pt1 | contig 11576 bp, 14 predicted proteins | sample JI81AbrownDNA_FD_187503 | JGI IMG/M metagenome (GOLD analysis project Ga0209277, IMG submission 187503) | Wastewater effluent complex algal communities from Wisconsin, to seasonally profile nutrient transformation and Carbon sequestration -... | ecosystem: Engineered > WWTP > Effluent > Algae... | reverse complement strand
AAGGATAGTGTTTTTGTCTTAAATTTGACCAGATTAATGGCGTGAACATTCGTTATATGAATAAGCTGCCTTATGCCGGGAAAAAAGGAAAACATTTATAGATTCGGATATTCTAATTTTAATCCCAAAAAATCGCTCAATGAATAGGAATATAAATATCGGTAATAGGCAGTTTCTCTAATAAAAAAGGATTGAGATATACTTCGAAGGGACGTTCATTTCTAATTTTCATGCGAGAGAGTTGGGGATAATCATGAATCAAAAATCGATAAACTTCTTCGAGCTTGGAATATGATCCTCGGTGGCGAGCGATCGCAAATCTACCTCCTTTGATCAATTGGAATCCCACTTTGCCAGTCGTAGGAAATAAATTTCCTACAGTGATCCCTAAGTCAAATCGAATGTTTTTGTTTTTGGTGATTGAAGGGTCATCATTTGAAATTCCTACCCACTTGTGATTGTTAGGAGCCAATTTAAAATCTTCCATAAATTTAAGTATGGCTTTTGTTTCTTTCGCTTTGGGCAAAGGTCCTGGAAGTTCTTGATAAGAACCAAATTTTCTTACATAGGCGATTCGAAAAGATTCAATCTCTTTGCAATAAATTTCCTCCAGCTTAATAGATTCGGGTACTCCCAGAATTTCGGAATTGAGCTTTTGATGAGATCTTAGGGTTAAGGAATGTTTTTTACGATAGTCAGAGGGACTCACTCGGAATTGTTTTTTAAAGGCTCTGGAAAAGGCTTCATGCGAGCCAAATCCGGCTTCCAGAGCGATTTCTATAATTGGCATATTGGAAATACGTAATTCGAACGCAGATTTCTCTAACCTAAGTCTGGTAATATGCTGTTTGATGGACTCACCAGTCGAGGATTTAAAAATTCGATGGAAATGGAAATACGAATAATTGGAAAAAAATGCTAGTTGGTTGAGGGAAATTTTTTGATCCAAATTTCTTTGGATCTTTTCGTACACGGGATATATTTTTTCCTTAGAAATGTCGTTCAAGATTTGTCATCTTTCCTTTATGATATCAATTCCAATTCCATTCGGATCTAAGATTACAAAATGTTCATCTCCCCAATCTTCAATTCTTAGGTCCATTAATAGGGGAATCTTCAGTGCTTTGATTCTCGCGTATTCTTTTTGAAGATCTTCCGTTTCCATTAGAAACCAAATGCCTTGTTTTGCGTATTCCTTCTGGAAAACAGAGTGATTCACTTGGGGAAGTTCTGGTAACATGATCGCCAGTTCGTTGTCCGGACGGTTTTTTGCATGTAAAAGAACGTACCAATCGCTTGAGAATTTTATCTCAAAAGATAAAACGTGTGTATAAAAGTCAACGGTTTCCAAAAGTTTTCCAGTGATAATTCCTGTTTGTAATTTCATATTTACCTCGATTCAAATTGTAACATAAGGGTTTTCTGCTACTTGATTCATTTTGCTATTTTAATTTCACCTAACAATTTCGAAGTGTTTTTTCCTAGGATAGGATTTGACTGCTTAAAAAACGTTTGCCTACAGAAACGGTCACGTATATTTTTTTACATCAGAAACTATGAATTTATTGATCATCAAACTACAAGTATTCGTGTCAATTGTGCCTCTTCTTTTCCTTTTGGATTGCTCCACTTCCAAGGAGATGGCGAGAGAATCGCTAGAGGAAGATCATATTTCAGCGAAACGATCGGGTGAGGTCTCCTCCCCGATGAGTGCCAAAGCGGAAGAGCAGCCACAAAAAGCACCTACTCGAAAGATGGTCTATCAAGTGACTGTCAACTTACAATCCAAAGAGATCGAGCCCAAGGTAAAGGAAATCATCCAAATAGCGGAGTCTTTCGGTGGTTATGCGCTTTCTTACAGTTCAGGCGGCTCCATCCAATTGAAAATCCCAGCAGATCGATTGAGAAGTTTTCTCCAAACTTTAAGAGAGAAGTCTCAAAACTATTCGGAAGAGGTTTCAGCGAAGGACGTGACGGAAGAATACTTAGATACCGAGATTCGCCTGGAAAATGCACAGAAAATGAGGGCGAGGCTTTTAGAAATCTTAAAAATTGCAAAAACCTTAGAGGAGACATTAAAGGTAGAAGCGGAACTCAATAAAATTTCTGAGAATATTGAAAGATCCGAAGGAAGATTGAAATACTTAAATTCGCAAGTCCAACTTTCCTCTGTTCAAGTTTACGTCCGTCAAAAATGGGAACCGACAGTAGAAAAGGAATATAAACCCGGTCCTTTGGGATACCCATTTTATTATTTGTATCTAGGTCTTGGCAAAGTAAAAGATGGAATTGTTTGGTTGTTTGTTCAAGAGATTCCGAAAGACAAAACTCTGAACAAAGATTAAACTCGGTCTGCTTTTTGTTTAAGCGGAATACAGACCACCAACACAGATGCCACATATTTCTGCGCCTGTGTTCGCTGTTTTCGCAGCGATGGTTCTCATTTTACTAGCATCCATAGGTTGGGAAGATTTTTCCATGGTATGTTTGGATTCATCAAACTTACATTTGTAAGACTTGGTTTGGTTCGTATCTATTAAGATATGGGCAAGATCAACTTTTTCAAATCGTTTCAGAGTATATGATACTTTCATTTTTTTTATTTCCTATTTTCGTCCAACTCTTTGGGTGCAGAGGGAGTGATGTCTTTTTCTATGTTTTGGTTTGAATCTAAATTATGAATCGAAAAATGGGAATGGATCTTAGCTCCGTTCTGTAGGGATGTTTGTTTTTTTATGAGATATCCGGTGAGTATGAGGGCAAGGCTCGCGATTAACAAATCAATTCGTTCAGGCATTTCGAACGAAATAAAATAACTTCCGAAGATGATAAAGGATCGAGAAAAGAGCCATATGAGAGAGGTTCTTAATAAAAAAGTCGGGATACCCGTCTCTCTAATTTTTTCGTTGAAGCGGTAGATTCCAATCCCAATAAAGGGGACCTTAAAAAATAAGGTAGAGAGACCGAGCAACATTAACAGAAAGAAAAAAATTGTAATGCTTGCAAAGATTGAATTCCAATAAAATAAAAACTTGCATGCAGTAGCTAGCGCAAAATTCCATGTTAGGTGGTTGTAGCCAACTTGCAAAATATAAATCAAAAATGCTAAAAACAAACTAAACATAAAGTTATCCTTTTCTACCTAGGCTGCCGTACATAAGCAGGGTCAATCCCAGGGAGCGGGACTGCCAATTCGCTTTTGACCTGTCCATTTAAGACTGTAGTATAAATCCCATCTTCCTTCCAAACTTTAAAATAATTATCCCAATGCATTTTTCGATATTTTTCCAGATCTTCAGAAAACGCATTTTGAATTTCTGTGTCTATATCCTCAAAGCTTACCCCTTCGATTTCTCTTACAACCTCGGCATCGTGTAGTAAACCAAGTGCAACCACGAAACGACCAGAGTGTTTTAAAATTTTTAGCGCAAATAACATTTCGCGCAGCTTTAATAAATAGAGCTGTGGACGAATATTCCTTGCCATCGTTAATTTTTGTTCCGCTTCGCTTAAATCTCGGAAACCTAGGCGTAACATGGCTTTTGTGTTCGTTTTTTCTTTATCTTTGGATGCTCTTCCTAGGCGATTTAATTCCGTACGAAGTAATAAAATATTTTTTGAAAGCATTCGGTCATACAATGGTATGAGCAATTTTTGTGTGCGCCTGAGTTGTTGGTACGAGACATCGTCATTGCGCCTCATATTGAGTTCTAGAAATTCTAAATAATGAGCAAGACATCTCTGGTAAAGTTTTTTGTCATCCTCATCACCGAGATGTGATATGGTAGAATCTAAACTTTTAATGATTAGTTGGTTTTCTTCTACACCGAAGGCTACCTGCAAAACTGCTTTTGCGGGAAGCTCTGACCTGAAGAGACACAAAATGAATGCGAAAATGATGGGGCGATTCATCTTTCTATATTTTTCGGTTTACTTTCTCATGAAATGAACTAAATAATGGATGGCATTTTCAAAGTAGCTAGCCGATTTCGATAAGTGAGGGACAGGACATTGGGAGTAAGTGAAAGACAACTGGAACTGATCAAGGAAGCGGCAGAAATCTTGATCGGCGATTCTAGACTGACCTCGGAGGAGGCAATCCAGCTAATTTCCTCAAGTATAAAGAAAGAACTTGTCAGGCGAGGAACGACCCTAGAATCCCTAAATACAAGCCCCAAACCAGATCGGACTTCTTTCATACGAGCAGTGGTTCAACACGTCCAAGAGGGAATCCAGGCCAATCCTTATTGGAGGACAAGACACATCGATAAACTTATAGAATCATTTTATAAAGTACTCCATGACTCTTGGCAAAGAGAACGCTAATCAAATTATCGATAGATGATTAAATCGTACAAAGAACATATTAAGGATTCAAGAGGTTCTAATATTGTTCGAATCATATTTAGTTTTATTTTTCTTTTTTCCTTTTTGTTCAATGGCTATCTTGTGTTGTCTTTTTTGTCTTTTTTTCATATTGCGATCGCCGCTTGGTGGTTTTGGTTGATCGAAAAAAGATTCTACTACTATGATTTTCACCCAAATCTTTGGTTTCTTCCTGCGAGTTTAGATATCATCAATATCAGTGCCTCGGTTTTTGTGACCGGAGTATCTTATTCTCCTGCCATCCTTGGATATGTAATCGTAACTGCTTTTAGCTCTACTGACACAATTCAGAATCGGGGGAAATTTTCTGCTTATTCTAGCGCGCTTTCCTTTTTCGTGATGAATTGTTTGGTTTTTTTTGACGTAGTTCCGATGGTCAATATTTTAACGGAAGTTCAGATCGATGTTTCAACCTTTTCCTTTGTCCTCTCAAGTCTGTTATTGATTTTGGTATGTATTGTAACGAATAAAGTGATTTCTTCAATTTATTTACAACTGAACGAGAAGAATATTAAATTAAGTGAGAGTTTGAATAAAATAAACGAATTGAAACTTCAACAAGATGGAGATTATTACCTCACATCTTTATTGCTTGAGCCGCTCGCTTCCAATTTAGCAGATAGTAGGCGAGTCCAAATAGAGTTTAGCATCCGCCAATACAAAAGATTTATATTTCGAGATTTTATGAATGAATTAGGAGGAGATATTTGCCTCGCCGATAGCATTACCATTCTCGGAAAAAAGCATGTAATCATCGTAAATGGGGATGCAATGGGTAAATCAATGCAAGGTGCAGGAGGTGCACTTGTGTTAGGTGTTGTGCTAAGATCGATCATAACGCGGAGTCAATTGATTTTAGAAGAAAAGCACATTACACCAGAAATCTGGTTGGAAAGATCCTTTCGGGAACTAAATGAAGTGTTTTATTCTTTTGAAGGTTATATGTTGGTTTCAGTTTTTATTGCCCTCCTAGAAGAGGAGACGGGAAAACTATACTTTGTAAATGCAGAACATCCACTCGCCGTACTTTTTAGGGATGGCAAAGCCTCTTTCATCCAGAACGATCATCGGACGAGAAAAATTGGTACTCTCGGAGAAGGGGAACAAGTGAAGGTAGAGATGTTCCAACTTAGTTCGGGGGATGAACTTTTCATCGGCTCGGATGGAAAGGATGATTTGGTAGTTGGTAAAACCGAAACCGGTGAACGTAAAATCGAAAGTGACGATGAGAATTTTTTGAAATTAATAGAAAAATTCTCTGGTAACTTAGAGCTAACAGTGACAGAAATTGAAAATCAATTTGAACTGACAGATGATTTTTCTGTAATCAAAATAAGATATTTGTGATTTTAAAAAAAGAAAAGGATAATGAGGAGAGGACTATGTTGAAGAGATTCGTATGGAAATGGGGGATGTTGCTACTGGTGATGTTTTTACCTCATCTGGTTTTTGCCCAGGAGGCGAGTGTATCCGAGGTTACGAAGACGATAGATAAAGGGGATACCGCATGGATGATCGTTGCGTCTACTCTAGTATTCTTTATGATACCTGGTCTTGCTTTATTTTACGGCGGTATCGTTAAATCCAAAAACGTTTTATCGACGATGATGCATAGCTTTGTGGCAATCATTGTAATGACTTTGCAGTGGACTATTCTTGGTTATAGCCTAGCTTTTTCTGGTTCGAACCCTTATTTCGGAGATCTCAGTTTGGCTTTTTTGCATGGAGTAGATCTCGATACATTGGAGGGCACGATTCCGAAGTTCGTTCATTTTTTATTTCAAGGAATGTTTGCTTTGATCACTCCCGCTCTCATTTCGGGAGCCATCGCTGAACGAGTCAAACTTTCTGGTTACGTTGTGTTTATCTTTTTATGGGCTACACTCGTTTATGATCCTGTTGCCCACTGGGTTTGGGCAGCGGATGGATGGCTGTTTAAGATGGGGGCATTGGACTTTGCTGGTGGAACGGTCGTACATTTGATTTCGGGGATTGCTGGTTTGGCTTGTGCACTCGTCATTGGTAAAAGGAAAGGGGATCCAGGCACTTTGACTCATCCGAATAACATGACCTATACTTTACTCGGTTCCGGTCTTTTGTGGTTTGGCTGGTTTGGATTCAATGCTGGAAGTGGACTTGCTGTAAATGGTCTTGCTGCAAGAGCGTTTGTTGTCACACTCATTGCTCCAGCTGCCGCAGGTGCTGCCTGGTTACTACTTGAATGGTGGCACACAAAAAAGGCAACCGCACTCGGTGCAGCTTCCGGCATTGTGGCTGGTCTTGTTGTGATCACTCCAGCCTCCGGTTTTGTCGGAGTAGAGGGTGCTCTAATTATGGGATTTTTAGTTTCGCCTATATGTTATGCGGCCATCTACTTAAAAGGTAAATTCGATTATGATGATACTTTAGATGCCTTCGGTATACACGGAGTAGGTGGTGCCTTTGGGGCGATACTTACAGGTATATTCGCATTAGAACTGGCTACCGGTATGACTCGAGGAAACCAAGTATACGTTCAGTTTTTGAGTGTGATCGCGACAGCAGCATACTCTTTTGTGATATCGTATGCTCTGGCTTTTGTGATTGAGAAAACGATTGGATTTCGAATTGATGAAGAAAAAGAAATCGCAGGTCTCGACCAAGAGATTCACGGTGAAAAAGGATATGATATTTAAAGGAAATAAATATGAAATTAGTAGTAGCGATTATACAACCACACAAATTAGAAGAAGTAAAAAATGAACTTACGAAAAACGAAATCTATCGTTTAACAGTAAGTGATGTTCAAGGATATGGACAACAAAAGGGAAAAACAGAAGTTTTCCGAGGACATGAATATACCGTCAATCTTCTGCGTAAAGTTAGATTAGAAATTGCCGTGAATGACGAATTTGTAAAACCTACTATCGATGCGATTTTACGATCTGCTAAAACAGGCGACGGTAAAATTGGCGATGGCAAAATATTTGTCCTTCCAGTGGAAGAAGTAATTCGGATACGGAATGGAGAAAGAGGTAAGACTGCCATTTAATTTGGTATACTAGTTGGTAGGGGCAAGGTTCCCTGCCAACGTACAAACTTTTTGATTCCATCCAAAATGAAACTATCAAACGAACCATCCATCATTTCTATCCAGTCCCTCTCGAAATCTTATGACAATGGCTTCCGTGCGCTACAAAAGATTGATTTGGAGATTAAAAAGGGTGAAATACTTGCTCTTCTTGGACCAAATGGTGCCGGAAAAACCACACTCATTTCCATAATTTGTGGATTGGTCAAACCTACGACTGGACAAGTTAAAGTAAGTGGTTCCGATATCATTGAGGATTATTTAAAAACAAGACGTGAAATAGGACTTGTGCCCCAAGAATTGAGTGTTCATGCCTTTGAGACAGTTCTAGCTACAGTCAACTTCACCAGAGGACTCTTTGGTAAGCCACCAAATCCTCGTTATATAGAAGGTTTGCTTAAATCACTTTCTTTATGGGATAAAAAGGACAGTATGATTATGACACTGTCGGGTGGAATGAAAAGAAGAGTGCTTATCGCAAAAGCGCTGGCTCATGAACCAAAAATCCTCTTTTTAGATGAGCCGACTGCAGGTGTAGATGTCGAACTTCGAAAAGATATGTGGAAGATCGTCAATGATCTTCGAACATCTGGATTAACGATTATTTTGACGACACATTATATTGAAGAAGCTGAGGAGATTGCAGACAGAATCGGAATCATGAGCAAAGGTGAGCTCATTCTTGTGGAAGAAAAAGAGATTCTGATGAAAAAACTTGGTAAAAAACAACTACAACTTACGTTGCTTAAGGCATTAGCCAAAGTTCCTATTTCCCTTAAGAAATATAAACTTGAATTATCACCATCGGGAGAGCAGCTAACGTATACTTATGATACGAAAACAAAAGAAAATGGAATTTCATTTTTGTTAGATGATCTTCGTAAGGCAAAAATTGCCTTTAAAGATATGGAAACTTCACAAAGTAGCTTGGAAGAAATTTTCGTACAATTGGTAAAGGACTAAAGATGAATTTTTATGCGATTAGATCAATTTATGTTTTTGAGATGATGAGAACTTGGAGAACGCTTATGCAAAGCATCGCTTCTCCTGTCATTTCAACCTCTTTGTATTTTGTTGTATTTGGATCTGCGATCGGATCCCGAATCCAAGAGGTGAATGGGGTGTCTTATGGTGCATTCATCGTGCCAGGCCTCATCATGCTTTCTTTGTTAACAGAAAGCATTGGAAATGCATCCTTTGGAATCTATTTCCCTAAATTTACCGGAACAATCTACGAAATTCTTTCGGCGCCAATTTCGATGGTAGAAATCGTCATCGGTTTCGTTGGAGCAGCTGCCACAAAATCAATGATCCTTGGACTGATCATGCTTGCCACCTCATCACTTTTTGTTCCTGTAACGATTAAACATCCGGTTTACATGATTTTGTTTTTGGTTTTGACTTCGCTATCATTTAGTTTATTCGGTTTTATCATTGGTATTTGGGCTGATAGTTTTGAAAAGTTACAAATCATTCCCATGCTCGTGATCACGCCTCTCGTTTTTCTAGGAGGCAGTTTTTACTCGGCCAACATGCTTCCTCCATTTTGGCAAAAGATTTGTATGATGAACCCCGTCCTCTACTTAGTTAGCGGTTTTCGATGGAGTTTTTATGAAATCTCGGACGTAAGCATAGAAGTAAGTTTGACTTTCGTATTTATGTTTTTAACTAGCTGCTCTGTATTGATTTGGTGGATTTTTAAAACTGGCTACCGCTTGAAGAAATAAAACTAAAATTTTACCTCTCACAGGGTTTTTAAAAATGAAATTTCAGGTTTTATTTTTTTTTGTTCGAGATCTTTGACTCGGAGACAAACTGCTTCATTGACTTTTGCGTCTAGAAGCAGTGATTTTGCTATCTTTACGGCCAGTCCATTCAAATCATCAATTTCTGTCATGCGACCTTGATCCAAATCTTGAACCATACTCGTTCGAATTTTATAATATTTAAATCCCAGACCTATAAGGATTAAGTGGCGTAACCACATAGGGAAGGCACCAAGTCCATCACCTAACTTACGTATCGAAATACTACCGGGAACAACTTCTTCCTTGACTCCACTTTTTTCCATGGCTTGTCTAATTTCGGAAAGAATTTTAATTCCTGCCGTTCTTCCGTAACCATTGTGCATGAGTTTACCGAGGCTCAACATGCAACTAGCGGACAGACCATTGATGACACAGTTGATACCGAGTTTATGCCATCTATATCCTGGAAGATTTTCGGTTAGAATGACAGGAATCCACGAACCAAAAATTGTCTTAAAAAACAACGGTGGTTTTTCGCCATCTACACCACCTAATATCAATGATCCGATGTTAGATTGAAAGTAAATACCATTGTTTAATTTTTGTGTGTTCCATCCGACAACTCCACCAATCATCTGTTTCGCAGAAATTCCAGCATTGGTCTCAGGAAAACCGTTCTGAATGAGAATCAATTTCCCATCAGGACGGAGAAAGGGAGAGGCGGAAGCAATTGCCTCTGACAAGTTTTGGCTTTTGGTTCCGATTACAATATAGTCAAATGGATCCTTGGCTTCAGAAAGAGTTTTTGCCCGTAAAGAAAGAGGCAAGATTTCAATTTTGTTTGATCGAAGTTGAAACCGAATGGGATCGTTTGTGAGATCTGATTTTCTTTTTTCGTTTCGGCAGAGGATCGTGAATGGAGTTTTGGTCTGATGTAAGGCGTGAGCCATCGTAATTGTGATCGCACCAAGTCCATAAATCGCGATTTTTGGCAAATTTTCCGAAATTGTCATGCCCTTTCTTGGCATCCCTCCCGCTGGTTGGCTAGCAGGAATTGTCGGAGGGAGATAATAAATAGTTCAATATCAAATTAAATTACATCAAATGATTTGATACAATGTCTAATCTCTACATTAAAAGATGGGAGTCGATAGAAGTGGACAAATTGTTTTCAACAGCAGATCTAGGGAAAATTAAATTAAAAAATAAAGTGGTGATGGCACCGATGACAAGGTCGCGTTCCCTGGGAAATATCCCGAACGACTTGGTGGCTACTTATTATGAACAAAGAGCGGAAGCAGGCCTTCTGATTACTGAGGGAACCTCACCTTCCCCGAATGGTTTAGGTTATGCACGAATCCCTGGGATCTTTTCGAAAGAGCAAGTTAACGGTTGGAAAAAGGTAACTGAAAAAGTGCATGCGAAGGGAAGCCGAATTTTCATACAATTGATGCATACGGGTCGCATTGGCCATCCCGCCAATTTACCCGCAGGTGCAGAGATGTTAGCTCCCTCTGCCATCGTTGCAAAGGGACAGATGTGGACAGACAAAGAGGGTATGAAAGACCATCCCGTTCCGAAAGAAATGACACTGAATCAAATTCAATCCACTATAGATGAGTACGTAAAGGCCTCCTTAAATGCGATCGAAGCCGGATTTGATGGGGTAGAGTTACATGCAGCGAATGGATATCTTCTCGAACAGTTTCTACATCCAACTTCTAACCAAAGAACTGACGAATACGGTGGAACGATTGAAAAACGGCTAAAATTTGTGCTCGATACAACGAAGGCAGTAGCAGATGCAATTGGGAAAGATAAAGTTGGAATTCGTTTATCTCCGTACGGTGCATTTAACGACCTCTTTCCGTTCGATGACACGGAAAAAGAATATAGCCTGTTAGCTGAAAAATTAAATGAAATTGGAATTGTATACGTGCATTTGGTAGATCATTCCTCCATGGGTGCACCGAAAGTAGAACCATCGACTGTACAGAAAATAAGGGATGCTTTCCACGGAACATTGATCCTGAGCGGTGGATATGATAAGGCCCGTGCAGAGAAAGATTTAGAATCCGGAAAAGCGAATCTCATTGCCTTTGGAAAACCATTTATTTCCAATCCGGATCTGGTCACAAAATTGGAAAAAGGTCTCCCTTTAATTCCACTCGATCCTGGAACATTGTATACTGCCGATGAAAAAGGTTATACTGATTATCCTGTCACGCAGCACTCAAACTCAGCTGCTTAACTAGATCCACATTTTCCTCGAACCTCTGTCTTTCGGCTTGGGTTCGAGATTTCCCTGTGATTTCTACACCTAAGAGAAGCTCGCCTTCGTCCGTAATTTTCGTCCATGCAACTTTCACTGA